>WNEY01000972.1_pt1 | contig 19351 bp, 21 predicted proteins | sample 5400531 | NCBI WGS metagenome assembly WNEY01 (sample SAMN13153338, study PRJNA577476) | soil metagenome | isolation source: 200 cm saprolite under Douglas fir tree site 1 | place: USA:California | collected 2015-04-18
CGGGCCTGGTCGACGGGCACAGCCATCTGACGCTGCCAGGCGGCTCGCACTGGATCGACCGAGGCAGCGATCCCACCGAGGTACTGCTTGAGGTGGCGGAGGCCAACGGCGAACTGCAGCATCGCGCCGGGGTCCGATGGGCCAGGGACGTTGGCTCGCCGCGGCGAACCGTGGACGGCCATGAACGGGCGATGAGCATCGGGTTGCGGGAACGGTGGCAGGGCCGCCGGGACCGGCCGTACGTGCGGGCCGCCGGAACCTGGATCACCGTGCCCGGCCTGTTGCCCGAGGGCTTGACCATCGAGGCGCACGACGCCGACGAGTTGCTCGCGGCCGCGCTCGCGCAACTGGACGACGGCGCGGACTTCGTGAAGCTGTACCTGGACGGGCCCGATCCGGAGACCGCGCCGTGGACGGCGGCCGAGGTGACCAGGGTTGTTAAGGCCGCGCACGAGCGCGGGGCGAAGGTGACCGCGCACTCCGGGCGTCTGTCGGGCTCGCGGGTGTGCGCGACCGCCGGGGTCGACTCGATCAAGCACGGCTTCGAACTGGACGATGATGTCGCCCGGGCGATGGCAGGCTCCGGGTGCGTACTGGTCACGACGATGACCGTGCTGAAGTCCTGGCTGACTTTCGGCACTACGACCGCGCACCCCCGGTTTACCGGAGCGGAGAACCGGGCCAAGATCGCCGAGCGGCTCGAGACCGCCAAGGACAGCGCGCGCATCGCCCATCGGGCTGGAGTAGCGATCGTGGGCGGGACGGACTTTGGCGGGGGTTCGGCCCGGGCTAATCAGCTCGCCTGGGAAGTGGAGTGCCTGGTCGAGGCGGGCCTGGAGCCGTGGCAGGCGCTGGGCTGCGTAACCTGGCGCGGGGGCGACCTGCTCGGCGAACCGACCGCGGGCGTGATCGCCGAGGGCGGGCCGGCCGACTTTTCCCTGGTCCACGGTGACCCCAATACCGATCCGACCGCGTTGTGGCGGGTGTGGCACGTCGCCTAGCTCGTCTTGCGCTTGCCTTGATCCAGATCTGACGCTGCTGCCGGTGGCCAGCTCATTGTCAGTGGCAGCGTCTAGTCTGTCGGTGACACCGGGAGCTGACACCGAGAGCCGACACAGCGAGCGAGAGGAGGTCTGATGGCCGACGCTGAAGATGTGCGACGCCTAGCTCTCGCGCTGCCAGACGTCGAGGAGATCGATAGCGACGGCTTCGACTTCAGGGTCGGCGGCAAGGGATTCGTGTGGTCCTACCCTGAGCGAATACCGGGGAAGCCCAGGACGATCAGGATCGATATCGCTGTACTGTTCGTCGGCGATGAGGCAGAGAAACAGGCGCTCTTGCACGGCGAGCCGAGCGTCTTCTTCACCGCGCCCGGCTACGGCGACTGGCCGCTGGTAATGCTGCGACTGGCGGAGGTCGACACCGAGCGTCTGGCCGAACTAATCACCGACGCCTGGCGCATGCGCGCCCCAGCAGAACTAGCCAGCCAACTAGACAGCTAAGGAGGCACGACTCTGAGCAGGAAGCCGCGCTCAGCCGGCCATATGGCGGCCGAGGGGCATACCGACCAGCTCACGCCCTCGGCGTGCGGCCCATGAGGTAGAACTCCGGGTTGGGTTGCAACGCGGTCAGGTGGGCTAGCCGGTTCGACGCCGCGAACAGGGCGGTGATCGCGCCGACGTCCCAGATCTCGTCGTCGGTCAGTCCGGCGTCGCGAGCCTTCACGATGTCGGAGTCGCCGAATATTTCGGGCGCGCGAGTCAGCGCCAGGGCTAGGTCGACGATCGCACGGCTGCGGTCGGTCAGCTCGGCCTGCCACGGGTTGGCCGCGACCCGGTCGGCGAGCTGCGAGTCTTTTGACCTGATCCGCAGGATCGCGCCGTGGGCGACGATGCAGTACAAGCAGTGGTTGGCCGCCGAGGTCGCGACCACGACCAGCTCTCGCTCGGCCTTGGACAGCCCGCCGGGGCCGGCGTCGGCGTCGTCGCGGGCGGGCGGGTCGGGTGGGTCCATGAGGGCGTCGTGATAGTCGAGGAAGGCGCGCAGTTCGGCTGGGCGGTGGCCGAGGGCGCGGAAGATGTTCGGTACGAAGCCGGACTTGGCCGCGATCGCCCCGATCCGCTCGCGCAGGTCTTCGGGAAGATCATCCAGCTCGGTCATCCCGAACCGGCTCTCCGCCGCCGGACTACCGGCCAGCTGGCTACCAGTCATCGCTACGGCAGTCCTTCCAGATGGGTGGTGTCGTTGAAGCTGCGGACTAGCCACTGATCACCGACCACCGCCAGCCTGGCGATCGAGGCGTTGTCGGATCGGTTGAACGCGAACGGCCGGGAACCGCACGCGATCATGATCGCTCTCCCCACAACCCCGCCGTGGGTGAACACCGCTACCCGCTGACCAGGATGTTTAGCCGCGAGCCGCTCGATCCCTGACCGCACCCGCGCCTCGAACCCCTCAGAGCTTTCGCCGCCGGGAATCACGTCCCAGCGCTCCTGCGCGAACATCCGCTGCGCGATCGGATGCCCCTCCGCGACGTTCTTGCGGTACTCGCCGCCCTCCCATTCGCCCAGGTAGACCTCGCGCAGATCGGGTTCGACCCGCACCGGCAGCCCGGTACGGGCGGCGAGCGGCGCGGCGGTCTGCGCGGTTCGCTGCAGCGTCGTGACGTAAATCGCCTCGATTCCGGCCGTCGCGAGGCGTTCGCCGACCCGCTCGGCTTGCGCCTGCCCGAGCTCAGACAGCGGCGGATCGCCATGCCCGTCCACGAGCTTGAATGTCCGACCCGCGAAGTAAGCTTGCGACTGACCGTGCCTGACCAGCACCAGATCCAGACCGTCCGGCGGAACCTCGAACTTGCCCTGGTGATAGGTTCCCGGCTCTGGCGGCATTCCCTGCATTCCCGTCACAAGCCCAACACAGTACCGCTAACCGCTCCAACCACCGCGAGTCGGCTCAGGCGGGGGTTCCGGGGGTTCCCCCTCCCGGGCCAGCACCGGCGGGTTCCAGGGGTCGCCTCCCGGGCGAGCACCGGCGGGGGTTCCGGGGGTCGCCCCCCGGGCGAGCACAGCCATCGAAAGTTTTCGATTAACTGACGCCTGGATCGGGCTCTGGATTGGCATTCAAGTGCCGCAAATTTTTGAAAATATTGCGGGAGTTTGTTTTCTACACTCCGAAGGCCGGTGCAGGCTTCCCGCGTCGCCTGGCACCGGCCCCGGGGCCGCCGGTTATCGCTCGAGCACTTTGACCGGCGTGGTGAGGACGCGATCGGGGCCTGGATGTCGTTCTGGGCCGCAGAGTTCGCCTGCTGCCGAAGACTCTGGTGAGCTGTCCGAGCCCGTCGCGGATCAGCTCAGGAAACGGCGGCAGGCCATCGGTGAATTCACCCTGCATGGGGGCAATGTCGTTGCCGTCGGGCGGGCTGGCAAGCCAGACGCTGTACATCTGGGCCAGCTTCTCCGGCAGCGTCATGCGCGCGAGCAGGTCCTTGACTCGGTCAGCGATTGGCAGCGAGGCTTCCCGCCACGGCTCGGCTACCGCGGACAGAACGCCTACGTCAGCCTGGTCGCTCGCGGTCATGATGGCTCACCTCGTCTTGTCGGTAGGCAGGTGGCGGAGGCGCCGGGGGGTGGTTGTCCGCCGAACGGACAGTTCTTTGGCGCGTCACGACTTCTGGCTAATGGCGCGATCACCTCGGCGTCACTTCGTCCGGGCCGCGGTCGATTCCCTGACGATCAGCTCGGTTGACAGCTCCACCCGCTGACTGCGCAGCGAGACCCCGTCGATGAGATCGCCGAGCATCTCGGCGGCCACCCGGCCCATCTCGGCGAGCGGCTGGCGTACCGTCGTCAGCGGCGGGGAGACCCACCGGGCGGCCGGGAGATCGTCGAACCCGACGACCGACAGATCCTGCGGTATCCGCAGGCCTCGTTGGCGGGCGGCCTCGTAGACACCCAGGGCCTGCTGGTCGCTGCCGGCGAAGATCGCGGTCGGCCGATCGGCGAGGTCGAGGAGTTCGCCGCCGCGCAGGAAGCCGCCCTCGTGGTGGAAGTCGCCGTGCCGCACCAGGGCCTGGTCGAATTCGAGCTCGACCCGATCGAGCGCCGAGCGGCAGCCGTCCAGCCTCGCCCGGCTGCACAAATAGTCGGCCGGGCCCGAGATCGCGCCGATCCTTCGGTGGCCGAGGCCGAGCAGATGGTCGGTGGCGGCCAGACCGCCGGCCCAGTTAGTCGCCCCCACGCTCGGCAGGTTGGGCTCGGGCAGGCTGACCGGGTCGACGACCACCAGCGGAATGCCTTCCTCGCGCACCTGCCGCAGCTGCGGCAAGGTCAGCTCGGAGGTCACCAGGATCACGCCGTCGGTGTCGTGGCTGGCCAGGGCGCTGGTCCAGCTGGCCGGGCGGGCGCTGCCGTGTCGCACCGCCGAGACCGCCGCGCCCATGCTGTGCGCGGCACACCAGTCCTCGACGCCGCGCAGGATCTCTACTGCCCACGGGCTGTCCAGGCCGTTGAAAATGAGGTCGATCAGCCCGGCCCGGCGGCCACGGCGCTGGCCCGGCCGGTGGTACTCGCGCTCGCCGAGCAGCCGCTCGACCCTGGCCCTGGTGTCGGGGGCCACGTCCGGGCGGCCGTTGACGACCTTGGAGACGGTGGGGAGCGATACGCCGGCCTCGGCGGCGATGGCGGCTAGCGTCGGCCGCCTGCGCGGGCTCGGTTCGCCGTCGGCGCGAGTGCCGTCCCCCGTTGGCTTGGTGCTCGGCACGTCCCTACCACTCCCTCGTTGAATCTCCGAAACCATTCGGTCGGGGTATCGGACCCCAACCCCGATCTCACGAGCTGATCCATCCTCCCTCGCTTCGCCGCCTGCCGCAATAGTCGCTGATCAGAAGGTCTGGATAGCGGCTACGCCGGTTCGCACAGGGTGGACCCGATAGTCGGTAACGAATCCAAACAAGGGGTTGACCGCACAGCAGCCGGTTTCTACGATGACGGCACTCCGAAATATTACTGAATCTTTTCGGCAGGGCGCGGACGGCCTAGCCGACGGACTCGACCGATGTCCGCGCCGTCCCGGCATTCGGCCCACCGTCAGGAGATAACCAAGATGCGCAGCACCAGAAAGTACGCCGCCGTTGGAGGAGCGGTGGCCGCGGCGCTCGGCCTCGCTGCCTGCAGCAGCGGCAGTAGCTCGAATACGAGCTGATCAGGGAAAAAGACCAACGGTCACGTCACCCTCACCTGGTGGAACAACGCTACGGCGAATCCTCTCCGAGGCGTTTACCTGTCAGCCATCAAGTCATTTGAGGCGACTCACCCGGGCGTCACGATCACTGACGTGCCGATCCAGAACGAGCAGTTCACGACCAAAGATGCCGCTGGCGCTGCAGTCGAATGACCCGCCGAGCATCTTCCAGCAGTGGGGTGGTGGCCAGGAAGCCACCCAGATCAAGTCCGGCAAGCTGAGGAACCTGACTAGCCTGGCGGCCAAACTGATCAGCCAGCTGGAACGCCTACCTTCTGCCGCTGCTGGTCTTCACCACCCCTAGCCATTTCACGCTGCCGCTCGGCGTGGCGACCTTCCAGTCCACGTATTCGCAGAACACGGCGGCGATCTTCGCGTACACGGCGCTGTCGATGCTGCCCGCGCTGGCGTTCTTCGTGCTCGCTCAACGGCGGATTGTCGGCGGCCTGTCCGGGCTAGCGGGTTCGGTCAAAGGTTAAGATCGGCTGGCGCCCCGACTTGGGAGGACCCGACTTGGGAGGACCCGACTTGGGAGGACCCGACTTGGGAGGACGCTGACCTGGGAGGACGCTGACCTGGGAGGACGCTGACCTGGGAGGACTCTGTGCTAGTCGATCTTCCGCTTGCCGAATTGCGCGAGTACCGGCCAGAAGTCGCCGAGCCCGGCGACTTCGCCGACTTCTGGACCAGGCAGCTGGCCGCCGCCCGCGCCCACCAGGCGGAGCCTTCGTTCACCGAGGTCGATGCCAAGATCCAGCACGCCGACGTGTTCGACGTGACCTTCCCTGGCTACGGCGGCGACCCGATCAAAGGGTGGCTGCTCCTGCCGCACCGGTCGGCTCCTAGCGCGGCGGTGATCGTCGAGTTCATCGGCTACGGCGGCGGCCGGGGCCTGCCCTTCGACTGGGTGAGGTGGAGCTGTGCCGGACACCCGCACCTGGTCATGGACACCCGCGGCCAGGGTGGCAGCTGGCTCAGCGGCGACACCGCCGACCGAGGCGACACCGGCGCGCCGAGCACGCCGGGGTTCATGACCCGCGGCATCGCCAGCCCGCATAACCACTACTACACACGGCTGTTCATCGACGCGGCCCGTGCGATCGACGCGGTCAAGTCTCATCCGGGTACGGCCGGACGGCCGGTAGTGACCACCGGCATCAGCCAGGGGGGCGGCCTGACCGTGGCCGCCGCGCATCTGGGCGGCAAGATCGCGGCGGTCATGCCGGACGTGCCGTTCCTGTCGGATTTCAGGCGGGCGGTCGAGGTCACCGACAGTCACCCGTACTACGAACTGGCCGACTACTGTCGGCTTCGGCCGGACAAGGTAGACGAGGTCTTCGCGACGCTGTCCTACCTGGACATCGTCAACCACGCCCGCCGCGTCACCGCGCCCGCGCTCTTCTCGGTCGGCCTCACCGACACCATCACTCCCCCGTCGACGGTCTTTGCCGCGTACAACTACTACGCCGGCCAGAAAGACATCGCCGTCTTCCAGTTCAGCGGCCACGACGGCGGCGGCACCCCGCACTTCCTGACCCAACTGGCCTTCCTGGCCAACCTGGGCCTGGCCTAGCCCGGCCAGTCGTCGGCTTGCCAGCGTCCCCGCGGGGCGGTCAACAACATCGGTGCCCTCCTGATGCTGTAGCTTCCCGGGACGGAACAGCACCGGAGGGGCACCGAGGCGGCTATTACGACACCAGGGGGGCACCGAGGCGGTAGCTTCCCGGGACGGAACAGCACCAGAGGGGCACCGATGCTGCCCGATGTCCCCGATGTCCCCGCCGGCTTGATCAACTGACAGTGCGGAGGAATTCCAGGACACGCTGGATCAGCACCGAGGTGGCTTCTGGGTCGAAGGAGGGCAGCGAGCTGTCGGCGAAGTAGTGCTGATCGCCGGGATACAGAAACAGTTCCGCGTCCTTAGCCTGCTCGACCAGATCACGCGCGGCATCGATGTCACCCTCGCCGACGAAGAACGGGTCGGCGTCCATGCCGTGGATCTGCGCGGGCACCTCTTCGGGCCAGCCGGGACCGAACTCCGTCACCGGCACGCACGAGTAGAACAGCAGCGCACCCCGCGCGCCGGGCCGGGTCTGGGCCAGCTTCTGGGCTGGGAGCACGCCAAGCGAGAAGCCCGCGTACACCAGTTCGGCGGGCAATCCGTCGACGGCGCGGACCCCACGTTCGATGATCTCGCCGAAACCGACCTCCTCGACGTAGCCCATCCCCTCCTCGATGCTGCCGAACGTGCGTCCCTCGAAGAGGTCGGGCGTGTGGACGGTGTGCTCGGCGTGACGCAGCTCGTTGGCGAAGGCATCGATGCCTGTGGTCAGGCCCTGCGCGTGGTGAAAGAGAACTACCTCGGCCATCTCAGTGCTCCCGCTTCTGGATTCCTGATTCCGAGTTCCCGGACCCGTGCCCCCTACCCAGCTTGGCCGCGATCATCGGACCGTACGGGAGACGGCGCCGGTGCCGGCGATCCGCGCGGCCAGCACCACTGGGATCAGCGTCAGCAGGATCACGATCGTCACCACCGCGTTCACCTCAGGCAGCTGCTGTCCCTGCCGAATCGCCCCGAAGATCCACAGCGGCAAGGTGTTCTGCGCCCCGGCCGTGAACACGGTCACGATGACCTCGTCGAATGACAGCGCGAACGCGAGCAGGGCACCCGAGACCAGCGCGGTCGCCACCATCGGGAACTGCACATACAGCTGCGTCTGCCAGCCCCGGGCCCCGAGATCCATGGACGCCTCGGTGAGCGAGCGCGGCGTCCGGCGCAGGCGCGCGATCAGGTTGTTGTAAACGATCACGATGCAGAACGTCGCGTGCCCGATCACGATCGTCAGGGTCGAGAGCTGGATGCTGATGAAGCTGAAGAACGAGTTGAGCGCGATACCGGTAATGACGCCGGGCAGCGCAATCGGCAGCACCAGCAGGAACGAGACGCCCTCGCGGCCGAAGAACTTGAAGTTGTGCAGGCAGTAGGACACAGCCGTGCCCAGGACCAGCGCAACTCCCATCGCGGTCAGCCCGACTCTGATCGACAGCAAGAAGGCGGCCCGGACGTCAGGATCGTGCCAGGCCACCGAGAACCAGTGCAGCGTGAAGCCCTTGATCGGCCAGGTCTCAACCACGGCCGGGTCGAACGCGTAGACCACGATCAGCACGATCGGGGCGAACAGTGCTATCAGCACCAGCACGGCCCAGATGCGTAGCCCGATCTTCAAGCCAGCGGATTCCAACTCAGATCTCCAACTCAGATCTCCCTGAACGCGCCCAGCGCCCTTGCCCCGAACAGGTACGCCGCCATGATCGCGATCGGGACCATCGCCATCGCGGCGGCTAGCGGCACATCGTTGGCGACGCCAATGTTCGAGTCGATCACGGTGCCGATCAGGTCGGAGTTCCCGCCGCCGATCAGGATCGGCGTGATGTAGTCGCCGAGCGTCAGCGAGAACGTGAAAATCGACCCGGCCACCAGGCCCGGCAGGGCCAGCGGCAAGATCACCGACCGCACCGTCCGCAGCGTCCGGCCACCCAGGTCCTGCGACGCCTCGATCTGCGAGGTCGGGATCCGCTCCATCGCCGCGTAGGCCGGGATCAGCATGTACGGCAGCCAGATGTAGCAGAACACCACGAACACGGCCGTGTTCGTGAAGTTCAGGTTGAGCGGACCAAGGCCGATCTTGCCCAGGCTCCAGTTCAGCGCGCCGTTGTGGCTGAAGATCAGCAGCCAGGCGTAGACCTTGGCCAGGTAACTGGCCCACAGCGGCAGCAAGATCCCGACGTACAGCACCGTCCGCGTCCTCGGCGATGCGACCCGCGCCATGTAGTAGGCGAACGGGAACGCGATGATCGCGTCGACCAACGTGACCCCTGCCGCCATCCCGACCGTGCGCCAGATGATCGCCTCGTAGGCGCCGGTCCCCAGGATCGTGGTGAAGTTGCCGATGTTCCAGACGTGCTCAAGGTTCGTGGTGAACGGGTTGATCTCCCAGAACGCCGTGATCAGCAGCACGATCAGCGCGGCGACGTAGATCAGCAGGAACCAGGCCAGCGGAGGCGTGAGCAGGATCGCGGCCCGCGCCCACGGCCGGCGCCAGAGCATGGTCGACAACCTCGACCATGCCCCAGCGCCCGCCACAGTATCGCCGCCAGATGGCCCGCCGGACCCAGCGGCTACTTCACCTGAGTGGTCCACGCACTCACCCAGCCGGCGTACGGCACGCAGTCAGGCTTGCCGTTGTCGCAGGTCGCCAGCGGCGTCTTCCACAGCGCGATGGTCTTGAAGTACGCCTCGGGCGAGTTGGCGTGGTAGGTCTCGCACGACCCCTTCTGCAGCTTCTCCATGAACGGGCAGGCCAGCTTGTTATCCGGGGTCTCGCCGTAGTTGACCGCCTGCTCGGCCTGCACCTGCGGCGTCGAAATGTAGCGCATCCACAGGTAGGCGCAGTTCGGATGCGGTGCCTTGGCCGCCAGCATCCAGGTGTCCGCCCAGCCGGTGGCCCCTTCGGTCGGTATAACCGCGCCGATCGGGAACTTGTTGCCCTCAAGCGCGCTGACCTGGTATGGCCACGAAGCGCCCACGGTCACATCGCCGTTGGCGAAAGCCGAGATCTGGTTCGAGGCCAGCCCCCAGTACTGCTTGACCAGCGGATGCTGGGCGACCAGCAACTGCACCGCGGCCTGGAACTGCGGCTGGGTCAGCTCATACGGGTCGGTGATACCAAGCTTGGGGTTATGCGACTTCAGGTACATCGCCGCGTCGGCGATCTGGATCGGGTTGTCCGGGATGGAAATCTGGCCCTTGTACTTCTGGCTGTAGATCACGCTCCACGACGTCGGCGCGGTCTTGAACGCCTTCTTGCTGTACATCAGCACGTTCGGGCCCCACTGCAGCGACACCCCGTAGTGCACCCCGTTCACCGTGTTGAACGGCGGAGCCTGGAACGCGGAGAAGAAGTCCTTCCACGAAGGAATCAGGTTGATGTTCACCGGCCGCGCGTCACCGCCGTAAATGATGCGCAGGTCCGCGTCGCCCGAGGACGAGACCATGTCGTACAGCCCGCCCCCGCCGTTCTTCATCAGCGTCACCATCTGGTCCGAGCTGCCCGCGTAAGTGGCGTGCACGACGCAGCCGGTCTGCTTCTCGAACGGCTTGACCCACTCGGGCTGCAGATAGCCCTCCCACGCGATCAGGTTCAGCCGGCCCTCGCCCTTGCCGATGCTCTTGGCCACCGGAAGCCCAGCCGTCGGCACCGTCAGCCCCGAAGTACCGCCATTTCCGCCGCCGGAGCCACCGGAGCCCCCAGCTCCGCCACCGCCAGTGCTGCTGGAGGAGCCGCCGCCGCACGCAGCGATGATCGCGGTAACCCCGACCAGAGCGAGACCACTCATCAGCCGCGCACTAGCCCGCCTGTATTTCTTTCCTCTAATGAACATCATCGTGGCCTAACCTTTCCGCTCTTGCGGGATGACGATGGTCTGGTCGGGCAGCCAGGCGATCCTGGCCGCCGAGCCGGCGAGCCCTCCAATGGCATCGGGCGAGTGCTCGTTCTGCCGGGCGACGACCAGCTCACCGCCCGCGTCGAGGCTGACGACGTACCTGGTGAACACCCCGACGTACACCACGTCCTTGATCACGCCGGTCTCGGTTCTGGCCCCGGCCGGCGGCGCCTCTCCGTCCGCGAGCAGGCGGATCTTCTCCGGCCTGATCGTCAGGTGCTTTCCGTCGCGCTCGATCAGGTTGGAGGTCCCGATGAAACCGGCGACGAAGTCCGTGCTCGGCCGCTCGTAGACCTCGAGCGGCGTGCCGATCTGCTCGATCTGGCCGGAGTTGAGCACCGCGATGCGGTCGCTCATCGACAGCGCCTCTTCCTGGTCGTGAGTCACGTAGACAAACGTGATGCCGACCTCGCGCTGCATGTGCTGCAACTCGATCTGCATTTCCTGGCGTAGCTTCAGGTCAAGCGCGCCCAGCGGCTCATCGAGCAGCAGCACCTGGGGTTCGTTGACGATTGCCCGGGCCAGCGCGACCCGCTGACGCTGCCCGCCGGACAGCTGGGTCGGCTTGCGCTCACCGAGCCCGGTCAGCCGCACCATGTCGAGCGCGCGCTCCGCCCGCTGTACCCGCTCGGCCTTAGCGATCCGGCGGACCTTCAGCCCGTACTGAATGTTCTGGGACACGGTCATGTGCGGGAACAGCGCGTAGTCCTGAAAGACGGTGTTGATATCGCGCGCGTAGGGCGGGACGCCGCTGATCTCCTTGCCGCTCAGTTCGATCGTGCCGGCATCGGGCACCTCGAACCCGGCGATGAGCCGCAGCAGGGTCGTCTTGCCAGAACCCGACGGCCCGAGCAGGGTAAAAAATTCGCCTTGCCCGATTTCCAGGTCAACTCCGGCGAGGGCGACGACGCTTCCGTAGGCCTTGCGCACGGACTGCACGCGAACGCCCGGCTGCCCCGTGGCAGCTGGTGCGGAAGTCGCCTGCGGTTGCGCAGAAGCCTCCCCCGAACTAATGGTCATTCGGCGCATTGTGCCATGTCAGGCACCATCTAGCAACGAATCATGTGAGATGCTAGTGGCCGGCCCTCAACCAGTGGAGCGCTGTCTTGGCTGAGCAGATTCCAACCGGTGATATCCACCACCTGCGGCTGACGGTTACCGACGTGGACCGTAGCCGCGAGTTCTACACCAGCCTGCTCGGATTTGAGGTCGCGGTCAGCTCGCCGCCACCGGACGATCCGACCGCGGCGGAGGTGTTCAAGATCCTGTTCGGCGGCTGCGTGATGATCCGCGGCAACCTGCTGATGGGCCTGCGGCCGATGGCGCCGACCGATGACCGGTTCGGGCCGAACAGAGTCGGCCTTGACCATCTCAGCTTCGGCGTCGCCAGCCACGCAGAACTCGAACGCGCGGCCCGGCTCTTCGCCGAGCACGGGGTAACCCACGGTGAGATCACGGCCCTGCCGTCGTTCGGGATCGAGGTGCTCTCATTCGAAGACCCCGACGGCATCCAGCTCGAACTCACCGCGCCAATTGCTTAGCCAACATAGGCTTATGCCATTTAAGAGCCTTTTTACGCAGAAAGCTTTTCGGGGGTTTTGGGCGTCGTTTCGACAGGCTAGTGCGACAGGAGCACCGCCGTGGTACTCGTAATCGGGCTGATCGTAGCCCTGGTCCTGCTGTGCGTTGGGGCGATTGCCATCTGGACCAGGCTGGCGGCGGCCAACGTCCGGCGGATCGAAGCGCCCGCTGGCGAGCTCAAGGATCTGTTCTGGGGTGACGTCATGTGCCGGCACGTAATCACCAGCGGCGCCATGGCCAGGCTCGAGTTCTTCGACTGGGGTGTCCGGCTCCGCGGAACCTGGATCAGCCGCTGGATCGTACCGACCTGGGAGGCCCGCTACGACGAACTGGCAACGGCCGGGCTCGCCTCGCTGCCGCACAGCCGGATCGCAGTCTGGCTGCGGAGCAAGGATCAACCGTCCGAGATGATCGGTTTCCTCTGCGATCGCTACACCCAGATCCTGCCGGTACTCGAAAGCCGCGGTGTACAGGTCGACCGGTCCGTCGCCAAGGCCCGCAAGGTCGAGGAGCTGTATAAGTAGGCTGGCCCTGCCCACGGGGAGGAAGCGCAATGGCCGTACATGACTATGACCTGGTGATTGTCGGCGCCGGCAGCGGGAACAGCTTGGTGTCCGACGAACTCGGCGACTGGCGCGTCGCCATCGTCGAAGGCGACCGGTTCGGCGGCACCTGCCTGAACCGCGGCTGCGTCCCTTCGAAGATGTTCGTCTACGCCGCCGACGTGGCCAGCACCGTGCAGCACGCCGGCCGGTACGGAATCAAGGCCAAGTACAACGGGGCCGACTGGCCGGCCATCAGGGACCGGGTCTTCGGACGCATTGACCCGCTGCACGACGGGGCGGTCAAGTACCGCCGTGAGAACGGCATCGACGTGTACACCAGCGCGGGGGCGTTCACCGGTCCCGGGGTACTGCGAGCAGGTGACGACGAGCTCCGGTCGACGAGGTTCGTCCTGGCCGCCGGCTCGCGGCCGGTGACCCCAGACCTGCCTGGCCTGTCGGACGTGCCGTACTACACCTCAGATACGGTCATGCGGCTCAAGTCGCTGCCCAAGTCGATGATCGTGCTCGGCTGCGGGTACATCGGCGCCGAGATGAGCCACATCTTCGGCTCGCTCGGCACGAAGATCACTATCGTGAACCGCCAGCAGCAACTTCTGGCCCTGCATGACCTGGACGTGTCCCGTCGATTCACCGAGGTCTACCAGCGCCGGTTCGACGTGCGGCTGGGCGCGACCGTGCAGCGGATCTCGGCGACCAGGCACGGGGTCAGGGTCGAGCTAGCCACTCCGGCCGGCCCCCAGACCGTCGATGCCGAGGTCCTGCTTATGGCGACCGGCCGGGTGCCCAACAGCGACCGCCTCAACGTGGCCGCCGCCGGGATCGCCGTGGACGAGCACGGGCACGTCAAGACCGATCAGTCCTACGCGACCAACGTGCCCGGCATCTGGGCCTTCGGCGACCTGGCGAACCACTTCCAGCTCAAGCACATGGCCAATGCCGAGGCCAGACTGGTCAAATACAACCTGCTGCATCCGGACGCGCCCAAGCTAAGCCCGTTCACGGTGGTGCCGGCGGCAGTCTTCGCCGACCCGCAGATCGCATCGGTCGGCGCGACCGAGCAAGCCTTGAAGGCCAGCGGGCGGCCTTACCTCTCCTCGATCCGCCCGTACAGCGACACCGCCTACGGCTGGGCGATGGAAGACACCACCGGCTTCGCCAAGGTGCTAGCCGACCCGGCCACCAGGCACCTGCTGGGCGCCCACATCATGGGCCCGCAAGCTTCGACCCTCATCCAGCCCCTGATCCAGGCCATGTGCCTCGGCAATACCGTCGAGCAGGTCGCTTCCCATGTCCTCTACATCCACCCCGCCCTAACCGAGGTAGTGGAGCAGGCTCTCCTAGGACTCTCCCGCGCGGGCTAGAAGCGGATCTGGCCGTTGGAAGTGCCGAAGTGGATCACGGTGCCGGCGGCTACCGCCACGCTCCGGCCCTGGTCGACGTCGCGCACGCTGCCGTCGGCGATGGTCGCGGCCCAGCGATGCTCGCTGAGGTTGCGCAGGCCCCACCGGCTCGGGTCAGCCGGATGCTGGGTCATCTCGGCGACGGGGACGGTGAAGTCGAACGCCGCCGCCTCGTCCAGGTGATGACGGTAGAGCTTCGAGTCGTGATTGAGCATGACGACGGACTTGCCGATCCTGATCCTGGGCGGGAGCTGGACCGGCTTGCGGCAGTGCCAGCACGGGGCGGCCACTCCGCCGGCCGCCTGCAGCGCGTCGCTGTCGTAGAAGTTCTCGACCCCGCAGGTGCAGTACATGATGGCGTCGCGCAACCTGCCCATGGCACCACGCCACGTCCACTCCCTGACCCGATCTCCCGGCTGCCTGATTCCGTCGGTGAATGACTGGGTGAATCTCTCCTGAAGGAATTTCGGATAGATCGGCCAGTAGGCCAGCGCATTGTCGTGGTAGCCGGGCAGCGGCCGGTTCGATTGATCGGCCGGATCAAAGATAAACACTGGCTCATACCCGTAAAGCCTGGTCATCGCGCGCAGGTCGAAGCAATGAATTTCGGCTTCCTTACGCCCGTCAAGCGGATGATGGTTCATCAGCATCAAGAACAGCAGCACGGCCAGCGAGAACAAGTCGGTCTGAGTCGACGGCAGCTTATCGCCACGCACTACCTCTGGCGCCATGAATCGGGGCGTCCCGATAACCCCTCCTGGCTCACTGTCAATTCCTACGTTGTCGTTGTCGCAGATCTGGATATCGCCGGTGTGCGAATCGAAGAACACATTTCCCTGCGAGATATCGCGGTAGCACAAGCCTCGGGCGTGGAGCTGGAGAAATCCATCGGCCAGGTGCACGCCGGCCGTCGCCAGGCTCGTGAACGTCGGGGTTACCCGTCGCACCAGCAGGTCGGTGATCCCACGGTAACGGGGCTCGCGCAGCGGCATCAGATAACCGAAGCCGGGCTTTCCGTCGGCGGTCACCAGCTCAGTGGGCCACAAGAACCGGGCATCGGGAGCGCCGGAGGAGATCAGCCCTTCCAGCGCCATCCGCTGCTCAGCGGTCGCGGTGTGCGGGTATTACCACTTAAGCGCCAGGTGAGTGCCGGCCAGCCGGCAGCGATAGACCTCACCTTGCCCGCCAGTGCCCACCAGGTCATTCACGTGGCAGATTTCACCCGACGAGACCGTGCGAACCTTATCGCCCGGTGCCAGCATTCCCGCCATACCGTTCTCCCCCTTGGTTATCACTTGCACGGGAATCGCTCGGAAGGGTAACCTCCGGGGCCGGCAAGGTCGCGCCCTCCTGGTCGGATACAGCCTGCTCTGGTACGGCCGGGTCCGGCAGCGTCGCGGGCAGGTCGGAGGGACGGCAGATCATCCCCAGCGAGATGTCATCGCCGCTTCCCCGGCGGGTCATCTCTTCGAGCCAGCCGGGGAGCATTCCGTTGACGGCGTCCAGCCCCTCGTTCACCACGATCCGCATCACATCGGAGCCGAACTGGAAAAAGCCGGCGTCGTCGGCGAAGGAGTTGGCGAATCCGTCTGAGGAAACCAGAATCATCGGACTCGTAGTGCCGTAGATCGCCACCCGGAATTGCCGCCAGGCGTCGTCTGAGCACAACGAGGTGGTCTCGTTGGCGATCAGCCGGTCATCGCCTCGTAGCGGCCGGCCAACCCTGGCTGCGGCCGAGACGGTGACGACGTCGCCATCACCGATCTGCCAGAACGCCAGGAAGGACTCCATCGCCACCACGGTGATGAGCGTCGAGCCGTAGGCGAGGTAGGGGTCACGCCGGACCAAGTCGGCCGCACCCCGTCCGTCCCGTTCGGCTAGCTTGCCCAGTTCGGCCTCGGCGAACGGCGACTCGGCGAAGTGCTGGCCGACGCGGCGTCTCCACTCGAAGACGATCCGGTGCGGAATCTCCTGCTCGAGCCGGTCCTTCACCATCGACAACTCGGCCAGCGACGGCGCGGCCGCCAGCAATTCCGCGCCGTAGTCGAGCGACGTCTCGACCGCGATCTGCGATCCGATCGCGCTGCGGAAACTCTTGGCGCTGCCATGCCCGTCGGCCACCGCCAGCGCCAGTTGGCTGCCAGAGCCGTTCGGCGGAAACCAGCCGATCGCGTCCTGGTTTTGCAGTCCGCTCCTGACGTGAGACGCGCCCCGAACCGAGGACCCGATCACCCGCCAGGGCTTAGCCAGCTCGCCCGGTGCGGCGTCAGCTATGGCCTGCTCGGTGGTTCGCTCCCTAAGCCGACGGCTCCACCGCCAGTTGGGCATCTGGACTACCAGACATCACTGGCCGCGGCGCCCGGGGCCGCGGTCGGTGCCGGCGGAAGGGCGACCGTCGCACCCGGACCGGCACCGACTCCAGCACCGGCGTAGACGGTCGGGCTGCTGCTGGCCGGTGAGGATACGGCCTTGAGCACGGCGGTCGAGGCCCAGCGGATAAAGCTGACCAGCGCCGGAGCATTGTTCGCCTGCAATGGCTTGAGCTCAGACATACCGATAAACCGGGACAGCACGTCAAGGTCGGCATCGCGCCCGACGGCGATCGCGAGCCGGACCGAGCGCTTTCCCCAGGGCTGATCCATCAGTGCCTTCAAGCCGGTCGAAAAATCATCGGTTGGCTGGCCATCGCTGACCAGCACAAGAACCGGCGGCAGCGCGCGATCGCTCATCGGCGGAATTTTCAGCTGATCGGCCACCATCGAAAGGGCTTTCCCCATGTCGGTGACCCCATCGGCGGCAACATCGGTCCAGGAGAAGTTGTCAACCTGGGTGGGCGTTCCCACGTGCCAGCGAGCGCCGGTGGAGAACGTCACCACGCGCATCAGGACCTGCGCATTGGGGTTCTCATCGGCCGTGTCCCTCATCGCGGGCAGCGCCTCGCGGATCGCGAAGTTTAGCTGTCGTATCTTGTCGCCGTCCATCGAGCCCGAGCAATCAAGGATCCAGATGAAATGGAGCGGACGACTGGCGATAGGACCACCTGGGAGCATGTTCATAATCAGAACATGTTAACGGCGCCCACCAAAAGCCACAAGGCACTGACAGAATGCACCGATCCGGGAATAAGCGGCTAGAACTCGAAATACCGGGCGGATTCAAATGCTAGTTTTAGTTCGCCTATGTCATACAATGTCATCGGTTCGGGTATTTCAATCGGCTCAAACTTCTCGAAAGTTACATCCTTTCGGGACTCATCACCCCGGCGTCCGATCGTGACACCGATGAGCTTGATCTCGTCAGTGCCGAGCAGGGCCTTAAAAATCGCCGTCGGACCGACGTTCTCGTCGGCGCTCTCATCTGTCAGCCGCGCCAGGCTGTCGGTGCAGAAAACAATGTCACCAAGCCCGCGGATCTCGCCGACGGCAGTCGGGATCATCTCGTCCGGCGGCCCGGCCGGCAACCTCCCGGCCAGTTGCTCGACATCTACGGCGAGTACCCGCTTGCCTTCGAGCGCGTCAGGGACCTCGCCCGCCACGATCTTCAAGGCCAGGCCAGCCACCACAGTTCGCTGATCCGCTTCTGGCTCGTAGACCAGCACCGGGTTCTTGGCGAAGTACTGCGACAACATCTCGATGAGCTGGCCGACTTCGCGGTCCAGGCCGATCACCGGACCGAGTTCGCCCTTCCTGGCCGCCTCGGTGAGGTCGCGGCTAGCGGACCGAACCGCCCTGGTGATCCCGGCGGCTTGATCTGGCTTCCGGGTGCCTACCCGCCTGGACGCATCGAGTTCCACCGGCACCAGCCGCACCGATCCCGGCGGCCCAGCCTGCCAGGGAATCACCGATGCCGCCGCCCGCCGGGCGACGACCAACTCGGCCCCGCATCCGATCAGCACCTGAGCGGCGACCCCCGTTCCCTCCCTGATCAGCCCAAGCAGGACGTCGACGGCATCGACCTCGTCGTGGCCGAACAGTTGTGCCTCCTGGACCGCCAACTGGAAGATGGTCTCGGCGCGCGGAGTGAGCGGGATCGGGCCCGACGGCGTCTGCTGGCCCGACTTGATGCTCTCCTCGACGCGCTGCCGCACATCGTCGATGCCGATGTCGAGCGCCTCCAGCGTCCTGACCGCCGGGCCGTCACGGTCGCCGAGCAGACCTAGCAAGATGTGCTCGGTGCCGACGTAGAACTGCTTGTGGTTCCTCGCTTCTCCTTGAGCCGCGACCACGACCCGGCGAGCGCTCTCGGTGAATCGATCAGTCACGTCTCACGACTCCCCGCCCAGGCGTCAGCCACGTCGGCCAGCACCTGAACCTTGTGCAGGTCGACGCTTACCTGCTCGGCTGAGCGTTCGACATCGGCCAGCAGCTTGGCGGCCCGGTCCCGGTCAGTGATCATCAGCGTCCGCGCAATCGCGATCAAGGCCTGCGCCTGCCTTTGCTCGTTGGCGATCGACCAGGCCAGGCGCAGTGCCTCATCCGGGTCGGACTCCGCCACGGTCTGCGCGACGTCGACGAGAAAGGCCGACTCGGCGATCAGCGCCGACGGGTTGGCCAGCGGCTGAGCCAGGCGGATGGCAAGAGCGGGGTCGGTCGCCGCCAGCGTCTTCGCGATTTCACCGTTCCCGTACCGGCTGGCCGCGCCCCCCAGGGCGATGGCCCGGCGAGGGTTCGACGTGGCCAGTGCGACCGCGACGCTGCCGATGGCCGAAGTCCGGCCGGGCTCGGCCTTGATCTCCAGTGCGAGCCGCCGGGCCTCCTCGAACATCCCGCTAGCGCGTTCCGCGTCAAGGAAATGCCTGGCCCTGGCCGCGCTGGCGAGCGCCGCCACCTTGGCCGGCCCGTCGGGAACCCCGCCCGCGAGCCGATCGACCTCGTCGGCCAGCCGTGCAGCGCGGGCGGGCTCGGTGGCGGCTACCTCCGCCGCGACGGCGCTCAGCCCTTCGACCCGCCAGTAGTTACCGGCGAGCGAGCGGGCCAGCCGCTCGGCCCGGTCCTGGTCGGTCTCGGCGAGCCTGGCGGCGATCGCAGTCAGCTCGCAGGCTTGCAGCGCGGGCTGCCGGAT
>WNEY01000973.1_pt1 | contig 19349 bp, 20 predicted proteins | sample 5400531 | NCBI WGS metagenome assembly WNEY01 (sample SAMN13153338, study PRJNA577476) | soil metagenome | isolation source: 200 cm saprolite under Douglas fir tree site 1 | place: USA:California | collected 2015-04-18
GAGGGCGATCACCCGGACATCCACGTCAAGGACACCCTCAAGGGCGGGGATTTCCTCGCCGAGCAGCCGCCGGTGAAGGGCATGTGCTACGCCGCGCCCGCCATCATCTATCTGCTCGACCGCATGGGCGTGCCCTTCAACCGCACCAGCGAGGGCCTGCTCGACTTCCGCCGTTTCGGCGGCACGCTGCACAACCGCACCGCCTTCGCCGGCGCTTCCACGGGGCAGCAGCTCCTCTACGCCCTCGACGAGCAGGTGCGCCGCCACGAGAGCGAAGGGCTGGTGCGCAAGCACGAGTACTGGGAGTACCTCGGCTTCATCAAGGACGACGGCGGCTCGTGCCGCGGCATCGTGGCGGTGGATCTGCGCACCATGCAGATCGAAGCCTTCCCCGCCGACGCCGTCTGCCTCGCCACCGGCGGCCCGGGCATCGTCTACGGCCGCAGCACCAACTCCACCATCAACACCGGCAGCGCCAACGGCCGCAGCTACATGGACGGCGCCATCTACGCCAACGCCGAGTTCGTGCAGGTGCATCCCACCGCCATTCCCGGCGAGGACAAGCACCGCCTGATGTCGGAATCGGCGCGCGGCGAGGGCGGCCGCATCTGGGTGCCGAAGCAGAAGGGCGACAAGCGCGCGGGCAGGGACATCCCCGAGAACGAGCGCTGGTATTTCCTCGAGGAGAAATATCCCCATTACGGCAACCTCGTGCCCCGCGACGTCGCCACGCGAGAGATCTTCGCGGTGGTGAAGGACATGGGCCTGGGCGTCTCGGGGGAGGACGTGGTCTACCTCGACGTCTCGCACATCCCGGCCGCCACGCTCGATCGCAAGCTCGGCGGCATCATGGAGATCTACGAGAAGTTCCAGGGCGTGGATCCGCGGCACAACCCGATGAAGATCTTTCCCGCCGTGCACTATTCGATGGGCGGGCTGTGGGTCGACTACGAGGCCGACGCCAGGAACAATCTCGTCGCCGGCAGCCCGCGGCAGCAGTCGACCAACATCCCGGGCCTCTATGCCTCCGGCGAGTGCGATTACGGCTACCACGGCGCCAACCGCCTGGGAGCAAATTCGCTGCTCTCCTGCATCTACGCGGGCATGATCGGCGGGCCGGCGATGATCAGCTACGCGAAGAACGCCGCGCCCAGGAAAGGCGACGTGCCCGCCGCGCTTTTGCAAAATGCAAAACAGCAATGGGTCGAGCGTCTCGACAAGATTTACAAAATGGACGGCCGGGAAAATCCCTACACCATCGGCCAGCAGATGGGCGAATTGATGGTGAAGGCGTCCACGGTGGTGAAGGTGAACTCGCAGATCGACGACGCCATCATCAGAATCCAGGAGATGAAGGAGCGCTGGAAGAAGTCCAACGTGCTCGACACCGGCCGCACCCTGAACCAGAGCGCCGCCTACGTGAACCAGCTCTGGAACATGCTCGAGATCGCGCACCTCAACCTGCGCGCCTCGCGCCTGCGCGACGAGAGCCGCGGCAGCCACTACAAGCCGGAGTTCGTGCTTCCCAAGCCAAAGACCGCCCGGCCGCAGGACGACGCGGGGTTCATGGCTGCCTGGAAGGCGCGCAACGACAAGTGGCTGAAGAACAGCATGGGCACCTGGACGCCGGACGGACCGAGGGTCGAGTTCCAGGACTTGCAAAGCCTGAAGAATCCCATCCTCGCTCCCGAGCCGCGGCACTATGACTGAGCCCGGCAAGCTCGTCGTCCGCATCGAGCGCAGCCATCCGCGGCGGTGGGAGGAGTTCCACGTCGAGCGGCGCCCCAACGCCAACGTCATCTCGGTCCTGATGCAGATCCAGCGCAATCCGGTGACCGCCGACGGCAACAGGACCAGCCCGCCTTCCTGGGATGCGGCTTGCCTCGAGGAAGTCTGCGGCTCCTGCACCATGAACATCAACGGCAAGGTGCGGCAGGCGTGCTCGGCGCTGATCGATCACCTGGGCGAGCCCGTGGTGCTCCAGCCGATGAAGAAGTTCCCGCTGGTGCGCGACCTCTGCGTCGACCGGCAGCGCATGTTCGAGGCGCTCAAGCGCGTGCGCGGCTGGATTCCCATCGACGGCACCTACGACCTGGGCCCCGGCCCGCGCCAGTCGCCCGAGGACCAGCAGATCAACTACGTCCTCTCCACCTGCATGACTTGCGGCTGCTGCCTCGAAGTCTGCCCGCAGGTCGGGGAGAGCACGGCGTTCATCGGCGCCGCCGCCATCTCCCAGGCGCGGCTCTTCAACAACCATCCCACCGGCGCCCTGAACGCCGACGAGCGGCTCCGCGCCTTGATGACCAGCGGCGGCGTCACCGACTGCGGCAAGGCGGCCAACTGCGTCCAGGCCTGCCCCAAGGAAATCCCGCTCACATCGTCGATCGCGGACATGGCGCGGCAGACCACGAAGCAGGCGCTGAAAGACTGGCTCTTCCTCGACGAGCGCACGGGCGGCGCCGGCCCGGCGGGGTAACTACCCGGCCTGCTGCAGCGTGCTCGTCACTTTGGTGACGAAGAGCGAAGAGGTGCCGCGGTCCACCCGGTAGGTGAACCGCCAGCGGCCGATGTCCAGCGTGAGATCTTCCGGCGTGTCCCAGAAGGAAGCGTCTGCGGGGATGGCTTCCAGCGTGGCGGCGACTTCCTGCAGCGTGGCGCGCGCGCGGCGCTCCACCGCGAGCGGAACGTTCGCGATTCCCGTCAGGAAATCGACGCGGAACGGCATGGTGCGTCCATAGCGCGGACTTGCCGAGGGGGAGATTTTCTCTCCGCCGATTGTCGCAGGAAGGACTCTTCACTCCCAGTGGGTATCGAGCCTTGCGCCACCGCGGCCGAAGTGCTCCAGTTGGCGTCGTGCCCAAGCCGATTCTCACCCTGATCACCTACAGAGCCCGGCCCGGCAGCGAGGAAGAGCTGGCGGGCGTGCTGCGCACGCACGTCGCGCGGCTGCGCGAGCTGGGTCTCGTCGCCGACAGGCCGCACTTCGTGGCGGCGCTCGCCGACAAGCCCGGCACATTCGTGGAGTCGTTCTGGTGGGCGCACGAGGGCGCGCCCGATCTCGCGCGCGACAACAGCGAAGTGCAGGAGCTGTGGATGCGCGTCGAGGACCTCTGCGTGCCCGGCGGCGTCGAGCACGCGCGGCTCGAGCCCCTCGACTGACGCCGTGCGCGCGCTCTTGCCAGTGCTCCTGCTCCTGGCCGCCGGCAAGCCCCCTGCGCGCAATCTCATCTCCGCCCTGCGCAAGTCCTGCGACGCGGAAGACGCGCGCGCCTGCGCGGAGCTGGCGCGCCGCTATCGCGCCGGCGACGGCGTTGCGCGCGATCCCGCCAAGGCGATCGAGGCGCTCCAGGACGGCTGCGAGGCCGGCGAGCCCGCGCTCTGCGTCGAGGCGGGCCGCGCGCTCCTGCGCGGAGAAGGAGTGAAGCCCGACCCGGCGCTCGCGCGCGAGCTGTTCAGCGACGCCTGCACGCAGCGCCAGCACGCGGGGTGCCTCGATCTGGCGCTGTTGCTCCAGAACGGCGCCGGCGCGCCGCCGGACCCGGTTGCCGCCGCGGGCCTCTTCGAGAAAGGGTGCTCGGGAGGCGACGCGATGGCGTGCCAGCTTTACGGAGATGCGCACTATCTGGGCTACGGCGCTCCCAGGGACGTGAAGGCCGCCGAGAAGAGCTACCGCAAGGCCTGCGCCATGGACCTGCACTCGGCCTGCACCAAGCTCGGCGATCTCCTCCGGCTCGCCCGCGATCTTCCCAAAGCGGAAGAGATGTACAGAAAGGCCTGCGCCGCCGAGGAGAAGAACGCCTGCACCGTCATCGCCCTGGAAAAGGGCTGCGACACCCGCGACGCGTGCCTCGACCTCTCCGATCTCTGCTCCGACTACCTGGCCGGCTACGAAGTTCTCGCCGAGCCTTCTCTGGCGCGCGCGCCCTGCGAGAAAGCCTGCACGGGCGGCGTCGGCGAGGCCTGCGACAGCCTGGCCGACATGTACCAGGAAGGCTCCGGCGTCCCCCGCGACGAGGTCCAGGCTGCCGCGCTGCGCAAACGGGCCTGTTCACTAGGGGATAGGGACGCCTGCTCTGTCCGGGAGTGAGCTCGCCGTTCCGTAATCGACGCAATTGTGATGGCCGTCTCTTGACCACATGGGCGGTCAAGGTGTGATCTTGTCCCACACCATGGATCCGTCAGGCGAGATCTTCCGCTGGCTTACCGCACAGTCACTGGCTGGCGTGGCGGCGGTGGTCGAGGGCCGCATCGCCTGGGCCAACGCGCAGCTTGGCGAGATGCTCGGCTACACGGCGGAAGAGCTCATCGGCATGCCCGCCGAGCTGGTGGTGGCGGAAGTCGACCGCGCGGCCGTCATGGAGGAGATCTCCGCCCAGATTGCCGGCAAGAGCGGCGACATCCGCAGCGCCTTCCGCGCGCGGTGCAAGAACGGCTCGCAAATTCCGCTCGAGGTCTACGGCAACCACGGCACCTTCCAGGGCAAGCCGGCGGCCATCGGGCTCTTCCTCGATCTGACGGCCCGCAAGCGCGCCGAGGACCAGGTCCGTCACGACGCGCTCCACGATGCGCTCACCGGGCTGCCCAACCGCGCGCTCTTCATGGACCGCCTCGGCCAGGCGCTGGCGCGCATGCGCGGCCGCAAGGGCAACGACTTCTCGGTTCTGTTCATCGACCTCGACCGCTTCAAGGTTGTCAACGACAGCCTCGGCCACATGGCGGGTGACGAGCTTCTCGTCGCCACCTCGAAGCGGCTGCTGCGCTGCGTGCGGCCCGAGGACACGGTGGCGCGGCTGGGCGGCGACGAATTCGGCGTGCTGCTCGAGGACGTTCCCGGCTCGCGCGAGGCGGCGCGCATCGCGGAGAAGATCCAGCGCGAGCTGCGCGCGCCTCTGACGCTGGGCGGACGGGAGATCGTCTCTACTCCCAGCATCGGAATTGCTCATGGCCGGCGCGATTACGTATCCGCCGAAGAGATCCTCCGCGACGCGGACCTGGCCATGTACCGCGCCAAGGAGCGCGGGCGCGCCGGGCATGCGGAGTTCGATCCGGCGATGCACAAGAGCGCCATGGCGGTGATGCAGCTGGAGAGCGACCTGCGGCGCGCGCTCGATCGCCGCGAGCTGGAGCTGCATTACCAGCCGGTGGTTTCTCTCTCGACCGGCGCCATCGCGGGATTCGAGGCGCTGGTGCACTGGAACCATCCCACGCGCGGCCTCCTGCGGCCGATGGAGTTCGTGCCGCTGGCCGAGGAGACGGGCCTGGTGGTGCCCATCGGCGAGTGGGTGCTGCGCGAGGCGTGCCGCCAGACCCGCGAATGGCAGCTCAAGTTCCACGACGCGGCGCTGACGGTGGGGGTGAACCTCTCCGCGCGGCAGTTCCTCGGCAGCGACGTGGTGGAGACCGTCGCGCGCGCGCTCGCCGAGACGGCCCTTCCGCCGCGAAATCTCCGGCTGGAATTGACCGAATCGATGCTGATGGACAACGCCCCGCAGGCCGTCCAGGTGCTGGCCGAATTGCGCGCGCTCGGGGTCTCGCTGGACCTCGACGACTTCGGCACCGGCTACAGCTCGCTCAGCTACCTGCACAACTTCCGCCTCGATACCATCAAGATCGATCGCTCCTTCGTGGCGCGCGGCTCGGGCGAGAGCTGGGAGATCGTCAGCGCCATCGTCAACCTGGCGCGCGGGCTGCGGCTGACGTTGATCGCCGAGGGCGTGGAGACCGACGCGCAGCTCGAGGTATTGCGCCGGCTCGGCTGCGAGTACGGGCAGGGATATCTCTTCGGCCGCCCGGTCTTGCCCGGCCCGATGGAGAAGCTGCTGGGCGCCGAAGACAACCCGCGCTTCGCGCCACGCGCCGAGGCGCACCTCGACGCCTAGCCTCCCGGGTCGGAAGTCAGTCAGCGGAGGATGTCGGGCACGCTGGCGGGCGGAATGTACTGCCGCACCAGCCAATCCTTGGCGTCGTCCACCGAGGCGAAGCTCGCCAGCTTGCGCCCGCTGAACATGGTCACGAGCTTGAAGAGCAGCCGCCGCGCGCCGCCCACGCCGACCACCGCTCCGGCCATCACCCAGGGCTTGTCGTGCTCCGCCAGCCGCTTGAGCGCCTCGATGACGCTGTCGTCCTGGACGGAGTCGGTGACGTCCACCAGGGTGAGGAGCTTCTTCATCCGCGGCTGGGCGGCCACGAACTGGCGCGCTTCCTCGATGGCCTCGAGCGCCTGATCGGGCTCCCGGATATGGGTGAAGTCCATCAGCACGATCTGCCGGTCCTCGTGCGCGACGAATTGTGTCCGCGGCATGGGCGATCTCCTGCACCGTGTCCGGCCCCTGTCAATGCCTTGGCTTGCGCGTCGGCCCTGCGCGGTGTAGCAACTCCGCGCGATGAAAATTCATGAATTCCAGGCGAAGGAGATCCTGCGCGGATTCGGGGTCGCGGTTCCGCGCGGGAGGCTCGTGAGCAGCGCCGAAGAAGCGGTGGCCGCCGCGCGGGAGTTGATCAAGAGCGTCGTCGTCGTCAAGGCGCAGATCCACGCCGGCGGCCGGGGCAAGGGCGGCGGAGTGAAGCTGGCGAAGAGCCCGGAAGAGGCCGGCGAGCTGTTCAAGAAGATCCACGGCATGCAGCTCGTCACCCCGCAGACGGGCCCAAGCGGGCAGAAAGTGCGCAAGGTCTATCTCGAGGAAGGGATGGACATCGCCCGCGAGCTGTATCTCGGGCTGACGCTCGATCGCGGCAGCTCGCGGAATACCCTCATGGCCTCGTCGGAAGGCGGCGTGGAGATCGAGGAGGTCGCGGCCAAGCAGCCCGAGAAGATCCTGCGCGAGACGATCGATCCGGTCACCGGCCTCTCCGCCTTCCAGTCGCGCAATCTCGCCTTCGGGCTGGGGCTCTCGGGCAGCGCGGTGGGCAGCTTCGTCAAGTTCGCCGCCGCCATGTACCGCGCCTACCTCGAGACCGACGCATCCATCGTCGAGATCAATCCGCTGGTCTTGACCAGGCAAGGCGAAGTCATCGCCCTCGACGCCAAGATGAACTTCGACGACAACGCGCTCTTCCGCCACAAGAACATCGCCGAGCTGCGCGACCCCGACGAGGAGGACCCGCGCGAGGCGCAGGCCAAGGAGCACGACCTCAGCTACGTGGGCCTCGAGGGAAACATCGGCTGCATGGTGAACGGCGCGGGGCTGGCGATGGCCACCATGGACATGATCAAGCTCGCCGGCGGACAGCCGGCCAACTTTCTCGACGTGGGCGGCGGCGCGGACGAGGCGAAAGTGACCGCGGCGTTCAAACTCTTGCTGGCGGATCCCCAGGTGAAGGCGGTGCTGGTGAATATTTTCGGCGGCATCATGAAGTGCGACGTGATCGCGGCGGGGATCATCGCGGCGGCGAAGCAGGTGAACCTCAACGTGCCGCTGGTGGTGCGCCTCGAGGGCACCAACGTCGAGCAGGGCAAGGCGCTTCTGGCCAAGAGCGGCCTCGCCATCACGCCGGCGGACGACCTGGGCGATGCCGCGCGCAAGGCGGTGAAGGCCGTCTCCGGCTCCGCCAGATGAGCATCGTCTCCTCCATCTTCCGCAATCTGCTGGGAAAGCCGGTCGCTGCCGATTTTCGCGACTCCGCCGAGCATTTCGTCGTCGTGCTCCGCGAGCACGGGATCCGGCTCACCTTTGCAAAAGAAGATTTGGAATTCGTCGACGACCTTGCCGAAAGATTATCGAAATACAATGAGTATCGTGACGCCCTCGGCTGCTGGCTGGGCGAAGTGCTGGTGCGCAACTTCGGCGGCGAGTGGGTGCCCGGCCACGCGCTCGGCCCTGCCGTGCGGGTGAAGACGGAGAAGGGCGTCAAGCACTTGTTCCCCATCGGCTGGGTCTACCGCCGGTGTGATTCGATCACAGTGCCTTCGCCTTCCGGCTACGGCACGGGAGGCGAGACGGAATCGATCGCCGGAAAACTGCAGCGCGAGCTGGGCTACCCCGGGCAGCAGCGCAAGTTCACCGATACCGGAGAGCGTGCATGAGCGTCCTCGTCCACAAGGACACCCGCGTGGTCTGCCAGGGCATCACCGGCAGCGCCGGGTCGTTCCACTGCAAGCAGATGCTCGGCTACGGCACGCAGGTGGTCGCGGGCGTGACGCCGGGCAAGGGGGGCACGAAGTTCGAAGACAAGGTGCCCATCTTCGACACCGTGCGCGCCGCGGTGAAGGAGACGCGCGCCAGCGCCAGCGTCATCTTCGTTCCGCCGCCGTTCGCGGCCGACGCCATCCTCGAGGCTGCGGCGGCGGAGATCCCGCTCGTCGTCTGCATCACCGAAGGCATTCCCATCGACGACATGGTGAAGGTGAAGCGCGCCATGCAGGGCTCGGCGACGAAGCTCATCGGTCCGAACTGCCCCGGCATCATCACGCCGGGCGAATGCAAGATCGGCATCATGCCGGGGCACATCCATCGCCGCGGCCGCATCGGCATCGTCTCGCGCTCGGGCACGCTGACCTACGAAGCGGTCCATCAAGTCACGCAGCTGGGGATGGGGCAGAGCACGGCCATCGGCATCGGCGGAGATCCGGTGCACGGGCTCAACTTCGTCGACTGCATGAAGCTCTTCGCCGCTGATGACAGTACCGACGCGGTTATTTTGATCGGCGAGATCGGCGGCGGCGAGGAAGAGGACGCCGCGACCTGGATCAAGTCGAATTACAAGAAGCCCGTGGTCGGCTTCATCGCCGGCGCGACGGCGCCTCCGGGCAAGCGCATGGGCCATGCGGGAGCGATCATCTCCGGCGGCAAGGGCACCGCGCAGGACAAGTTCCGCGCGCTGCGCGAGGCCGGTGTGCACATCGCCGCGGGCCCGCACGAGCTCGGCAGCACATTGAAATCGGTCCTCAAGGCATGACCGCGGCGCTGGAGGCGCGCGCGCTGAGCAAGACGTATCGCATTCCCGGCGGCGGCGAGCTGGTCGCCGTGGATGCGATGTCGTTCGAGGTGCAGCCCGGCGAGATCGTCGGCGTGCTCGGGCCCAACGGCGCCGGCAAGACCACCGCGGTGCAGCTCGCGCTCCGGCTGCTGCATCCGGACTCGGGAGACTCGCGCCTCTTCGGGCTCGATCCGGAGGATCTCTCCGCGCGCCGCCGCGTGGGCTACGCCCCGGACGCGCCGCTCTTTCCCAAGGCGCTCACCGGATTGCGCGTGCTGCAACTGCACGCCGATCTGCTCGGCGTCCCGCGCCAGAGCGTGGCCGCGATGGTGGAGCAGACCGGCTTCGGCGAGCCCGCGGCGCGCCAGGTCGCCACCTATTCGCGCGGCCAGCTCCAGCGGCTGGGTCTGGCGCAGGCGCTCCTGGGAGAGCCGGATCTGCTCCTGCTCGACGAGCCCACCGCGGGCCTCGACCCGGCGGGCGTGGCGAAGATCCGCGAGCTGCTCCAGGCGGTGCGCGCGCGCGGCGGCGCCGTGCTTCTCAACTCGCATCTGCTCTCGGAAGTGGAGCGCATCTGCGACCGAGTGCTCTTCATGAAGAGCGGACGGCTCCTGCGCGCGCACGACGTCCACGCCGGCGGCCGCCGCGCCGAAGTGCGGCTCGCCAATGCGCAGAAGCTCGCGGCGCGGCTTTTGGAGAAGCTCCCCGACGGCGCGCTGGACGGCGATCGATTCCGCATCCCCGTCGCCTCCGAAGACGTGGTGCCGGGATTGGTCCGCGCCCTGGTGGAGATGGGCGGCGAGGTGCTGGAAGTGAAGCTCGGCGGCGCCGAGCTGGAGGAGCTGTATCTGCAGCTCGTGGAGGGGCGCGCGTGACCTCGTGGATCATCGCCCGCGCCACCGCCAGGGAACGCGGCCTCGCGCCGCTGGCGCTGACCATCACCGCGGCGCTGGCGTTGTTCGCTTCACTGTCGAGAGCGGCCGACGCCTGGGCAGGCCTGACCTTCGAAGTGCTCACGCTCCTGCTCGGAGCCGGGCTGCTCGCCGACGAGGTCGAGTCCGGCCACGCCCAGCTCGTGCTCCTCCGCCCGCTCACCCGCGCACAGTGGGTGGGCGGCCGGCTTCTGGGCGCGGCGATGGTCATCTGCGGCGCGGCCGTGCTCGCCACCGTCTTCGGCGCCCTGGGCGCGTTCACCCGCGCAGGCTGGTCGGAGATGCCGCAGCGTCTCGCCGTGCTGCCTCTCGCGCTTCTACCTGCGTTCGCCTGGCTGGCGACGCTCGTGGCTGTGGGCGCCTCGGCGCGCGGCTGGAGCAATGCTGCTTGGGTGATCGCGATCTGGATCGGCTGGAAGATCCTGAAATACGCGGGCCCGATCGCTCTCCGCAGGCCGGATCTGCAGACCATCGTCGACGCGATAGACGGCTATTTCGGTCCGCAGGAGTTGCTCAGCGTTCCGGCCGACGCCTCGCGCGTCGAGCGGGCGGCGTGGGATCTTTTCTGGCTGTTCGCGGCCTGGACGCTGGCGGTGCGCCTCTTCAACCTGCGCGAGCTGGCCCGGAGGCGCGCGTGACCCAGCGGGAGACGCCGCGCATCCTGTACATTTTGACCGCCATCTCGGCTGCCCTGTGGCTGCTCGCCCGCCTCCTCGCCCGCTAAAGCTTGACGCGCAGGGTCCAACCCGTATAAACAGCACCGCTTTTCCAGGAGAAGAAGATGGCCGTCAAGCTGCGCCTCGCCCGCCGTGGCGCGAAGAAAGCGCCGTTCTATCACGTGGTCGCTACCGACTCGCGGAATCCCCGCGACGGTCGCTTCAACGAGGAGATCGGCACCTACGATCCCAATTTCAGCCCCGCCAAGGTCACGCTCAGGCAGGACCGGCTCGACCACTGGATCAAGATGGGCGCCAAGCCATCGGCCACGGTCGCGCAGCTCATCAAGCTGGCCAAAAAGACCGCGGCGCAGCCGGCGAAATAAACCGTGGAGGCGCTCCAGCTCCTCGCCGTGGGGCGGGTGGCGAGGGCGCACGGCATCCGCGGGCGCGTCCTGATCGCGCCGTACAACGCGGAGTCGCAGGGTCTCGAGCGGGTCCGCCAGCTCTGGGTAGGCGAGACGCGCTTCGAAGTGGATCGGGCAGAGCGCGTCAACCTCGGATACCTGGTGGCGCTGCGCGGCGTGAGTGACCGCAACCAGGCCGACGCGCTGCGCGGGCAGGAGGTGCGGGCCGATCGCGCCGAGCTGCCGCCCCTGGACGAGGGCGAGTACTACGCGGTCGATCTGGTCGGCTTCGAGGTGGTGGATGTGCAGGGCCGCCCGCGGGGCATGGTCGAGGAGCTGGAAGAGGCGGGCGCGCAGGACCTGCTCCGGCTCACCGGAGGCACGTTGGTGCCGATGGCGTTCGTGAAGGAAGTGCAGGGGCAGGAGCGGCGCATCGTGGTGGACGCGCCGGAAGGTCTGTTCGAGCTGGAGGAATGAGTGCTGTCGGTGGAGGTCCTGACGCTGTTTCCGCGGATGATCGCGGCGCCCCTCGAGGAGAGCCTCCTCGGGAAGGCGCGCGAGAAGGGGCTGGTGCGCGTGCAGGTGACGGACATCCGCGAATTCGCCCCGGGCAAGCACCGCGTCACCGACGACGTTCCCTACGGCGGCGGCGCGGGCATGGTGATGAAGCCCGAGCCGCTGGTCGCCGCCATCGAGGCGGCGCGCGAGCGTCTCCCTGGAGCGCACGTGGTCCTCATGTCCCCGCAAGGCCGCAAATTCGACCATTCGCTGGCGGAGGAGCTCGCGAGGCGCGAGAAGCTGGTCTTCGTCTGCGGCCGCTACGAGGGCGTGGACGAGCGGGTCATCTCCTTCGTCGACGAGGAGATCTCCCTCGGCGATTTCGTGCTCTCGGGCGGCGAGTTCGCCGCCCTGGCGGTGATTGACGCCATTGCGCGGCTGGTGCCCGGGGTGATGGGCAACGCGGAGAGCGTCCAGATCGAGAGCTTCCGCGAGGGGCTCCTCGAGGGCCCGCACTACACCCGCCCCCCGGAGTTTCGCGGGCTGAAAGTGCCGGAAATCCTTCTCTCGGGCGATCACGCAAAGATCGCCCAGTGGCGGAAAGAGCAGGCGCTGGCGCGGACGCGCGAGCGCAGACCGGACCTTCGCGGCAAAAAGGCTTGACGGAAAGCGGTTTTTAGGCGACCGGTACACAAAAAGGTCGGAGGCATGAGGAGTCGAAGATGCGTTCGAAAGCGATCGAGCTCGTAGAGTTGCGGAACGTCAAGCCGGAGGTGCGGGCCCAGCTCCCGCAGTTCCGCGTCGGGGACACGGTGCGGGTGCACACCAAGATCAGCGAAGGCGACAAGGAGCGCATCCAGATTTTCGAGGGCGTGGTCATCCGCCGGAAGCGCGGGCACGTCAGCACCACCTTCACCGTCCGCAAGATGAGCTACGGCGTGGGCGTGGAACGCATCTTCCCGCTCTTTTCGCCGCGCATCGACAAGATCGAGATCATGTCCAGCGGCAAGGTGAAGCGCGCGCGGCTCTTCTACCTGCGCGATTTGCAGGGCAAGGCGGCGCGCCTCAAGAACGCCGAAGAAGGCGGCGCGGCGCAGTAGCCCGGCCCCGGGGGTCCTTCTCGCGTGCAGCTCACAGAGCTGCTGTACCAAAAGGTCAAGGACCTGGGCGAACAGGGGCAACTGACCCTCAAGCCCGGATACGTCGCGGTCGTGTCCAAGGCGCCCTCCTTGCGCGCCGCATTGCTCGCTCCCATCGTTCCCGCTCCCGACGATCAGCGGCGGCTGGCCGACGGCGCGGGGCCCACCCGCGTGGGCATCGGAATCATGGGGACCGACGGCACCCCCTACCGCATCCTCCGCGAGCTGGGCGGGAGCCGGTCGCTGCAGAAGTTCGACCTCAACGGCAAGAAGTTCGACATCCTCAGCGAAGACCAGCTGGAGATCGATTCCTTCCTCCGCGTCGAGTGCGGGATGCCGCCGCTCGACGCCTATGCCGGCTTCTTCGTCCTCGAGGTCAACGAGCTGCCCTCGCTGCGCGGCAAGTCCGCCGCCGCCGCGAGCGACGCCTACGTCGACCACCCCAAGGTCAAGGCGCTCAAGGACGAGCTGGAGCAGACCAAGAGGTTCGAGGGCATGCAGGACCGGCTCTTCAAGGTGCAGCAGCGCCTCCACGACCTGGGCGTGCTCGACGGCAAGGTCAAGGAGGCGGAGGCCGACCTGGCGGCCATCGATGCCGAGCTGGGCCGGGCGCAGTGGACGCCGGCGGAGATGAAGGACATCATGCGCCGCGCCAACACCGCCAAGGACGCGCTCAAGAAACGCGACGTCGACATCGCCGACGTACAGAAGAGGCGCCAGCGCGCGCTCCAGGCGGTGCCGCCGCCGCCCGAGCCGTTTCTCCCCAGCCCCTGGTTCTACGGCGGCATTCTCATCGGTCTGGCCATCGACGGCATCGCCTTCTGGCTGAAGAAGCCGTCGATCGCTTTTTTCGCGCTCATCCCGTTTCTCGCGGCGCTCATCGCCGTCCTGCGCTTCATCGAGGCGGACGAGGCCGACAAGGAAGCGGCCACGATGGTCAAGGAGCTGAAGGAGCGCGAGGACAGCATCCGCAGGAACTACGAGGCGGAGCAGGCGCCGCTGAAGAGCGCGCTCAAGGCGGCCAAGGCCGACTCGCCGGCCGAGCTGGTGGAGGTGTTCAAGCAGCGCGACCTGGTCCTGCAGCGGAAAGAGATCGCCAAACAGAAGCTGGACAAGCTCAAGTTGGAGCCGGAGCTGTCACGACTTCCCATCGAGATGCCGCTTTTGACCAGCGAGAAGGCCAAGCTGGAGGAGCTGGTGATGGTGATGGGCTTCTCGCGGCCCCTCGGGGAAATCGAGGCCGACCTGAAGCACGCCATGGGCATCTCGGCCCTCGCCAGCAAAGGGAGCGTGGTCATTCCCGAGCAGGAGGTGCCGAAGAACCTCATCGACCGCGCCGCCGAGCTCTTGAACATGCCCAGCGAGGAGCTCTGGTCGCAGATGGGAGCGCGGTTCACCGCGTATCTGACGGCGCTGACCGACAAGCGGGTCGTCTCCGCCAAGCCCGACGAGAAGGGCCTGCTCACGCTGACCGCGCCCGACGGCCGCACCGGGCCTTACACCAGCCTGCCGCCGCCGCTGCGCGACCTGGTCTACGTTGCGCTGCGGCTGACGCTGATCGAGCGCGTCGTGGGGTACAAGCGGCTGCCGGTCGTGGTGGACGACGCTTTTGGCTCGCTCGACGCGGCCAAGCGCGCCCTCATCGCCAAGATGCTCAAGGGCATCGCCACGCAGACGCAGGTGATCCACCGGGTGATCGAGGCGCCGCCGGCGGGCACTGCCGACCTGGTCCTTCAGGCGTGACGGGCCGCAGGCTCCTCGGCGACGCGGGCGAGGGCGCGGCGGCGGAGCTGTTGCGGTCGCATGGATATCGCATCGTGGCGCGGAACCATCGCTGCAGGCGCGGCGAGGTGGACCTGATCGCCGAGAAGGGCGAGCTGCTGGTGTTCGTCGAGGTGCGCACGCGCGCCACCGAGGCCTTCGGCGGGCCCGAAGAGACGGTTTCTCCGGCCAAGCAAAAGCGCGTTCTCGCTGCGGCCCGCGATTTTCTCGCTCGCTGGCGCGGGCCGGAGCGCGGCGCCCGCTTCGACGTGGTGGCGGTGGTCGACTCGCCCCTGGGACCGAAGCTGCGGCATTACGAAAACGCCTTCGGGGCTTTCTGATGCCGCTGTACGTCGTCGCCACGCCCATCGGCAACCTGCGGGACCTGACCGAGCGGGCCCGCGAGGTCCTGTCGGCGTGCGATGGCGTGGTGGCCGAGGACACCAGACATTCCGGCCAGTTGCTCAAGCACCTCGGCCTGCAAAAAAAAAATTTTTTTTCTTTACCCGGGTTCGACGAGGCGGCGCGGGTCGAGCCGATTCTCAAGCGACTGCTCGCGGGAGAATCCCTGGCGCTGGTCACCGACGCGGGCACGCCGGCGGTGAGCGACCCCGGCGCCCTGCTGGTGCGGCGGGCGGTGGAGGAGGGCGTGCAGGTCGTTCCCGTGCCGGGGGCGAGCGCTGCCATCGCCGCGGTGAGCGTGAGCGGATTCGTCGAGGGCCGCTTCCACTTCGCCGGATTTCTCCCGCGCAAGGCCTCGCACCGGGAAGAGATGCTGCGCGAATTGACGCCGCTGCGCGCGCAGCTCGTCTTCTACGAGTCGCCGCAGCGCCTCCATGAGACCCTGCTCGAGCTGCGCGCCGCGCTGGGCGATCGGCCGGCGCTGGTGGCGCGCGAGCTGACCAAGGTCCACGAAGAGCTGGCCCGCGGGACGCTCTCGCAGCTGGCGGAGCATTTCGCCGGCGAAGTGCGGGGCGAGGTGGTCATCGTCGTCTCGGGGGCGCAGCCGCCTCCGCCCGAAGACCCCGCGGCGCTGGAAGAGGAAGTCCGCCGCCGCCTTGCCCTCGGGGAACGGCCGAAGGAGATCGCCGAAGCGCTGGCCGGATCGCATTCGAAGCGCGAGGTGTACCAGCTCGCCCTGAAGCTCAGAAGTTGAGAGACAAGGAACCGGCCACGCCCCAGATGATCGCCGGCTCCGCCCGCAGCCGGTGGCCCACCTGGTCGAGCCGGAAATCGTAATTGGGATTCTGGTCCGGGGCGGCGATTCCGCGGCCGCCCGAGATGACGATGCCGCCGCCGCCCGTCTTGTCCTCGCCGATCTCCTCGTGGGTGAGGAAATGCGCCGTCTCGAATCCCACCGTGCCGTAGACGCGCAGATGGAACCACCGCGCCAGCCGCCCGTAGAGGCCGAGCGACGCCAGCGTGGTGAGGTACTCGTCCGCGTACGTCAGCTTGCCGAGCGCGTCGGTCACCTGCGTGTATTCGCGGCCGGGGCCGTGGTAGCGCAAGTCGCCGCGGATATCGAAGGCGAGCCGCTGGTCGCCCTTGATGTCTTCCGCCGCCACCAGCTCGGCCCCGAGCGTGAACTCCGCCTCCCAGGGCGGCTTGTACCCGGTCTGGCCTTTCCAGGCGCCGTCGCAGTTCGCCGGGGCCACCTCGGAGAGCAGCGCCTTGTTGTTGCAGTTGTCGTAGGCGCTCGAGGTTGCGAACGGCGCCGAACCCGACAGGCGCAGGTACGGCTCCAGCACCTGGTACCGTTTCGAGAAAGCGGTCCAGAGCGTCACCACGTGCGCCTTCTTCCTCTCCGGCCCGGCCGGCTGCCCGGCAGTGAGGTAGCGCGTCGGATCGTCCACCGGACCGGAGAGCGGCAGCGTGTAATCGACGCCGATCACCCAGGTCGAGACCGGCTTCCCCTCGGGAAACAGCTCCGGCTTCAGGCGCTGCTGGCGCTCCTCGTTGATCGGGCCCCAGGCGAGGCCGATGGTCGGATCGCCCAGCCCGGCTCGCTGGCTCTGCCCCGGCACCGTGACGATGGGCTTCACCGCGCCGCACTTGCTCCCGGCGCAGCCCGAGACGTCGATGGTGTTGTTGCTCAGCGTGCTGGTGGCCGCGCTCGTGCTCCCGGCGTAATTCCAGTCCTGCGCGTCGCGGATGGCCCAGGGAGCGAAGGCGTGCAGCTCGAGGTCGTGCCAGAGGCCGATGTTCAGCCGCAACATCAGGGCATCGAGGGTGCGCGTGTGCTGCAGCTCGTCCTCGAAGCCGGCGCTGGTGGGCTGCTCGCGCGAGATCTTCGTCCTGGTCAGGCTGTGCTGGTAGGTGACGTCGAGGTCCACCTCCAGCGGGTGGCGCTCGTCGCCCGCGTCGGCCACGTCGGTGACGTGCGCCGCGAACGCCGGAGACGCGAGGAGGAGGGCCGCGGCGATCAACCTCATTCGCGCCCAACCATAGCTCACTCCTCGCCCCGCAGCCCGAATTCCTTCATCTTCATCTGCAGGCTCTTGCGCGAGATCTTCAGCAGCTTGGCGGTGCGGGTGACGTTGTTGCCGGTCACCTCGAGCCCGCGGACGATCAGGTCGCGCTCGATGGCCTGCACCTGCTCGCGGACGATCTCCTTGAGGGGCCCAGGAGCAGACGGCGGCGAGAACGCCGGCGCTCCCTCCGCCTGCGGCTGGGTCTGGCGGAGCGAGGCCGGCAGATCGGCGGCGCGGATGACGGGCCCCTCCGCGAAGAGAATCGTGCGCTCCAGCACATTTTCCAGCTCGCGGATGTTCCCCGGCCAGGTGTAGACGGCGAGGGCAGCCAGCGCGTCGTCCTCGACCCGCTCGACGCTCTTCTTGAGCCGCGCGTTGTATTTCTGGCGGAAGTGCTCGACCAGGAGGGGGATGTCCTCGCGGCGCTCGCGCAGCGGCGGCAGGAAGACCGGGACGACGTTCAGCCGGTAGAAGAGATCCTCGCGGAAGCGGCCCGCGGCGATCTCCTTGGTGAGATCGCGCGAGGTCGCCGCGACCAGCCGCACCTCCACGGTGGTGGTCCGCACTCCTCCCACGCGCTCGAAGGAGCTCTCCTGGATGGCGCGCAGGAGCTTCACCTGCATCTCCAGGGGAATCTCGCCGATCTCGTCGAGAAAGAGCGTCCCGCCGTCGGCCAGCTCGAATCGCCCGGGTTTGCTCTGCACGGCGCCCGTGAACGCGCCCCTCTCGAATCCGAACAGCTCGGCCTCGACGAGCTCGCGCGGAATCGCGGCGCAGTTGATCTTGATGAAGGGTTTCTCCCGCCGCGAGGACTTCTCGTGCAAAGCAGTGGCCACCAGCTCCTTGCCCGTGCCGCTCTCGCCTTGAATGAGCACCGTGCTGGGGGCGTCTGCTACCTTGGAGATGATCAGTTGAAGCTCGATCATGCGCTGGCCCCGGCCGATGATCTCGGTGTACCTGCGCCCCTCCTGCGCGGGCTCCTCGGGCACCACGTTGCGGGCGTTCAGGTCGGATTGGCGCGCCGCTTTGGCGATGATCGACTTCAGCTCCGCGTGCTCGAAGGGCTTGGTGACGAAGTCGAAAGCGCCGGCTTTCATGGCCTCGACCGCGCTGTCCACCTTGCCGTGCGCCGTGACGACGATCACGGGGACGTCGGGATGCCGCGCCACCACCTTGCGCAGGAGCGAGAGGCCGTCCATCCTTGGCATCACCAGATCGGTCACCACCACGTCGGCGCCGTCGCGGTCGAGAGCGGCGATGGCCTCCTCGCCATCGGAGGCCACCTGCACCTCGTAGCCCTCGCGCTGCAGTGTGGCCGCGAGGACCTTGCGGAGGCTCTGTTCATCGTCGACGACGAGGACCCGATCTGCCATTGGTGCGATGCGGGCTATCACGGCGGGACGCTGCCGGGCAACACGGAGGGCAAGTGAACCAACGAACTCTGGCGGCGGGCGCGGCGCTCTTGCTGCTTTGCGCCTGCCACGGCAGCGGGGCGGGCATCGGCGGCGCCTGCAAGACCGACAGCGACTGCTCCGGGTCGCTCACCTGCAAAACGGACGCGAACGGCTATCCCGGCGGGCTCTGCACCGCCGACTGCTCCAGCAAGGCCTGCACCTCCGGCAACCTCTGCACGCAGCTCTCGACCGAGACCATCTGCCTGCAGTCGTGCAGCAAGGATGCGGATTGCCGCACCGGATATGCCTGCTGCGCCGCGTACGGCAACGTCTGCCTGACCTCCGCCCAGTGCACCACCACCGCGCCGGTCTGCCAGCGGCCGGTGGTCGCGAGCACGCTGCCGGCGTCGCAGGTACTCACCTTCGGCACGCACCAGGTTGGAGACGTGATTCCGTTCGTGGTCCCGGCGAACACGGGCAGCGTGACCATCGTCCATCAGGCGCGGAACGCTGGCCTGAACGTGACCTTCCAGGGGCAGGTGATCGACAACTCGGCGGTGCCGGGCATCATCAACTTCCCCAACGGCGGCGAGGCCTACAACGACAACACGCAGAGCGATCCGGCCTCGCCCGACGGCGGCGTCGACTCCAGCGGGAAGTTCGCATTCTACGGCGGCGGCACTCCCAGCACGGCGGCGTTCACGTTCCCGAACACTTCCTGGTCGGCGGGGGCGGGCGCGCTGACGCCGGGGACCTGGAAGTTCAGCGTCAACGACTACGCCTACGAGTGCGCCACTACGCCGGGCTGCACCGCAGGCGCCTCCAGCAGCGACACCTACGACGTGTCGGTGCTCGTGCGGCCGCTGCCGTCGGGGAGCAATCTCGATGTGAACTTCTACATCGTGGCCTCGGGCCAGCCGTTCACCGCCGCGACCGCGGGCGCCAACCCCAGCGCGCAACGCATGGTGAACACCTTCAAGTCCCTCTATGCCGCAGCCGGCATCACCGTTCGCAACGTCACCTTCTACGACACGAGCGCGGCGGACCAGGCGCGGTTTGGCACTAACGTCAACGCGGACAAAACCGGACCCTGCGACGAGCTGAACCAGATGTTCCTGCTTTCCGCGGCGCACCTGGGGAACACCATGAACCTGTTCCTCGTCCAGAGCATCACC
>WNEY01001960.1_pt1 | contig 19340 bp, 19 predicted proteins | sample 5400531 | NCBI WGS metagenome assembly WNEY01 (sample SAMN13153338, study PRJNA577476) | soil metagenome | isolation source: 200 cm saprolite under Douglas fir tree site 1 | place: USA:California | collected 2015-04-18
CCTCTTACGACGAGGCCATCCTGAAGCAGTTGAAGGGCCCGATGCCCGACACCCGCCCGACCTCAAGCGTGGTGCGCACTATTAGCGAGTAGATTTCGAACGCGCCACTTGCCGAAACCCTGCTACGGAACCAACAAAGCCGAGTGTATGCGCCAGCTTGAAGCTGCGCAGGGCAAATCCCACCGATTCCGAAGGTAAGGAAGCTGAACTGTTTGCCGCAAGCCTTGCCACGCTTAAAGCTAAGCGTGGGGAGGTCACCGGCGAGGAAATTGTCGAAGTAAAAATCTACGCACGAATCCTTGCCAGAGCCCTCGACAAGGTCCGTGCCGAGCTTGCCAGGACGCACTAACCGTGAGGTCGCACCCTAACGGCTTCTTTGATAGCCAACCGAACATGTGCTGCGGCTGCTTCGGCTGCGGCCTGCGTCGCGTAAGCAAAAAAGACGAGCGGCTGGCCGCGCTCCGTAGTGATGTTGAACCCATACGCGGAGTCCACGCCCAGCACACTTACTGGCGCTATGTTGCCGACTTTCCACATGTTCGATGCTCCCTTCGTTTAACCGTTTGTCAACCATCGCGGCGCAATGGTGTGCGCCTCGGGCGACGCAGAAGCGCACTGCCAACTTTATGTAGCTGCTCCTCGTAAAGTTCGGCGCGGATGGATCAAGGTGCATCGGGGCGTCGCTGCACGCTCGACCCAACGCACCGGAGCGCAACGCATGAGCTACACCCTCGCAGCGGCCGCGGCGGCATGTGGCATGCTGGCCGTGCCAGTTCTGGGCGGACTGCACCATCAATATTTTAGAGCGTAAGTTTCCGACAGGGACAGGACGGGAAATCGCCCGCTTTCTTGCCCGAACAGGCGGGCGCCTCAAGAGGCGCAGGCCGACCGACCAACTGTTTAACCGAAATTGGGCCGTTCGCGACTAAAGCCAGAGCGGACCCGCGCCTAAGTGATTGATTTTTTATTTCGTTAATGCTTGGCGGCCCTTGATATAGCGCGTTCGGGCCACAGCTAAGGAGTGGCCCGCGCTGGCTTCGTCCCCCGACTGTCCATGCGCGGTACGTAGGAAGCCCCGGTCGAGTGGAAATCGCCGGGGCTTCGGTTGTCTTCCGCCTTAGATAGCAGGTCATGAATGACGCTGTGACGGAACATAGAGTCACGATTGCCAACGACCCGGTCACAATCAATCTGTAGATGTGAGCTATTTTGCTCAGACTCCGGACGGACAAAGGGGTAAGCAAATAATAATCGATACGCGATCCCAACGCGTTCGGTCTTCATTTCAACTTGCTGAACCGGAACCCATCAGGGTGCCGTAGCCTCGCTCCGAAACATGTCGGGCGAAAGGAAATGCCATGCAATTGCCTTCAATCCTGCAAGGGGAATCGCTGAACCGTCTGTTGCAAGGAGCAGCCGCCGGTGCCGTCGCAACGATCGTTGTCGGCTTTTACTGGGGTGGCTGGTCGCTCGCCAGCACCGCCGACAAGATGGCGAGAGAGCGGTCGGAGCTGGCGGTCGTAGCGGCGCTGGCCCCCGTGTGCGCCGACAAGTTCCGCGCACTGCCTGACGCCGAGGCGAAGAAAGTCGCGTTGTCGAAGGTCGAGACGTGGAAGCGCCGCGACGAATTCCCCAAGGAGTTCATAACCCTCCCGGGCGAATCGTACCCGAGTTCCGCCCTCGTGGACGCGTGCTACACATTGTTGTTTCCACCGAAGTCTGCCGAGCTCAAATGAGATAAGGACGGAAAAACGGCCCCACGACGACGCTGGAATGCGAGTCACTCCGAGGCTGAACCACGAAGTAGACGGATTCAGTCAAGTCCCTGCGAGTCCTGACCGTCGCTGAGCAGAAAGTCTTCCCGCCGTCCCGCGGGTCGGCCTCGGGCAGTCCGCACCATCACTCCGCCTCCATCACCGGCTCGCGCCCGATCAGGCGCGCCAGCTGCCGCAGCCGCACGAACACGCGCTCGCCGGCGAGCGCCTTGAAGCCGTTCTCGAACCGCAGCACCAGCCGGCCGCGCTCGACCAGCATCGGGGTGCGCGGCAGCACGCCGGTGGTGGAGGCGGAGACGAGATAGGCGACGCGCAACGCCGCCCCGAGCACGCGCGCGCGGTCGAGCAACCGGGTCGAGGCGAGCTCGCGCAGCCGCGGCGAGAGTTCCTCGTCGACCAGTCCGACGTGGCGGAAGAACACGGCGAGCGAGATGAAGGTGCGGCCGGGATGGTCGACGGCGACGAAGGCGGCATTGGCGATGATGTTGAGCGACTGCTCGCCGCGGTAATCGGGATGCGCCCGCCAGCCGATGTCGGCAAGCAGGCAGGCGGCGTGACGCAGCCGCCGCTCGTCCGCGGTCTCCTCGAGCCCGGACGTCGCCATGAAGCGGTCGGTCCACGCGATCAGCTCCTCGCCGTGCGCGGGCGAGCGCGAGCGCAGCACGTTGAGCTCGCTCGCCGCCGCGATCAGCGGATCCTGGTCGCGCTCCTTGGCGTCGAGCATCGAGTAGAGCAGGCCCTCGCGCACGCCGAGCGCCGAGACGACGACGTCCTTCGGCCGCGCGATCTGCACCAGGTTCTCCAGCACCAGCGCGGCATAGGCGAGCAGCGGCCGGCGCGCGTCGGTCACCACCTCGATCTGCGAGAGCATCTCGGGGTCGACCCGATGCACCAGGCTCGAGAAATCGAACGCCTCCTTCGCCCCGATCACGTAGCCGTGCATCACGTGCAGCGGATAGCCGGTCTGCCACATGTGCAGACGCGCGAGCGCGCGCCAGGTGCCGCCGATCGCGTAGAAAGTGCGGCCCTTGCCGTCCTCGAGCAGCCGGGCGTCCGCGAGCGCCACCCGCACGATCTTTTCCGCCTTCTTGATCGACTTCGAGGAGAGATCCTGCAGCGCGAGCCCGCCGAGCGGCAGCGTCACGCCCGGCCTGACCCGGGGCCCGCGGATCTCGGTGAGCTCGAGCGAGCCGCCGCCGAGGTCGCCGACGATGCCGTCGGGCCGATGGAAGCCCGACACCACGCCGAGCGCCGACAGCTCGGCCTCGCGCTTGCCGGAGAGGACTTCGACCTTGCCGCGGCAGATGGCCTCGGCCTCGGCGACGAAGGCCTTGCCGTTCTTGGCGTCGCGGCAGGCGGCGGTCGCGATCGCCCACAGCGGGCCGACCTCCATGCGGTCGCACAGGATGCGAAAGCGCCGCAGCGCCACGAGCGCCTTCTCGACCGCGTCGGCGGCGAGATGGCCGGTCGACTGCACCTCGCGCCCGAGCCCGGCCAGCACCTTCTCGTTGAAGATCGGGGTCGGACTGCGGGTGAGCCCCTCGTAGACGACGAGCCGCACCGAGTTCGAGCCGATGTCGATGACGGCGACCGGCGGCCCGTGATCGAGACGACCTTGCGCGATCATCATGGAGGGGCGCCGCCGCTTAAGCGCGGTCGAGACGGCGTATAAGGCTGCGCGGCGACGATTCCTTGAGCGATTTGCCACGACCCGACAGGCTCGGATTGGTCATGAAGTATTTGTGCGCGTTGAAGGGCTCCTCGCCCTCGGCCGCTTTTATGCGATTCGAGGTGCCGTCGGGTAGCAGTTTCCAGCTCTGCTCGTTGTCCTTGAGATTCGCCACCATGATCTGATCGAGCACCTGCTCGTGCACGGTCGGATTGAGAATCGGGCAGAGGACCTCGACGCGGCGGTCGAGGTTGCGCGGCATCACGTCGGCGGACGAGATGTAGACCGCGGCCTTGGCGTGCGGCAGGCCGTGGCCGGCGCCGAAGCAGTAGATGCGGCTGTGCTCGAGGAAACGCCCGACGATCGATTTCACCCGGATATTCTCGGACAGGCCCGGCAGACCCGGCCGCAGGCAGCAGATGCCGCGCACCACGAGATCGACCGCAACGCCGGCGCCCGAGGCCTCGTAGAGCGCGTCAATGATCTCGGGATCGACCAGCGCATTGTCCTTCATCCAGATCGCCGCCGGGCGACCCGCCTTGGCATGCGCGATCTCCTGCCCGATGTGCTGGCAGATGCGATCGCGCAGCGTGAGCGGGGAGACCGCCATCCGCTCGAGCTCGGCCGGCTCCGCATAGCCGGTCACGTAATTGAAGATGCGGGCGACGTCGCGCGCGATCACCGGATCGGAGGTGAAGAAGGAAAGGTCGGTGTAGACCCGGGCGGTGACCGGATGATAGTTGCCGGTGCCGACGTGGATATAGGACGTCAGCGCGCCGCCCTCGCGGCGCACCACCATCGACAGCTTGGCGTGGGTCTTGAGCTCGATGAATCCGTACACCACCTGCGCGCCGGCGCGCTCGAGCGCGCGCGACCAGCGGATGTTGGCCTCCTCGTCGAACCGGGCCTTGAGCTCGACCAGCGCGGTGACCGATTTTCCGGCTTCCGCCGCCTCGATCAGCGCCCGGACGATCGGCGATTCGGCCGATGTCCGGTAGAGCGTCTGCTTGATCGCGACGACGTCGGGATCGCGCGCGGCCTGCTGCAGGAACTGCACCACGACGTCGAAGGACTCGTAGGGATGGTGGATGACGAGGTCCTTCTGGCGGATGGCGGCGAAGCAGTCGCCGGCGTGATCGCGCACCCGCTCGGGATAGCGCGGATTGTAGGGCACGAATTCGAGGTCCGGCCGATCGAGGCTGGTGAGCTGGGCGAGCTCGTTGAGCGCCAGCACGCCGTCGACCAGGAACACCTCGTCGTCGCTGCACGACAGCGCGCGCTGCACGAATTTCCGCAGCTCCGCCGGCATCGCCGCCTCAAGCTCGAGGCGGATGACCGAGCCGCGCCGGCGGCGCTTGAGCGCGGTCTCGAACAGCCGCACCAAGTCCTCCGCCTCCTCCTCGATCTCCACCTCGGAGTCGCGGATGACGCGAAAGGCGCCCTGCCCCTTGACGGCGTAGCCCGGGAACAGCCGGCCGATGAACAGGCCGGTGGCCTGCTCGATCGTGACCACGCGCGCGCCGGCCGCGCCCTCCGCGCCGGGCAGACGGATGAAGCGGTCGATCTTGTTCGGCATGCGGATGAGCGCGTTCATCGCCTTGCCGTCGCTCGCGCGCGCGAGCTGGAGCGCGATGGTGAAGCCGAGATTCGAGATGAACGGGAACGGATGCGCCGGGTCGATGGCGAGCGGCGTGAGCAGCGGAAAGACCTGGCGCAGGAAGTGGTCCTCGAGCCACGTCTTCTCCTTCTTGCTCACCTCCGGCCCGTCGACCAGCACGATGCCTTGCTCGGCGAGCGTCTGGCGAAGCTCCCGCCAGCGCTTCTGCTGTTCGCTCGCGAGCCCCGACACCGCCTCGCCGATGCGCGCGAGCTGCTCGGCCGGCGTGAGCCCGTCGGGGCTCTTGGTCGTGATGCCGGCGCGCAGCTGGCCCTTGAGGCCGGCGACGCGGACCATGAAGAACTCGTCGAGATTGTTGGCCGAGATCGACAGGAACCGGACCCGCTCGAGCAGCGGATGGGCGTCGTTGCCGGCTTCCTCGAGCACTCGGCGATTGAAATGCAGCCACGACAACTCGCGATTGATGAATCGCTCCGGGCTCGCCGCAAGATCGAAGGCCGGCGCGGCCGGGGCCGGGCTCGCAGTCTCCGCGGTTTCTTCTTTTAAAACAATTGCTTGACTGGAATCTGCCATGGCTCGAATTGCTGACGTGGGAACGGGCGAGAATCGCCGCCATCGATGACGGCCTCATGACATAACGCGCCGGTACCCGTGTTCCGTCAAGCCGAGGGCGCGCGCAGGATTTCGGCCGCCAAGGCCCTGGTCAGCGGCCGCTTTTGCCGCAGCGCCTCCTCGTCGAGCCGCGCCACGCAAGCCCGCGCGGCGGCAAACGAGCGCTCGATGCGCGTCGCCACGTAGCCGATCAGGCTTTCATCGACCGCGAGCTGGCGGTCGGCGAACAGCTTCACCAGCACCGCGCGCAACAGCGCGTCATCGGGCGGCGCCAGCGCCACGACCGGCAGCGCCTTGAGGCGGGAGGCGAGATCGCGGACGGCGAGTGCCGCCGGCGCCTGTCGCGCGGTGAGCAGCAGGAAGGCGGCCTCCTCGCCGGCGAGATTGACGAGGTGGAAGAGCGCGCGCTCGTCGAACGAGCCGGCGGCGATGTCCTCGACCACCAGCGCGCCGGTGGCGAGCGCCCGCGGCACCGACGCCGGCTCGAGCGCGCGCGCCGCGATCAGCCGCGCCCCGGCCGCCTGCGCCCAGATCGCCGCGAGGTGGCTCTTGCCGGAACCTTCCGGGCCGGTGAGCATCACCGAGCGATGCGACCACAGCGGCCAGGCCTCGATCAGCGCGAGCGCCCGCGCATTCGAGGGGCCGCTCAGGAAATCCTCGCGCGCGAAGCTTTCGGCGTGATCGAGCGCAAGCGCGAGTTGACGCGGAACCGTCGGCATCAGGGCGACTTTTCCCCGGTATAGAACGAGCTCTCGAGATATTGGCGCAGCGCGAAGCGCGACAGCACCGCGATCGCGGCCGCCAGCGGAACCGCCAGCAGAAGACCGACGAAGCCGAACAAGTAGCCGAACGCGAACATGGCGAACATCATCCAGACCGGATGCAACCCGACGCGCTCCCCCACCAGCTTCGGCGCGAGGACGTTGCCTTCGAGGAACTGACCGACCAGGAAAACGGCGACCACGGCCAGGATCCGCTTCCAATCCGGCCAGAACTGGGCGATCGCGACGCTGGTCGCGATCATCAGCCCGGTCATCGAGCCGATAAACGGAACGAAGGTGATCAAGCCGGCGACGAGGCCGATGAGCAGCGCGAAATCGAGCCCGACCAGCATCAAGCCGGCCGCGTAGTAGACGCCGAGCACGAGGCAGATGCCGATCTGTCCGCGCAGGAACGCGCCGATCGCGGCATCGATGTCGCCGGCGAGCCGGCGCACGGTCTCGCGCTGGCGCACCGGCACCCAGCCGTCGATGATCTTGATCATCGGCCGCCAGTCCACGATCAGATAGAAGGTGACGACCGGCATCACGATCAGGAGCGAAGCGAACGAGACCAGCGCCTTGCCGCCGGTCCACAGCGAATAGGCGAAGGTCAGCAGCCACGCGGCCGCCTTGTTGACGAGATCGGAAGCCGTCTGTTTCGAGTCGCCGGTGCCGAGCCAGTCGAGCCAGGGCAGATTCCGATCGACGATGAGCTCCTTGACGCGCTGGATGTAGCCGGGAATGCGGGCGAGCAGCGCCGAGCCCTGCTGCACGAGGAGCGGAACGAGCAGCAGGATCAGCCCGGCCAGCACGACGACCGCCGCCGCGACGATCAGCAGCGCCGCGACCGTGCGGTTCACGCCCAGGCGCTCGATGCGGTCGGCGAGCGGATCGAGCACGTAGGCAAGCGCGGCGCCGGCCACGAACGGCAGCAGGATATCGTGCAGCAGCCACAGCAACGCGACCAGCACGAGCATTATCACCAGCCAGAACGCGACATGGCGGCCGTTCATCATCGGATCATCCCCTCGCGCACGCTCGACCGCCGGCACCTGCGCCGGACGGATCAGTTGGCCATATCGGCCGCGTTCATGTGGCGCACCCATTCGACGACGTAGAAGGCGACGGAAAGCAGGGTCAAGGCCGCGACCAGCGCCATCAATATGATCTCGGCGATCTGCGCATCGAAGGCGAATCCGATCGCGGCCATCACCACGCAGGCGAGCGCGATCTGCGCCACGGTGTTGAGCTTGGAGACGAGCAGCGGCTTGAGCGCCATCGGCCGGTCCACCAGCCAGGACAGGATCACCGCGCTCACGATCATGATGTCGCGCGAGACCACCAGGATGACCAGCCAGCGCGGTATCGCCCCGGTGATGCCGAGCGCGACGTAGATCGACACCAGCATGGCCTTGTCGGCGAGCGGATCGAGATAGGCGCCGAGCTCGGTCGACATGCCGAAGCGCTTGGCCAGGAAGCCGTCGACGGCGTCGCTGATGCCGGCGGCGACGAAGAGGGCGAAGGCGATCCGCATCTCGCCCGCCGCGATCGCCCAGACCACGACCGGCACCGACAGGATGCGGCCGAGCGTAATGAGATTCGGAATGCTCAAGTCTGCGCCCCGGCTCGGCCCGCCCGCGCCGCCACCCGCGCAAATCGGCTGCAGCGACTTGCGCAAGATCGTCTCGGGCAAACCCGATGGCGGGCGCTCGTGGCCCCCGTCAGTATAGCCGCGATCAAGCCATTGCACAGTCGCGGATTCCCAAGTACCGAAGCGCGCGGGCGACGAAGGACAGGTCATGACAGACAAGGCCCTCACCTACGCCGAGGCCGGCGTCGACATCGATGCCGGCAACCGGATGGTGGAGCTGATCAAGCCGCTGGTCCGCGCCACCGCGCGTCCCGGCGCCAACTCCGAGATCGGCGGGTTCGCCGCCCTGTTCGACCTCAAGCGCGCCGGATTTTCCGACCCGGTCCTGGTCGCGGCCCCCGACGGCGTCGGCACCAAGGTCAAGATCGCCATCGATACTGGCCGGCACGATACGATCGGCATCGATCTCGTCGCCATGTCGGTCAACGACCTCGTCGTGCAAGGCGCGGAGCCGCTGTTTTTCCTCGACTATTTCGCCTGCGGACGACTCGAGCCGGAGGTCGGCGCAAGCGTGGTCGCGGGCGTGGCCGAGGGTTGCCGGCAGGCCGGCTGCGCGCTGATCGGCGGCGAGACCGCGGAAAGCGAGGTGGTGGCGAGGACGCGCGGGGCGCCGCCCGTCGCCTATCGCGGACGCCTCGATCTCGCCTGGTGAGCGCATGCGCAAGAAGCGCGTCGCCGTCCTCATTTCCGGCCGCGGCTCCAACATGATGGCGCTGATCGAGGCGGCGAAGGAGCGCTCCTATCCCGCCGAGATCGCGCTGGTGCTCTCGAACCGTCCCGACGCCGCCGGCCTCGCGCACGCGCGCGCGCAGGGAATTGCGACCGCGGTCGTCGATCATGTCCCGTTCGGCAAGGATCGCGAGGGCTTCGAACGCGCCCTCGAGGACGCGCTGGAGCGACATTCGATCGATCTCGTGTGCCTCGCGGGTTTCATGCGGCTGCTGACACCCTGGTTCGTCCGCCGCTGGCAGGGGCGACTCATCAACGTTCACCCGGCGCTGCTGCCCGCCTTCAAGGGCCTCAATACCCACGAACGCGCGCTCCAGGCCGGCGCAAAGATCCACGGCGCGACCGTGCACTTCGTGGTGGCGGAAATGGACGCCGGCCCGATCATCCTCCAGCAGAGCCTTCGCGTTCACGATACCGACGATGCCGACACGCTCGCCGCCCGCGTGCTGGAGCTCGAGCACCGCATCTATCCGTGCGCGCTCAAGCTCGTGGCCGCGGGGGAGGTCAGGATGATCGACGGCGAGGTCCGTCGCGATCGCAAGGGCGATGCTAACGGGGAATTGATCGTGCCGGAGCATTGAAGCGAGCGATCCATTCTGCACAATCGTCTTGCCGCAGGGAGACCATGACGATGATCACGCTCTACACTTTCGGCCCCGCCTTCGGGCTTCCGGATCCGAGCCCGTTCGTGACCAAGGCCGACACGCTCCTGAAAATGTCGGCCCTGCCCTTTCGGACGCAACCCGGCGAACTGGGAAAGGCGCCCAAGGGCAAGCTGCCCTATATCGAGGACGACGGCGAGCTCATCGCCGATTCGACCTTCATCCGCTGGCACCTCGAGCGCAAATACCGCGTCGATTTCGATCGCGGGCTCGACGCCGAGCAGCGCGCGACCGCGTGGGCGTTCGAGAAGATGGCGGAGGACAATCTCTATTGGGCGCTGGTCGACGTGCTTTGGTTGGACGATGCCAATTTCCGCAGAGGCCCGGCAACATTCTTCGCCAAGGTTCCCGCCCCGCTGCGGCCGCTGGTGATCGCGATGGTCCGGCGCCAGCTTCGCAGGAGGCTCCACGGCCAGGGCATGGGCCGTCACTCGCGTTCCGAGATCGTGGCACTCGCGACGCGCTCGATCGACGCGATCGCGGACCATCTCGGGCAAAAGCCGTTCTTCATGGGCGGCGAGCCGACCGGCGTCGACGCCGCCATGTTCGGGTTCATCGCCGGCGTGCTGTGTCCGCTGTTCGAGAGCCCGATGCGCGCCGCCGCGGAGCGTCACGACCATCTCAAGCGCTATGTCGCGCGAATGACGGCCCGCTTCTACCCGGATTTCGGAGCAGTCGCCGGGATCAAGGCGGCGGCCTAGCGAAGCCGGTTTACGCGCGGGCTTCGGGCACGATCGGCCGGATCGGGATCGCGCCGCCGTTGCGGATGTCCTGCAGCCGGCGCTGCTCGCCGAGATAGGCCTGCGCCGCCTCGCTGCCGAACAGCTCGTGCGGGTCGGCGTCGTCCCAGGCGCTGGTCGCGACATCGGCATAGGCAAGCCGCCGCGGATCGCGCTTGATGCCGAGATAGATGCGCCGCAGCCGCAGGTACAGCGACGCCCATTTCACGGTCTTGACCACGGTCTCGCCGAGGTAGCGCGGATAGAACCGCCAGACCGGCTCGCGCGGCAGGCCGTGCCGCCGGTCGCGGCGAAACTTGAACCGCAGGAAGCCGGCTTCGAGCGGATGGATTTTCTCGATATCGATGCTGGCTTTGAACCAGGTGATCAGGAACAGCGCATTGCTCACATGGGCCTGGAAGGCGACGTTGCGACGCAGAATCGTCGTGATGTGATCGAGCGTATAGTAGCGCTGCCAGGCCAGCCGATAGACGCGATCCCATTCCTCGCGCGACATGCGCGGATGCGCGGTGCACACGTGGTTGAGGTCGTACTTGTTCATGTCCGGGTCGAGCGGGGTGCCGGCGCGGAACAGCTTGAGATGATCCTCGGAGCCGGGCAGCGGAGTGAGATAGAAGAATTCGAGCAGGTCGACCGGCAATTCCCGCTTGATGACGTCGATGTCGTGCAGGATCGACTCGATGGTGTCGTTGGGGAAGCCGAGAATGTAGCCGGCATAGGTGATCACCCGCACCGCCTTCCAGGCCAGCAGCATCTGGCGGTATTCGGTGATCTTGTTCTGCCGCTTCTTGGCGCCGAGCAGGTTATCGGGGTTGATGTTCTCGAGACCGATGAAGACGCGGCGGACGCCGGCGCGGGCGCATTTTTCGATGAAGTTCGGAAGCCGGTGGCACAGCGTGTCGACCTGGATGATGAAGGAGATGTTGAATTTCTCCGTCTGCCGCAGGTGGATCAGCCGATCCAGAATCGGCTCCCAATCCTTGTTGCGGGCGAAATTATCGTCGGTGATGAAGAACCGGCTCAGGCCCTGCGCGTAATTGACCCGAACGATCTTCTCGACGTCGTCGGGTGAGCGGCGGCGCGATTTGCGGCCCTGCACATTGATGATGGTGCAGAACGAGCACTGGTAGGGGCAGCCGCGGCCGGCGTCGAAGCTGGTGGTGCCGGCGGCGGTGCGTTGCGCGCGCTCGGCCGCCATCAGCGGAATCGGCGTACCGTCGATCGACGGCAGGTCGTCCATGTAGTTGTAGAGCGGCTTGAGCGCGCCCGCGGCGGCGTCCTGCAGCACCTCGTCGAGCCGCCCCTCGGCCTCGCCGGCGAACAGCGAGACGCCCATTTCCTTGGCCCGATCGAGATCGGTGTCGACGCCGCCGAGCATGCTGAGCACGCCGGAGACGTGAAAGCCACCGATGCCGACGAGGATCCCGCGCTCGCGCAACGGTCGCGCAAGGTCGAGCGCGCGCGGAAACTGGTTCGACTGCACGCCGACCAGCATCACCATGCCGCTGCCCGCGGCGGCAATCATGGCGGCGAGGCGCGCGGGCCGTATCCGCGTATTGCTTTCATCGAAGGCGTGAATGTCGAGCTCGACCTCGGGCCCGAGTACCCGACGCTCGGCGCAATCCTTGGCGATGCCGTAGAGCGAGGCCAGCGAATTCGACGGAATGGGCGAGCGCAGCCACTGGATGACGTAGCCGTCGTCGTCATAATGCGACGGCTTGACCAGCACGAGGCAAAATCGCTGCCGCACCGTCATGGTCGACGCCAGCCCATGTCACACCTGCCGCGGGAGCTTAGACGCGACCGGTCGGGAATGAAAGGCCGACGCCGAAGGCTGCGATACGGCCGATCTTGGCCGTCCAAACAAAACCCCCGGCGCGAGCCGGGGGCCACGGGAAGAACTCGCGGGCCGAGTGACCGGCCTTCCCGCCACGTCAGGACACCTTGAGATTTTCCGCCGATGTCTTGCCGCGATTGGTCACGAGCTCGTATTCGACGGTCTGGCCTTCGTTGAGCGTGCTGAGGCCAGCGCGCTCCACCGCCGAAATATGGACGAACACGTCCTTCTCTCCGGTCGACGGCCGGATGAACCCGTAGCCTTTAGTGGGATTGAACCATTTGACGGTGCCCTTTTGCATCGTCTGTCTCCTAGTCAGTGAAGTCTCGAATGTTCGAAGCGCCACCGCATCGCTGCGAACCGCGCCACAACCCGGGTTTTGGATTGATCCGATGCGAATGCGCCCTGTCGGCACGCAACGGCCGGAGCGGCCAAAATCCGAATTGTGGCACAACAAACACGAAAAATGCGGCCGATGCAAGGCTTCCGGCGGCCTCCGCCGATCGCCAACGCAGCGCAACCGCTTCCTGCTACGACGGTTCCGATTCGCGAAAAATCCATCCCGCCGCGGTCACAAAATATGCACCCTGTCGTGTTTTGCCCCGCCGTGACCGATCCGTCGCGCGGTCATGGTGGAAGGCTCGAAGGAATCGCATGCATTCGGAGTCATGTCCGGCTACAATCCGTGCCGGTAACTGGGGGAAACACATGACCACGATACCATCCGATTCACACACCCTGCCCGCAGGCGAGCCGAGGCTGATCATTCCGCCGCTCGCCGGCTTCTACGCGCATGCCCGCGACCTCGCCTGGCTGGTCGTGCGCCTCACGGCAGGCGGGATGCTGCTCGTTCACGGCATCATGAAGGTGATGCCGATGGCCGAGAAGGGCCTTGCCGCCACCATCGCGGCCTTCGCCACGGGCAGCATGGCGCGGCGCGGACTCGAGCCGGCGCTGCCTGCCGCTTATGCGGTGTACGCGATCGAGACGATCGGCGCGGTGCTGATCATGCTCGGGCTGTTCACCCGGTTCGCCGCCGCTGCCGCGGCGATCGAGTTCGCGATCATCACATTCATCGCGCACTGGCCGGCGGGCTTCGGATGGTCGCGCGGCGGATGGGAGTACCCGCTGTTCTGGGGGCTCATCCTGTTCGCCATCGCGTTGCGCGGCGGCGGCCCCTACTCGCTCGATCGCAAGCTCGGCTGGGAGCTGTAGACCGTCCCAGAGGCACCCACGGCCAGCGCGGACGGGATAATCCAGCGCGCTGCCTTTGTCGTTGGCGCAGAGACCAGGTGTGCCGATCAGACCTTTTTCTGTTCGATGTGCCACTGGCTCCGCGCGATGGCATACGCGACGATCATCACCGCGAAGACCGCGCCGCGGACGCTCCATATCTTCACGAGATCCGGGTTGGTGCCGCCGAACAAGCTGTCGCTTACCCTGTCGACGACAATCCATATGAGCAGCGCGATGCCCGCGAGGATTTCGTCGAGCATCAACCAGCGGTGCTTGCCAACCAGAATGTAGCCCATGCCTATGACGATAATTCCGCCGACCGGCCCGCCCCAGGTATGCAGTTGGTGCAGCACTGGCTCACTGAGCCAGCCACCCAATGCGGAATCGGCAACCATGACGTCGCCCGCGATCCAACCGAGAAGCGCGCCGCCGCCCCAGACCAGGACGCGGTAACGCTCTAGGAGCGCCATCAGAATCGCACTGCCGGCGACGATCAGTGGCACGCTGGTGCCGAGGCCAAAGATGATGAGCGTTGCCTTCACGACTGAAGCATGAGCGGTGTCGACCAGTGCCGCGGCACTCTCGGCCGATGCAGCGATCGCGATTACGTTGTCCAGGCTCATCACGATGTCAGCGATGGCGACGATCCGCACCGCACGCCATAGGGTGTGCGCACCCTCGACACCTTCGTCGTCGCCATCGGCGTCCTCGGTGACGAGTTTGATCGCGACGTAGAAGAGCAGTGCTCCGCCGACCAACTTGAGATACGGGTAGGTCATCGCCTGGGCGATGACGAGCGTGAAGATGACGCGCAGCAGCACTGCGACGCCCGCGCCGAGGATCATGCCCCACAGGCGTTGCTTTGGCGGCAGCGTGAGACAAGCCATCGCAATGACGACAGCGTTGTCACCTGACAAGATGATGTTGACGAAGATGATCTGAAGCACGCCGATCCAGAACGGACCGTGCGCCATATCTTGCAACATAAAATCCACCGACTCCCCCTTCGTTACCTGCCCGCGCGATGTTCGACCCCTTCGGGGCGAGTTCCGCAGCCCAGGCACGGCACCGTCTAACCTACCGATCTCTCCCACGCCTTGACCAGCGCCCGAGCGTGGCGAAAAGTCACGCCGGCGGGAGTCCTCACCCGACGATCTCGTTGCCGGAGAAAAACTGCGCGATCTCCCGTTGCGCGGTGTCCGGAGCATCCGAGCCGTGCACCGAATTCTCGCCGATCGACCTGGCGTGGACCTTGCGGATCGTTCCCGGCGCCGCCTTGGCGGGGTCGGTCGCGCCCATCAGGTCGCGGTACTTCGCGATCGCGTTCTCGCCTTCCAGCACCTGCACGACCACGGGCCCGGAGACCATGAATTCGACGAGCTCGCGGAAGAACGGCCGCTCGCGATGGACGGCATAGAAGGTCTCCGCCTGCTCGCGGCTGATGCGCACGCGCTTTTGCGCGACGATGCGCAGGCCCGCCCGCTCGATCATCGCGTTGATCGCGCCGGTGAGGTCGCGGCCGGTGGCATCCGGCTTGATGATCGAAAAGGTACGCTCGATCGCCATTGGAACGGCCGTGACCGGGCCCGGCAAGGCTCGGACCAACAGGCTCGGACAAACAGGCTCGGGCCCTGTCTCTCGAACCCGTTCTCAGGCGAAGAGCCCGGTCGCGCGGCGCGAGGTTGCGGTCGGCGGCGTGCGCTCACGCGTCGAGGATTTTGCCTTTGACCAGCCAGCCGGAAACGGCGCCGGCGACGGTCGGCACCACCAGGTAGAGCCAGAGCTGCTCGAGCGCGGTGCCGCCGACATAGACCGCCGGCCCGAGGCTGCGGGCCGGATTCACCGAGAAGCCGGTCACGTTGATGAAGGGAAAGTGCAGCACCATGAGAGTGAGGCCGATGATGAGGCCAGCGACCGGCGTTCCCCCTTTCTCGCTGGTTGCATTCAGGATCACCAGCGTGAACAGCAGCGTCGCAATGAACTCGCTCAGCATTGCGGCCCACACGCTGTAGTCCTTCCAACCGGTCTGCCCGAGGCCGGAGGACAGGTCGTATCCCCCGCTCTTGCTCTTCAGGATCACGACCAGAATGCCCGCACCGACGAGCGCGCCGATGCACTGGGCCGCGATGTAGGAGATCGCGTCCTTCACCTCCATGCGCCCGGCGACCCACATCGACACCGTCACCGCCGGATTGAGGTGGGCTCCCGAGATCGGCCCGATGCCGTAGGCCATGGCCGTCACGGTCAGGCCGAACGCGGCTCCGATCGCCAGGATGCCGAGCGGAAAGGCGGCGCCGAAGCCGGCGATGGTGATCGTTCCGCACCCGACGAGCACGAGCGCGAGCGTGCCGACCAATTCGGCGAGGTACCGCTTGTCCAAGTAATCGTGCGCTGCGGTGGCCGCTGCTTGCATTGGATTTCCCCCTTTTCAGCCTTGCCAAGATCGAGCGACCGGAACGCTAGCACCACCACCACGACGATCAAGATGCCGTCGGCGGCGGTGCACCGGAAAGGTGGCCCTCACACCAGCGCGATCAGGCGCGCGGGCCCGCCGGTGGCATCCTTTACCTTGGCAAGCCCCACGACCAGCGTCGCACCGGAAGGCGGCGCCTTGTCGAGATTGGCGACGTTCTCCAGTCCCCAGCGGCCGGACGGCAGCCAAGCATAATGCACCTTGAAATCCTTCGAGGGACCGTGGTCGAGCGACAGCGTGTCGACCGCCAATCCCGAAACCTTGCGCTCCTTCATCAGCCAATCGGCCGCTTCCGGACTGACGCCGGGAAAATGGAACGTTCCGGCGGCATCCTTGCCGGTGAATTTGGCCGGGTTGCCGAGATGCTGCGCCCATCCCGAATGCATGGCGACGCAGCAGTTGTCGGGGAGCCGCCGGTGCGTCCGCTCCCAGGCCGCGAGGTCCTCGCGCGTGAGCAGGTAATCGGGATTCTGCGCGGCCTTGCCGGCCACATCGACCACGGCGAGCGGCACGACCAGCTGGTCGACCGCGATCTTGTCGGCGGTGGCGCCGGCCTCCGAGAAATGGATCGGCGCATCGAGATGGGTCCCGGCATGCTCGATGATCCGCCACCAATAGAGGTTATATCCGTCCTTCTTGATATCGAACTTCTTGTCCATCTCGATGCCCGGCACGCCGAAGAAGGTCGGAAAGTCGGGCGACATGGTGTGGGTCAGGTCGACGGTCGACGTGAATCGGCGCGCCGGCGTCGCCTGCGCCATGTCCGGCGCCACCGCCGTGGCGGCAAACGAGGTGGCCAACGCTCCCTGGAAAAAACCGCGCCGCGAGAGCGCGTGGCGCACCGCTTCCTGACATCCGGGAACGCACATGGGACACCTCCGTCCGCCTATCGGCCTGCCCGAGATTGACGTCGGCGGCCGTGATGCGCAACTGGCAGCGCCGCGGATTTGCGAACGCCGAGCAGCCGATTGACGCGCAGCGAACGCCCCTCGCCGCTCGGTTCCACGAAGGTTGCCTTGCCCGACGCTTGCCGGCTATAGCGCGCCATGCTCGGCATCACGGATCTGACCTACCGGATCGGCGGACGCATCCTGCTCGACGGCGCCACGGCGACGCTGCCGGCCGGCGCCCGGGTCGGCCTGGCGGGCCGCAACGGCGCCGGCAAGACCACGCTCTTTCGCATCATTGCCGGCGAGATCGCGCCGGAACGAGGCCGGGTCGACTTCCCTCCGCGCAGCCGCATCGGCCGGCTCGCCCAGGAAGCGCCGGATGGACCGGAAAGCCTGCTCGACGTGGTGCTCGCGGCCGACAGCGAGCGCGCGCAGCTCATCGCGCAAGCGCAGATCGAGCGCGATCCCCTGCGCATTGCCGAGATTCAGACCCGGCTCGCCGACATCGGCGCCCACGCGGCGCCGGCGCGCGCGGCCGCGATCCTCGCGGGCCTCGGCTTCTCCCATCCCGAGCAGCAGCGTCCGTGCGCAGCATTCTCCGGCGGCTGGCGCATGCGGGTCGCGCTCGCGGCCGCGTTGTTCGCCGAGCCCGACCTGCTCCTGCTCGACGAGCCGACCAACTATCTCGACCTCGAAGCCACGCTGTGGCTCAAAGAGCATGTCGCCCGCTATCCGCGCAGCGTGATCCTCATCAGCCATGACCGCGATCTCCTCGATCATGCGGTCGATTGGATTCTCCATCTCGAAAGGGGAAAGCTCGCGCTCTATCGCGGCGGCTACACCGCCTTCGAACGCCAACGTCGCGAGCGCCAGACGCTCGACCTCAAGCTCGCCAAGAAACAGGAGGCCGAGCGCAGGCGGCTGACCGCCTTCGTCGACCGGTTCCGTGCCAAGGCCACCAAGGCGCGCCAGGCGCAGTCGCGCCTCAAGCTGCTGGCCAAGCTCGAACCGGCCGCGGCGGTGGTCGCCGAGGAAGTGCGGCCGATCGAAATTCCCGCACCGGCGAAGCCGCTGTCGCCGCCGATCATCGCGCTCGACGACGTTGCCGTCGGCTACGAGCCGGGCCGCCCGGTCCTGCGGCGCCTCACGCTTCGCATCGACGACGATGATCGCATCGCGCTCCTTGGCGCCAACGGCAACGGCAAATCGACGTTGGGGAAGCTCATCGCCGGCCGCCTCGCCCCGATGTCCGGACGGATGACGCACCCGCACCGGCTCAAGGTCGGCTACTTTGCCCAGCATCAGCTCGACGAGCTCAACGCGGCGGAAGGCGCCTACGCCCACCTGCGCCGGCTGATGCCCGAGGCGCCGGAGGCCAAGGTGCGAGCGCGCGCCGGTGGCGTCGGTTTTCCGGGAGCGCTCGCGGACACGCCCGCCGGCCAGCTCTCCGGCGGGGAAAAGGCCCGACTGCTGCTCGGCCTGGCGACGTTCTCCGGGCCCCATCTCGTCGTGCTCGATGAGCCGACCAACCATCTCGACATCGACAGCCGCTCGGCGCTGATCGCCGCCATCAACGCCTATCCCGGCGCCGTCATCTTGGTCTCCCATGATCGCTATCTGATCGAAGCCTGCGCCGATCGCCTGTTGCTGGCGGCCAACGGCCAAATCGCGCCGTTCGACGGCGACCTCGACGATTACCGAAAGCTCGTGCTCTGCGAGCGCGGCACGAGCGCGGAGCCCGTGTCCGCAGGCAAACGCGGAGACGGCGCCTTCCGGCGCCCCGCCCGCGCCGACGTCCGGCGCGCCGCCGCCGAAGCGCGCATCGAGCTCGCGCCCCTGCGCCGGCGCATAGCCGATGCGGACGCGGCGGTCGCACGTCTCAGCGGGGAAATCGCGCGCATCGACGCGACGCTTGCCGAATCCGGGCTGTTCGCGCGCGATCCGGCCAAGGCCGCGGCGCTCGCCAAGGCCCGCGCGGAGACAGTAAGCGCGCTCGCCGAGGCGGAGGAGGATTGGCTAAAGGCCAGCGCCGACCTCGAGGATAAAGCGAATAGCGAATAGCGAATAGAGCCACTCTTTCCTTGCTATTCGCTATTCGCCACTCGGTATTCGCCCCGCGTATCAGGTGCCGGCGGGCTTCTTCGCGGTCCCTTTCTGCGGCTTTGCGGGCGCCGGCGGCGGACCGGGCGCGCGCTCGATCGAGACCAGCCGTCCGCCCGCAAAGCGGTACACGCCGGGCAAAGGTCCGCGCGGATAGGTCAGGACCACCGTGCGCTCGCCGCGCTCATTGGCCCCGATGTCGATCTGCTCCGCCGGTCCCGCGCGTCGGACGACGTCGCATTCGGTCATTTGCAGCGCGATCCCGCCGCCGATCGGCGGAGCCGGTTGCGACGCGCCGCCTGCGCCGGTCGCTTCGGCGAACCCCGCCGACTGATCTCCTCCGCTGCATTGGCCGTCGCGACCGACGAGGTCCGCCGCCGTCACCGGCCGCAGCTCGAAATCGCTCTTGCCGCCGGAGAACGTCGCCCAATCCGGCTTGCGCAACAGGTTATCGGGCTTGGGAGCGAGGGTGACATTGTTGAGGCTGAGATCGGACGAGCACGCGCCGACCGCGACCGCAAGCGCGGCCGCCGCCCCAACGCGCCAGGCAAGTCGATTCGATCGCTGCATCGCCGCGCCTCGTTCCG
>WNEY01000975.1_pt1 | contig 19335 bp, 23 predicted proteins | sample 5400531 | NCBI WGS metagenome assembly WNEY01 (sample SAMN13153338, study PRJNA577476) | soil metagenome | isolation source: 200 cm saprolite under Douglas fir tree site 1 | place: USA:California | collected 2015-04-18
CGACCGGGTGATGACGCTCGACCTGCACGCCGGGCAGATCCAGGGCTTCTTCGACATCCCGACCGACAACCTCTACGCCTCGCCGGTGATGGTGCGCGACATCCGCGACCGCTTCGATCTCAAGCGGCTGATGGTGGTGTCGCCCGACGTGGGCGGCGTGGTGCGCGCGCGCGGCCTGGCCAAGCGCATCGACGCGCCGCTCGCCATCATCGACAAGCGCCGCGAACGGGCGGGCGAATCCGAGGTGATGAACGTCATCGGCGAGGTCGACGGCCGCACCTGCATCCTGGTGGACGACATCGTCGATTCGGGCGGCACGCTGGTGAACGCCGCCGACGCGCTGCTCGAGAACGGCGCAACCGACGTCTACGCCTATATCAGCCACGGCGTACTGTCGGGCGGGGCGGTCGCGCGGGTCACCGCCTCGCACCTCAAGGAACTGGTCATCACCGACTCGATCCAGCCGACCGAAGCGGTGCGCGTCGCGCGCAACATCAGGGTGCTGTCGATCGCCACCCTGATCGGCGAAGCGATCGGCCGGACCGCATCGGAAGAGTCGGTCTCGAGCCTGTTCGACTGACGCGAGCAGCGGCAAAATTTGACTCGCGATGCGCGTTCCGGCGCCGCCCGTTTCTTCGCGTGCACACCTTCCCCGAGTCAAAATGTCGCGCGCAACGCTGTGGACGGCCGGCGGCGACGCATTGCGCCGGTCCGGCGAATCTTTGAACAGGAAAATCGGGCGAACGGCCGATGTTTTTTGGACCGCGAGTCGGCCGGTGTATAGTCGGAAGCACGGGTGATTCGCGGAACTCGGGGTCGCCTGCGGTGCCGTGGCGCCGAGTGCGTGCAGTCGCGTGCGCTTCCCTCATGAAGCCGAAGCGTGGAGACGGCATGTCGCTCGTCGATCTTCCCGGAGAGCGCCGCATCAGTCCCCTCGACGTCGTCGAGCGCTTGGCGGCCTTCAATGACTGGTCGTTCGATCGCGCCGGCGAGGACGAGATCACCATCTCGATGACCGGCCGCTGGGCCGACTACCACGTCTCCTTCACCTGGATGGACGACATCGAAGCGCTGCATCTCGCCTGCGCGTTCGATCTCAAGGTGCCCGAGCGCCGCCGCGCCGAGGTGCTGCAGCTGATCTCGCGGGTGAACGAGCGGCTGTGGATCGGGCATTTCGATCTGTGGATGAACGACGGCCTGGTGATGTTTCGCCATGCGCTGGTGCTGGCCGGCGGCGTCGAGGCGTCGAACCAGCAATGCGAGGCCATGCTCGACGCCGCGCTCGAGGCGTGCGAGCGCTATTTCCAGGCGTTCCAGTTCGTCATCTGGGCCGGCAAGCCCGCCGCCGAGGCGATCGACGCCGCCATGTTCGAGACCTCGGGCGAGGCGTAGGCCTCCTCGCTGCGCGGTCCGTGATCTGACAATCCGCCGAAGCTGGACAAGTCCCTCATGCCATGGTCATGAGGACGCGCCGGCGCGCGGGCAAACAAAGCCGCGCCGGTTTCAGGAGCGACGGCGATGTCCACATCGGAAGCGGGCGGGCCATCGGCGCTGGGCGGTTTTCGCGGCGACATCGTGCTGGTCGGCGCCGGCAAGATGGGCTCGGCGATGCTCGACGGCTGGATCGGGCTTGGGCTCGACCCCGCGCGCGTGGCGGTGATCGAGCCGCAGCCGACGCCGGCGATCACGGGGCTCGCCGCACGCGGGCTGAGACTTAATCCCGGCCCGCAGGCGATCCCGGATCCCGCCGTCATCGTCATCGCGGTCAAGCCGCAGGTCGCCGGCGAGGTCGTGCCCGCCATCGCGCGGTTCGTCGGGCCGTCGACGGTCGTGGTGTCGATCATGGCGGGTCAGACGCTGCGGTCGATCGAGCAGGCGCTGCCGGCCGGCACCCCCGTCGTCCGCACCATGCCGAACACGCCGGCGGCGATCGGGCGCGGCATCACGGTCGCTGTACCGAATGCACAGGTGTCGGCGCATCAGCGCGATCTGGCGCACCGCCTGCTGGCCGCGATCGGGACGGTCGAATGGGTCGACGAGGAGGCGTGGCTCGACGCCGTCACGGCGGTCTCGGGGTCGGGGCCCGCCTACGTGTTCCTGCTTGCCGAGACGCTGGCGCAGGCCGGGGCCGCCGCCGGGTTGCCGGCCGATCTGGCGGCGCGGCTGGCGCGGGCGACCGTCGCCGGATCGGGCGAGCTGCTGCACCGCTCGCCGCTCGACGCGGAAACGCTACGCCGCAACGTGACCTCGCCGGGCGGCACCACCGCCGCGGCGCTCGAGGTCCTGATGGGCCAGGACGGTCTGGCGCCGCTCCTCACGCGAGCGGTCGCCGCCGCCACGCGGCGCTCGCGCGAGCTTGCCGGGTGAACGCGCGGCGCCGAAACCGCCCCTGGAAGCGCGGCGGCGACGGGCATAGATTTGGAGGATCGACCGCGATCCGACAGGAGGCCGACCATGGCCCGCAAGCCCGTCCGGGAACGTAACGATCCCGCCAAGAGCAATCGCGAGAAAATCATCGATGCCTTGCTGGCGCTCCTGGCCGAGAAGCGCTTCGAGGACATCTGGTTCGGCGACATCGCGGCGCGCGCGGGGCTGACGCTTGCCGATTGCCGGGCCGAGTTCCGCTCGGTGCTTTCGGTGCTCGCGGCGCACATGAAGGAGACCGACCGCCAGGTGCTGGCCGGCGGCGACGCGGACATGTCGGAGGAAGCGCCGCGCGAGCGGCTGTTCGACGTGCTGATGCGGCGCCTCGAGGCGCTGGCGCCGCACAAGGCGGCGGTGCGCTCGCTCGCGCGTTCGGCCGCGTGCGATCCCGCGCTGGCGTTCGCGCTCAATGGGCTGACCTTACGGTCGATGCAGTGGATGCTCACCGCGGCGGACATCAGTGCCGCGGGTCCCAAGGGCATGGTGCGCGCGCAGGGGCTCGCGCTCCTCTATGCCTCGGTGCTGCGCGTCTGGTTTAACGACGATGAGGAAGGGCTTCCCCGCACCATGGCGGCGCTCGATCGCGCCCTTGACCGTGGCGCGCGCTGGTCTGGGTTCCTCGATGAGCTCTGCCGCTTTGCACCGCCGCGCTGCTGCCCGCCCGGGCGCTGGCGCCGGCGTTCGCACCATCGCGAGGACGAGGAGCCGGCGGCAGCCTAGAGCGGGACGACTTTTCTTCGAGTCGTCGTCCCGCTCTGGCTTATTGTTGGAGCATGATCTTTTCCGAAAACCGGTATCCACTTTTCGGGATCATGCTCTAATTAGGAAGCCCATTCCTCCGCAAGCTCGTCCGGGCTGCCGGCGTAGGAGTTGCAGTCGACGGTGCCGTCGGCGCCGGGGATGCCGGGAACGTATTTCGGTTCCGGCCCGATCCCGTCGCCGGAGTATTGCCACAGCCACGGCGCGGACCAGCTGGCCTGAACGTGCGGCTCCGGACCGTATTCGGCCAGCCACAGACGGTGCGACCCGAAGAAGGGGTCGGCCTGATCGCCGAGCTGTTGCTTGATCAAGCTGCCGCTGTAGAGCACCGCCTTGCGCCCGAGCCGATCCTCGATGGCGGTCAGGAATTGCCGCGCCTGATCGAGCGACATTGTGCGGTCGCCATTCGGCTCGTAGTCCAGCGCGACCAACGTGCTGTCGTCGGGCGCGGCCGCGGCGAGGAAATGGCTCACCTGCGCGTCGACATCGTCGTCGGTGCCGAAATGATAGGCGCCCCACAATAGCCCGGCGTGGAGCGCTCGCCGGCGGCGCACGGCATAGCGCGGATCGGTGTCGTCAACGCCCTGGCTGGCCTTGTGGATGATCCCGCGGATGCCCGCCTGCCTGGCCTGCGCGAAGGCGATGACGCGATCCCCGTGATAGAGGTCGACCACCATCAATTGGATCTCGGGCATGGTCCGCTCCCGGCCGGGCTGGACACCTGGCCATCAAACAATATGGGATGGCCGGCGCCAATTGCGATCAGGTCAACAAATCGCGCGCCGGGCCGCGCCTCGCCGCAGCGTTACACCGGAACTCTGACCGTTGCGCGCAAGCCGCCGAGCGGACTGTCGCCGAGCATGATGTCGCCGCCATGCGAGCGCGCGATGTCGCGCGCGATGGCAAGCCCGAGCCCGGTGCCGCCTTCGTCCTGGTTGCGCGCGTCGTCGAGGCGCAGGAACGGCTTGAACACCTCCTCGCGCATGGCCGGCGGAATGCCCGGCCCATCGTCGTCGACCGTGACGGTCAGCCAGCGGTGATCGCGGTGACCGGTGATCGAAATGGTCGGCGCGAACCGCGCGGCGTTCGACACCAGGTTGGCGAGGCAGCGCTTGAACGCGGCCGGCCGCACCGTGACGATCGGATGGCCGTGAAACACGACGCTGGCGCGGTGCCCGTGCCGCTCGGCATCGAGCTTGAGCTCCTCGAGGAACGCCGCCATGTCGGTCGGCGCCGATTGCTCGCCGGCGTCCCCGCGCGCGAAGGCGAGGTAGGCCTCGAGCATGCGCCCCATCTCGTCCACGTCCTTCTTGAGCGCCTCGGCCTCCGGGCTGTCGCCGATCAACGCCAGCTCCAGCTTGAACCGGGTCAGCAGCGTGCGCAGGTCGTGCGACACCCCGGCCAGCATGGTGGTGCGCTGCTCGATGGTGCGCTCGACCCGGCGCTTCATCTCGAGGAATGCGCCCGCCGCGCGCCGCACCTCGCGGGCGCCGCGCGGCCGAAACCCCGGGACCTCGCGGCCCTTGCCAAAGCTCTCGGCGGCGTCGGCCAGGGTCAGGATGGGGCGGATCTGGTTGCGCAGGAACAGGATGGCGACCCCGAGCAGCACCAGGGACGTGCCGACCATCCACAGCAGGAAGATTTCCGAGTTCGAGGCGTAGGCGGCGCTGCGGCGGGCGAACACCCGCATCACCGCGTTATCGAGCTTGATGCGGATCTCGACCAGCGCCGAGCGGCCGACCGTGTCGATCCAGAACGGCTTGGCGATCTGCCGGCTGATCTCGACCGACAAGGCCTGGTCGAGGAGCGAGAAGAACGGCTTCGATCCGGGCGGCGGCAGGTTGCTGTCCGGCAGGAAGTCGACGACGAGCCCGAGGCGCTCCTGCGCGATGCGGCGGATGCTGACGTGATCGGAATCCTGCGGGAAGCTCTGGTAGACGTCGATCAGCGCGGCGATGTCCTGGGTCACCGCGGCGGAGAGCCGGCGGGTCACCGTGTTCCAATGCCGCTCCATGAACACGAAGGCCACGACCGATTGCAGGATCACCATCGGGGTGACGATGATTATCAGCGAACGGGCATAGAGGCCCGTCGGCATCATGCTTTTGATCCAGCGGCCCCACCAATCCCAGGCGGCGGAGATGCGGCCGGCAGCCGAGCGCAGGGTCGAGAGTCCGAGGTCGAGGGTGGTCATGGCGAGACCACCAGCCGGTAGCCCAGCCCGCGCACCGTCTGCACGATCAGCGGATGGGCGGGATCGCGCTCGATCTTGCGCCGCAGCCGGTTGACCTGGACGTCGACCGCGCGCTCGTTGGCGGCGCCGCCGCTGCCGGCAAGCGCGAGGCGCGGAATGGTCTCGCCCGGACAGGCGGAGAGCACGCGCAACATCTCGCGCTCGCGATCGGTGAGGTGGACCACCTCCTCGCCGCGGCGCAGCTCGCCGCGCCCGACGTGGAAGATGAACTCCCCGAACTTGAGCGACTCGACTTGCGGCGCGGGCGGCGGCAGCTGGCGCTTGAGGATGTTGGCGATGCGCAGCGACAGCTCGCGCGCCTCGAACGGCTTGGGCACGTAGTCGTCGGCGCCGAGCTCGAGCCCCTTGATCCGGTCCTGCGTCTCGTCGCGCGCGGTCAGCATCAGGATCGGCACCGTCGAGGAGGTGCGGATCGCCTTGGCTAGCTCGAATCCGGTCTCCCCCGGCATCATCACGTCGAGCACCAGCAGGTCGAAGCTCAGCCCATCGAGCTTGGCGCGCGCCTCGGCGGCATTGCCCGCCGTGGTCACGCGGTAGCCTTCGCGGGCGAGGTAGCGCGAGAGCAGGTCGCGGATGCGCCGGTCGTCGTCGACCACCAGCAGATGCGGCGCGTCGTCGGGGACGGGGGCGGCCGGGGCGTCCATGGCGGCTCTACTCGCGCGCGCCGCACGCGCGGTCGGCATCGGCGATCAGCCGCAGCACGCTGTCGCGGTCGCCGGCGTCGATCATGGCGGAGAGGAACCGCCGCGCCGCTTCGTGCGCGCCGGGACCAAGCTCGGCGAGCGCGCGGGCGATGCGCGTCGTCTGCAGGCCGGCGAGCTTCAGGGCCAGCGTCTCGCCCTTCGCGGTGACGAACAGGAGCCGCTGGCGGCGGTCGTTCGCGCCCTCCTGCTGCACCACGTAGCCCTGGTCGACCAATTGCTTGAGCACGCGGCCGAGGGATTGCTTGGTGATCTTCAGGATATCGAGCAGGTCGGCAACCTTGATGCCGGGATTGCGGTTGACGAAGTGCAGCACCCGGTGGTGCGCCCGGCCGAACTTGAACCGCTCGAGCACGTGATCGGGATCGCTGACGAAGTCGCGATAGGCGAAGAAGAGGAGTTCGATGATGTCCCAGATCGGCTCGTCGCCGCCGCCCCGGGCGTCGGACGGCCGGGCGGGCCGGTCGTGCGAAGGTGTGACAGTTAGGTCAGCCATATTGACATATTTCGGTTGGATTGTTATCCAGGAGCGCGCCTTCGCGAAAGGATCGTGCCCGGTACGCGCCGGGAACGGTCAGTTTGCACCGGTCCGCGAAGCGCGGTTTCATGGACCGGAGAACCATATCGGGACTTGGTCCGCGACGCAAAAGCGAGCGCCCGCCGGCCGCGGGCATGACCTCGTCCCGCCAGGAATCCCGAGGAGGGAACGCCATGGCTCTGTCATTCGATCAACGCGACGGCGTCATTTGGTACGATGGTAGGCTCGTCCCCTGGGCCGATGCCAAGCTGCACGTGCTCTCGCACGGACTGCACTATGCGAGCTGCGTGTTCGAGGGCGAACGCGCCTATGGCGGCGTGATCTTCAAGTCGACCGAGCACTCCGAGCGGCTCAAGCATTCGGCGGAGTTGCTGGATTTCGACATCCCCTATTCGGTCGCCGAGATCGATGCGGCCAAGCGCCTCGTGCTGGAGAAGAACGGCCAGCAGGACGCGTATGTGCGGCCGGTGGCGTGGCGCGGCTCGGAGATGATGGCGGTCTCGGCCCAGCAGACGACCATTCACGTCGCGATCGGCACCTGGGAATGGCCGAGTTATTTCGACCCGGCGCAGCGGCTCAAGGGCATCCGCCTCGACCTCGCCGATTACCGGCGCCCCGAACCGGCGACCATCCCGGCCAAAGCGAAGGCGGCGGGCCTCTACATGATCTGCACCATCTCCAAGCACAAGGCGGAGCGCCAGGGCTATGCGGACGCCATGATGCTGGATTGGCGCGGCCAAGTCGCCGAATGCACCGGGGCCAACATCTTCTTCATCAAGGACGGCCGGATCCACACGCCGACGCCGGACTGCTTCCTCGACGGCATCACCCGCAAGACTGTGATCGATCTGGCCCAGCGGCGCGGCATCGACGTCGTCGAGCGGCGCATCATGCCGGACGAACTCGACGGCTTCTCCGAATGCTTCATCACCGGCACGGCCGCCGAGGTGACGGCGGTTTCGGAGATCGCGCACTGGCGCTTCGCCCCCGGCACCATCACCCAGCGGCTGATGGAGGACTACACCGCCGAGGTGCAGCCGAAGGGCACGGGCAAGGCGGCGGCTTAGATCAATCCCTGACGACCACCAGCCGGTCGGTCCCGCTTTCGCCGCCCCAGGCTTCGCCGGGCCGGCCGGCCATCTGCCGGACGTTCGCGCCCTTGCGGTCGCTCGGGAAGCTCTCGAACGTTTCGGTCTTCGGATCGAAGCGGACGATGGCGTTGGCGAGCCAGTCGGTCAGCCAGACCCGGTCCTTGTCGTCGACGTAGACCGAGTAGCAGCCCGCCTTGCTCTTGGGCAGCTGCCACGTCTTCCAGGCCTTGGCCGCGGGGTCGTAGCGGCCGACCTCGCCGGAATGCCAGAGGCTCACCCACAGCAATCCCTTCGAGTCCGACCAGATGCGGCGCGGGCCGACGCCCGGCCGTGGCGGCTCGACCACGCTCGCGGCTCCGGTAACCGCATCGACCCGAGCGACGTAGTCGCCGGCGAGCGAGACGAACCACACATCGCCCGACGGCGTGGCCGCGATGCCATAGGGCCCGGGACCTTTCGGGGCGTGCCACGCGTCAACCTTCCCGGAGGCGGGATCGACGCGCCCATAGGCGCCGCTCTGGCCGGTGAACCAGAGCGTGCCCGTGCGGTCGAACACCGGCGTGTTGAGGTTGGCGTTGGCAAAATCCTTCGGCAGCGGGAAGGCCTTGAGGGCCTTGTTGGCGAGATCGACGCGCACGATGGCGTTCTGGCCGCCGTCGGTGAGCCATGCGGCGCCGTCGGGGCCGACGACGACCCCGTGCGGAGCCGAGCCCGATCCCAACGGGACATGCTCGGCTTTGCCGGTGCCGGGATCGAACCGGCCGAGCACGCCCTTGTGCTGTCCGCTGTAGAGGACCGTCCCATCGGGGGCGGGAGCGACATCGTGCGGAAAGGCGCCGGACGGCAGTTGATAACGCGTGGCTTCGGCCGCCGCGGCGACGCCGATCGTTGCGGCGAAGATCGCGGCGGTGGCGGCGAGCACACACATCATGGGTTGGCCTCCGGGACGCGACGCGAACAGCGCGCGAGCCGCTCCGCTCACTGCGCCGCCCAACGCCCGGCGGCGGCATCGTCCGTCTGCTTGGCCTCGACCCAGCGGGCGCCGCCCGCGCGCTCCTCGCTCTTCCAGAACGGCGCGCGGGTCTTGAGATAGTCCATCAGGAATTCGGCGGCCGCGAACGCATCCTGTCGGTGCGAGGAGGCGGTGACCACCAGCACGATGTTCTCGCCCGGCTCGATCCGGCCGTAGCGGTGGATCACGGTGACCCCGAGGAGCCGCCAGCGCGAGTGCGCCGCCTCGACGTGACGGGCGATCTCGGCTTCCGCCATGTCGGGATAATGCTCGAGGGTGAGCGCGGCGATCGGCTCGCCCGCCTCGGTGCCGCGGCAAATTCCGGTGAAGGTGACGACGGCGCCCACGTCGGTGCGGCCGCGCGTGAGCGCCGCCGCTTCCGCGTTCGCATCGAAATCCTCGCGCTGCAGGCGGACGGTCATGGGCGCTCGCCTTACGGCTCAGCCGCCGGTCATCGGCGGGAAGAACGCGATCTCGCGCGCGCCGGCGATGGGCGCGTCGGGCCGCACGTGGGTGCGGTCGATGGCGGCGCGCACCACGCGCGGATTGTCGAACGCATGGGCGTATTCCTCGCCGCGCGCGGCCAGCCAGGTCATCAGCTCGCCCACGGTCGCAACGGCGGCCGGCGCCTCGATCTCCTCCTCCGGTTTGCCGATGCGCTCGCGCACCCAGGCGAAATACAGGATTTTCACGTTCACTCCTTGATCAGGTGCCGCACCCCGGCGCGGAAATAGTCCCACCCGGTATACAAGGTGACCAGCGCGGACAGCCACAGCAGGGTCAGGCCGATCGGGGTGACGACCGGTATGATCAGGTCGCCGGCCTCGCCCAGCAGCAGGAACCCGATGGCGACGAGCTGCGCGGTCGTTTTCCACTTGGCGAGCCGCGTCACCGGTACGCTCACGCGCAGCTCCGCCAGGTATTCGCGCAGGCCGGAGACGAGTATCTCGCGGCACAGGATCACGATCGCGGCCCACAGCGACCAGCCGCGGATCGTGTCGTTGGCGGCGAGCATCAGCAGGCACGAGGCCACCAGGAGCTTGTCGGCGATCGGGTCGAGCATGCGGCCGAAGCTCGAGTGCTGGGCCCAGGCGCGGGCGAAATAGCCGTCGAAGAAATCGGTGACGCCGGCGGCGATGAAGATCGCCAGGGCGATCCAGCGCAGCCACAGCCCGCCCTGCAGGATGTCCGACCAGTACATGCAGGCGACCACCGCCGGCACCGCGGCGATGCGCGCATAGGTCAGCATGTTGGGCACCGAGAAGGTGCGCGCGGTCGGATTCGAGACGGTGGTCATAATGGCAAGGAACACCCCGCGTGGCAGTGCGTCAACCCGGCACCGGACATTGTCCGCTCACGGTCGTGCGATCATCGGCAGATACGCGAATGTCTTGAACACGGTGCGTCAACCCGGCGCAGCGTGGAAGAAATCGTAGACCTTGCGCGCGGTCTCGGCGCTGATGCCGGGCACGTGCTCCAGGTCGGCGATCGAAGCGCGCTCGATCGCGCGCAGCGTGCCGAAGTGGCGCAGCAGGGCCCGCTTGCGCGTCGGCCCGATGCCGGCGATCTCCTGCAGCCCGGCCTCGCGCAGGTCGCGCCTGCGCTTCTGCCGGTGCGAGCCGACCGCGAAGCGGTGCGCCTCGTCGCGCAGCCGCTCGACGAAGTAGAGCACCGGATCGCGCGGCTTGAGCTTGAGCGGCTCGCGCCCGGGCATGAAGAACGTTTCGCGCCCGGCGTCGCGTTCCGGTCCCTTGGCGATCGCAATGAGCGGCACCTCCCCGACCGCGAGCGCCGCGAACGTCTCGCGCGCGGCGCCGAGCTGGCCGAGCCCGCCGTCGATCAGCACCAGGTCGGGCCAGGGCGAACCGTCCGGCCGGTCGCCTTGCGGTTCAGGATCGGATGACGGGGCCCCGGCGCCGAAGCCCGCGGCCGGGCTTTCTTCCGCAAGCCCCGCGGGAGCGCGGGGCGACTCGGCCATCAGCCGCTTGAACCGGCGGGTGAGCACCTCGCGCATCATGCCGTAATCGTCGCCGGGCTGCAGGTCCGCCGAGCGGATGTTGAACTTGCGATACTGGTTCTTTTGGAAGCCCTCGGCACCGGCGACGATCATGGCGCCGACCGCGTTGCTGCCCTGGATGTGGCTGTTGTCGTAGACCTCGATGCGGCGGGGCGGACGCGCAAGCCCGAACGTCTCGGCCAGGGCGGCGAGCAGCCGCTGCTGCGACGAGGTCTCGGCAAGCTTGCGGCCGAGCGCCTCGCGCGCATTGGCGAGGGCGTGCTCGACGAGGTCCTTCTTCTCTCCGCGCTGCGGCACCAAGACCTCGACCCGGTGGCCGCTTTTGACGCCCAGCGCCTCGGCGATCAGGGCGCGGTCGGTCACGTCATGGGAAACCAGGATGGCGCGCGGGCACGGCTTGTCGTCGTAGAACTGGGCGATGAACGCGCCGAGCACGTCCTCCGGACCGAACGAGCGGTCGGCGCGCGGGAAATAGGCGCGGTTGCCCCAGTTCTGCCCGGTGCGGAAGAAGAAGACCTCGACGCAGCTGAACCCGCCCTGCTGATAGAGGGCGAACACGTCCGCCTCCTCGACGCTGCGCGGGTTGATGCCCTGGTGCGCCTGGATCGCCGAGAGTGCGGCGAGGCGGTCGCGGTAGATGGCGGCGCGCTCGAAGTCGAGGGCGGCGGACGCCTTCTCCATCTCGGCGGCAAGCTCCTCCTTAACCGCGCGGCTGCGGCCCGACAGGAACGCCTTGGCCTCGCGCACCAGCTCGGCGTAGTCGACGTGCGAGATCTCGCCGGTGCAGGGCGCCGAGCAGCGCTTGATCTGGTGCAGCAGGCACGGACGCGTGCGGCTTTCGTAGACCGGGTTCGAGCAGGAGCGGATCAGGAACGCGCGCTCGAGCGCCGTGATGGTGCGGTTGACCGCCCACACCGAGGCGAACGGCCCGAAATAGTCGCCCGGCCGGTTGCGCGCGCCGCGATGCTTGAGGATCTGCGGCGCCGCATGGTCGCCGCTGATCAGGATGTAGGGGAACGACTTGTCGTCGCGCAGCAGCACGTTGAAGCGCGGGCGCAGCCGCTTGATCAGGTTGGCCTCGAGCAGCAGCGCCTCGGTCTCGGTCGCGGTCGACACGAACTCGATGCTGGCGGTCGCGCCGATCATGCGCTCGATGCGCGCCGGATGCCCGACCGGCCGCCGGTAGGCGATGATGCGCTTCCGGATGTTCTTCGCCTTGCCGACGTAGAGCACCTCGCCGCGCGCGTCGATCATGCGGTAGACGCCGGGAGAAGCCGGCGCGTGCCGGGCATGGCGGGCAATGACGTCCTGGCCGGCGCCGAGCGGCAGGCCGGCGGCCGCCTCGTCTTCGATCGCCGGCAGGCTCGCCTCCTCGTCCTCCTCCTCGAGGTCGATCTCCGGGTCGATGTTCTTCTTTTCGTCGATCATGCGCGAAAGGTATGGCGTCGGCGGGCCGGGAGCCAGCGGGCCGTCCTGGTAAAGCGGCGCCTCGGCGCCCGAGTGATGCGCCGCGACGGGAAGGTCGTGGATTTACCGCTCCTTAAACATCAAGGGCTTGGCCGCACGCGGATTTACTCCTGCTTAACCTGAAGAAATCGATACAGGCGAGGCGAAAACTCGCGCATTCGACCTTTTGGCGCCGCTCCGAACGAGCGGGGTGCCCGGTCCCGATCACATGGGGGATAGGATGATCAGAGCCTTTCTGCGCACGGCAACCCTCGTGGTTGCGCTCGCGACTGTGCCGGCGATGGCGGCCGACGTTGGCCGCGATCCTTACGTGGCGGCGCCTTATGGCGGCTTTACCTGGACCGGATTCTATGTGGGCGCCAATCTTGGCTACCTGTGGGGCACGGTCACCAATGCGGGCTTCAATCACTCCGGCGTCGCCGGCGGCGGCCAGGCCGGCTACAACTGGCAGGTGCGAAGTTTCGTGTTCGGCGCCGAGACCGACCTGCAGCTGACCGGCGCCCAGGACACGGTCGGCGGGTTCAAGTTCTCCAATCCGTGGTTCGGCACCCTGCGCGCCCGCGCCGGCTACGCCATGAACAATATTCTGCTCTATGCGACCGCCGGTATCGCCTACGGGGGCGGCCAGATCGACTTCGGCGCCGTCTCGGAAAGCCACAGCGATTTCGGCTGGACCGTGGGCGGCGGCATGGAGGTCGCCTTGACGCCGCACTGGTCGGCCAAGGCCGAGTATCTCTACGTCGATCTCACCGGGCAGAATTACGCGCTGACCGGCCTGACCCACGCGATTCATTCGAATGTGCTGCGGCTCGGCGGCAACTACCGCTTTTGAGCCTTGCGTCCGAACGCCAACGGTGGGGCGGGGCGGAGGATCAGAGCCGGGACGGGAAAATCAACCGATCAACAGACGGGGATGCGCCGTTGCGGCGCTCGAATTGCCTCGATCTTCGTAATGACGGCGCGACGCGGCTTCAGCCGGTGATCACGAGGTTCACGGCCTTCGGGCCCTTGCCCTTCTTGTCGGGCTCGACGTCGAAGCTGATGCGCTGGCCCTCGTTGAGCGACTTCAGGCCGGCGCGCTCGACCGCCGTGATGTGCACGAACACGTCGCGCCCGCCGTCGTCCGGCTTGATGAAGCCGTAGCCGCGTTCGCCGTTGAAAAACTTGACCGTACCGGTCATCGCCATAGGGAAGCTCCTTCCCCAATGTTTGCCCGCCGCCGGCCCCCACGGCGCGGCGGCTCGGCCGGACATTCGCAAACGGGGAAAGGCATCGGCCCCTGCGGGCCTCAGTCACCTCCGCCGGCCCCCATCGGAGGCGGAACGTCAGAGCCAGCCCGCTAAGAAGTAAACTAATGCCGTCGCGCTGGAAAGAGGCGAAGGCGGGCGGGTCTCATTTTTCCTCGCCGAGCCGGTCGAACCGATAGGAGCCGCGGCCGTCGCGCGCGAGCACCGGGGCGAGCGCCGCCAGCAGAACGGCAAGCTCCTGCTCCAGCCGCCACGGCGGGTTGACGATCACGAGGCCGGTTCCGTTCAGCCGCTCGCCCGCGCGCGCCGGCGCGACCATCAGCTCGGCGCGCAGAATCCCGGCGATGCGGGTGCGGGCGAGCTTGCGCGCGAAGGCGTCGGTCTCCCGCCGGTCCTTGATCGGGTACCAGGCGAGGTAGATCCCGGTCGCCCATTTGCGATGGGCGGCGGCGAGCCGGTCGACCAGGCGATCGAGCTCGCCCGGCTGCTCGTAGGGCGGGTCGATCAGCACCACGCCGCGGCGCTCCCTGGGCGGCACATAGGCCGTGAGCGCGGTCCAGCCGTCGATCGCGATTGCCCTGATGCGCCGGTCTCCGCGCATCTCGCGGGTGAGCGCCGCCGCGGCGCCGGGCTCGAGCTCGCAGGCGATGAGCCGGTCCTGCGGGCGCAGCCACGACCGCACCAGCACGGGCGAGCCGGGATAGCGGGCGAGCCGCCCGGGCGGGTTGCAGGCCGCGACCGCCGCGAGATAGGGGGCGAGCAGGTCACGCGCGGCCGGATCGAGCGGGGCGGCATGCAGGCGGCCGATGCCGTCGCGCCACTCCCCGGTCCGACCTGCCTCGGGTCCGGAAAGGTCGGTCAGGCCGGCTCCCGCATGAGTGTCGATGACACGGAATGCCGCCGGCTTCCGGCGCAGATGGGCGAGAACGCGAGCGAGCGTCGCGTGCTTGACGACCTCGGCGAAATTGCCGGCGTGGAAGGCGTGGCGATAGTTCATCGCGGTTCGTGCAACACGGCGTCGGCCGGCTGCGCGCCGGGCGAAGCCGGATCATTAAAATTGTCGTCGAATGATTAGGACCGAATTGAAGGCTGCGCGCTAGCTTGGCGCCGATACCAGGGGCCGCCGGCGGCGATTCCCTTGTCGAGGATCAGACCGCATGTGGCGCACCGTGCTGACCGCGATCCTGGCCTATGGCTACGGTCATCCCTCCTTCGACGGGTACCGGCCCGCCGGGTTCGACCGTCCGCTGCAGACATTTTATGGCGAGGTCAACGGCGCGGCGCGTGCCGGCCGGCAAAAGCTGGCGTCGCTCGACGGGGATCGCGTCACGCGCTACTTCAGAGGCTACGCCGACCGGGTCGAAGAGCAGATCAGAGCAGCCGATCTGCAACCGACACCGCGCCCGGGCGATGACGCCCAGACGCGGTGAATACGCCGGTTACTCACACACACAATTTTGATACCGGTCGCGCCGATGCCGGCGCGTCATGATCGCGAGCCGCGCACCGGCGGCATCACCAGCTTGTCCCGACGGCACGTCCTGCGCTCGACCTCCGCGCAGTCGCGGAAGGCGAGCTCGCGGGTCATGCAGATGCGGACCTCGCGCAGCCGCTTGTTGTCGCAGCCGACCGCGATGGCGCCGCGGCCGAGCCCGGGATTGGCCTTGGTGAACGCCTCCTGGACTTCATCGGGCGTCACCGTGATCTCCGACTTCACTTCGAGGAACTCGGTGGGGATCTTCACGACGGCGCGGGCCTTGCGCACGGTCTCGAAATAGCCGCGCGCCGGAAGGCCCGAGCAGGTGCCGTGCCGGTCCCATTCGTGGAAGATCAGCCGCGGTGCCGGCATCAGATCGAGCATGGACGAGATGATGCCGCGGTCGAGCCGCGGTGCCGGAACCTGGCAATATTCCGGGAACCCCTTCTCGTATTGCGGCCACAGGCCGTGCACGACGAACGAATAGGGCCGCTCGCCGCATTCGGGTTGCTTCGTCGCCCGCTCGCCGGCGGCATCGCAGAACGACGGCGACCACGAGAGCGAGAGGACGTAGAAGTCGAACTTGCCGGCCTCGTTCTGGCGCGTTTCCTGCGCCATCACGGCTGCGGCCGAGACCAGGAGCATGAGCGCGGCGGCGACCGCCGGGCCGATCAGACGGGAACTGCTTGCAGACCGGAACATGGGTACCCCCTGTACGAGAACCTCAAGGAATTACCCATTACCGCATCGCGCGGAACATTTCAAGAACAAAATAGAACGAACCCCGGCCGCCTGTGGATACCGGGGGAGCGGCCCGGGTACCGTCGGGGGATTGCCCTACGGCCGGGCCATCCGGCAGCCGGGATTGTACGCCCAGTTCCGGTCGGTGCCGACGACGCACCATTCGACGCCCCAGGTGGCGCCGATCATGCCCAAATCCTCGCCGATCGAGTAGTGCACCGGCCGGCGCACGCCGTCCGAGGTGAGCGCGATGGCGCTGCAATAACGGCGCGGGATCGTCTGCGCCGCCCACGGCCGGAACGCGGTTTCGCGCACTCTCTCGAAGCCGACGATACGCAGCTCGGAATTCCAGAACCGGCCTTCCTTGGTGGCGAAGCGCGATTGAATGCGATTGAGCGCGAAAGGCACATCGCAGGGCGGCAACACGCCGTCGTAGCGCGGGCCGGAGAGCCAGAAGTTCATCTCGAATGGACTGGCGGCTTGGGTGGGCCGGGCGGCGAGGAAGACGAACAGGCCGCACAGCAGCGCGGCGACGACGCGAGTTCCCATGTCCCACCTCCTGCGCGATGCGACCGTGCCGCGCGGTCCGGCGAGCGTCAAGAGGGAGCGCAGGCGCGGGCTCAGCGGCCGTCGTGGAAGATGATGCCGAGCGTCATGCGGTGGCCGGAGCGCACCTGGCTCACCCCGTGGCGCATGCCGGCGCGGTAATAGCCGCGGATCCCCTTGGCCGGATGGTGGTTGACCGCGAACAGGCATGCATCGCCCCGGCGCAGCGGCACGACGTCGACGCGCGACTGCATGCGCGGCTTGAGCTCGGTGAGCACGAACTCGCCGCCGGTGAAGTCGCGTCCCGGCGCGTTCAGCAGCACCACCAGCTGGATCGGAAAGTAGATGTCGCCGTAGAGATCCTGATGCAGGCGGTTGTAGTCGCCCGGCCCGTATTTGAGCAGCAGCGGCGTCGGGCGCGTCTGGCCGCGCGCGTGGCACTGGGCCGTGAAGGCGGTGAGCGTGGCGGGGTACTCGCCGTCCTCGCTCAGATCCCGTTTCCAGCGATTGGCGAGCCGGGCAAGCGGCGGATAGGCGTCCTCGCGCAGCCGCGCCACGATGTTCGGCAGCGGATAGGCGAAATACTGATACTCGCCCTGGCCGAAGCCGTGGCGCTGCATGACGATGCGGCTGCGGAAAGCCGCGGGCTGGTCGTAGAGACGGATGACCTCCGCGCACCGATCCGCGTCGAGCACGCCGGGGATCACCGCATGGCCGGCGCTGTCGAGATCGCCGAGCGCGCGCTCCCAGTCGATATCGCCGAGGCGGGATCGATGTTTCAGGCGGGCGACCGCTGTCATCATGGCCTCCGTGCAAAGAGCGAATCTAGCGATCCGCCATTCACGGCGCAGCCCGATTTCTGTGAAGCCGGGGGATGCCTCAGCCGCGGCGTCGCCGCGGGCGCGGCACTGAATGTGTCGGATGGGAGGGGACGACTGCCGGCCGATGCAGGCAGCCCAATGCGGCTCAGGTCGAGGCGGAGACTGATTATTTACCGCGGTCGTGGGCAGCGAAATCACTGCTCAGCGCAGGGCGAGGGCCACCGGCATGTCGTTGCGGTGAAATGCGCAGATGCGGGCGGCCGCCGCCGACTGGGTGCGCTCGAAGCGCTCGAAGCTCGCCCGTATGCCCGGATCCTGGATATGGATCGCCAAGCCGCAGGTTCCCGTATCGGCCGTGGAGCCGGCCGGTGCGGGCGCTGCCGCCGCCAGGGCGAATAGGATCACCGCAAAGGCGAGGAATCGGGGCATTTGCATGATGACGTCCTCCGGCAGCCGCGTCTGGTTATGGTTAATGGTTAGTCGCGGTGAGGCTGCCGCCGGTTCAACGGGGGACGTCGATTTTCCAAGGACCGGCCATTGGCCGCCGGAAGGGGCCATCCAGCCGGCAAGGTCGTGGCGTGGGTTGTCCATGGCGGGTATCGCAGGATCGGGAAAAGCGGTGGTATTTCGGCAGCTTGCGGCCCTCGGCGGATCACGCGACCCGCTGGAAAGGGGGGTGCCTATGCGCTGCCGCTACCTCGACGCGGATGACAGCCACTGCGGCCCTCAGCCCAGGACTGTCGCAGGTCGGTCGTTGGCCCGCCGCGCCGGCCGGACAGCCGGCCGCTTGAAGAATTTTCATTGTAGCCCCCCTATTTGCGGGGCCGACCTTAAGGCCGCGGCAGTTAAGGGCGGTTGTTCGGATGCCCCCTTCGCGGCGGGTTTTGCCCTCGTTGGTTAGGGCTCCTTGGTCACTTTATGTCGAATTTTCGCTGTCGCACCCTCCACGCGAGGTCACCACGCGAGGCGAGGCGGCGGACCGGACCCGGGAGGGCTCGAAACCAAAACGCGGCTGGGTCGTTGCCTGACTGGGAGGACTATCCGATGAAATCCGGGCTTGCGACAGGCGCGATCGTGCTCATGCTGCTGGGCGGCATCGTCCTTGCCGGTGCGCAAACCGGCGGCACGGGCGGGCCCGATATGGCGTGGCGGCTCACCCCGCAGCAGCGCTCGGCGATCTACCAGACCGTGATCAAGGACAAGCTGCGCACGCCCCCGCCGCCGAACATGACCGCCACGGTCGGGACGCAGATACCGCCGGTGACCGAACTCTATGCCTTGCCGGATTCGATCGTGGCGGATTCGCCCTCGGCGAAGTTCTACAAATACACGGTCGCGGAGAGCCAAGTGATCATCGTCGATCCGACCAACATGAAGGTGATCGACGTCATCCGCCCCTGACGCCCGCAGGATCCCGGCAAATCAGTGCGCGGCGGTGTCCTTGTCCGGCGCGGCCGTGCCATTGACCAGCTTGTCGACCGAGAGCGGCAGGCCGTCGAGATAGGGGCCCATGAAGAAGGCTTCGCCGGAGCCCGCGCCGAACAGACGATCGTGCGCGTCGATCATGGAGCGCATGGCGTCGGCGCACACGGACATCGATTCGACGATCAGCTCGTTCATATCGGCGCTGGCCAGCGATGGACGGTAGCGCGGATCGGCGGAAACCGCGTGCACGACGCAATCGGTGGCGGAGCGAATGAGCGGCCGCAAGGTCGTGAGCTTCTGTTGCGGCGACAGGCGGGCAGCGGCTTTCGCCTCGGCATTGGGCGAAAGGTCGGTCGATTCGAACGCGACGTTGGCGACAAGCGAAAGCCCCAGCACGGCGGCTGCAATCATTCCCCTCTCCCGATCCCCCGGCGATTCGACCTTTGTCTGTTGTTGTATCCGCCAGACGGAACGCTTGCACCCCTAAATATAAACAATCGGTTGATCGTGGCGATGGTGTGGACTTACGGTCACAGCGGTATCGGGTTCTTGCGCACTCTCTCATGTTCCAGTCGCCGTCGCCAAATGGCCGCGCAGGGCGTCGAGAAAGCGGGCGCCGTAGCGCTCGAGCTTGGCGGTGCCGATACCATGGATGCGCGCGAGATCGCGCAGCGTCGCCGGCTTCGCCCGCGCCATCTCGATCAGCGTGCGGTCGGGGAATATTACGTAGGCCGGCACGTTCTCCGCCCGGGCGAGGTGAAGCCGCAGGGCCTTGAGCGCCTCGAACAGGCGCGCATCGCCGTCTGCGAGCGCGG
>WNEY01000976.1_pt1 | contig 19332 bp, 15 predicted proteins | sample 5400531 | NCBI WGS metagenome assembly WNEY01 (sample SAMN13153338, study PRJNA577476) | soil metagenome | isolation source: 200 cm saprolite under Douglas fir tree site 1 | place: USA:California | collected 2015-04-18
AAACGTAGCTTCCTCCCGCGCGCGGGAAGCGGCCGGCAAGTTCTCCAAAACAAAGCGCGCCGCTCATGGTCATCGCCCCTACCAGCAGCCAGACCAGCAACAGCCACATGGGGGAGCCTAGCGCTTTCGCCATGCCGGCAGGCGTGAGGAAGATTCCTACGGCAATACACTCACCGGCCACCACGGCCGTCGCCGAAGCTATACCCAGTTCCCTCCGCAACTCGTTGGCTGCGGCAGCGGTCATGCTTTCGCTGGTCATTCCAGAAGGTTCAGACGCGCACCACATGCTCCGGCAGCACATGCTCCGGCAGCACATGGTACACGTCCATGCTCGGCGAGGCTCTAGTGTTTTTATAGGATTGCCAGCCTTGAGCTACCTCATTAAGTTGGCACCTGCTCTGCATGTATCCCAGACTTGAAAGGCAACAAACTCATGCACCCTGTCGGGAAACTGGTGTGCTTAATGGTTGTGGTGGCCGCCGGCGTGAACGTTTTCGCGCAACAGATCACAGGAAGTGTTCGCGGAACGGTCTTGGACCCCAGCGGCGCCGTGGTGCAATCTGCCAGCGTGAGCGCAAGACAAACCGAGACTGGCCTAACACGCAGCGCGATGACAGATCACAGCGGAGCGTATGTCCTGTTGGAGCTGCCGGTCGGCCACGACCAGCTGCAAGTCGAGGCCCGGGGCTTCCAGACGTATGTTCAGCAGGGCATTATCCTGAACGTAAACGAGACCGCCACCATTCCCGTTCGTCTCGTGGTGGGCGCCGAGACCCAGCAAGTTCAGGTGATGGCGGACGCGCAACTAATTCAAGGGACAGTGACCAGCCTGGGCAAAACCGTCTCGGGGCGCGAAGTTCTAGACCTGCCCCTGGACGGCCGCAACTTCACTCAGCTTGGCCTGCTTCAGCCCGGCGTTGTGCCCCTGACCCCCGGTTTAGAGGAAGCGGGAGGATCGCTGCGCGCGGGCCAGGCATACGCGGTGAACGGCCAGCGGCCCGAGTCCAATAACTTCCTGATCGATGGCGCGAATAATTTCAACGGCGTGGATGGTGGATTCGTTCTCAAGCCGCCCGTGGATGCCATCACCGAGTTCAAGATTCTTACCCACAACGCCAGCGCCGAGTTCGGGCAGAGCCTGGGTTCTACTACCAACATCATCACCCGTTCCGGTGCCAACAGTTTCCACGGCGCGCTATGGGAATTCCTGCGCAATGACGCTCTTGACGCGACCAACTACTTCGCGGCCACAACCGAGCCTCTGAAACAGAACCAATTTGGCGGGACGATCGGTGGTCCCATCCGCAAAGACAAGACCTTCTTTTTCGGATATTACGAAGGTTTCCGCAACCGCCAGGGTGAAACAGATTCGTCAACCGTGCCTTCGCTGGTTGAGCGGCAGGGTGACTTTTCGACGGTTTGCACGGAGGGCTTCACCGGGGGCTTCTGCAACAATCCCAACCACCAGCTGTTCAATGTTTTTCTCAACCAGCCTTATCCCAACAACCAGTTCGATCTGTCTACCGTCAATCCAATCTCCCAGGGCCTCTTGAATTATTTTCCACTGCCCAACACCGGAACCAACATCTTTACCTCGACGCAAATCGTGCGTCAGGATTCGAACCAGTATGGTGTGCGGCTGGACCATTATCTGACAGCCTCCGACATTCTCAACTTCCGCTACACGATCAGCGACGGCTCACAATTCAACCCCATCCCGACCTCTGGAGCTAGCGTGCCGGGCTTTCCCGTCGGGCAAGAGCAGCGGGCGCAGAATTTCGTCGCCCAGGAGGCTCATACCTTCTCTCCTTCCATGATCGGTGTTTTCCGTTTCTCATACTTGCGAAATAAATTCCTTTACGGCGAGCGCACGAACCACACTACCCCCGCCAGCCTCGGCTTCGAATACGACCCGAGCTTGGAGCTTGCGGTCGGCCCACCCTTCATCCAGGTAAATGGTTACACCACCGTCGGCGATCCGATTACCGGGCCGCGCAACACCTTTGAGAATGCTTTTGACTATTCCGGCTCGTTGAGCTGGGTTCACGGGAGGCACGAATTTAAATTCGGAGGCGGGTACCAGCACCTGCAAGTTAACGTGCTGCAGGGCATTGCCAGCAATGGCTTCTTTGTTTTCGCACCGTTTCCGGTGACGCCCAATGCGTTCGCCAGCTTCCTGTTTGGCCAGCCTGTCTTCTTTCTCCAGGGCCGGGGTGATTTTTCACGTGGCATCAGGGGGAACGCCCTTAACTCGTACGTTCAGGACACATTCAAAGTCACACCGCGCCTGACCTTGAACCTGGGCGTGCGTTATGACCTGCCGTTCCCCTATACCGAAATCAAGAATCGGCAAACTCTTTGGATTCCGGGACGACAGTCCACCGTGGTTCCCGATGCTCCTGACGGACTGCTCTATCCCGGAGATAAGGGTGCGCCTGCAGGCTTGATCCCCACGTTCAAGAAGGGCTTCGCGCCACGCCTGGGCTTTGCCTGGGACCCCAAGGGCAGCGCCAAGTGGCTGGTGACATCCGCATACGGAGTCTTTTACGAGCCCTACTACACGGGTCAGGGCGGGCCCCTGCAGTCGCCGATCAGCGCCCCTCCTTATCTGCAGACACTACAAATCAGTGTTCCGAACTTTTCCGATCCATTTAACGGCAACCCTCCAGTGAGCGGACAGTTCGCAACCCCGCTCACGAATCTGACCCTGGCCCCGAACTTGCCTCTGCCCTATGCGCAGGACTGGGACCTGAACATTCAAAGATCTTTTGGCTCCGATCTTCTGTTCGAAATCGGCTATGTAGGGACCAAGGGGACCAAGCTGCCGCGCTTCGTGGAAGCGAATCCGGCCATCTACATTCCGGGCGTGGACGCCGGCGGCAAGCCGATATCCACCTCCGACAACGCTGACCAGCGGCGGATTCATTCCGGGTGTACGCTCGATCCTGCGTCTCCTCCCTGCACCTACTCTTCCACGGGTTTTATCGAGGGCATCGCCAATTCTTCGTACAACGCACTCGAGGCAAGCCTCAACAAGCGTTTCAGTCATGGCATTTCGTTTCTGGCCTCCTACACATACTCCAAATCCATTGATGACGCTTCTTCATTCAACATGACCGGTTCAGCCTCCAAACCAGTGGCTGGCGAGAATGACCTGGCGCAAAACCCCTTTGATCTGGCCGCGGAACGGGGTCGCTCCCTGTTCGATTCCCGTCACCGCTTTGTGCTGAGTTATCAGTGGAGCCTCCCCTTCTGGAGACAACCTCACGCCTGGTACCAACAGATTCTCGGCAACTGGCAGGTAAACGGAATCGCAACCTTGATGAGCGGTACTCCCTTCACCGTGTTTGATTCGACCGACTTTTCCGTGCAAGGCTCGGCGCCGGAAATTAGCGGATTCTTCTCCAACCGGCCCAACCTGGTCGCCGGACAGAATCCGAACTCCGGCCCTCGCACCCCCGATGATTGGCTTAACAAGAACGCATTTCAGCAGGTCATCCACGATCCCAACTCGGCGGTACAGCAATTCGGAACCGCAGGCCGCAATATCGCGCAAGGGCCGGGATACGCAAATTGGGACTTCTCCGCCTTCAAGAACATCCGCATGGCCGAGTCAAAGGAATTTCAGTTCCGCGCGGAGTTCTTCAACATCCTCAACCATACGAATTTCCGCCTTCCTGACAGTGACATCAGCTCTCCAACCTTTAATCACATTCTGGCGGCCCAGTCGCCGCGGTTGATCCAATTGGCGCTGAAGTTCAGCTTTTGACAAGAGAGGCACCCGGAAGTAGGCGGCGAGAAACCCATAGCTGCTGTGATCGGATGGAAATACCAGACGTGCAGAGCGGGGCAAGTTGTGTGATATTGTCATCGGGACTTACGGTCCGCTGAGCCGGATAGCTGCTGAGTGCATCGCCTTCAAAGCTTCCTATGACGATCGGCTTTAGATATTTCATCTCTGCAGCACGCGTACAAGCTCGTCATCTCCGCAAGCTGCTCTTCGCCTCCCTTTTTTCGGCAACTGTCTTTCTCATGCTGTTGGGTCCCTCCTGGGCGCAGCCAGGTCCAGAGAGCGTAAACATTCAGGTCCACGTCGATCAATCCCAGGGGCCACTGCCGGCCATCTGGAACTATTTCGGATATGACGAGCCAAACTACAGTTACGCCCCGAATGGTAAAAAGCTGCTCGGCGAACTGGCGGCGCTTGGTCCCACACCCGCCTATGTTCGCGTCCATAATCTGCTGACTACGGGCGACGGTTCCGCCTCCTTGAAATGGGGATCTACCAACGTTTACACGGAAGATGCAGCGAGAAACCCCGTCTACAGCTGGGAGATACTGGATCGCATTTTCGACGCCTTTCATGCAGCAGGAATCAAGCCGCTGGTGGAAATTGGTTTCATGCCCCAGGCGCTGTCCACGCATCCTGAACCTTATCGCCATAACTTTCCGCACGGCGCGATTTATACCGGCTGGGCGTATCCGCCCAAGGATTATCCGAGATGGTCGGAAGTCATATTTCAGTTTGTCCATCACCTTGGTGAGCGCTACGGCGCTGCCGAGGTGAAAACCTGGCTGTGGGAAGTTTGGAATGAGCCCGACATCGATTACTGGCAGGGGACGCCGGAAGAATATTTCAAGCTTTACGATTTCACTGTCGACGCGGTCTTGCGCGCACTTCCCGAGGCTCGTGTCGGCGGTCCGGACAGCACAGGTCCGGGCAATCCCAAGGCGGCGGAATTCCTGCGATTGTTTCTCGACCATTGCGCGCATCAGAAAAATTACGTGAGCGGAAAGACAGGTTCGCGGCTGGACTTCATCAGCTTTCATCCCAAAGGATCACCGAAGTGGCAAGACGATCATGTGCAGATGGGAATCGCCCGTCAGTTGGCGGCCATTGAGCGAGGCTTTCAAATCGTCGCGTCTTTTCCGGAATGGCGCGGGACGCCGATCATTCTGGGAGAATCGGACCCGGAAGGATGTGCGGCATGCTCGGCACGGAGCAACCCGCAGAATTCATATCGCAACGGCCCTTTGTACGCGGCCTACACGGCCGAGACTCTGAATAACATTTTCTTTCTCGCCAGCCGTGAGCGCATCAACTTCATGGGGGCGGTGACTTGGGCATTTGAATTCGAAGGCCAGCCATATTTTGAGGGCTTTCGCACGCTGGCTACCAACGGGATCGACAAGCCAGTCCTGAACGCCTTCCGGATGTTTGGGTTATTGGGCAGCGACCGCGTTAAGGCGGCCAGTTCAGGAGCGCTGCCTTCCGCGGAAGTCGTGCACGACGGAGTTGGCGGACGGCCCGACCTCAATGTAATCGCTGGACGAAAGGAACATGAAGTCGAGATCCTGATCTGGAACTATCATGACGATGATCTTCCGGCTGCCCCGGCTCTAGTTGAGTTGGCCGTCAGCGGGTTCCCCGCGAAAACAAACCGTAGTTTGGTGGAACACTTCCGCATCGATTCCACGCACAGCAACGCCTTCGCGGCGTGGAAGGAAATGGGATCGCCACCATCGCCGACTGCGGGTCAGTACGAACAACTGGAGCGCGCAGGACAATTGCAGCTTCTAACTTCTCCGGCGTGGGAGCCGATTGCCCAGGGCACGGCGCATCTGCAATTGACTTTGCCCAGGCAAGGAATTTCCCTGATCCGGATGGTGTGGGAATAGCCTCACCCTTACTTCTGCTGGGTTGCCTTAACCACGGCGGAAAAATCCTCATCGCCGTGACCCTTCACAATCGCCTGTTTGAACAAGGCGAGTGCGGAGCTGGCGGTTTGCAACTGAAGTCCACGATGAGAGGCTTCATCGATCGCGTATCCGAGATCCTTCGCCATCAGACGCAGGCGGAAATTGGGGGTGAAGTCGTTCGCGGCCGCGCTGGCTGCGGCTCTCTTGACGATTCCGCTTCCCGGAGCGCCACTGGTGAGAACGGCCTCGGCTTTCGCGCGGTCAAGCCCGCCCGCCTCGATCAACGACACTGCTTCCGCAAATGAAGCCGCTTGCACGCCGCACATGAAATTGTTGATCAGCTTGAGCAGCGCGCCGCTTCCGGTGGGACCCAGATGAACTGTTTCGCGACCCAACACCGAGAGCACGGGCTGCGCCGTGGCAAGTGCCGAGGCCGAGCCTCCCACCAAGAACAGAAGCTCGCCCGAGGCCGCATGGGGTTTGGTGCCGGTGACGGGAGCATCGAGAAACTCGCATCCTCGCTGCATCGCAGCCGCCGATAGCTCCTTGATCCAACCCACGGTAAGAGTGCTGCATTCAATCAACAGCGATCCGCGAGCGGCGCCCGCCAGGGCGCCATTTTCACCCAGCCAGACACCTTGGGAAGCAAGGTCATCCGCAACCATGCTGATGATGATTTCAGCCTGGGATGCCGCTTCACGCGGCGAACCTGCGACCAAGGCGCCGGCATTGGAGAATGGCCCAGCCTTGTCTGGATTACGGTTGTAAACGGCGACGGGAAACCCTGCCGAGAGCAAGCGGCTCGCCATGCCGGCCCCCATAATTCCGAGTCCGAGAATTGCCATACGTGGTTTTGACATTCGAGTCCCTTACCCCAAGGGGGTCGCACGGATGATATGGTCCGGCGGCCCGGCGACGTGAACCGGGTTTCGCAACGGACGCCCGAAACCCTCAATTGCGACTTGCATCACATCTCCGTCCGCCAATTGGATGCCGTCTGAAAAACTGAGGCAGTCGGTTCCAAAGAAATGAACGTGGACGTCTCCGGGACGGCGATGAGCTTCAAATTTGAAATGATGATGTTCGATGTTCTCCAGGCTGTGGCACATTTCCGCCACCCCGCTGCGGAATGCTTTCGACCAAAGTAGACCGTCGGCGCGTTCAATCTTCACCTCGACAGGCACCGACTCGAAGACAGGATCAACCACCAACTCGGGACCGAGCGCGCAGGTGCGCAACTTCGAGCCCGCCAGGTTGAGATAGTTAGTCTTTTCGAAACGATGATCCGAAAACTCGTTGCCGCCCGCCATTCCGATACGGCGAGGTTGGCCGTCGGGAGCAATCAGATAGACGCCCGCAATCTCCGCTTCCTCGCCACCATCCTGCGCGTAGGGCGGACTTTCGAGCGCCTCGCCGTGCGCGCGCAGGACGGCGCCCGTACCCTTGTAAAACCACTCCGGTGGTGTCCCGATACATCCTGGTGCCGGGCGGCCTCCTTCGATTCCTGACCGGAACATTCTCATGCTATCGGTTAGTTTCTCTTCGGTCGTAGCGTGCATACTCTGGCGGTTGCGAGCGCTGCCTAGATGGGTCAGTCCGGTTCCGGAAAGCAAGCAGCGAGCGGGCTCGTCGGGATGATCGATCGGCGGCAGAATCCGCCATTCCGATTGTCCACGGTAGATAGGGTCATAATCGAGCCGATCGCCCGCCGCCCTCTGTCCTACCGCTTCGCTCAGCTTCGAGCCTTTGGCGAGGGCTAAATTGGCCAGTTCGTAAATCGAGCAGCAACCATCAAGCAGCCGGAGCTGTGGCTCCTCCACGCTTGCCACTCGCCGCACCTCGCCTCGTCTGATCTGAATAAGCCGGGTCATCAAATCGGATTGTTTCCTGGTCTTCGAAATTCACTCAATGACTTCGAACTCTTCGAGCGCAGAGTCGTTGATCGTCAGGCCCAAGCCTGGGGCACTCTCATCGAGATCGATGAAGCCGTCCTTTGCTTTAGGCTCGCCGTTAAAAATGTACCAGAACAGCTCGTTACCAACTTCTACGTCGACGACGGGAAAATACTCGGCCATGGGTGAGTTCAAGCTGGCCATGACGACGTGATAGTTGTGCATCTGGCCGGCGTGAGGAATCACCGGGACCGAATATGTTTCTGCCATCGCGGCAATTTTGCGAGCCTGGGTGATGCCGCCTACGCGATTGGTGTCGAACTGGATGTAGTCCAGCGCGCGGGCTTCCAGCAGGTCGCGAAAACCGTACGCTGTGAACTCGTGTTCGCCCCCGGCAATCGGAATTCTCCCGTACGACTTCAGTTCGGAGTATCCGTGTATGTCATCGGGGATGACGGGTTCTTCCAACCACCTCAGGTTAAACGCCTCGAGCAGCGGCAGCATTCGTTTTGCATAGTCGAGAGTCCAGCCCATATAGGCGTCAGCCATGACGTCGATGCCGTCGCCCACCGCCTCACGCACGGTGCGAACCAGGGCGAGATTGTGCTGCATGCCGGCGGCGCCGTCCACTGGCCCCCAGCCAAAACGCAGCTTCATCGCCTTGTAGCCTTCTTTCTTGTAGCGTTTCGCTTCGGCCTCGAGATCGCTCAGTTCGACGCTATACAGCCGGCTGGCGTAAACCGGAATGCGCGGCTTGGTTCTGCCCCCGAGCAGCCGATAGACGGGCTGCTTAGCAGACTTGCCCAGAACATCCCACAAGGCAATATCAACGGCGCTGATCGCAACCATCCCAATTCCCTTGCGGCCGAAAGCCATGGTCTTGCGAAACATGTTTTGCCAAAGGAATTCGCTGTCCCACGGGTCGCGACCGATCAATAGAGGCTTGAGATAGAGGTCGATCACTTGTTTCGTGACCTGAGGCGCCAACGCGGCATTGCCGATTCCCACCAGGCCATCGTCGGTGAAGATTTCGACCACAAGCCATCCATGGAAGGTAAACGTCTGCATCGAAGCTTCAGGCAGCTCCAGCAAGTCCATGGGGTTGGTACAAAAGTGGGACGGCAAAGGAGTAGTTTTTCCACGCCAGCGAACTACGCGGGTACGAATGTCTCTAATTTTCATCGAGAATTCTCATCGAGCTCCGAGATAATCCAGTTTTCGTTCCACGGCCAAAGACGGGATCGCAGGAATTGTAGCGAGAATGACCACGAAAGCAGCGACATGAAAAGTGCCGGCCAAGGTGAACACCACACCGTAGCCAAAGCCGTGGTCCAACAGATACCCGACTAGTTGTCCAAACGCAATTCCGCCCATCGCGCCTCCAAAGCCCACCAAGCCGGCAACCGAACCGACGACGTTAGCAGGGAATAGGTCGGTGGGAAGAACCATCACCAGAGTGGACCAAGATTGCTGTCCGAAATACGCCAAACTGAATATCACAAGAGCCCAGGCTACGGGAAGCCGCGGAACCAGAAGGATGGACGGCATCACCGCAGCGCTCAGGCCGAGCGCCAGCTTTCTGGCTACCCCCAGCGAAAACTCGCGGCTCACCAGATAGCTCGAGAACCAGCCGCCGAGAAGACAACCAACTCCGGCGGCGGCGTAAGGAATCCACGCATACGTGCCCACTGCTCTGAGGTCGAATCCCCGCGCGTCGTAAAGGTATTTCGGAAGCCAGAAAAGATAGAAGTACCAAGCCGCATCGCTCAGGAACTTGGCGCTCACCAACCCCCAGGACTCACGAATTCGAAGCAAATCAACCCAGCGGGGTTTTTGTGAGGAAACAGAAGAACCAGAGGAGAAAACAAATTGTTCGCGCTCGCCTGGACTCAGGGCGGGATGATTCTCCGGCGAAAAATACGACCGGCTCCACCACCACACCCAGAGCAACCCGCAGCCTCCGGTGAGCACGAAAATCCATCGCCAGTTGGAATAGCTCAGCACCGCGGCGATCAGTGGAGGCGCGATCACCGCCCCCACCGCCGTGCCCGCGTTGATGATCCCCATCGCGGTGGCTCGTTCTCTCGCCGGAAACCATTCCGCAACCGCGCGCGTGGCCGCGGGAAAGCCTCCGCCTTCTCCCATACCGAGCAGAAACCGGCTCACCATGAGCATCGCGAAACTGGTGGCCAGGGCATGGCTGGCATTGGCCAGCGACCAGAAAGTCATGATGACGACGAATCCTCGCCGCGTGCCGAGAGCGTCCGCCAGCTTCCCTCCGCCGGCGTACATCAGCGCGTAGGAGAGCAGGAATGCCGATTGAAGAGCCGAAAATTGCTGATTGGAAAGCGGAATGTCCTTCCCGATCGCGTGAACGGCAACCGGAAGGGTCTGGCGATCGAGATAGCTGATCGCGATAGCAACGCTAACCAGGATGGCGATTCGCCAGCGCAGCAATGCGGTCGTCCTCGATTCAGGTGTCTTTGCTCAGCAAGTCCCGCCCCGCCGTTTCCCCGAGCGCTCCCCCGTCAAGCTTGGAGCACGCGAGTCCAGACCCGCATCGAAGTCTGTTGGCGGTTGGACCAACATAATACGATACACGTCAGTGGAACCCGGCGAATCGGTACTTCATTTCCTGAGGTAGCGCGAGTAGAGAGGGTTGCGCGAGGCGGCTCTCCCGTAGGCCACGCCGATGTCACGCAGCACGACCCCTCCCAGCCAGTCGGTGTTAAGCGCGCTCTGGAATTGCGGTGCGGCTTCTTTCCCAAACCGACTGCTGTTTGACGGCGGTGTCGTTAAATCGCCCAGCCGCCATCGATGATGTGGGTCTGGCCCGTGGTGAAGGCGGATTCATCAGAGGCCAGATAGACGGCCAGAGCTGCAACCTCCTCGGTACGTCCCAATCGCCCCATGGGCTGTCGCGCAACGAAATCAGCGTAGGCTTTTTCCACGTCACCCTGGGCTGCCATTCTCTGGTCCAGCGAAGGGGAGTGCACGGTTCCCGGGCAGATGGCATTGCAACGAATGCCTTGGCGAACAAAGTCGGCAGCGATTGCTTTCGTCAGTCCGATCACGGCCGCCTTGGTGCTTCCGTAGACGAAGCGGTTCGCCGCTCCTCTGATGCTGGACGCGACCGATGACATATTAATGATACTGCCCTTGCCCGCTTGCAGCATGGCCGGCAGAAAAGCGTGGCAGGTACGATACATGGACTTGACGTTCAAATCGAAGGAGAAGTCCCAGTCTTTTTCTTTGCAATCGAGAATGCTTCCGTGATGAACGAACCCAGCACAATTGAACAGCACGTCGAGCGCTCCCAGCTCGGCAGCGATATTGTCAACATCCTGCGACACACGGACATCCAGCCGGCGGACGCGAATGCCGGGCCGTTCATGGTTCAGCGTCTTGAGCACGGTCTCGTTGATGTCGGTAGCCCACACCGTGGCTCCCTCGTCGGCGAAGGCGACTGCGGTTGCGTGTCCGATGCCTTGGGCCGCCGCCGTGACCAACGCAATTTTTCCTGCAAGTCTCCCACTCATCTTCGCTCACCTGTTCAGACCGGTCTCAAATCTTCTCCTAAACCGTCGGCGGCCTCGCTCCGGAATCAACCTTAAAAGCCTAAGCGGCGCAACCTGGGTTGGATGAATTCTACAATCCTCGGTAGGGGAAGGTGCGTATTGACGGTTCGGTCGTACGCTGAACGGCTTCGAGTGCCGGCCCTTCTACCTCGGGGGAGGCAGGGTGACGAATGACTTGTACTTGTCCTGATTTCCGGAGTTGGGTGCCAATGCTTTGCCGCGACAGTCTGTGGTGGCTGGTCCCGGGGTGGTTCTAGCGATCGAAGGCTGGCTGACCGAAGCGGAAGGCGAGCAGGCAACTTGGCCACCCTGGATGAAAATCGCGCCCGTGCCCGGCGTGGAGCCCACGCGTAAGTTACCGGCTGCCTGACTTTGCCGAGCCTGGTTTCTCAGTTGCGACCTGGGCGTGCTTTGTTGCACTCCAAGATGCAGCGGGCCTGACGTCCGTTCTTGAATACGGGCACCCAACTGCGCGCCACCCTGGTTCAAGGCGTGGTTCAAGGCGGATCCAGCCTTGATTGTTGATGAGGATGACAAAGCATTGGTCAAAGCGGATTCCGCCGCTGCCTGGGCAAAGGCAGTTAAGGGAGTGAGGGCGACGATTGCGCTTATTCCGAGAAGAACTTGTTTGTTCACGTGCCGGCACCTCCGCGAACGATGAAAGCCTAACCGACCGCTGCCCCACAGTCAAATACCGAAACTCCCGAAACTTCCGGGTGGAGGCTCGTTTTGAGGAAACCAGCTCAGTCGATTCGCTCCGGACCTCCATCAGCCGAAGAGGCCTAGAGGCGGACAAACCGCGCCACCAGTACCTTGCCGATGAGAAATGCGTACCAAAGTTACTAGGCGTCGGTCAGTGTTTCAGAGAAAATGACTTTTTCCGAGTGGCGTTCCGATTTGAACCCTCTCGGGGGAATGGGATCGTGAAAATACTACAGACAAAATCCAGCTTCATCGTATTGCAGGTACTTGATCTGGTGACCACGCTGGTCGCGTTTCATTTTGGGGCCTTCGAAGTGAATCCGCTGGTGGGGCACCTCACTGTAGTTCTTGGCCCCACGGGTGGTGTCCTATGCAGTAAGGTGATCGCTGTATTGATTGCCATGCGGGTACGGAAGCTGGTGTGGGTTGTCAACCTGTTCTACGTTGGCGTGGTTGGCTGGAACACGTTTGTCCTCTTTGCCCTTTCACACGCCAGACCCTAGAGGCCGCCAGTGGCGGCACACCCAGCGGACGCATCCCAATTCAGATTTTTCAGAGCCTGAAAGAGACTCCATGCTAACGATGTTGCGGGATATTTTCCCCGAAAGGATCCTGCTATTTTCGGGTCGCTGCTTTTGCGCGGCCGGACAAAAGGGTCATGAGTGCCTGCTGGGCCTCTTTCTTGACTTCCGGGCCTCGAGGGGACAGGTCTACGCCCCAGAAGCTGTTCTGGGGCTGCAAGGATTCAACGCCCGCCTGAAGTTCATTGGGCGCAAGCTGACGAACCCATGCGATCTGGAACTTTGCCCTCTGCGATCCGCGTTGCAAGCTTATGATCATTCCAGGTTGCAACTGCGTGCGCAAGGCGCCGAGTCGCGCCCCGCTATCGGTGATGTCGACGGTGTGTGCGAGGTGAGTGACTTGGTCGATCAGGACCTTGACCGGCAAAACCATTTTCCTGCGTTGCGATTTGCGTTTGTCCAGCATGAGGAGACTATTATGGTGCGTCAGCGGGTCGCGGTGAAGTTACGGGAGTAATGACGCTGCAGGGTTGTGGAAAAATTGAGTGGAGAACCGTCTCCCCTTCGTGACCCCGGCCTAGGAGCGGAAGTTCCAGAATGGATTTGCTTCCGGGGACCATGCGCGGGAAAGCCCTATTCGTGGTGGGAATCAGCCGGACTGTCGAGGATGCTGCGGACCTTGCGCGCCAAGGCATCCAACAGGAAGGGTTTCAGCAAGACAGGCATGTTCCGATTGACAGCCTCGTCACCCAAGCTGCCGAGTTCCGGATAGCCCGACATGAACAGCACTTTCATCTGCGGACGGAGCGGGATGAGACGGCGGGCTAATTCTCGTCCTCCGATATTGGGCATGACGACGTCTGTTACCAGCAGATGGATCTCATCTCTGTGCTCACCCGCAATTCGCAGGGCATCATCGCCATCCACGGCATGCAGTACGGTGTAGCCTTTCCGCTTCAGGAATTCCCGAACCAGATCCCGGATGCCTTCCTGATCTTCTACTAGCAGGACAGTCTCGGTTCCCGTGGGCGCGGTGGCCAGCGCCGTTCTGGTTCCGGAACCGGTTTCTTCTTCTTTTTTTGCTGTCGGCTCAACGCGGGGAAGATAGATCTCGAACGTCGTTCCATTTCCGGGTTCACTGCGTACCCAGAGGCCGCCGTCCATCTGCTTGACCACTCCGTAGACCGTGGCCAGACCCAGCCCGGTGCCTTTGCCGGGTTCCTTAGTGGTGAAAAAGGGCTCAAACATATGAGCCTGAGTCTCGCTATCCATGCCAATGCCCGTGTCAGTCACAGCCAGCATGACGTATTTGCCGCTGCACACACCATCGCGGTTCCGAGCGCAGGTTTCATCTACTTGTACATTTTTGGTTTCGAGTACCAGTTGTCCGCCTCGCGGCATCGCATCACGAGCGTTGACTGCCAGGTTCAGAATGATTTGCTCGATCTGTCCGGGGTCAGCCTTGACGCAGCCGAGATCCGGTGCCAGCCGGACTCTCAATTCAATATGGCTCGTGATCAGGCGGCCCAGCATTTTTACCACCTCAGTTACGACTGCGTTCAGATCCAAGACCTTGGTTTGAAGCACTTGCTTGCGGCCAAAAGCCAACAACTGCTGAATCAGAGAAGTGGCTCGGGTCACTGCGCCTTCGATTTCGAGCGAATCCTGATGAGCCGGTTCGCCGGGAGCGAATCGGCCTCGGAGGCGTTCATTGTGAGCCTGGATGAGCATCAGAAGGTTGTTGAAATCGTGGGCTACTCCGCCGGCTAACTGGCCTACGGCTTCCATTTTCTGCGAGTGGCGGAGTTGGTTTTCCAGACGCTTGTGATCGCTCATGTCGTAGAGCACGCCCTGCATCAGCAGAGGACGGCCCTCCGTCTGATGCAGCATGACGGCCTCGTCGCGGAACCACAGAACTCTTCCGTCACGAGCAAACATGCGGTACTCGGCTTGAAACAACTCGTGGGTTTCCTGAAAACGCTTCTCTGCGGCCAGCGCAATTTCGCGGTCGTCCTTGTGTATACGGTTCATCCAGCTCGTGGGATCCGAGAGCCACTCTGCGGGCGAGAAACCCAGAATGGACTCAATCTGGGGACTTACGTAGTGCCAAGGTCCGTTGGCGCCGAGCTCCGCAATGTAGGTAATCGCCGGGAGACGCTCTACCAGCGTGCGATAGCGGTCTTCGGCGGCGCGAAGTTCAATTTTCGCCCGATCATGTTCGATGGCAATGCCAGCCAGGTGCGTGGCGTGGGCGATGATTCGCAAATGTTGAGCGTCCGGACTACGAGGCTGGCGGTAGTAGACGGCAAAAGTTCCAAGAGTCGTACCGTCCTGCGTCATAATCGGTGTCGACCAGCAGGCGCGGAGGCCGTGTGGCAGCGCCAATTGGCGATACTCTGTCCACAGTGGGTCGCTGGCGATGTCGGAAACTACCACCGGCTGCTTTCGGTAAGCAGCTGTGCCGCAAGACCCGACGCTGGGCCCAATCCTCGCCCCCGCAATGGCCTGGCAGTATTCCGGGGGGAGACTGGGAGCGGCTCCGCTGCGCAAGGTCACACCGTCAGGATCAAGAAGAAGAACCGAGCACAGCAGACCTGCATGCTCCTTCTCGATTTCTGTACACAGCGCAGCCAGGATTTTGGAGAGGGGAGCGCGGGCCATGATCATGGCTAGCACCGTCTCATCGACTCGCGACAGCCCTTCAGCAGAACTTTGCTGGTCCGTGGCCGGTGCTCTGCCAACTCCCGTGAACATACCGCCTCCGATGCGCGGGCTTGCGCGAAAAGATGGAAAAGCGGGGCAATTACCCTAGTCCCGGCCAAACCACTTCGAGTGTCATTATTTATTAAGCGCAACCGGAGCTACCACGTTACGAGCGTAACCTGGCCCGGCCCATTTCCAGCATCGGAGGCGGTGAACGTGGACGGCCGAGGACGGCTCGCACCCACATGGAAGAGATCTGAGTGACGGCTGAGTTGTTCCCAGGGGGTGAAGGGCGTGCTACGCGACAAAGGTTCTGCGGGATTTCTTGTGGATGGGTTGCTCGAAAGCTTGCCCGAGCGTTTCGCTCGACTGATCCGGCATCCCGGCGGCCGGGGCCGGGACGACGATGACCTCGTGGCAGAAGGAGCACTCGCCGGAAACGGTTGAACCCATCCGAAGTTTAGCGATCAATTCTGGCTTTTCCGATGCCGAGCGCCTCAGGCGATTACGGGAAGGTTGCTGACTCCCGCCGTGCCGAACACGCGCCTGTAGCGTTCGATTTCCGACGGCGAGCCCAGCGCCTTCGCATAGTTGTCAGAGAGCTTCACCGCCGGACGTCCATCGACGTGCGACACTTTGCAGATCAAGCTCACCGGGTCGAAACCGCTATCGCCACCGGGATCGCAACCGCGAAAATCGTTGGTCAGGAGTGTGCCCCAACCTGCGCTGAATCGAATGCGACGGCCTGGAGTCCACTTTTGTCGATCCAGGAAATCGGCAGCGCTTCGGAAATCGCCGGCGGTCGTGCCCCTCGAGAGAGTCCCCCCAAAATATGCATGCAGGCCAAGTATCTGATCGACGTCCAATGCGTCGGATGCGATGACCAGCTTGTCATGTGGCTCTCGACCGCGTGCCCTCAGCCATTCGATGTATTCGTCACCCGCGAGATAGGGATTCTTGCTGTCAATGCGCTGGCCCGTCCAATTTGCGGCCCAGTCCGGCGCGTCCCGCAAGAACTGCGTGGTGCCAAAAGTGTCCGGCAGCATGATCAGCAGCGCTCCTTCATACGTGCTCTGCCACAGCTCGAGCACCCGGTATTGAGAAGCCTTCAGGGCATGATCATCCGGCGCAAGCGCGGCCAGGACCATGGGAATCTCGTGCGCATTGGTGCCAATCGCTTCAAGGTCATGTTTATGGGCGAGGAAGGCGTTGGAAGTTCCGGTAAAGCTGGTACCGAGATTCCCTGCCATGGCCTCGACCACATATTCCTGCCATAGGAAGCTGTGGCGGCGCCGGGTTCCAAAGTCTGCCACCTTAAGATCGGGAACGCCGCGCAGTTGTTCGATCTTTCCCCACAGCTTTGTCTTTGCCCGGGCGTACAAGACGTCAAGACCGAACTCGCTCAGCCGCTTTAGATTGGCGCGGGTCTTTAGTTCGTCCAGGATGGAGAGTGCGTAGAGTTCCCACATGGTTGTGTCCGTCCACAAGCCATCGAAAGACAGGTGGAACTGCCCATCCTTGACCGACAGCTCGTAGTCCGACAACCTGAAATCCCGCTCCAACCATGCAAGGAAGGCTGGTTCAAAGATTCCGCGCTGACCGTAGAAAGTGTTACCGGCCAGCCACACCAGTTCGGATCTTCGAAACCGGAGCCCACGGACGTGCTCCATCTGGGCGGCGAGTTCCTCGAGTGCGAACATGTCGGCCAGTCGCACCGACGAAGTGCGGTTGAACAGCGAGAATGACACATGCGTCTGGGGATAATGCTTCCAGATAAACTGCAGCATCAGCAACTTGTAGAAATCGGTATCGAGCAGCGACCTCGTGACCGGATCCAGTTCCCAATTGTGGTTGTGCGCCCGCTCGGCGAAGTTCACGATCATCGGGTACGATCCTGTTCCGTCCTTACCAATCCACCGTAGCGTGCGATGGAACTTGTCCCTCTGTGGTGCCCTGCGGTCGCAGCCAGTCCTGTTGCCTTTTGCTGGTTCATGTTCCTCAGGGCGATCACGAACCCTGGCCCGAGCAAGGGGACAAACGTTGCGGCCAATCCGCTCTGAGCTCTACTCTCACGTAGGCCACGGCTACCTCCCATCTGCTCGCGCTCGCATTCTACTCTGGTCGAGGGGGCATTCGCTGCGGGTTGCTGTCGTAATATCGCGATCGCACTCACTGACCGGGTAGTGAGCGCTATGGCCTGATCTAAACAGTTAGGCGGCACAAGAGAGAGGCGATTTCAGATTCGGGTAGTCGGTTTTACTTGTTTCAGGATAGGAACCGGTCGGGGGTTGTCGTTTTCCCCTACGCACCGGCTGCGGATGCCCCCTCTCCTGGCTGCTTTACCGGAGCCAGCACTATCAGGGCTGCACCGATGACACCAAACACAGCCGCGGCGATCAGCAGATCTGCGCGTTCGTTCGGAAGGTGGACCGCCATGACCGCCATGACAGCGGCATGAGCAATATTCGCCCATGCGGCGAAGGCGATCACGCTGCGATTCGCCGACGGATTACGCGCTGCCACCAGCAAGAAAATCCCGAGCGTGACATAGAGACTAATCGCCATCGGCTCGGCGTCCTCCCTATTCGCTTGCCAACCACTCCGTACAGACGTAATCAAGGGATAAACGCCAGCCACAAAGAGCAATCCGAACAATACCAACAGAATTTTTAGCGCCTTGTCTCGATTCATGGTGCCCTCCGACTTGGGTACACCATTGCCTTCTTGAAGAATGACACGGCACCAATGCCGCAACGGATAGCGTGGGCTACGGGCAAGCGGGGAGTGGAAGACGCGTTTCTGGCCGCCGAAGCCGATACGGCCGCCTACTCCGGGCAGGTAGGAAAGGCCCGCGAGCTTTCTCGCCGCGCGGTGGCCTCGGCGCAAAATGCAGAGGAGAGAGAGACGGCAGCGGCCTACGAAGCCTCGGCCGCCCTACGGGAAACCCTCTTCGGCTATCGAGCCGAGGCCCGGAAGCTGGCCACTGCGGCGCTCGAACGTTCCAGGGGGCGGGACGTGGAGTACCAAGCGGCTTTGGCGCTGGCCTTGATTGGTGAAGCGCCGCGGGTGCAGGCGTTGGCTAATGATTTGAGCAAGCAGTTTCCAGAAGACACGATCGTCCAGTTCAAAGAGCTGCCGGCTCTGCACGCGCTGCTTGCTCTGAATCGCAACGAACCATCGAAAGCCATCGAGGCTCTTCAACCGGCAACCCCTACGAATTGGGAATAATGGCAATGGGTGCAGGTCTGTATCCCGTTTATGTGCGCGGCGAAGCCTATCTGGCCGCACTTCGTCCAGAGTATAGGTGATCTTAGGGTAGAAGCAGTGGGCACGCGGACAGTTGACGTAATCAGGCTCAGAACCCGGTTGTGAGTGAAATCGCGATTTTTCGACAGTTGGCCGATAATGATCGTCAACCTATTGCTAATATTCCCCTCATGGACTTTCTGAAATTAAACGAACGGATCATGGAACTGATTGACGGGGAGAAGTTTGATGCCGCAGAAGCGGAATTGCATCAGGCCAAATTGCAGGCTTCCAACGCGGCAGATCATCAGGCCCTCGATCATGTCCTTTCATTGCTCGTCACGCTATCCAGCGTCAAACAGCCGCCCGATCTGTCAAAGGCAGAAGCGTATTGCTTGGAACGAGAGCGAGTCATCGGCACGGGTTATGCGAAGGCCCAATACGCGATGACGTTGTATTGGGCAATGGATGACCCCGCCCGCACCGTTACAAAGGCCAGAGAGGCGATAGCGGCGAGCAGGCACGAGGGCGATGATAAGACGGTTTATCAGTCGTTCGGTCTGCTGGGTCTGGCCCTCTTAGACCTGCATCGAGACGACGAAGCCATCCGGGTTCTGGATCAAATTCACAAGATGGTTGCTGAGCGTCGGCGAATTGTCGTGGGCGATGAGACTCTGTTCTTGGAGAGAATGCTTGCGCAGACAAAGCACATGAAAACCACCACGACGATTCAGGGCTTAGCAAAGACTCTCTCCCCAGTCTGCCCCGATGCAGCGTTTAAGGCCCGCCTTCAGAAGCTGACGGACGCGTAACTGTTGTTATTAGGCGATTACGCTCAAAACCCTCCCAGTCCATACTCTCCTAATGCTTGCATCACCCAGACGGTTTGCCGTAGTTCCAATCCTGCGGCATGGGAGGCCGTCGCCATGGGCAAACACAGAATCAAGCCGAATTACCGTCGCCGAGTGCTTCGGCTTCCAGATTTGGATC
>WNEY01000979.1_pt1 | contig 19325 bp, 13 predicted proteins | sample 5400531 | NCBI WGS metagenome assembly WNEY01 (sample SAMN13153338, study PRJNA577476) | soil metagenome | isolation source: 200 cm saprolite under Douglas fir tree site 1 | place: USA:California | collected 2015-04-18
GCCGCAGGTGCCGGAACGTTCCGAGAGAGTGCCGCGAAGGAACCATTGACCCGAGGAGAGCTGCGTAATCCGGGAACGGAAGTTGCGCTCGGTGGCGGAGAGTTGGGCGCGGTTCAGGGAATCGCTCATATCTTATACACACTACATATACAAGATTTGAGAGAAAGTCAAGGGCAAATACACAATGCGAATCTGCTCCCTGAGAGGACATAGGCTTAAACAGGAGTGGAATCAGATGGTTTGGTCCGTTAACAATCTTCGTTGCGGAACCGCTGCCACAAACGTGCCGTAACATGGGCGCCGCGAAGACGCATGCGTCGCTTGTGGCATACTATGGGGATGGAAGAATCCGCATTTTCTCATGCAGGTGGGGCCGCAATTCCGGCGGCTTTGCTTACTTTGCCTCGAGTTTCACTTCCGATTCGAGCACCTCATGCAGTTTGCGAAGCAGCGCATCCCTCGTGAAGGGTTTGGCAAGGAGGGTTACCCCGGAATCGGCGAGTCCAGGATGTGTGAAACCCGTGTACCCTGACATATAGACCACTTTCATCGTCGGTCTTATCGGAGCCAAATTCGCGGCCAAAACTCGTCCATTCATTCCTGGCATCACCATGTCCGTAAGCATGAGGTGGATTGGCCCGCTATGCCCTAGAGCGATTTCGATCGCCTTGTCGGGCCGTTCCGCTTCGAGCACGGTATAGCCGTCGCCTTCCAGCAAACTACGCGTCAACTCTCGAAGTGCATCCTCGTCCTCCACAAGCAGGATCGTCCCCGTGCCGCGCGAGGATAGAGCCGGGGCCGGTGCTGGATTTTCTACGCGGGCCCCCTTTCCTATGCGAGGTAAGTAAATCTTGAATGTCGTGCCCTGCCCCAGTTCGCTGTAGACCCAGATATGGCCGCCGCTCTGCCTCACAATTCCATAGACTGTCGAAAGGCCGAGTCCCGTGCCTTTTCCGGGTTCCTTGGTCGTAAAGAACGGCTCGAAGATGCGGCTCTGGGTCTCCGCGTCCATCCCCACTCCAGAATCGCCAACTGTCAACTGGACGTAGGGGCCTGCCTGCTGTGGCGGGTGCCGGCGTGCGTAATCCTCATCCAAGTCAACATTGGCCGTCGCAATCATCAGCTTCCCGCCCTGCGGCATGGCATCCCGGGCGTTGACCGCCAGGTTTATGATCACCTGTTCGATTTGGCTTTGATCGGCTTTGATGCGCCCCAGTGCGGGCCCAAACGTAGCCCTCAAATCGATATCTTCACCAATCAAGCGCCGGAGCATTTTTTCCACTTGCAGGACAATAGCATTGAGGTCCAGGACTTTGGGCTCCAGCACCTGTTGGCGGCTGAAAGCCAGGAGCTGGCGGGTCAAGGATGCGGCGCTCTGCCCTGCCTTTTTGATTTGTCCGCACTCTTTGCGCAAGGGATGGTCTTGTGGCAGGCGTTGCTCGAGTATTTCACTGTAGCCGATGATTACGCCCAGCAAATTGTTGAAATCATGCGCGATCCCTCCGGAGAGTTGTCCAACGGCCTCCATCTTTTGTGTTTGGCGAAGCTGCTTCTCGAGGAATTTCTTCTCCGTGATGTCCCTGAGAATCGCGATGACGCATTCCTGTCCGGCGATTTCGATGACGTCCGCCGAATCGAGCGCGATGCGCTCCTCTCCTGATTTTGTGCGGTACGTGATTTCCAAGTCGCGCACGGAGTTCTGTTCCCAAAGCATCTCGATGAGCCTGGCGCGATCCTCAGGGCTTTTCCAGAATTCCAGCTCCAACGAAGTGCGGCCAATGACCTCTTCTCGCCGATGCCCAGTAACGCGCAGAAAGCTCTCATTCACGTCAATATAGCGGCCTTCGGCAATCGTAGCGATGGTAATGGGTTCCGGATTCGCGTTGAACGCCGTACGAAATATCTCCTCGGCCTTCCTGCGCTCGGTGATATCGATCAAAGTTTCTTCGTTCACCGCAGGTGCGCCATTCTTGCCTTCCACAAGATGCGCGCTTCCCAGGAGCCAAACAGGACTCCCGTCCTTTCGGCGGAGGCAGTGCTCATAGTTGGCAAGTCTCTTTTCTTCCTTGAGTCGAGCTATGAAAGCATCTTGATCTTCCAGGTGAAAGCATCGATTGGTGACCGTGCTGGCAATCAATTCTTCCCGTGAGGCGTATCCGAACATCCGGGCGCAGGCCTCGTTGCAGTCGAGAATCTTTCCATCCAGAGTCGTTCGAATCACCCCGGCCAGGCTTCCTTCAAAGAGCAGACGATAACGCTGCTCCTTTGCTTCCAGTTCCAAGGCCTGCGCGGAGTACCGGCGGTCAACGATGGACGAAAGAACCGCAAGCGCGAGAATCATGATCGTGACCATCGTTATGCCTGCCGTTCCAAGCGTGGAGATGCTCACGGCGTGTGACAAATCAGGAACCGCGCTCGAAGGCATGAACTTCGCCGCTGCCATCCCCGTATAGTGCATCACCGGGATGGCGGCGCCCATGACAGCCGCGCTCGCGATTTTTCGCAGCGCCGCGCCTTTCCTCTCTTCCCGGGTAAGAAACGCCAGCCGGAGCGCTGCAAAGGAAATAATAATCGCAAGGCCGACCGACAAAGCCACAAGTGAGGCATCGTAGTGGCACATCCCGGCCAGGCGCATGCCCGCCATCCCCGTATAATGCATCGTTGCGATGCCCGCGCCCATAACCATGCTCCCGGCCACGGCTCGCCACAAGCTCATCCTCTCCCGGCTCACCACGTAGAGGGCCACGGCCGAAGCGAGAATGGCTGCAATCAGCGACAGCAAGACGGTCGGCCAGTCATAGAGCACTGGCACTGGCACGCTGAAAGCCAGCATGCCTATGTAGTGCATGGACCAGATGCCTATCCCCATGGCTGCGGCGCCGCCGATCAGCCAAATGACGCGGGCGCGGCTCCGTGCCGCTGTCACTCGACCCGCGAGATCCAGCGCCGCGTAAGAGGCACAAATCGCGATCACGACGGACAACGCCACAAGGCGGTGATCGTACGAACTGGCCATCGTTGAATTTTCTGAAAGCAAGCTTCAGTCTCCCGATGCGGAATACAGTTGTGGGCTCTACGCTCCGTCGCCATAGCCCGCCATCTTGCCAGGCGGGCGTCGGCGACTAGGAGTCCACCAAATTCTGTTGCCGGCTAACTGGGCCTCGATGCCGTTTCCGTTCGAGCTGTTTGTGACTCGCCGTCCGCATCTTGGAAGGCGGATGGCGCGTCGCTGGCAGGACGGTCAAGATCTTGCGCTGTAACCCCGTTCCACCTTGATGCCGCCAGCTTGGACGAAGAAAATACTGGGCCTTGGTAATCATCGTAGGGGCCGCCGGATTCCCCGTCAATCAGCCAGTGGGAATGGATACCAAGGTTGTGTATTATGAGGCACCTACAGTAACGAATACGTAACAAGGTCGCGCACCTCCGCCGGCTGTCTCGGAGAACCCTGTGCCAGCGGGGGTGAATCCCCAAAAAGATTTCGTTTTCGCGACCCTTCCTTGACAGGTATCGAGAGCAGGCCTACAATCACCCATTTGTAATAGCGAGGATAGAGCGGACGGTGGGGCCATGACCATGGATAAGAAGCGTCTAGAGTATTACAAGAAAAAGCTGGTTACGCGGCGCGAGGAATTGCTGAAAAGCATCGCGCGCACCGAAGAGGAAGGGCGGACCGCTGACGATGATCCGACCGTGGATCTCGCCGACAAGGCTGCCAACTCGTATACGAAGGAATTCTTGTTCGGCCAGACCAATACCGACCGGTCCATGTTGCAGTTGATTGATGAAGCGCTCCAGCGAATCAAGAGCAACAAATTCGGAACGTGCGTGCAATGCGAAGAGGAACTGCAACTGAAGCGCCTCGAAGCAGTGCCTTGGGCGCGCCACTGTGTCACCTGCCAGGAGAAACACGAACAAGGCCTGTTGTAGAGAGAAGTCCGCCTCCGCGGAAATGGGCGCGCCGGATTTAAGCGGACGACCATTTCATTTTGGGGGATAGGCTTGCCGGTAATGCCCCGTTACGCCGTATCGCGCCCGCAGGCGAGCCCACTCCTGTTTCAAAGGCGGAATCGATAGCCATTCTGGTTATTTACTGGTTCAAATAATCGCATAACAGGAGTAGGCTTGCCGCATTGTGGACGGTCTTTCCGCTTCGGTGCGCTCCCAGTGGCGCGGAATGTGCGAGGCGCTCGCCTCTCTGGTGTTCCCCGCGCCGTGCCGGATTTGTGCCCGAATGCTTGACACGGGCAATCGCATTCCGTTCTGCCGCGCCTGCATAGGTGAGCTTACGCAAACACTTCCTGAGCCGCAGTGCGCACGGTGCGGCCGCCCGATCGTCTCCAGCGCCGTGACCGAAGGCGTTTCCGCACCGCAATGTCACCTCTGCCGTCTGGGCGCGTATGACTTTGATTTCGTTCGAAGCTTCGGCGCTTATTCGCCATCCATGGCGCGCGCGATCCTGATGCTGAAGTATGGAGAGATCACTCCGTTGGGCGGCTGGTTTGCAAGTCGGCTGGCTGAGATGGCGGAGCACAGTGCGGAAGCATTTGTAGCAGACGTTGTGGTACCAGTACCCTTGCATCCAAGCCGCCTGCGTGAACGCGGCTACAACCAGGCCGAGCTGATCGCCCGGCCCCTTGCTCGGCGTCTCCGTATCCCGTTTCGGTCGTATCTCTTGGTCCGCACGCGACCCCGGCCGGACAAGGTGAGGCTCACCCGCCGGGAGCGCTGGGAGACCGTACGTGGCGCTTATGCTATGCATCAGCTAGCTAAAGTTGACAAGTTACGGGTTATACTGGTAGATGATGTATTTACCACTGGGGCTACGCTGGACGCGTGCTCTCGGGCCCTTCGCGGGGCCGGTGCCGTTCGTGTCGCGGGATTGACAGTCGCACGGGCGCTAACTTCCCCAATGGTGCCGGACGCGGTTACGACGTATCAGGACCAAGCAGAATGAATTCATTTGGCTACGGCAGTAGGGCTCCCCGGGCGAAGACTCTCCCGGAAGCGCGGGGTGAGAAACGCCCGGCAGGCGGCGTAGCCCTCCCTGCGCGAAAGCCAGCAATCATGCAGGAACCCGTCCTGGTCCTGAACGCGACTTTTGAACCCATCAACGTCACCGCAGTGCGGCGCGCGATGGTCCTGATGATCAAGGGCGTGGCGCAAGCCGAGGAAATCCATCACACCCAGGTGCACTCCGCTTCGAGGGCGCTTCCGGTGCCCTCGGTGATCCGCCTGCTTGCCTATCGCCACATCCCGCAGCAGACCCGAGCCCTTTCGCGCAAGAATATCCTGCTGCGCGACCGTAACACCTGCCAGTTCTGCAGCCGCACGCTTCCTGCCTCGGAGCTGACCTTGGATCACGTCGTGCCGCGATCCCGCGGCGGGCGCTCGTCATGGGAGAATCTCGTTGCCTGCTGCTACCAGTGCAACAACAGCAAGGGTGACCGCACCCCTGAAGAAGCCGGCATTGCGCTGGCGCGGCGGCCTCGCCCGTTCACGCTGCACACCTCCCGGCAACTGATGCGCCTGATCGGCAACAAGGACGAAAAGTGGCGCAAGTATTTGTTCTACTGAGCGTTACGTCCCAGCCATCTTCTTCTGATCCACTAAAAATGGAAAGATTCGATATTTTTCCAAAATTTTTCTCACGGATGCAACCTTTTCGGTTTTCTGGCGTCTAATCTGTCAAAACCACTTCAAGGACACACCCCGGGAAGCAGCGGCGGCTAAGCCAAAGCTGCTTCTCTTTTTTTTGGGCTGTTTTCGCCGCAGATCTCGCGATTTTTACACCGGACCGCTATTGCCTAAAGATCACCCGCAATCCCCGGCGCCAATTTTCCGCCAGCCCGATGCGCGTGATTCCAATGTCCCGCGATAAGTATCGCAGCACGATGTCACTCGAGGGATGAAAACGGAATCCGGGCGCAACCAGGAATAGCAGCGGCGGCTTGGGCTGCAAAGCCACGTCCGGGAAATAACCATATCTGCGAAAGTCGCCTTGCGCATGATGCCAGCGAACCCGTAGCCAGTAGTCGACCGCCTGCATTACGAGTTGAATGTCCTCTGAAGCTTTTAGTTCCAGCACCGCGAGGCGGCCGTCTCGCGTCACCCCGAGAAGGTCGATAATGCCCCGGTCGCCTGCGGAAGACGCGGGAACCTGCGCATAAATGTTCCGGGCATCGAGCCGGGCTTCAATCCTCTCTGGATCGGCGGCGACCATCGTCTCGAGCCATCGCTCCGGCTGCGCGCGGTAAAGCCGGTGTTTGGTATCCGTGGCCAGCGGGTGACGATACGTTTCCAGTTGGTGGACAAGCGTTTCGAGGGCGGGCCATTTTTCTGGAGTCAACATTTCCTGGTTGTCGCCCAGGCCGAAACAGATCATTCCTTGCCGCCAGCGCGCAAACTCCAAGCCGCGGAAACGCAGAGGCACGTCCAGGGCCGGGGCGGTAACAGATAGGTGTATCGCGTCTGGGGCCAGACGCCGGATGCGTTCTACTTCCGGCAAAGCCGCAGTGAGCGCCTGGTCCGCTTCCCGACGCGGCACCAGCCAGGTCTCCAGATTTCCAGCGTCCGAAATGGCGATGCGGCGCATGCGCCAGTGCAGCGGGTCGTATTCGTACAACTCGATTTCTTGTGGGGAGGCAAGCGCGGTCAAACGATGCGCCGTAATCGCGGAAGCGCCCCGCGGCAGGAAGAGACGCAGTCCGCGAACCGCTTGGCCGCGCGCACGGTCGCGCGTGCGGTCGAGCCAGATCAACCCGAACGTCAGGATACCGTCGATCGTCGCGGCATCTTCTTCCGGGGCCGCGCTCAACACGGCGTGGGCGTCCGCGCCGCGATGCATTAGACCCCGCGTGTAAGAGCCCGAAATGGAATGATGCAAATCCGCCCCGGTGGCCAGGGAATCCACGATTTCGTCGGGAAACCGGTCGGTCAGAAACTGGTGCAGCCGGCTACGGAATTGCTCCCGGCCCCAACGCCGATCCTCATGGCCCGCGCCAGTGGCCAGGAACTCCAGCTTTGCGTGACGCGCGCGCCCGAACCGCGAGACTTCGAGCACGACCCGCTCGGGCGATTGCTCGGCGACCCGCACGACGCGCCGCACCAGACTTTGCTGCGCGCCCCAGAGGTGCAGCAGTGCTACCTCGCCCTGAGAGCGCACCTTGAATTGCAGGCCGTCCAGAGCCGCGAGCCACTCGCCATTTTCATGCACCTCGGCCGGACCCGCGGCGCACACACCCGCCAGAGCGCGTTCGAGTTCGGCGGCCAGCTCCATGGAGCGCGATTATAGACTATTAGAGACTGGTAATCAGGTATGGGAATAATGCAGTCAGCCAAGGCTGATATGCATCGGAGGGCGCTTGCCTAATCGAGATCGAGCCCGGTAACACGGATCGTAGGATACACGTTGTTCCATTCCGCGGAGACGTGCTCGTAGCCAACCTGAAAATCGCGCCGCTGTCCCGCAGCGAGAGGCGCATCGTAGTTTGAGAAGAGGCGTTGCTTGTCGCGCAGCACGACCTGATTGAACGGATCGTGGAATTCGAGTGTGATTTCAATCTGTTTGATGCGCCGGTTGCCGCCATTCTCGACCGTCCCGAACACAAATGTTACTTCCTGGTTCAAGAAGTTGGCGGCGCGGCTCATCTTCGGTTCGAGAAAGTGAATTTGCGGGGCGTAGGCCTGTTCGGACGGGCCCATAGGGAGCGGCTTCAACACTTCCGGTCCCCCTGGCGCCGAGTAGCGGCTGAGCAGCACGGCAGCGCCAATCAGAAGCGTCACGATCACCAATCCGGCCCCGAAGGCTGCGGGGAGCCGGCTTCGTTCTGCCGAAGGCATCACTTGTCACGTCCTCCCCATACATGTGGGCGGTACGTCATGGTTTGGTCCCGTGCTAACGGCCAGCCGCGAGGCGCTCAATGAGCGGATAGGGAAGCCTGGCGCTCTGCATGCGCTCCTGCACCGCGGCAATATCGTACGGCACGCGCCAGAATTCAATCACCTGATGGTTCAGATCGGCGATGGCAAAAGCGGAACGGGGATCGCCGTCCCGCGGCTGGCCAACTGATCCAGGATTGATCAGATAACGCGTCCCCGGCTCAAGGCGCAGCGCGGCAAACTTCGGTCCCGGCTCCGGCGTCAAATGAATGACGCCGATTTGGCCGGCGCGGTAGGAAAATCCGCCCTGGTAATGCGTGTGCCCGAAAAAAGTCACGGCACTGGGAGATTCAAGCAAGCCGCCCATAGCTTGCCCGGGCGCAAAAACGTATTCATCCTCGTCATGGTATGCGCCATGAACCATTGTTAGCCCATCCGTATGGATGGGTCCGGCAGGCAATTGCGCAATATAAGTCGAGTTCTCAGGTTTGAGCTGGTCGCGAGTCCACCGTGCGGCAATCTGGGCCACAGGGTTGAAATCATCCAGGTCGGCGAGTCCCGCGACAGCCTTGTCGTGATTGCCCCGAATGATCAATGGCGCGAGCGCCTTCACCCGCTCGGTTACTTCGTTCGGATCCGGTCCGTAATCGACGACATCCCCCAGGCAGAGGATGCGCTCCCAGCGGCCCTCGACCGCTGCGAGAGTGGCTTCGAGCGCCGTGGAATTCGCGTGAATATCGCTTAGCACAAGAAAGCGCATGGGTGAGGCACGCTTGCGGACCGCCAGTAAGTATAGTCGAAATCCGCCCGGCTGCGCCGCGCGAAGGCCAGGATATTTAGCGAATCCACATGCAATCCCCGTAGCTGTAAAAGCGGTAGCCTGTTTCCACCGCGTGGCCGTACGAACGTAGAATCAACTCGCGGCCCGCAAATGCGCTGACCAGCACGAGTAGCGTGGATTCGGGCAAATGAAAATTCGTTAACAACTGGTTGACTACGCGAAATGCATGACCGGGCTTGATAAAAATGTCAGCTTCCTCGCGGCCCGGTTCGACGGCGAAATCCGGACACTCATCGTCGAATTTCGTGCCCCGCTTGGCGGCTGATTTCGCGGCGGCATCTTCCAGGGTCCGCACCACTGTTGTGCCAACCGCAAGAATTGGCCGGCAATCGCGTCGCGCGTTGCAGATAGCACTCGCCGCCTGCTCGGAAATCTCGTATCGCTCCGGGTGCATGTGGTGTCGTTCGATCTCTTCCTCGTGAATCGGCTGGAAGGTCCCTAGGCCCACATCGAGCGTGATGGCGGTGATCTCGACACCGCGTTGCTTGATCTGATCGAGTATCGCGGGTGAAAAATGCAAGCCCGCGGTGGGCGCCGCAACAGCCCCGGGGCTCTCGGCGAAAATCGTCTGGTAGCGCTCGCGGTCCGTTGGCTCTTCATCCCGCGCGATGTAGGGAGGCAGCGGAACGTGGCCGAGCCGTTCGATGACCTCGTGCACGTCTCCGTGAGCGGTGAGCCGAAGCCGGCGCAAGCCGTAATCGCCGCGACCCACTACTTCGGCGACTAATTCTCCCGCGCCGAAATTGACGCGCTCACCTACGCGCATCTTTCTGCCCGGACGAACCAAGGCCTCCCATTCTTCCGGCGACACTTGTCGCGTCAGCAAGACCTCAATCTCGGAGGACAAGAACTCGCGCGCCACGCGGCTGTTGCGGCCCGGTTTCTCCGCCCGCACGCCGGCGCGCCGTCCAAATAGTCGCGCTGGAATGACGCGAGCGTTGTTCACCACGATGAGCTCGTTGCCCTGCAGAAGCTCCGGCAGACGCCGAAAAGTGGAATCCTCCCAGCCTTGGCTGCGGCTATTCAAGATGAGCATGCGGGAGGCGTGGCGCTCATCGAGAGGGCGCTGCGCAATACGGTCTGGGGGTAATACGTAGTTGAAATCGGCAAGCCGCATCTTTGAGTGACAAGACTATAGATCAAGTCTAGAGGATTGCGCAACCTCCCTCAGTCGGTAAGTAATAAGTCATTTATTTATAGTAGGTTGAAAATATCCATCAGTTGGCGGCTTAACCGCAAAAATACTTGACATTAATACACGCATATTATATGATTCCGTGGCAGTAAGTGGCATACACCCTGAAGGAGGATTTGAACTATGAACACCATCGTTCGATATGCGCCCTTTAACGGGCTTTCTACTCTCCATGACCAAGTCAATCGTCTTTTTAACGAAACCCTGTTCCGTGGCCAAGGCGAGGAATCCGCGTTAACAACCTGGGCCCCGGCCGTGGACATCTACGAAACTCCCAACGAGCTGGTAGTGAAGGCGGACCTGCCCGACGTGGATGAGAAAGCCATCGACGTTCGCGTCGAAAACAACCTGCTCACCATCCGCGGTGAACGCAAATTCGAGAAGAACATTTCGGAGGACAATTACCTGCGCGTGGAGCGCACCTATGGATCGTTCAGCCGTAGCTTCTCGTTGCCGACCACGGTAAACGCCGAAGCCATTCACGCGGAGTATAAGAATGGCGTGCTCACCGTGAACCTGCCGAAGCGCGAGGAATCCAAACTCCGCCAGGTCAAGGTCAGCGTGAATTCCTCCGGCAATGGGAAGTAAACTGTCGGCGCGAATTCGGGCTTGCCAAATCACGGGTGCGAGCTTCACGCGCCGTCGCCATAGCGCTGGCTTTGGCGCGTCGGCGACTTGGAACCAGCCGGAATAGTGAAGCGGGGAGCCCCCAGGGAAATCATGGGGCTGGCGGGCAGCCGGCCCCATGTTTTCGAGAAGGAAGGTGAGCGCATATGTTCCGCTTTGAAAAACTCACACTGAAAGCGCAGGAGGCAGTTCAATCGGCGCAGGAAATCGCCGCCCGGCACGATCATCAACAGATTGAGCCGCTCCATCTATTGGCCGCGCTCGTGGCGCAGCACGACGGGATCGTGCCACCGCTGCTGTCGCGCTTGGGCGTCCGGCCTGAAACCCTTGCCGGCGAGATTGAGGCTGCGTTCGGGCGCTTTCCGAAAGTAACCGGCGTTGCGCAGCAGCAGTTGAGCCAGGCGTCGAACAAAGTTCTAGAAGGCGCGTTCGTCGAAGCCGAACAGTTCAAGGACGAGTATGTTTCCGCGGAGCACATCCTGCTCGCGATCGCCACGATCCGCAAAGATGAAGGCGCGGAATTGCTGGCCAAACACGGCGCGTCTCGCGAAGCAATTCTGCAGGCGCTCACCACCGTGCGCGGCAGCCATCGCGTGACTTCACAGAACCCCGAAGCGACATTCCGCGCGCTCGAACAGTACGGCCGCGATTTGATCGAGCTGGCGCGGCGAGGGAAACTCGATCCCGTAATCGGCCGGGACGATGAAATCCGCCGCGTGATGCAAATTCTGGCGCGCCGCACGAAGAATAATCCCGTCCTGATCGGCGAGCCAGGCGTCGGTAAGACCGCTGTCGTTGAAGGGTTGGCACAGCGGATCGTTGCGGGCGACGTGCCCGAAGTGCTGCGTCCGAAACGCGTCGTGGCTCTCGACCTGGCGGCACTCGTAGCCGGCGCCAAGTATCGCGGCGAATTTGAAGACCGCCTGAAAGCAGTGCTCAAGGAAATCACCGAGTCCGACGGCCAGATCATCCTGTTCATCGACGAGTTGCATACGCTCGTGGGCGCAGGCGCGGCCGAAGGCGCGATGGACGCGTCGAACATGTTGAAGCCGGCGCTGGCTCGCGGTGAGTTGCGCGCAATCGGCGCCACCACGCTCAACGAATATCGCAAGTACATCGAGAAAGACCCCGCGCTCGAACGGCGATTTCAGCCGGTCTTGATCGCCGAGCCCTCAGTGGAAGACACAATCGCGATTTTGCGGGGCTTGAAGGAAAGGTACGAGTTGCACCACGGCGTGCGCATCAAGGACGCCGCCATCCTGGCGGCGGCTACGCTCTCGCACCGCTACATCACCGACCGGTTCCTTCCGGACAAAGCCATCGACCTGATCGACGAATCCGCCGCCAGCCTGCGTATGCAGATGGATTCGCTCCCAATCGAAATTGATGAAGTCGAGCGGCGCATCCTGCATCTTGAAATCGAGCGCCAGGCATTGCTGCGCGAATCCGACGCGCATTCGAGGGAACGCCTGAAGCAACTCGAAGGAGAGCTGGCCGCGCTCCGCGAGGAATCAAACGCGCGCAAGGCGCAATGGCAAGTCGAGAAGGACGCGGTCGCCAAGATCCGCAAGATGAAGGAACAAATCGAGCAGCTCAAGGCCGAGGAACAGCGCCTGGAGCGCGCGGGAGATCTCGCGCGTGTCGCGGAAATCCGCTACGGAAAGCTCGGGACCGCCGAGCGGGAACTGGCCGCCGCGCAGAAGAACCTCGAGGAGCTGCAAAAGAATGGCGGCATACTGAAAGAAGAAGTCGGCGAAGAGGACATCGCCAAGCTGGTGAGCAAGTGGACCGGCATTCCGGTCGGGCGCTTGCTCGAGGGCGAAGCGCAGAAACTGGTGACGATGGAAACGCGTTTGCGCCAGCGTGTGATCGGGCAAGACGCCGCGCTCGAGCGCGTGGCAAATTCGATCCGGCGAAATCGCGCGGGGCTCTCGGATCCGAACCGCCCAATCGGGTCGTTCATTTTTCTCGGCCCCACCGGCGTCGGGAAGACCGAACTGGCGCGGGCGCTCGCGGAATTCCTGTTCGATGACGAGCGCTCCATGATTCGGCTGGACATGTCCGAATATATGGAGAAGCATTCGGTCTCGCGCCTGATTGGAGCGCCCCCCGGATATGTGGGCTACGAGGAAGGCGGGCAGCTTACCGAACAGGTGCGCCGCCATCCCTATTCGGTTGTGCTCTTCGATGAAATCGAAAAGGCGCATCCGGATGTGTTCAACGTACTGCTGCAGATTCTGGAGGACGGCCGCCTGACCGACGGCAAGGGCCGCACGGTGGATTTCCGCAACGCTGTACTGGTCCTGACGTCGAACGTCGGCTCGACCGCGCTGTTTGAGCTGGCCGGTCGCGACCCGGAGCTCGCGCGCAAGGAAGCGCTCGAAGCGTTGCGGCAGGCATTCCGGCCGGAGTTCATCAACCGGATCGACGAAATTGTGCTGTTCAACCCGCTGGGACAGGAACAGCTCGACAAGATCGTGGACCTGGAATTGGCGAAAGTGTTGCGCCTGCTCGCTGAACGCAAGGTTCGCATCGAGCTGACGTCCGCGGCGCGCGAGCGTCTGGTCCGCGACGGTTACGATCCGGCCTACGGCGCGCGACCGCTGCGTCGTACGGTGCAAAGATTGGTGCAGGACCCGCTGGCGATGCGCATTCTCGACGGCAGCGTTTTGCCAGGCGATCTGGTGCGTGTGGACGCTGAACCCGAATCGGCTTCCCTTCGATTCGAGCGAGTGGAAGAAAAAACGGCGCCTGCACCCGAAGTGCAAGCAGAGGCTGCCGGCTCGGGCACGTCCGCGACGAAATCCAGCCGTCGCGCGAGGTAAGATGATTCCTGCTGGGTGTGCCGAGAGTTGACGCACCCAGCACAAGCTTCTAGACTGATTTTGAAAGGTCCCTAGGTAAATTTATGAGAGCCATAAAGACATTATTTTTGCTGACGGCATTAACGCTGTTACTTGTATTGGGCGGACAAGCCATTGCGGGGGAGAGGGGCATGACACTCGGCCTCATCATGGCCGTGGTGATGAATGGCGGCGCCTATTTTTTCTCCGACAAGATTGCTTTGATGTCCAGCGGCGCCCAACCGGTTTCACGCGAGCAGCTTCCGCGGCTTTATGAGGTGATGGAGCGGCTCTGCGGCAAGGCCGGTCTTCCGATGCCGAAGCTCTACATGATTCCTCAACCGGCGCCGAACGCATTTGCGACGGGCCGCAATCCTTCGCACGCATCGGTTGCCGTCACCGCGGGCCTGATGGAATTGATGAATGATGATGAACTCGAAGGCGTAATCGCGCACGAGCTTTCGCACGTGCGTAACTACGACATCTTGATCACCTCGATTGCCGCCACGCTTGCGGGTGCGATCACCTGGATCGCCTCCATGGGACGCTGGGCGATGATCTTTGGCGGCTTCGGCGGTTCCCGCGACGACGATCGCGGTGGCGGAGGACTGGCTGCGATTCTCATGCTGATCGTCGCACCGATCGCCGCGATGTTGATTCAGCTAGGGATTTCACGCCAGCGCGAGTTTGCCGCCGACGCGTCAGGCGCACGCATGGTTGGGCATCCGTTCGGGCTGATCAGCGCGCTCGAAAAGCTGGGCGCATACAACAAGCGAATCCCGATGGATGTACCACCTGCGACCGCCTCCTTGTTCATCGTTGCACCACTGAGCGCTGGCCAAGTCTTTACAGGTCTATTTAGTACGCACCCACCCCTTTCCGAGCGCATCGCGGTTCTCCGCAATATGACCGTCACCAGATAAGTCCTTATCCATCATTAATTTAGCTTCCTTGCAGGGACGCGGTTGCCAGCTTCTTCGGGGGGATATCCGCCGCAGGATCTCTCGTGTAAAAAGGAGGTAAGAAAGGTTCCTGAAGAGAAAAAATTCCCATTCCTGCACCCTGTAAAAAGGGAAAGTCGAATTAGATTGCCCATGCTAAGGCTTTTTTAATCAGCCGAATACATGGATTCCAGTTCATCGGGTTCTTTGGTTGGTTGCGTGCTCTGTGGATTAGGTAAGACTCAGTTCTCGGGGATCTGAATTATGAGCATGACGTGCAAGGCAACAATCCGGCTGATTTGCGAGTACCTAGAGGGGCGTCTAGCACCTCCGGTAGCAAGTGAGGTTCAGCGCCACCTAGGCCAGTGCGGTAACTGCCGCACGGTTTTTGATGCCGCCGCGCTCACGCTCGAAGTCTACTTCGACCGAGAAGTGGAACCTCAAGCAACGCAACACTTCCGCGTAGCCTAGTTAGATTCCAAAACGGATTCGCCCGTCCCATTCGTGGTCTGTCATATTTCAACCACAAGTTGTGTTAACAACGCCAAGCTCCTTGTATCCAATGAATTAACAAGTTCGACTTGCTTTGGGCACGTAAAACTTACACGTCAACGCGATGGTCGCAACAGACTGTTGCCCCACAGGAAACTTAATAAGTCATTCATTTGTTTGACCTTACGGAGATAGGCGCCCTAGGGCATACTTTGGTTCACAGCGTGCACTTCTCAGGCTTGCAAGGGCAAATGCAAAGGAGATTACGATGATCGAGGAACGCGACAATTTTCAACCGGCGACAGAGGGTGCGCCGCGGTGGATGGGGCTGGCCGTTGTTGGGCTGGCAGTCCTTTCACTAATTGGTGTGGGGATGGCGTGGAACGCCACGAGCCAGGCGCACGACGCCGAACAGGCTCTGGCCGCCCAATCTAAGACATTCCAGGTGGCGCAAGAAGGAATCACCCAACGACTGGCCCAGGCTGAGCAGACGAACGCTCAGATGCAGGGTGAGTTGAACCTGGTGGCAAACAAGCAGAAGCTGACGGAAGGTCAAGTGGCCGCCGCGCGCAATCAAGTCAAGAAGACGCGCGCCGACTATGCAAAGAAACTTACCGACGTGGAAACGACGCTGGCGAGCAAGGCAAGCGCCGATGATGTAAAGGCGCTTGGCACTGACGTCACTGGCGTCAAAACCGATCTCGATACCACCAAGGGCAATCTGCAGGCGCTTCGTGGCGAGCACGGAGAATTGATCGCCCGCAACCATGAGGAACTCGAACAGCTGAAACGAATGGGCGAAAGGGACTATTTCGAGTTCACACTGAAAGGCAAGGGCCAGAAGGAGCATGTGGGCAACACGCAGGTGGAGCTGCGCAGCGCCAGCGCGAAGAAACACCAGTATACAGTAGCGCTCTACGTGGACGACATGCGGCTCGAAAAGAAGAACAAAGCCATCAATGAGCCGATTTACTTCTACGCGAACGGATCGCGCCAGCCGCTCGAACTCGTCGTCAACAAGATCAGCGACAAGTCAGTGACTGGTTATTTGAGTGCTCCCAAGGCCGCGGCCGCCTCCGCCAAGGCCACCACAAACTAACGCATTCCGAATCGCAGGATTCCGCGACCAATGAGAGGGCTTCTTCGGAAGCCCTCTTTTTCCTTCCAGCGTTTCCAGCCGTCCTCAGTGAATCAGGTTCAAACGCTTCAGATCCGGATTGTCAGGGAACATCCGCAGCCCAAAGCGCACTGCATCCGCGGCAGCTCGCGGATCGCCGAGCGCATTATCGACTTCGAAAAGTAGAGTGTAAGTTCCCGCATCGCCGTCCGGGAAATAGCGCCTCACGAATTCCAGTTGGTGCCGCGACTCTGCCCATTTCTTCTGCTGGCGCAGCAATTCCCCGAGGTTGAGGCGCGTCTGGAAATTGTATGGATCGCGCGCCAGGCACTCCTGCATGGCGCTGTAGGCGTGTTCCAAATCACCGGCTCGCAGGAGCGTGTCCGCAAGTTGGGCGTAGGCAGCGGCGCCTGCATGGGGATCGTCCGCAATCAGGCGCCGCTCGAGATTCTCCGCTTCCGGCCAGCGGGAAAAATCCGTAGCGAGATGCTTTAGAGATCCGAGGGTCTGCAAATTCCTTGGATCCCGTTCGAGAATTCGCAGGAATTCCTGCCGCGCCTTCTCATTGTTTCCGAAGCGGCGATCCGTTTCCGCACGGCCCCACGCCGCCTGGATGGAATTGGGATCGAGGACCAGAGCTGCGTCAAACGCATGATAGGCGCTTTGAAAATTGGAGTGGGCCAGGGCGGCGCGGCCGCGAGCGATGGCAATGGCCGCGGTAACCGGGCGATTTTCAAGCGCCAGCAGAAAATGACCGGCTCCGTCGGTGTCTTCCACATTTAGAGAAGTTGCAGCTGCGGCCGCGAGCGCCGCATCGCGCAGGTCTGGCGGAAGATCCTCCGGCAACGCATCCTTTTGAGCGAGAAGAATGGCGCTGCGGTTTTTGTCTTCAAGGCCGTGAACCAGCAGGGAGCGCGGCGCGTGATATTCGAGCAGCGTGAGATCATCCGTGTTGAGTTGCGCACCGGAGGAGAAATTCCGCAAGCCTTTGTCGTCAAGCATGTAAAAACCGAACAACCCCCCGGGTTCATCCATTCCGAGCTGCTTGAAATCGTCATGCAGGGAGGGGGTGGAATACAGAGCCAGCGCGCGGTTCAGAAGTTCCGCTGCAGGAGCGCTAGGCGCCATGAGGAGCAGGTCAGGCGCGTCGCCGTGCCAGAGCGTGGCGCCGTGAAATTCCGAGAGGAATGTCGCCAGGACCATCCGCAGGTCATCGGGATAGAGCGAATAGGCCTGCAGCCATTGAACGAGCGCGCCGCCGGGAGCGAGGCGCGCTTGCGCGGCACGATAAAACTCGCGCGTGAAGAGTGTGGCGACTCCGGCAATCCAGGGATTCGACGGCTCGGAAACAATCAGGTCGTAACGTTCGCGCGTGGTGAAAAGAAAATTGCGCGCGTCGTCGAGGGTGACGTGCACGCGTGGGTCCTGCAGCACATTGTGGTTGAGCTGTGTAAACAATGGCGCGGCGGCTATCACGGCTGGTTCGATTTCGACGACGTCCAGGCGCTCGAGTTCGGGATAGCTTGCCAGGGCGGAAGCAGTCATGCCGCTTCCGAATCCGATAAGAAGCACGCGGCGCGGCGGGTGCGCGAGCGCTCCGAGATGCCCCAGAAGGCGCTGCGTGGTGACGTCGTGGTTCGAGGCGTCCACCTTTCCGTTGGTTCGCAGGGAGATATAGTCGTCGGTTCGCGCCACGGAAATCGTGGAATTCAGGCCATCCGCGAAATAGACGATGTCCACCAGGTGCGCGTTTTCGCGGAGAGTCAAAGGCCGGTCGTAGAGATTCCAATACATGACGGTGTTGAATGCGGCCATGGCGGGATCGTAGAAATAAGGGGAGAAGCCGATGATGGCGACAGCGATTAGCAGGGCGACATTTGCTGCAAAGGAGAGAAATCGCCTCGGTGCGGAGGCGATGGAAAGCACAGCGGCGAGAACGAGATTTGCCGCCGCGGTGGCTGCAAGAAGGTGAAAACTGCCCAGGCGCGGCAGGAGCCAGAAGCCTGTTGCCGTAGCGCCGAGTATCGCGCCGAATGTATTCCACGAGTAGGCGCGGCCCACTGCGTTCTTGCGGGCTCCGCTTGGAGCCCGTGGCGCAGCGCTATAGGCGGATTCAGAGGAGGATTGCGGCCCGGCAATCAGCAGCGTGACGGCTGGAAAATTGAAACCGAAGACCATTGCCGCCGGAAGCATCGCGAGTGCGCTCGTGGCGAATTGCGCCAAGACCAGGCCGCGAAATGATTCATGCGTTGCGCGCAGAATCGGCGGCAACACTTCGATTAAGCGCGGAAACAAAATCAAAAACGCCAGCGCGGCGAGTGCCGTGAAAGTTTGCGTGAAGGCAAACGTCGTCTGCCTGGCTTCGTAGCGGTGATTCCAGCGCTCGAAGATCGCGCTGCCCAGGACGATCCCGGTGAGGAACGTCGCGAGCATCAGTGTAAAGGCATACGTGGAGCTGCCAAGCTGCGTCGAGAGCAGACGAGTCCAGCCGATTTCATAAGCCATGGCTGTGGCGCCGACGATCGCAAAACAGACGCGGAGAAAACGGGAAGGCTGGGGGCATGGCCCCGCTTCATTTTCCGCCGTGATTGATGAAGAGGCTGCAGGAAAATGCCTTTTCGGACCTTCAGGGGTTAAAACCCCTGAAGGAAACGCAGCCTTTTTGTCGTGCCTAAAGGCACGACCCACAAAACCTCTGACTATCTCTGCAATCTGTGAAGCCGCTGAGATGGCGGGCGGCTCGTGACGCGAGAGCCTGAGTGCGAGCGCCCCGGCGAGCAAATTGAGTGTGACGGCTACGCCGAGCGTTCGCCGCAGCCCGAGAGTCGGCAAGAACAAGAAGCCCGCGGCTAACGTTCCCACAACCGCTCCCGCTGTGTTGACCCAGTAGAGGCGCGCGAGGCGCGTTCCAAGCTCGGCTGAATTCCGCGCAAGCCCGCGCACAAGCACCGGCAGCGTGCCGCCCATGAGGAACGTTGGAAGGAACAGGACAATGGCGGCTCCCACAAACCGCAGTGCCAGAAGTGACGCGCCATTCCCCGAAGCGAAGGGATACGCGGCAACATACAATGCGCGCACTCCCGCAAGACCTGCAAGGGAAACAGCCCCGGTTGCCGCCACACCGAGTTCAATCCAGCCGTACAGCGCGATGGGGCGATCTCTGCCCTCGCTCCAACTGCCGAGCCACGCGCTGCCGGCGGCGAGTCCTCCCATGAATACGGCGAGCACAGTTGCCACCGCATGCGCCGTGTGGCCAAAAATCAGTCCCAGCGCCTTGCTCCACACGACCTGATAAGTCAGTCCGGCGGCGCCAGAAAAAAAGAAGCAAAGGAGCAAGCCTGCAAGGACAAAACGGCGGGACGATGGGTCCGGCATGGCAGGCGGCATG
>WNEY01000981.1_pt1 | contig 19312 bp, 16 predicted proteins | sample 5400531 | NCBI WGS metagenome assembly WNEY01 (sample SAMN13153338, study PRJNA577476) | soil metagenome | isolation source: 200 cm saprolite under Douglas fir tree site 1 | place: USA:California | collected 2015-04-18
CGCCAATGACCACACTGCCGTCGCACTTTCTCTGGAGGAAGATCACGTATGAGCTCTACGCACGCTATTTCGTCCCGAAACGTCGCAAGGCTCCTGTTCGCGGCCCTCGCGGTGGCCGGGACGCCGGCACACCGGCTCCTGCACCGCCCGGCAGCGGTGAGCGCCAAGTTGTCCGAGTGGAAGGTCGAGCTGTCGCAAGGCACCATCACGGCGGGCAGTGTGACATTCACGGTCAGCAACGCCGGCAGCATCCCACACGCCTTCGAGGTCGAGGGGCAGGGGATCGAGCGGGAGACCGCCGTCATCCAGCCGGGCTCGAGCGCCACTCTGACGCTCACGCTGAAGCCGGGCACCTACGAGGTGTACTGTCCCGTGGGCAATGACTCACACAAGAAGCTCGGTATGGATACGGAGCTCAGAGTCGTCCCTGCCGGGGGCTCGGCGGCCTCGGACTACGATGCTGGGGCTATGAGCGCGCCCACGCCGAAGGTCCAAGCAATTCGGGTGACGGGCGGCGGGCCCGTCATCCAGATCCTCCCCGGTCCGTTCCCGTTTCCCGACAGCGCGGCGCCGATCCTCGCGCAGTTCGGGAATGAGCGGGAAGGGCTCGAGTCGCAGGTGAAGAACGGGCCTTACTCGAACAACGTGACCCGGGTTGCGGGCACCTTCACGTTCGCCGCCTGGGACAAGGGCGCGATCCGCGACTCCGTGGATGGGGTCGCCGAGTTCGCGACTCAGGATGGCGCGCGCTGGAAGCTGGTGCTGGACCGCGTCCAGACGAAGGACGTCCCGCATCACCCGCGCTTCGGCGGCGTGATTCTCGGACTCTACTACCACGGCAACACGGCGGTCCACACGCCGCTCGTCCCCACGATCAACAGCGCGGTGGCGCTGTGGGCGTTCGGGCACCTGTACAAGAACGGCGCGCTCGTGACCGACAACGCCATGGCGCACGTCATGCTCCTGTCGCGCACCCGGCGGGAAGGCGATTTCGCGCTCGCCTGCTGGGATTGCTCCAAGAACAAGATCGAAGAGCTGCAGCTCCAAATCCTGCCCGGACCAGGCGAGCCGAAGTTCGACGCGCCCGGCGGGTTCCTGTTTGTGAACTGGGAACGGTCCAGCTCCGATGTCCAGACCAAGCCTTGACCATACAAAGCGGACGCGCTTCCCTGGGAAGCGCGTCCGCTATCAACTATCAGTCGAATCGAGCGCTGATCAGGTCGCCTGTTTCTGCGCTTCCTTGGCGTCCCGGTCAGCCTGGCGTTGCGCTGCCCTCGCGTCTTCAGCGGAGAGCCCCAGCCCTTGGAGTGTCTGGCCGATGCTCTTGCCGCTCTTCAGACCATCCAGGATCGCTTGGGTCGTGATGCTTGGGTTCTTCTCGCTGAGGTTGTGCGCGAGCATGTTGGCGGCAACGAACTGCCCGCGCTTCAGGTTGGGGTTCGCCTGCTTCGCCGCTTCATAGGCGGTCTGAAGGGCTTCAGGCGTCGTGTTGAGCTTCGCCGCGATTCCGCGGAATGTGTCATGGGGCTTGGGTGTTGCCGCCATCCCCGATGGGCCCGCCGCCCGATGCTGGCTGCGCGGCGTGTGCGCGGGTTTCTGCGCGGCGGCCGTCGTGTACATACCGAGCGCCAGCCCGCAGGCTAGCGCCGTGCTGCACAAGCTTGATGTCAGCTTCATGCGTTCCTCCGGTTGGGTGTCCTCGGCCTAGGACTACCGCACGGCGCGAAAGGTCACGCCCGGGCGACGTGACGCGGCCCCCCGGAGCTGGGTGTTAACGCGGCAGAGCACCCCGGTCCCGCTTCACCCGGAGGATCGTCCATGCGCGTTGCCCCTCGCTGTCTCATTCTGCTCGCCGTGCTCGGCGCGCCCCTGCGAGCCCAGGCTCCCGCCGTGGGGGCTACGGTGGGCGCGGTAAAGCTCACCGCTCAGCGCTCCGAACAGGCGTTCACCGGCGTCTTGCAGCTCCAGGCGCGCTCGTGGCTCAGCCTGTCGGCGACGCCCTCATTCGTGCACGTCTCCGACGTCGTGAGCGGTCGGTCGGTGTCGAGCAACGGCATGGGCGACCTGCCGCTGTCCGCCGATGCGTTCTACGCGTTCCCGAGAGCCGGGTCGCCGGTCGTAGCAGCGGCGCTGACGGTGGTGTTGCCCACCGGGAACGCCGCATGCGGACTCGGGAGCGGGCAGACGTCGTTCGGGCTCGATCTCGGCGGCGGCGCGTCGCCGAGCCAGCGGCTCCACCTTTCGGCAGATGCGAGCCGCAGCATCAGCGGTCTTTCAGCCCAATCCGCCCTGAGCGCGCCCCACGCAACGTCGCTTCGGGGCGAGGCCGACTACGATTTCACGCCCCGCTGGACAACGAGTGTCTCGCTCGGCGCCGACGTCGGCCAGTCGGACACGACGCAGGCCCTGAGCCGCACACTGGGTGCGGGGATAACGCACCGGCTCGCCGAGACGCTCACCTTCACCGTCGATGGAAGCGTGGGACTCACGGCGGCGTCGCCAAAATGGGCGCTGTCGGTGGGCATCGGCAAAGTGTTTGCTGGGACGTCGCCGGTGAGCCTGGCGTCGGCGTCCCGACGTCTGAAGTCGACCTTCGTGGGCGGCGTCAGCCGCGGGAGCGGAGGGGGGAAAATCGGCTGTCGCTGAGGGCCCTGAGCCCTAAGATTGGCGGGCATGACTCGCGCCGGATTGTTCCTCGTCGTCGTCGCCATATCGTGCCGCTCGCCGGGGCCTGGGGGTTCCGCCCCGCAGCGAGACAGCGGCATCGCGATCCGTGTCAACCAACTCGGTTACCGGCCCGACGCACGCAAGGTGGCCGTGGCGTGCACGCTCGAACCGCGGGTGATCACGAGCTTCGTCATCGTTGACGAGCGCAACCGGACTGTCTTCAGACCTACGGCGACGAGTACCGACGGGCCGTTCGGCCCCTGTGCGGCCACCTATCGGCTCGACTTCTCGCCGCTGCGACGGGCGGGCGTCTATCGGATACTGGCAGCGGGCGTGAGTTCGCCCCCGGTGCGAATCGCGGACGACGTCTACCGCGGCGCGGCAGACTCGCTCCTCGCCTACATGCGCGAGCAGCGCTCCGGCTACAACCCCGTCTTCCGAGACTCCGTGCATCAGCGCAGCGACGGCGTGCTCGTCGATCATCCGACACGCAGTGGCGAGTTCATTCCAGTGAGTGGGGGATGGGCCGACGCGTCGGACTATCTGCAGTACGGCGCCACCACGGCGCACGCGACGACGATGCTGCTGCTCGCGTACCGTGATCATCCGGAGGCATTTGCCGACCGGTTTCAGGCAAACGGTCTGCCCGGCGCGAACGGGATCTCTGACGTGCTCGACGAGGCGCGCTGGGGCCTCGCCTGGCTGCTCAAGATGTATCCCCAGGACGACCTGCTCCTGAACCAGGTCGCGGACGATCGCGATCACACCTTCTGGGACCTGCCCGTCAACGATTCGGCAGACTACGGGTGGGGAAGGGGAGCGCGGCGCCCGGTGTACCCCTGCACCGGGAAGCCGCAGGGGCTGTTCGAGAACAAGAATCGCTCGACCGGCCTCGCGTCGACGGCCGGGAAGTACGCCGCGGCATTTGCGCTGGGCGCTGCGATTTTCCGCGAGCGCGACACCGCATTCGCCCGGCGGCTCGCCGAGCGCGCGCGGGCGGTGTACGCGCTCGGCGCCGCGCATCCCGGCGTGTGTCAAACGGCGCCCGCGCGGTCGCCGTACTTCTACGAGGAGGATGACTGGGCGGACGACATGGAGCTCGGCGCCGTGGAACTATTCGCGCTGACCGGCGAGCGGACCTACTTCGACGCCGCGCTCCGGTACGCCGCGGTTGAGCCAGTGAGTCGGTGGATGGGACAGGACACGGCGCGGCACTATCAGTGGTATCCCTGGCACAACAACGGCCACTACGAGATCTGGCGTGCAGGGTCGGACAGCGCTCGTCGCGTCGTGGCCGAGTACTACGCCCGAGGTCTCGAGGCGGTCGCCCGCAGAGCCCGCAACGGCTTCCGCATTGGAATTCCTTTCATTTGGTGTTCGAACAACCTACTCGCGTCGTTCGCGACGCAGGCCACGTTCTATCGACGCATGACCGGCGACTCGAGCTACATCGAGTACGAGACCGCGGCGCTCGACTGGTTGTTCGGCACCAATCCGTGGGGCGTGTCCATGGTCATCGGTCTCGGAGACCGCTATCCCCGGACGCCGCACTCGGTCGTTGCAGATCAGCTGCGTCTCCAGCTTACCGGCGGGCTCGTCGACGGCCCGGTCTACCGTTCAATCTTCGAGCACCTGCGCGGGATCCGGCTGGTCGAGGCGGATGAGTACGCCCCGTTCAACACCGGCTTCATCGTTTACCACGACGACGTGGGGGATTATTCCACGAACGAGCCGATCATGGACGGCACCGCGAACCTGGCGTGGGTGCTCGCGGGGTTGTCGCCTCGCTGAGCCCCTCGCCGTGGGTCAAGTGACCATCACCGCCGGGGGTTGGTGTCGCTGCTCGATCGCCCCAACCGCAGCGCTCAGGCCACACCCTTCGGCAGAACCCGCTCGACTCGACCGCCACCTCCGTGGCATCTGAGTTGCCCCCTCTGGGGCACAACGCTCTCGGAGGACTCTCGTGAAGCCCTGGCGCCTGTCTACCGTGCTCGGCACGGCCGCGGCCACATGCATCATCGCCGCTTGCAACTCCGACTCTTCCGGTCCGCGCGCCTCGGTGCCGCCGCCGAAGGCCTTCACCGCGAACCCACGTCTCCACCTGATGCTGCCCAGGGGCCAGGTTCGCGCTGGTCCGCTGCGCGGCGGCGCGGCGGAGGTGGACAACGGCATCTATTACCACGGTGGGCCGGTGATCCTCGCGCAAAAGGTCGCCGCGATCTACTGGTCGAGCCGCACCATCTACGCGGGTGGCCCCGCTCCCGGCACCACCGGGCCGGGCAGCGCCGACGGCTCGCTGATCGGCTACTTCCTGAACAACCTCGGCGGCTCGCCCTACTACGACATCAACACCACCTACACCGACGGTGAGGGTGTCCCCATCGAAAACAGCGTGACCTACACGGAATTCTGGGCGGCGAACGACAACGTGCCCCTGCCCCTCGAGCCCGTCACCGATCTGCAGATGCAAAACCAGATCATCGAGGGGTTCACGAGCGGCGAGCTGAGCTACGATCCCAACACTCTGTACGTGGTCTTCACCGACACCCTGGTGACCCTGGGCGGGGCGTGCGCCTTCCACGGCAACTTCGGCTGGAACGGCAACGACGTGAAATTCGCCGGCCTGCCGCACGACATCGACTTCTTCAATTGCAACGCCCTGAACGGCTCGCCCAACGACGACCCGGCCGCCGACGCGGAGGTCAACACCCTGGCGCACGAGACCGAGGAAACAAACACGGACGAGGACCTGAGCGCCTGGTACGACAACGCCGGCAACGAGAACGCCGACAAATGCGAATGGGACTTCGGCGCCACCTACACGAGCGCGAACGGGTCCACGGCGAACATGCAGATCGGTACGAAGGATTTCCTGGTGCAGCAAAACTGGATCAACGCGAACGGCGGGGGGTGCCGGCTCAGCCCCTGAGATGTCGGCTGCTTGGCTTGCTTGACATGCCGACGCATTTCTTCGTTATTGAAGACGACAATGTCGAATCGTACGAGCAAGGTCTGCCTCTGTAGCGGGGCCCCGTTCTTGGGGTCCGGACTGGACGTGGGTTTCGTTATAGCGTAAACGGCTTCACGAATCGCGCGACCGGCTGTGGCCCCGGGAAACTGGGCTGTGGCCGGTCGCGTTCTTTTTGGATCCCAGAAGGACAACGTTCGACAGGAGGAAACAATGCCTGAAACTGTGGCACCCGTAGCCGACATTGAGGCGCGCGGGTATGCACACCCCGAGGTTTTGGTATCGACCCAGTGGGTGGCCGATCACCTCGCAGACCCCAACGTCCGCATCGTCGAGTCAGACGAGGACGTCCTGTTGTACGAAACGGGACACATCCCCGGCGCGGTGAAAATCGACTGGGTCGCTGACCTCAACGATCCCTTGACCCGCGACTACATCGACCGGCCGCGATTCCAGCAGCTGCTGCGGTCGAAGGGCATCAATGACCGCACCACCATCGTCTTCTACGGCGACAAGAACAACTGGTGGGCGACGTACGCCTTCTGGGTGTTCCGCCTCTTCGGCGTCGAAAATCTGCGCCTGATGGACGGCGGCCGGCTGCGCTGGGCCGAAGAGGGTCGGGAGATCGTGACCGCCGCGCCGCGCTACAACGAGGGCAACATCACGGTCAAGGACCGCGACGACGTACGCAACCGCACGTTCCGCGAGCACGTGCTGCAGCATGTCAAAACCGGCAAGCGGTTGGTGGACGTGCGGAGTCCCGAGGAGTATCGCGGCGAGCGGTTGCACATGCCCGAGTACCCCAATGAGGGCGCGCTCCGCGGCGGCCATATTCCGGGGGCGCGGAGCATCCCGTGGGGGCGGGCCATTACCCCGGAGACGCACACCTTCCGGCCGGCCAGCGAGTTGCGGACGATTTATCAGGAAGAGAACGGGCTCAAGCCGGGCGACGACGTGATCGTCTACTGCCGCATTGGCGAGCGCTCCTCGCACACCTGGTTCGCCCTGACGTACCTCCTGGGCTTCGAGCGCGTCCGCAACTACGACGGTTCGTGGACCGAGTGGGGCAACCTTGTGAAAGCACCGGTCGAGAAGCCGTAGTGGACCGCGAGACGCGGATCGCCTGGCTGGTCGATCACGCCCAACGACCGCGCTTCCGGGGCAGCCTCCCGGACGCGGACGCCCGAGTACCGGGCGGTAATCCAGGGTGTGGCGACATCATCACGCTGTACCTCAAGGCGAACGAGGGTGAGGACCGCGTGGCGGCGGTCACCTTCGAGGGGGTCGGCTGCACGCTGAGCCAGGCGGCCGCGTCGATCCTCGCCGAGCGCACGAACCGGCTGACGCCGACCTTCGCGGAGGTCCTCGACTTCTCCTACGAGGAGATGCTGGACCTCCTCGGGCGTGACATCGCGTCTTCCCGCCCGCAGTGCGCGACGCTTGCGCTCGGGACGCTCACGGGCGCCGTCAAAACGGTGGAGATGAACCGGAAGCTGCGGGCGGCCGGCCACACGGACGAGGAGATCGCCGAGCTGCGTCGCGCGATCGCGGCGCAGGTGGAAGGAACGGGTCTCGTGATCGGGGAAGGAGCCGAGCAGGCGGCGCTGAACCTCTAAGCTTCGCGCTTGCGGACTGCTTACCGCGGCACCACTTCCTGGAGCCAGTTCACCACGACGAAGATTTCGCGTGCGGCCGCGCTTGGGTTCGGCGCAACGAAGTACATGCTGCGCCCGTCGCGCGCGACGGCGAAGTCCTGGGCTCGCGCGATTTCGAACAACGGGACCGGCTCCTGCCAGGCCATCCCTCCGACTCCCGCCCGGCGGGCCACCATCATGCGCCCGCGCTCACCGACGTACCGATCGAAGAAGAACAACTCCTCCCCGGTCGCGGACCAGCGCGGCAGCACGCCGCCCTCGCGCGACACCTGTTGCTTCGCCCCCAGCCCGGGAAGCGAGAGTACGTACACTTCCCGTCGACCCGACTCGTCGGAGCTGTACGCCAGCCAGCGCCCGTCCGGTGAGAACACCGCCTGCTCCTCAGCCGCTGCGGTTGTAGCCACCGGGACTAGCCGCGTTGTGTCCCTAAGGTCAAGCAGCCAGACGTCAGTCGAGCGCGGGCCGTACTCCTGCAACGCGAGCCACCGGCTGTCTGGAGACCACGACGTGAGGTGCAGGTGTCGCTTGCCAGTGTACACGAGCCGGGCGGGCTCCGCGCTGCCGAGCGTTTTCACGAAGATGTGGCGCTGCTGCCCGACCCAGGCTGAACTGTACGCGATCCGCCGCCCATCCGGCGACCAGACCGGCGTTTCGTCTTCGGTGATTTCAAAGGTGAAGCGGTCGAACCGCCCACTCGCGACGTCCATCAACCAGATGTCCGAGTTGTTTGCCATCTGCGTGCCCATCGCGAGGCTGCGTCCGTCGGGGGATAGCGCCAGGCCGCCCACGGCGCGCGCGGGCCCGAAGCGACGCAGCTCCCTGCCACGGAGATCGACCTGCATCAGCACGGTCCTTTCCAGCTCGCTTCCCGTGATGTAGGCCAGCGTCCCAGTCTCCGACAGCGCGTACGGTACGCCGCCGCCCCACCCGCTTATGCGCAGGCCCTGTAACACCGCGCGCGCCGGTCCGGTGATGCGCCGATTGCGCCAGTCGAACGGCTGCAGCAGGAGCGTACCGCTTGCGTCCGCATACACGAGGTAGCCTGGAGCGACGTAGTGCCCGGAGGTCATTCCCTCCACGACAACGGTGCGCTGCCCGCGCGCGAGGTCCTGCACGACCAGCCGTGCGTCCCGAGCGTGCCCGCTCGGCCCGAGGGCGGTGTAGAGCACCGCGCCGTCTGGGAGCAGGTCTGGCCACATGTGGTTGGTCTCGCCGGCGGAGTCGCTCACGCTGGTGACTTGCTGCGGTGTTCCCCCCGCGGCGGGAACCGACCACAGCCCATCGCTGCCGAGCGCGCCTGCGAAGATCACGCGTCCGTCGCGCCCCCACGTTGCGCCACCGCCTACAAATGCGTCCGCGATTTTGACTGCCAGGCCACCAGTGGCTGGCATCTTCATGAGAGAGGGACCGCGCACGAAGCCGAGCCAGACCCCGTCAGGTGAGAAGAACGGAGTGTGCGCACCTTCGGTGCCGGGGATCGGCTGTGCGTCGAAGCGGTCGAGTGCCCGCATGTACAGGCTCCCGGCCGCCCGGTAGACGAGCTCGAGCCCATCCGGCGAAATGGCCAAGTCCGGTTTCTCGCCGTACAACATGGTGTAACCGGTCGGGACTGGCAGGACGAGTCGCGTGACTTTCGGGGCAGCCACGGTTCGCCGAGTGACCCATGCCACGGCGGCGGCAACCCCGAGGCCGGCAAGCACAGCCACCGCGGCCCACACCGTCCATCGCGGGAACGCGAACGCCGCCGGTCTCAGGGCCCGGGCCTCGAACCGGTCGGCCAGGCTCTCGGCAAACTCGCGGACCGTGGCGAACCGGTCCGCCGGCAGCTTCGCCAAGGCCTGATCGAGCGCCGCCGCGATGTAGCGAGGGACCCTGCTCCGCAGGCTTGTAATCGGTCGCGGCTCCTCGCTCACGACTTTCGTGAGGACGGACTGGACTGTTGGCCCTGAATGAGGAGGCTGTCCGGCCAGCATCTCGTAGAGCACGCACGCGAGCGAGTACACATCTGTCCGTGCGTCGAGACGTTCTTCGCCGGTCACTTGCTCCGGGCTCATGTATTGGGGTGTGCCCAGCGAAACGCCCGTTCCCGTGAGACGATCTGCCCCGGCGCTTTCAATGGCGAGGGCGATACCGAAGTCCGCCACTAACGCTTGCCCGTCCTGCAGCAGAATGTTTTCGGGTTTGATATCGCGGTGGATGATCCCGTGCCGATGCGCGTGATCCAACGCGCTCGCCACCTCGGTCGCGATCCGGATCGCTTCACCCACGGAGAGCTGCTTTTCGCGCTCGAGCTTGCGACGGAGGGACTCGCCGGCCACGTGTGGCATCACATAGTAGAGGAGCTCACCTGCGGTTCCGGAATCGAAGAGTGGCAAGATGTGCGGGTGTTGCAGACCGGCGGTGACGCGGATCTCCGCGAGGAACCGGTCTCCCCCGAGGACCGCGGAGAGCTCCGGTCGGAGGACCTTCAGGGCCACCTTGCGTTGATGCTTGAGGTCCTCAGCCTGATAGACCGTGGCCATTCCGCCGCGGCCGAGCTCCCGCTCGATCGCATAACGACTGGCGAGGGCAGCGCGGAGAGTGGCGAGGTGTTCTACACCCGCCAATGGCTCATGCCTCGCGCTTGCGCCGCGTCTTTTTCTCTTGCGGCGGCGGCTGCTCGCTCGTCCCGCCAACGACTACCTGGTTCCGACCCCCACTCTTCGCCTTGTACATCGCCGCGTCGGCGGTGGCAATCAGCTCCCGGGGTGTCCCCGCCGTCGGGGTACTCGGCCACGCCGATGCTCAGCGTGAGCTTTCCCTCGCCGAGGTCCTGCTCGGCAACGCGGGCACGCACGCGCTCGGCCACCAGTGTGGCCGTCGCCGTGTTCGCCTCGAGCAGCATCACCACGAACTCCTCCCCGCCGTAGCGCGCCACACAGTCCACTTGCCGCGTCGTTTTCCGGAAGACTTCCGCGATCTTCACGAGCGCCGCGTCACCCGCGAGATGTCCGTGCGTGTCGTTGTACTGTTTGAACCGATCGACGTCCGCCAGCAAGACCGAGAACGCGCGCCGCAGGCGTCGTGACCGCTGGACCTCGCTGGCGAGCGTCCCCATGAGGTGCCGGCGGTTATAGAGCCCGGTCAGGGAATCGGTGAGCGAGAGCTTCTCCAGCTCACCGTGACTCTCTTTCTCGCGCAGGCGCGACACCACGGTATTGAACGCCCGCGTCAGGTACCCGACGTCCCCGCCGCCGGCTGCGGGGAGCTCGACCGACAGGTCCCCGGCCGCCACGCGTGCCGCAGCCTCGGTGAGGTGCTCGAGCGGGCGGGTGATGGCCAGACTCACGATGAACGCCAACAGGCCAACTCCCAGAACCAGCACAGTCAGGAGAAGCACCGTGCTGGACCGCAGCGCTCCAGCCTCGCGCAGAGCTTCGGCACGCGGGGCTTCCGCAACCGCTGCCCAGCGGAGCTGAGGGATACGCCGCAGCACCGCTACGACCTCACGTCCCCGGGGGCGCGACTGTACGACGGTCTGGCCTTCTCGCTCGACGAGCTCTCGGGTGGTCGCTTCCGGCAACGCAGTTTTCAGCAATTCTGCGGAGTTGCCCGCGGAACTGATTACGAGGTGCCCCTGCTCGGTGATCAGGTAGAGTTCTCGCGAGCGGTCCGCGGACAGCTGTTCCAACATGTCCCTGATGCCATCGAGATTGAGCTTCGCCCCGAGCGCGCCCACAAATAGTCCATCATCGCGACGGATCGGCACGACGAGCACAATCGCCGCTTTGCCGACGCTAGCGTCCCAGAAGGGGTCGCCGACGAGCGCGTCCCGTGTCCGCAGGCTGTTCAAGCGGTCCGGCGAGAGTCGGAAGCCCGTGCGGCTGCCGCTGCTCGTCAGCACCTGCCCGTCCAGACCGATGATCGCCAGCCCTTCGTGCGCCGGAAGGTTCTGGCGGATCGAGTTGAGGTAGTCGCGGAGCCGTGTGACGGCCTGCGCCGCATTACGACCAGTGGTTCTGGCCAGGTTATCGGAAACGACATAAGGACTCGCCCGCAGTCGCAGATCGTACAACCGCTGATCGAGCCAGACACCCATCTCGCGCGCCACGTCCGAGCTCGCACCGCGCAGCTCCTGCCCGATGCGATCGCTCAGCGAGCGTCGATTCCGTCCGTACAACATCAGAGTCATGACGAGCGTCGTGAACAGCGTCGCCAGCACGGCGAACGCGACAAACTTGCCCCTCATGGTGTCGAGGCGCAGCGTCCGCAGCGAGCGAGTGATTTTTTCCCAGATGTTCACGGAGGCAACAACATTCACTTTCATGGCGCAGACGACAATAGATGGCAGGCTTGAAGCAAGCCGCACAACGACTTGTGAAGTGGGTCGCGGCTCGCCGGAGTCTTTATGGTATCTCACTCGGAAACTCCGGAGGCTTCATCCACCCTACAGAGGAACGGCGAGCCAAATGGCTCGCCGTTTTTTTTCGCTACCGATTGAACCAGTACGAGAGTTTCACCAGGAACCTGTTGTCGGGCCGCAAATTGAACAGCTCGTTCATGTCGCCACCGAAGCTGCGCGTCCCCTCGATCCCCGTGGACCTCTGGCGACCCTGACTCCACACGACGAACAGGGCAGACCCCGGCCGGTACTCCCAGCGGAACACGACATTCGAGCGGAACTGCTTGAAGTTGAAGCCGGAAGCGGCGGCGGGTCCTGCCGGCGCCGTGGCGGGGGAGCTTCGGGAGACTGGCTGGCAAGCGTGACGGCGGCTAGGAGCGGCCATCCAAGAAGCATGAAGAGTCCGGGGTGGTTTCCTCGTTGGATGACGGAACCCTGAAAGGGTTGTTTCAGCCCGTCACTGATTTGAACATTGGTTGACGATGTTTCCAGCTTGCCGCGATCGTCTCGTCGTAGGTTCCTGACGTGACTCCGACCCTTCTTAGAACACCACTGTCTCGATGGAGTGCGGCGGCGAATTCACCGCTACCGAGGTGGAGCCGACGACAAGGTTGTACTGGCCGCCCTTTGACGTCGGGTTCATGACGACCACGACGACCGAGCCGTCCGGGTTGACGAAGGCAGTCGTGAGGAACATGCTGCGGGTCGGCGCCGCCAGAATCCTTCTGGCGCCGGGACGGATGAATTTCGAGAAGTGGCCGATGTAGTAGTATGAATTGGTGTAGATGAGCGCGCCGGTGCGCGTATCGGCATGGATCGGGGCAAAACAAAAATTCCCGACGTGGTTGGGACCGCCCCGTTCATCGAGGAGAATGTTCCAGTCCGTCCATCCCTCGGCGCCCGAATTGAAATCGTTGATCATGGATCGCCCGTACGCCTCGCCGAGGCTCCAGCGGCCGTACGCCGTGGAATCGAAGTTCGCCGGCGTCCCCTCGGTGAACACGAGGTGTTTGTCGGGGTAGAGCCGGCTCACGAGCGCGACGTTGCCGTACATCTGTGTCCCACCCGACCAGTCTTCGTACCAGTGGAAGCCCATTCCCCAGGCATACTTCGCGGCCGCGGAATCGCCGAAAATCGTCAGCGCGCGCTCGACGATGAGGTCGCGGTTGTGGTCCCACACCATGATGTTCACATCGCGCAGTCCGGCCCGCGTCATCGCAGGACCGAGGTGGTTTTTGAGAAAGTCCCGCTCGTCCGCCGCCTGATAGACGCAGGACTCCCACGTCTGGGTCGCCATCGGCTCGTTCTGAATCGTGATGCCCCACACTGGCACGCCCTGTTTGCGATAGTGCTCGATGAACTTCGTGTAGTAGCGAGCCCAGGAACGGGCATACTCCGGACGGAGATGTCCGCCGTGCAGCATGTCGTGGTTGTCCTTCATGAACGCTGGCGGGCTCCAGGGACTGGCGAAGAGTTTGAGTGTGTTGCCGCTTGTGGCCATCGCGCGCTTGATCAGGGGGATCTTGTAGCGCAGGTCCGGCGCGATGGAGAAGGAGGTGAGGGCCGAGTCGCCCTCGGTGACGTAGGTATAGCTCGCGCTGGAGAAGTCGCAGCTGTTGATGTTGGTGCGCCCCAGGGTGTACCCGATCCCGCGCCCTGTGCTGTAATACGCCGTCATCACTTCTTCCTGCTGGGCCGCTGGCAGTTTGGCGAACGTCTCGGCCGCCGCATCAGTCAGCGCCCCACCGATTCCGATCAACGGCTGGAACCTTCTCCGCGGATCGAGGAAGACGTACACCTTGCCTTCCGAGGTGGGCTCCGAGGGCTTGAACGTCAGCGTGTCGGTGGGCGTCAGGCGGAAGCTGGTGCTCTCGGCCGTGGTATAGACGACGACCCGCTTCCCCACGACCTGCGCTGCGACCGAGGAGGCGCCCAGGACCAAACATGCAAGGACTGCGCGCGTCAGCCGGTGCGTGAACACGGTGCTGGTCTCCGGTCGAGGGGAAGCGAGTCGTTGCTACTGGCCCGTCCAAACCGGCACGCCGCGCTCGCCATTCAAGAACGGCAGCACGGTCGGCACCAGCGCCGGCGCCATGAAGATCTCATAATGCGTGACGTTCGGAAGAATCGCGAGTCGATTCGGCGATATGTGCTCGCGCTGCCAGCCCGCATCCTTCAGCCCGCCACCCAACAATTGATAGAATCGCACGGCATGGTCGAGCCGAATCATGTCCGCATCGCCATACACGAGCATCACGGGCCCCTTGAGCTTCTTGACGTCCTCCGTCCAGTCGTACGATGTGCGCATCCATTCGCCCATGCGATCGAGGAGCCGGGGAAAGTCTTCTGGCCGGGGGGCGACGGCGACATACGACTTGTACATCGGCGTCTCTTTCATCATCGGCGCCATCGCAGCCCCGACCTGCGCCTGTTGCGGCAGCATCTCGGGATAGAACCCGTCCTGCGCGTACGGCGTCGACACCAGGACCAGCCGGCGCACGATCTCGGGATGTTGGATCGCCAGGCGCAGCGCCACGCCGCCGCCCAGCGAATAGCCGAACACATCCACCGTGTCATGTCCCAGCTGCTTCACCACCGCGGCGATGTCATCGGCCATGGCTGGAAGGGTGATGGGGCGGTCCCCCAGGGCCGTGCGGCCATGGCCCTGAAGGTCGACGGCGATGACCTGACGGCCCTGCACGAGCTTTGGAAGGATCGGTCCGAACATCTCGATCGATCCGAGCCCGCCGTGTAGTACGAGGAGCGGTGCTCCCCGTCCATAGATCTCGTAGTAGTAGTTGACGCCGTTCGCCGGCACGTAACCCGTGCGCACCGGCTTGAGTCGTGCGGCCGCTTGCTGGGCCTGGACCTCCGGCGTGGTCATCACCACGGCCGTCATGGCGAGGCCCAGTGAGAGTTTGCGTGCTGTTCTCCTGAACATTGTCCCTCCTCAATCGCGAGTAGTGCTGGGATCGTGTTGTGGTCTTCAGATAAGCGTCGAACGGATCGCCCGGAAATCGACACGAAGGGGGTCTAAGCCTCGATTTTGGAGAACCGCCACGCACCGAAGAGCACGAACAGGACGCCAACCCCCAGCAGCACGGCGACGTCCAACGGGACGCCGAAATGCGTCCTCCCGGTCAACACGCCGCGCACGCCGTCGACGCCGTAGGTGAGCGGATCGACGCGCGTGAGCGCCCCCAGGACTCGGGGCAGCCCCTCGAGCGGATAGATCGCTCCCGAGAGAAAGAAGAGCGGCATCACCAGAAAGTTCATCACCATCTGGAAGCCCTGCATCTCCTTGATGCTCGACCCGATCGCGGTCGCAAGCGCCGAGAAGATCACGGCGATGAGTGCGATCACCAGAAACGCCAGCGGCACGGCGAGGAGACTCGTCGGGCGGAATCCAGCGATGAGCGTCACGCCGAAAATCAGCGCGCCCTGCAGGACCGCCACGGTGGCGCCGCCGAGCGTGCGCCCGATCATAATCAGCAGGCGCGGCACCGGCGCGACGAGCGTTTCCTTCAGGAATCCGAACTGGCGGTCCCACAGCATCGCGATCCCGGAGAACATGGCGGTGAACAGCACCGTCATACCGATCACGCCGGGCGCCATGAACTGGAGATACTTGCCCTCGCCGGCGCGCTGAAATACGGGGCCCAGGCCGAACCCGAGCACGCCGAGGTACATGAGCGGTGAGCCAAGGGACGCGACGATCTGGACGCGGGACCGGAGGTACTTCTTCACCTCACGCAGCCAGAGGACAAGTATGACGCTCATGCGCCTAGCGCCTCCACACGCGGGAGACCTGCCGCATCTGATCGGCGGCGGTGGCGCTCTCGTCGCGAATCGATGTGCCGGTGAGCTTGAGGAACGCCGCTTCGAGCGAATCGGTGCCGGTTTGCTGTTTGAGCTCCGCGGACGAACCGATGGCGACGATTCGTCCGTGGTCGATCACGGCGATGCGATCGGCAACACGGTCGGCCTCATCCATGTAGTGCGTCGTGAGGAACACGGTGACTCCCTCGGCCTTGTTGAGGTTTCGCACCAGGGTCCACATCTGATTGCGGCTCTGCGGATCGAGGCCGAGCGTCGGCTCGTCGAGAAACAGCACCTTCGGCGTGTGCAGTAGCCCGCGGGTAATCTCGAGGCGGCGTTTCATGCCGCCCGAGAACGTCTTCACCAAATCATCACGCCGCTCCCACAGCTCGAACATCCGGAGCAGGGTCTCGGACCGCTCTCGCCGAATCTGGCGCGGCACATGGTACAGGACGCCGTGGATGTCCATGTTCTCCCACGCCGTAAGCTCGCTGTCGAGACTCGGATCCTGGAACACAACGCCGAACCGCTTGCGGACTTCCGTCTGATGTGTGGTGGGATCGAGCCCGTCCAGCTCGAGCGACCCGCTTGAGGGGCGCAGCAGGGTCGTGAGCATCTTGATCGTGGTGGTCTTCCCGGCGCCGTTCGGGCCGAGAAACGCAAAGATCTCGCCGGGTCGCACATCGAACGAGACGTCGTTGACCGCCGTGACCTTCCCGAACGACCTGACGACGCGCTGGACGCGAATGATCGGATGGTCACTCACAGTGATCGGGCTCGGTGTTGTGATTAATCGCCGTGTTTCGAAAGAATCGCGACCGGTTGCAGGGCGCAGGCACGCCAAGCAGGGAAGCTGACTGCGAGCGCTGTCACGACGATTGTCATCAGCGCGATCTGCCAGATACCGGCGGCGTCATAGGCTTGGATCCCTGCAACGATGGAGGATAGTGGTCCGGATGTCAGTTCAGCGACCAAGCTGCCCAGAGCCACTCCGGCAATGGCGACACCCGCGCTGCGATAGACAACATGCAGCAGCACATCCCGGCGCCGGGCGCCAACGCAGCGACGGACCGCAAGTTCCGGCAGCATGCCGCCTACCCACATCGACATCGAAAACGAGACACCAAGAAGCGCTATTAGTACAACCGACGCGCCGCTGAACAATAGTGCTGTCCCGAACCAGCCAATGGATGCGGCCCTGATTGCACGCCACTGCTTTTCTGGAAGAACCTGCCTCAGGCTCCCGTGCGGGAGCCACGTCCATAAACGTGACACCTCGACGCCTCGACGAGGGCGCACGAGGAAATCCACCGTGGTAGGCGGCACCTGCAAGACGCTTGCATAAACGGAATGTGTCGGCTGAAGTGCGCCGCCCAAGCCCTGGACCCTTCGATCTTCGACTACTCCAACGACGGTAAACAGGTTGTTCCTACCACGGCCCACTTGAATGTGCCGCCCGATTGCATGTCCATTCTCGAAATGAGCCAAAGCGAGTCCCTGAGTGACCACGGCGACACGTTTCGCTTTCCAATCGTCGTTGTCGGCAATCCATCGGCCTTGAATGAGTTTCGCGTTCAACGCACGAAAACTATCCGCGCTCACGATGCTCAGGGACACGGCAACCGGCCGTAGCGGAGTTGCGATACCTCCTTGAGAGCAAGCACCGCACTCGGTGATGGCCACGTTGACGGTTCCCAGTCCCTCAAGAGCGCCAGGACTACTGAGGCTGGCCACATCGAACAATCCGGAGAGGCCAGACTGTGTGATGAGCTCGAGAAGCCGTCGCGAGCGCTCCAATGGCGACGCAGGCATGCTCAATTGGAGGACGCTTCCGTTTTCGTCACCGTTTTGAACGGCGCCGACCAGGGATCTGGCGTGTTGTCCCACTTGCCTGGCGCCCACCATGACAGCGAAACAGATAGCGAGTTGGGCAACACACAGAGCAGGAGCCACGAGTGGTCCCAACGGTGCCACGGCAGGCTGCATTCTTCCCAGCGACTTGAGTGGAATCAGCAGGCCGAGCACGATCGTCACACCGACCGCGGCTGGGAGCCAGAGAGGAACCACCAATCCCTGCGAATCGATTGTGCCGGGCCACGTGGCGATGGCGTACTGAAGGATGGAGAGACCGAGCGTTGAACCCAAAACCACTGCCGGGATTGCCAACCGGCTGCTTTCGTACACCCCGGCGATCACAAGTCGCTTGCGCGAAGCGCCGACCGCACGATGTACAAGAATCTCCTTCGCTCGATTGGACGCTCTCATAAAGAAGAAGACCACCAGCGCGCAAAGGGACACGAGCAGTGAGCCGGCGGCCAGCAGATGATTCATGCCGCTGAGGGTCATCATGCCACGCTGCTGAATCTCGGAAGGCGTTATAACCGGTTCCGGCAGTTGGATTCCGAGGTCAGCGGAGGGCAACGGTTGGACATGAAGGCTTCGGCTCCCGATGGCCATTGGAGTCCAGGCGATCGCGATGCCGATTGTGGCGGTGACGATGATCAGTGCCGAGGACTTCCAGCGTGACATGGATCCTCCGCTACGCCCTCGGCGCGGCCGGCTTGGCCGCGTAGATGAATTCGTAATAGTCGCGCATCGTCAGACCCGCCGCCGCGTCCTCGTCCACGATTACGATCGCGTCCCGGTGCAGCTGCAGCGCACTGGCCGTCACCAGGCTGGTCACCGGCCCCTCGACCGCTTGCGCAACCGCTTTCGCCTTGGGCGTTCCGCTCACCACCATCACCAGCTTGCGCGCTTCGAGGATCGTGCCGACACCCATGGTGATGGCGTACACCGGCACATCCTCCCTGCGGTCGAAGAACCGCGCGTTGTCATCGATGGTCTGTTTGGACAGGGTCTTGAGCCGTGTGCGCGAGCTCAGCGAACTCGTCGGCTCGTTGAAGGCGATGTGCCCATCGGTGCCGATGCCGAGGATCTGCAGATCGATCCCGCCGCATTCCGTGATCCGCTTCTCGTACCACTCGCAAAATGCCGGATAGTTGCTGGTCGTGCCTGACGGGATGTTGATGTTGTGCGGCGGGATGTTGACGTGCCGAAAGAAGTGCTCGTGCATGAAGTAGTGATAGCTCTGCGGATGGTTCACGGGCAGGCCGACGTATTCGTCGAGGTTGAACGTCGTCACGCGCGAGAAATCGAGCTGCTCCTTCGTATGCAGCCGCACGAGCTCCTGATACAATCCCAGAGGGGTGGACCCCGTCGCCATGCCGAGCACGGCACTCGGCTTGGTGTTGAGCAATTCCGCGACGATCTGCGCCGCGACTTTGCTCATCTGCGCGTAGTCTCGCTGAACGATGACTTCCACGGGGCCTCACCCCCTGGGGGAATGAGGGTTCGGACTACATCCCGCGGCGCTGCGCCGTGGGCGGCAGCACACCGTTCAGACGCAGGTAATTCGCTTCCTGGCTGTAGTGGTCCGCCCAGTCACCCACGGTGATCATGATCGCGGCCGCGCGCGATGGGCTCATGCCGAACATCGGGGTCGGCTCGCTCAGCTTCGAGTCGTCCAGTTTCGCGAACGCCGACTCGCAGAACGCGAACGTCTCTTTGAGCCTGGCGATGAGCTGCTCCTTGGTGGCCGTGGTGTCCACCGCCGCGCGCGGCGGCGCCGCGACTCCAGCGACCTTACTGCAGAGGATGTCGTTGCCTTCGTTCGCGAGGTGAACCTGAATCGCGGCGAAGCTCATCTGCGCCGGCGTGGGCCGGTATTTGTACTTGTCCGCCGGCATCGCCTCGGCGGCGGCGATCAAGTTGCGCGCGAACCGCTGCTCCATCTGGCGCAGCGCGTCGGCAACGGGACTGGCC
>WNEY01001094.1_pt1 | contig 19304 bp, 17 predicted proteins | sample 5400531 | NCBI WGS metagenome assembly WNEY01 (sample SAMN13153338, study PRJNA577476) | soil metagenome | isolation source: 200 cm saprolite under Douglas fir tree site 1 | place: USA:California | collected 2015-04-18
ACTCTCACCTCCATTGCTTTTGACATCACCAGTCGAGGTCTCCGAAGGACCATCCGGTTTCGGATCCGAAGCGAGTGACCGCGGCGAGTCCCAGGCCGGCGATCGCAACCGCCGCCAGCGCCACCGCGCCGAGGTAAGGAATGACCGCGAGGTCGAAAACGACCAGGGCGCCGGCGACCGCCGCGACGAGCGGGTGCGCCGGTCCTAGATGGAGGCGCCGCTGCAATAGGCGGCCGAGCGCCAGCGCTATGCACGCGATCCCGAAGAGCGCAACGGCAGCTGCGATGAGGATCACAAACGGGATGACCGCCAGAAAGATCAAGGTGAACCTCAGCAAGGCAACGGCCGCGATGGCGAGCAAAAACGCGGCGATGCCAGCGGCCAGCGCGATCTCGATTCCATGCCGGCCTTCGAGCCGCTGGACCGCGACTCGCGCCCGGTTGGGAAACAGAACCAGCACGGCCAAGGCGAGGAGCACTAGCCCGGCTCCATTGCTTAGAAACGCGCGAAGCGCTTGCAAAGGGCTCACGGTGCCGAGCCGGCCGAATGGCGATCCGAAGCTGACCTTTTCCGGAAACCTGGTCCTGATGAATCGCGCGGGATCCGGACTTGGGCGCTGAACGAGAACGGCTTGGGACGGGCCGATCAAGAAGGTCGCGTAAGGCCCGAGCGTGGGGCCGTAGAGCGCGGTGTCGGCTATCGCCAGAAGCACGCCGACCGCAGCGAGTACCGCGACCAGGATCGGCCAACCCCAACGTCGCAACGTCGGCGGTCCGGCTGGTTGTGCAGGCGGCTGCTGCGCGTCGCCGGGCGACGCGCCTTCACCTTCCTTCCGTTCGCTCACGCGCCGCGATGCTCAGTGAAGCGTGGTATCGCGCTCTGGTCGAGCTTTGCGAGCAGAGACAGGTGATACGCCGCGATTGTGCCCGAACCCCAGAACGCGAGGCCCTGCAGGTTGCTCCAGGCCCCCGATGCTAGAGCGGTAAGGCCGTCGAGGCCGGAGACGTACCAGAGGATGAACGCGCCGAGCAGCGCCTCGGGGACGAGCAGGCCCCACGCGGCGCGTGCGGCTTGCGGTTGCGGTGCGATCGAGCCCATCACGCCGGCGACCAGGGTTGCGCGGGGTGCTGGCGACCGAAGCGCTTTCATCCGGAAAGGCAGGGATACCGCTTGTTGATGCTGGCGGCGGCAGTCCGCACAAGTGACCAGGTGGTCGCCGACGGCTCGTGCCGTCTCAGGATCGTTGTGCGCGAGGTCGCCATCGACGTACGGCTCCAGAAGCACGCGCACGCGCGCGCACGCGAGGGCATTCATTACTGGCCGGCTTCCTCGGACTCCGCCAGCGAGTTGCGGAGCAGAGCGCGGGCGCGGTGAAGCCGCGACTTGATGGCCGGCACGCTGAGACTCAGGCTCTGGGCGACCTGGTCGAGGGGAAGGTCGGCGTAATAGTGAAGAAGGATGGGCAGGCGGTAGGCGGGGTCGAGCTGGGCCAGCGCGTCGATGAGCGCGGGATCGTGGGCGGGGAAGCCTGACTCAGATCCGGTTGTGGCTTGGTCCGCGGATTGGTCGGTTGGCATGGGCACGCGCTTCCGCCGGTAGTTGATCGTGCTGTTGGCGGCGAGCTTCCAGAACCACGGCTCGAATGGGCGGTCGGCGTCGTAGCGGGCGAGGTTGCGATAGAGCTTGACGAAGATCTCCTGGGTGAGGTCGTGGGCCTCGTCGAGGTCTCGTAGATGCTGATACGCGAACCCGTAGACGCGGCGCTGCATGCGGCGCACAAGCTCTTCGAATGCATCAAGGTCGCCGCCGGTCGCCTGCTGAGCAAGCTGGCCCGCAGCTAGTGCTCGGGCGTCGGGAGTCCCGGTCATGGGGAGGGCCTGGGCCGCCGCCTGCGCATGCATCTACGGTAACTACCCCTGCGGCCGGTTACCGGTTGCCGCCGCCCGAGTTCGGCCACACCTTTGGGGGGCCCTCCCTTCTGATTGGCTTCCCTCCCCCAAGCCTTCGCACCTTGTGGCGAGCCTAGTTCAGACGCCTGCGGCCGGCCAACCCTGGTCGTTAAGACACTCCAAACGGGGTACTTGACACCGTATATCCGTCTTCGTATACTCCATCTCGAATATATGACCGAACCCGACGCAGACACGCTCTCACCCCTGGCGCTATCGATCCTCGAGCTGCTCGACGAGCGGCCCATGCACCCCTACGAAATGTCTTCAACGATGAGGATCCGCCATCAGGACGAGTTCATCCGACTCAACTTCGGCACCCTCTACCACACAGTTGACGTGCTCGAACGCAACGGCTGGATCGTCTCCGCCGAGCGCGAGAAGGAAGGCCGGCGCCCCGAGCGCACCATTTACAAGCTCACGGAGGCAGGCAGCCAGGTCTTGAGTCGAACGCTGGGCGAGCTGCTTCGCAAACCGATGCGCGAATATCCCCACTTCGTCGCCGGCCTCATGTTCATGCATCACCTCGGCGCGACTGAGGCCGCGGGCCATCTCAACGAACGCGCCTCTTTGCTCGACGCGCAGGTCACGAAGTTCGAGCACGTGCTCGACGAGCTTCACAAACAGGGACTGAGCCGTCTGGCCCTGATCGAGATGGAACACAAGATCGCGATGCTCGATGCCGAGCGCAAGTGGGTTCGCAAGGTGGAGAAGGAAATCATCGACGGAAAGCTGGAGTGGAAAGTCGGAATTGACGCGAGTCACACGACGTTAAGGAGGAGTCATGGCGCAAGCACGCACTAATCCCTGGCTGGTCCTGTTGGTGCTCACGATGGGATTTTTCATGATCCTGCTGGACACCACCATCGTCAACGTTGCCATACCGGCCATGAGCAGCAACAAAGGAGACGGGCTCAACACAACGCTCGACCAGATCTTGTGGGTGTTGAACGCCTACATCCTCGTCTATGCAGTGCTGTTGATCACTGCCGGCCGGCTAGGCGACCTTTATGGACAGCGCAACCTGTTTGCCATCGGGCTGTTCGTGTTCACGTTCGCGTCCGCGTTGTGTGGCATTTCTCAGAACGCGAACGAGCTCATCGCTGCCCGCGTCCTGCAGGGAGTCGGAGGCGCGATCCTCACGCCCCAGACGCTTTCCATCATCACGACCCTTTTTCCTCCTGAGCGGCGCGGAGCCGCATTTGGCATCTGGGGTGGCGTGGCCGGTCTCGCGACCATCGCCGGGCCGACCCTGGGTGGCGCCATCGTCACCTACATCAACTGGCGCTGGATCTTCTTCGTCAACGTCCCCATCGGGATCGCCGCGCTGATCGCTACCTTCGTGATCATCCCCGACATCCGGCCGGGCCGGCGCCACGGCTGGGACTTCATGGGCGTCTTCCTCTCCACCGCAGGCCTGTTCGCGGTCGTATTCGGGCTTATCGAAGGGCAGCGCTACAGCTGGGGCGAGATCGGCTCCTACGGGATCACGATCCCTGAGGTGATCGTCGGCGGCGTCGTGCTTCTGGTCGTATTCATAGTCTGGGAACGCTTCCAGGCCGAGCCACTGATGCCGCTTTCACTTTTCCGAGACCGCAACTTCGCCGTCGCCAACTGGATCGCCGCCGCCATCAGCTTCGGCATGCTGAGCCTGTTCCTGCCCCTCGTCATTTACTTGCAGTCGGTGCGCGGATTCACCGCGCTCGTCGCCGGCCTGACGTTCGCGCCCATGTCGCTTATGTCGATGGTCGTGGCGCCATTTGCCGGACGCTTTGCCGACAAAGTTGGCGGGAAGTACATCCTGCTGACGGGTATTTCCCTGTTCACCCTTGGATTCGGCCTGGTGACCTTGGTGGCTGGACCCGACTCCACCTTCATCAATTTCCTGGGCCCGGCGATCATCGCCGGCGCCGGCATGGGCATGACCTTCGCGCCGATGACGACGGTGGCCATGCGCAACATCACGCCGCAGATGGCGGGCGCCGCCTCCGGAATTCTGAACACCACTCGTCAGCTCGGCGCGGCGATCGGAAGCGCAGTCGTCGGTGCCTTGCTGCAAAACCAGCTCGCGACCACGCTGCACAACCAGGCCGTCAGCCACGCCGGCGCGCTGCCGGCCAGCTTCCGAGACCAATTCATCAAGGCCTTCAGCTCCGTCGCGAGCAACGGCTTCCAAATCGGGACCGGACAGAACGGAGCTCAGCTGCCGGCAGGCCTGCCACCGGCCGTGCAGCAACAGCTCGCTGCCCTGGCCCACGATGTGTTCGTAAGCGGGTACATCGACGCGATGAAGGCAACCCTGGTGGTGCCGATTGCGTTCCTTGCGTTCACCGCGCTTACGACGCTGCTGATCAAGCGGCGCCAGCGCCCGTCTGCCGCCCAGGGCGTGCCGGTCGAAGAGAAGGTGACCGCCGCCGCGGTCTAGGTGAAGTTCCCGCCCACATTTGGCACTAGGCCGCGGTAGTCATACGGGCTTCCAGCCAACGCTGGAGACGGTCGAGCGCGGGAATGTCCTCGACGCCGCGGACCTTTGCGACTACAACTTCTACTCATCTGAACAGCATTCGGCTGGCGCCCCAAGGCACCTGAGCCCCCCTTAGGCCGTTCACTTCGCCGACCGTGCGACGCGGTGAGGCAACCGCGGGTGCGCCAGATGTGCCAGGAACCTCATCTAGGCTAAGACCGGTGACGCAACCGGTCGACGGATGGTTAGAGCGAGATGGCGTCAGTCTCCACTACGTCGAGTGGAGACCTGACGCCGGCGCTGAGCACTTGCCGCCGGTGCTCCTCCTCCACGGCTTGAGCTCGAACTCTCGGTATTGGGATCGGCTCGCCCAAAACCTTCCGAACCGGCGAATCGTCGCCCTCGACCAGCGCGGGCATGGCTTGACCGGCCGCCCGCCTCACGCTCCGCAGGCCGACCACGGATATGCCATGGACGAGCTCCTGGAAGACGCGTCTTTCGTGATCGATGAGCTGGCGCTAGGCAAAGCTGTTGTCGTTGGCCACTCCTGGGGAGCGACCGTTGCGCTCGAGCTGGTCGGCGCCCGTCCGGCTCTTGCTTCTGCACTTGTATTCATCGACGGACCGATTCAGAGCGCGTCCAACATGTTCAGCTGGGAGGACGCACAACGCTTCATGCAGCCGCCACTGCCTCGCTTTGCCACCTTTGCCGACGCGATGGCCGAGTCCGCGCGCGATTTCGACGGCGCATGGGCCGACGACCTGGAGCCGTTTGTTCGAGCTCGCCTCATAAAAGACGGAGAGGCCTTCGTTCTGACCTTGACCGCATCGGCTCGGCTCGACCTTCTACGCGGCCTCTACGACTCCCAGCCCGATGTGCTCTGGCCTCGCGTCGAGGTTGCGGCCATCGCACTGCTTGCCCGTGGGGGCCCAGGCCGGGTCGGCGGTTGGAAGGAACAGGGAGCGGCGCGCGTGGCCACGATCGCCCCCAGCGTCGAAGTCCGCTGGTTCGACACTCCGCATGACATACCGCTCTTCGCGCCGGCCGAGGTGGCGGCGGAGATCGAACGAGTCAGCCGGTCAGTCGGAGTCGGCTCGGAGTCAGAGCCGCCCGCCGGATAGCAGCTTCAGCCCGGCCAGTAATACCGCAGCGCCGATGAATGCGACCACGATGCTTCCCAAGAAGCCGACTGTTCCCGTCATATGAAAAAGGGCGTTCAGCAGAAAACCGCCGATGATCGCGCCTGCGACGCCGACGACGATGTCCGCGATGCAGCCAAACCCACGGCCCGTCACCACACGAGCCGCAACCGCACCCGATATCAGCCCGACGACGATCCAGGCGACCCATGATCCGGGCTCGAGGTTCACGACTTCGACAACCAATCAGCAATCACAGCGAAGACCTCCTCGTTGTCCAGGTCGTTGAAGGGCTCATGGTAGCGGCCCTCCAATAGCGTGAGTTGGCTCACCGAGTCCGACAGGCGGTGCAGTTCCTTGCTGCCATCGGGGTCGATCAACCGATCGTCGGTCCCGGCCAGGATCAAGAACGGGATGCTGATCTTGCCGGCGCGCTCGAAGATGCGCTTGCAGGCGGCCCTCCATTCCGAATAGAGGCGGCTGGAGATCTTGCTGTGCACAAGCGGATCGGTGCGATAGGCCTCGACCACCTCAGGAATCCGGGAGAGCACCTTCGGGTCGACCTCATTCTCGAGAGCCAGTTTCGGAACGATCGTCGAAGTCGCCCTGGCAAGCGCAATTTTCCAGACGGGCACGGCTGCCTTCACCCTTAGCGCCGGGCTGGACAAGATGAACCTCCTGGTTCCGGGCAGCTTGTCAGCCAGAACCGTGCTCAACAGAGTGGCGCCGCCGAATGAATGCCCAAGCGGCACCACCTCTCCACCGGCAATTCCCTCCACGTACCCCACAAATGCTGCCGCGTCCTCAGTCCATTGGCTCCATTTGTCGACATGTCCTCGTGGGCCGGGACTCTTGCCATGACCGCGCAGATCGACCGCGAATGTCGCGAAACCGTGCCGCGACATCCCGAGGGCGAAGCGCTCGTATCGCCGCGCGTGCTCGCCAAGTCCGTGCACGACCGCGAACGTGGTTTCTGCACCCGCTTTCGGCCAGGCACGGTACGAGAGCTTGGTACCGTCAGCCGAGTCGATCGTGCCTTCGCGGGCGAGCGCGCCTTCAGCCGGCAAGGTGACCGAAGCCTCTCAGGATCTTGAGCGCTTCTTGTTCGGCCTCCAGCAAAGTCGGGGCATAGGCCCGGATCCCAAACAGGGCGTAGGCCCACTCCGGGCTCGGGGGACTCTGGGAGTGAAGGCGAAAGGTCGGCGGGTAGAAAAGGATGCGCTCGCCTTGAACCTTCTTGATCACCGGGCGCTTGGCCAGGACTTCCTCCAGCGACTGACCATTCGGAAGCCGGCCGTGGTCGAACTCGAGCCGGCGCAGCTTGGCGAGCGGATGATCCTCGTCCTTCAATGTCGTCTTGATCCCGTATTCCGCGCTCAGGTCGCGCATGAAGATGGCGACGATCAGGGCGTCGGTCTCGTCGCCCGCCATCTTCACGAAACCCGCAGCGGTGGTGTTTACGACGTCCTCGTTTTTGAGGTGGCGGAAGTACTCCATCTCGAAGAGTCCGCGCGAGTACGAGCTGGCCACCCACGGCGGCTCGCAGCGCCATGTACGTGCTTCGGCAAGAGCCTCGAACTGGGCGTGCACCCGCTCGAGACGCTGCTCGGGCAGCCCGTACAGCCGGTAGTGGAGGACTCTACGCACGCGATTTAGCCTACCTGTAATGGGCGGCGGTCGCGCCGTGTGCCGCGCCAGCCGCATCGCCTCCTCCTGCCAGCCGGGCGCCTGGACGCGGACGGTGAGCCGGTCTGGGCCAGCTGACAGCAAAAAATCGCCACGCTTGGCCGCCTCCAAGAACGCGCGCTGCCTGGGGCTGAGATGAAAGGCCGACTCGAGCTTGGCAGCCTCGCCCGGCCGCTGGGCGCCAAGAAAGAGCAGAGCCGGGTTGGTCGCGACGACGGCTCCTGCATCGGTGCTCAACAGGTCGCCTGGATTCTGAGTTGCGAACACCAGTGACCCGTCGTATTTGCGAATCCTCCGCGCGAGGTTCACCACGAAGCGCCGGATGGTCGGGTCCTCAAACAGAAGGCCCAGCTCGTCGACGACGAGCATTCGGCGACGGTCCTTGCGCTTGATTCGGGTCCACAGGGCTTCCGCCAGTAGGAAGTGGACCGGCGGGATCAGCTCGTCGCGCAGCTCCCGCATGCCGAACACGACGATAGGAGCTTCGAGGTCGATGTTTGTCGGTGCGCTGAACATCTGACCGAGGCTTCCGTTTACCCAGCGTTGAAGGATCGCGAAGGCCCGAGAATCGTTCGGAAGTAACATCGCGACGTCGCTCAGCACCGGCTGCTCTGCAGCGTGGTAGGCAGCGCGAACAGCGGCCTCGACCACCGCCCGCTCGGCCTCATCGAGTCCGCCGCATATGGTCGCGCAGAGGTCGACCGCATCCGCTGTCGCAGCGCCCAGCCACGACTCGTCTCGGCGCTCCGACGGTCGAAGGTCGAGCACGTTGAGAGAGTGGCCCGAGCCCAGTGCCAGCTGCACATCGATGCCGCCGAGGTGGCGTGCGAGGTTGCCATACTCGTGCTCGGGATCGATCACATACACCTGAATGCCGCGGCCAAGTGATCCCATCAGGAGCGTCGAAAGCAGGTAGGTCTTTCCCGCGCCGGAATAGCCGAACACGCCGATGTTGGCGTTGGCATACCGCGTCTGGTCGAAAGGGTCGACAAGGACGGGTCCACCGCTCGCGTAGCCGCTGCCGACGACGAGACCACCTGGTTGCTGAATCTCCGCACCACACCAAGGGAAGAGCGTTGCCAGCGCGCTGGTGTCGAGGACACGTTTGCGGGCCAGACGGTCGGCGCACGCAGGAAGGGTCGCGAGGTGGCCGTCGAGCATCCGGAACGTGGACGGCTGGAGCTCACAAAGTGCGGCGCGAGCCGCGGAGCGAATTTCTTCCGAACCCTCCTCAAGGGCCTGCTTCGTGGCCGCGACCAAGGTGATGTAGACGGAGACGTGAAACGCCTTCTCCTGGCTTGAGGCCAGGCGTCGCTGCAGATCTTCCGTGTTGGGCAGAGCTCCGGCAAGCATCGGATCGTTTGTCCCCGCGCTGAGCTCCTGCATTCGCGAGACGCGCATGTTGGTGAGCTGGCGTTGCAGGTAATCGACGATCCACGCCACCGGCAGCGGCTCGGCATGCCACGAGAGGCGCGTCTTCAAGCCGGAAGGGATCAACCGAAAGAGCCAGCCGGCTTCGAGCTCGGTCCCGGGCATGCGCTCGAGGTACCAGGACCGGCTCCACCCCGCGTGGAATGAGAATTCGTGAGGACGTTCCAGTCCGAACGTCGGGCCGTGTACTGGTGTCGCGCTGGAAAAACCGATACCCATCTCGCGGAGCGCACCTTCGAGACGTTGCGCATTTGATGTCGGTGTGACCAATGAAGTCAGCCTGCGGTGGGCCGAGGGTGATCGCGACATCAGCTCGACGAACCGCAGATCAGCACCCCTCATGTCGTCGAAGTCGCGCGGTGTGGGCAGCGCGATTGTGTCGTCCCCGCCTGATCCCGGCTCGGTCTCGATCACGACCTGCAACGGCGCGTCGAGGCCGTCGAGCAGTCGCCTAAAGCCGTGGAGCCACCGCATTTGATCCGCATCTGATGCACCGTCGAAACCAAGTGGGTGAGTGGCCATCTGCACGACGCCATTGGCTCCGTGCCACAGCAGCGACGGGCCGCGCGTGGCAAGTCGAATTGGACCAACGTTCAACTGCTTGATTTCGGTTCTCGCCGTCGTTTCGAAAGAGTCCACTCGAATCGGTAGCGTCTCGCGGTGAAAATCGCGATGTCCGACAGCCAGCGGTCGGTTGCTCGCGCGCGCCACCGACCCCAAGCCATCACAACTCCCAGCGCAATGACACCCATAGACGCCGCGGCCCGGATCGGTTGTGGAGACCATGGCGATGACCAGAGCGCAAACCCCGCGAGCAGAGACACCACAAGGTATGCGAGACGCATCGGCGTCAAGCCGTAGATGAGCTTGTCCTCGAGGTCGACATCCAACGGAACGCGGGCCGGCATGAGGGGCACGCTAGGTGGATCAGATGCAATTAGGAACCCAGCGTGTTAAGTCCCTTGGAACCTTAGAATCGTTTCTCGGCTTTTGGTCACGCTCGCGTAGCTCAACTGGCAGAGCAGGGGACTCTTAATCCCAAGGTTCAGGGTTCGACTCCCTGCGCGAGCACCATCATGTGTATGACTGACGGTGTTCACCTACACCGAGGGCCTGGTCAACTGCCGTAGGCGCTCATAGGGAGTCTGGCCTCCGAGGGCGCCGTGCGGTCGAGAGAAATTGTAGAAGCGCTCCCACTCGTGGAGCTTCGTGTTGAACAGCTTGGCGTCGTCAATGACCTCGCCGGCAAGCATCCGGTAAAACTCTTCAGCGTCGATTCGATGCGAGCGCTCGACCTTGCCGTTGAGGCGCGGCGTCGATGGCCGGATATAGACGTGCTGGAGGCCTTTGTCCAGGAGGTGCCAGTGGAAGCCGGCCTGGAACTCGGCGCCGTTGTCGGTCTGGATCTTCATGACTTTGAAGGGCAGCTGCTCGAGCACATAGTCGACGAATCTGATTGCGGTCTTCTGGTCGAGGCGTTCGTAGATCCTCAAGACTCGGAGACGAGTGCAGTCATCGATGGCGGTGTACTGGTAGTGCTTTTTGCGTACTCCCTTAATGGGCTCGATGAACTTAACGTCGATCTGAACGGAGTGGCCGGGCTGCTGCTTCTCGTAGCGCTTCCAGCGTTCGGTGTGACGTTTGTAGCGCTGCGATGCCGGCAGGCGGTTCAGGTTGGCTCGTTTGAGGATCCGCCAGATTCCGGAAGGGCTCACCGAGACGTCGTGATATCGCTTGAGATACATGGCGATCTTGGCCGGGCCAAAGTGGTAGTGCTGGCGCAGGTGGATGATCTTGCCAACCACTTCGGCCTTGGTGGCATGTGGGCAAACCAGTGGCCGATGCGAGCGCTCGCGCAGGCCCTCAGGCCCCAACTCCTGGTAGCGGCGCAGCCACTGGTAGTAGGTGTGCCGCGAGATCCCGAAATACCGGCACGTCATGGCGACATTGCCGGTAACCTCCTCGACGTGCTGGATGATCGCGAGTCGCCGAGCTGCTCCCCTGGATAGTTCTCGTTCGGTCAACTGGGCTTCCTCCTCTTGTGAATTGGAATGCCCCAGTGTTAGGGATCTCCGTCAGTTCTAGACGAGCACCATCATGTGTGTGGAAGTTCAGCTGACGTGCATCCAAAGGCCGGCGGCTGATTCGCTCCAGACCTTCGGCTGATGCGCTACAGCTACTTCGGTTGATGCGTGACACTCCCCGCGCACAAGGGAGGTGAGCGTGGCTGTGCACGGGTACAAGGTGGTCTTGACCGTGATTGCTGATGGTCGAACGGTGACGAGGTGGCGAGGGACTGGGGTGTCAGTCGGCAGACGATCCGTGCCTGGATGGCGCGCTCTGTAGGCGGTGGATTGGAAGGGCTGATTAATCCTCACCAATTTTTGGCATCAACCGTCGGAGGGACGATGCAAGCTCCTCAGCGACTGGGAACACCAAGGCTTTGGGATCGCCCGCCGTGTTGGTCATTACGGAGATGACGATCCCTTCGTTCGGTAGGACGGCCAGAACCGACGAGTAACCGCCGTCTTCCCATCCTCCGTTGCCGATCGCTTGGTCCGCCCCGCGCCACGCGCCGTGCTTGGTTTGATCGTACACGCCAAGCCCGTAAAAACCGTTCCCGAAGTCCGTCATGGCCAGCAGAGACTTTTCAGAGACGAGCTGGCCGCCGAAGAGCAGATATCCCCAGAGAGCTAGCGCCCCCGAATCGCTTGCCATGCACCCGGACCCATTCGCGTAACTGGCTTCCGCCTTGGTAGGCAGATAGCCGCCGCCAACTTCGAGGATATTGGGCCGAGCCTGCCCTCCAAGGAACGGAAGCGCGAGCGGACCCTTCGGACGCTCCGCAGGCTGATAAACCATCGAGGCGAAGCGTGGATCGGCGAGGACGTCGGAGCGGAGTGCAGCGGCCACGCTCGTTCCGGTCGTTGCCTCGATTACCAAACCAAGCAGCATGTAGTTGGCGTCCTCGTAGACAAAGTGGTCGCCTGGTATCGAACGGTAGGCAGGAACGGTGGCCAAGACCTCCTGGGGTGTCCACACCCGCAGCGGATCTGCCTTCGCGCCACTGGGACCAAACCATGTCGGGTCGGGGATGCCGCTCTCCATGTGGAGCAGGTTTTCGACGGTGGCCCCATTGGTATCGAAGTGGAAGTTCGACGGGAGATGTTCCGAAACTGGGTCACTTAAACGCAGCAGGCCTTTTTCGGACAGGCGCATGACTTCGGCTGCGATCACCGTCTTGGTGAGGCTAGCGATGGAAAACTGTGAACGCACCTCGACCGGATGCACTCCGTCGGCGGTACCTGCCGCCCCGGACCATGCCTCGCCATCGGCAGCCAATACGGTCGCCGTGATGCCAGGCAGCCCTCCAGGATCGATTGCAGCGTTAAGGACGGCCTGCAGGGCACCCCTCGTGGATTGGGAGAAAGAACCGGTTGGCACATTCGGAAAGTGGCCAAGGGTGTAGGTCCGGGCGACCGGCGACGACGAAGAGCCGCAGGCGCCTGTCAACAGCCCGACGACGACAACCGCAGACAGAAATTCCCTCCCCATCCAACCAGCCGCCCTAACCGTTCAAGATGTCCGCGGCGTCCACGTTGACCGCAGCCATGGCCTGCTGAAGCGATGCTCGACCGGCATTGAATCCGGCTTGATCACCTGCTGACAGTGCCTCGGCCATCGTGACTAGAACCGTGTCGGCCGTTGCCAAATCAAGCTGCAGCCGGTTGTCCTTGGTGGTCATGGAGCTCGGGGCAGCGACCAGGACTACAGCTCTCTGGAAGCTCCCAACCTGCGCTGCGGTGCCTTGGAGCAAGGCCTGGCAGCTGGTTGCCTGACTCCCAGTGCAAGTGATCTGGTTCTGGCCGGCCAGGTCTTGGCACACCACGCATAGATCAAGATTTCGTTTTTCGTTGCGCACAGAGCCGAGGTACGTTGCCACGGTCCCCTGTTGCGAACTCAGGACGCCGGTAAACATCGCGTCCATCCATGGACGCCCGCTGACGACGGCCGCAACCGAGCGATCCATGCCCGCAGCGTCCTGCGCCCGGCTGGCCGCAAGCACAGCATTGAGGCGCGTGAGTTGTAGTGCATTGTGGCGACGCATTTGACCGACTGCAACGGCGAACCTGGCGGGCGGTTCGAGCCGATTGAGATCATTTTGGATTTGGTTCACGACAGGTATGCGGAGGCTCACGTCGGCATCGCAGGCTGCAAACTGGTTGCCGAAGCACACCGACTCGATGCCTGGATCTGGGATCTTGATGTAGTCGTCGTACAGCATCAGTTTGTACGCGGCGATCGCGCGCTCCGAGTCGGCAGGAGTCTCACGGTCTGCCGCAGGGTGTGTGACCAGGAAGGCGGCGGCTGCCGCAATCGCCAGCACCACGACAGTCATAACGGCGGCCAGTCGGAGTCCCAACTTTGGCGACCTCATCGGAAACGCCGGCCATCTCTGCGGCTTGACTCGCTTGCTGGCGAGAGCGGTCCGCAGTCGCTCGTAAGCACCCGGTCGCGGTTCGACATCGAGTGCTTCGTGGATTCGATCAAACAGAGTCCGTTCTTCCATCAGAATGCCGCCCCCTGGATCTGAATGATTGGACGGAGGCGACGGACTGCTCGTTCGACGCGAGTCCTGGCCGCCTTGGTGGAGATACCAAGCGTTGTCGCGATCTCCTCAAATGGCATGTCGAGGTAGTAGCGAAGGACCACAATCAGTCTTTCGTCGTGGCCTAACCTGAGGAGGGCTCGGCGAAGGTCGACTGCGGCTGCGACGTCAACCGACTGTCCCTCACCCTCAAACGATTCGGCCTTGACCACAGACCACCACCTGCTTCTGCTCACGGTCCGGCATTGATTGGCCACGATGGCTAGGAACCATGGCCGTAGGCTGGCGCCCTCGCGAAGGTTGCCAAGCCTTCTCCACGCTTTGAAAGCTGCTTCCTGAACGGCGTCCTCCGCTTCGTCGGCGTTGTGGAGTAGTCCAAAGGCCACGCGGAACGCCACCCTGTACTGAGGACGAATGAGCTCGGCAAAGGCTGAACCGTCGCCCTCCCTGGCAGCCAGGATCAATTCGGTGTCGGTCTGGACGAACATCACTTGGACCATCGCACTCGACCTATATAGGGCGTCGCGGGCCGATGTGCCCCAAATTTCTTGGCCGGAAATCATCTGGAGCAAACAGTGGCAACTGACCGTATATGGCTGTGAAGGCGATCTCTTCGTTGACACCGGCAACAGCCATATAAGGAGTCGCGAATGGACACACTTACGAGACGGGTTTTTCGGCTGGCATTCATGACGTTGGGATTGGCGGGGCTGCTCGTCGCAGTCAACGCTGTGCCTGGGGCGGCCACGCCACCGTCGGGTCTGACAAACGTCACCTTGGCGCGTGGCACCGACCTGTCGGTTGGGACCATCGCGTTCAAAGAGGGAACGGACGTAGTCGTGACGCAGATCACGGTCATCCCCGGCGGCTCCTCTGGCTGGCACGCGCATCCAGGGGGTGCAATCGTGGTCGTGGAGCAGGGCGAGCTCACCGTGCACCGATCGGTCGGCAGCCAGTGCGAGACCACCAACTACACCGCAGGGCAGGCGTTTATCGAGCGACCTGGCGAAGTGGATGACGTGGTCAATACCGGCAGGACCCCATACGTACTCATCGTCACTTTCCCGCGTGTACCTCAGGGTGGCTCCGCGAGGATCGACGTGCCAGACCCGGGTACTTGCCCGGGCATCTGACGGCTGTTGGGCGGCGGCGCGCTCTTCGATGGGGACGCCGCTCGCTAACTCGATGACCGACAACCAGTCGGAAGCCCAAACGTCGTCACTTAGCCGACCGCACTCGACCTAGAGGGCGTTGCGGGCAGATGTGCCCCAAATCTCTTGGCCGAAATCAGGTGGGGCAAATTGAGGCAACGGACCGTATATCGCTATGAAGGCGATTTCGTCGTTGCCACCGTCAACAACCGCATCAGGAGTCGCGAATGAGCACGCTTACCAGGGTCAAGATGGCCGCCCTGGTGGCGGCGCTGCTCGCTGTCGCGATTGTGGCCACGCTTCTGCTCACCGCGCGGTCACTCCACTCGAGGCATATCGTTCTGGCGAATCCGGTCGTTACGGGTATTCCGGTTTCCCTCCCGAAGTCGGGCGCCCTCGCTCCCGGGACCTATTTCCTGGCCAATCCAGATCCTTCCTGCGCAGGAGGATGTTCCGCTTACGCGGGGATCTATTTCACGCTGCCACCTGGATGGGCCAGCAGCAAAGGGCTCGTGTACAAGCACCTGAATCAGCCTGGCGAGGTTGCGTTCAGCGCCTGGACCGTGGATCAGGTGTACGCCGACCCCTGTGACTGGCAGGGAAGCGCGCTGAGCCCGCTCGATCTAGCCAACCATTCCCATGCTGCAAATGGTGCGATTGTGCTGGCGCCCTATGACGGGGGGCTGGCCAACCAGGCCTTTCGGGGTCCCCTCCCGCGTGCGCTGACCCCAGTGAAGCTGACGGATTTGTGGGCCGGACAAAGGGGGAGCGTGCTTGCCCTGCGGATCGATCTCTCAGTGCCGGCCGCGCTGGACATCTCCACCTGTGACAAGGGGGAGTTCCGAAGCTGGACCGAGTGGCATAGCAATGGTGCGAATTCCCATAACGCCGGCGGCCAGCTCGACTCTGTGTACATGGTCGATGTCGATCGCCGGCCGCTAGTGATCGACGCTTCGCACATGCCAGCCACCTCTCAGGCGGACCTCGCAGAGCTAAAGGCCATCCTCGCGTCGTTGATCATCGATCGGGGCTGATCGAGCCGACGGTGTGGAGTCCCGCCGCCATTGGGAGCAGCCACGACGTCTTCGCACCCTATTAGACACCTTGACCGGGAGACTCCCTGATCCTCGCTGAGACTCCCTGAGACGGTTGCGTCATAAATTCGAGCTCGAGTGAGACGCGCTGATCCTCGCTGAAACTCCCTGAGACGGTATGTCGAGAGACTCTTAATCCCAAGGTTCAGGGTTCGACTCCCTGCGCGAGCACCAAGATGCCTGTGCAAGTTCTGCTGACAGGTCTCGAAAGGCCTTCGGCTGATGCGTTACACACCTTCGGCTGATTTATCACGCTCCCGCGCATGAGGGAGGTGAGCGCGGCTGAGCAGAGATACAAGGCAGTCCGGGCGTTCGCAATTTGATGGTCGAGGGACGATTCCGGCCGGGCGCCACTGCTCGCTTACGTGGAGCGACCGGTAGGCGCAACTCGCACATGGGTGGCGAAGAAAAGCTAGCCTGATCCTTTCTAGTAATGGGCACGAGCTTCGTTGGGCGGCAAACCGAGCTCGCACTGCTCGAAAGCATCGGCTCGAACGCGATCGCAGAGGAGACTCCGTCCGCCGTTCTGATTTCAGGACCGCCAGGATCTGGCAAGTCGCGGCTGCTAACGGAGTTCGCCGGCCGGCAGCGACGTCTCCGCCCGCTGCGCATGGCCGGCTACGAGGCCGGCAATCGGGTTCCTCTGGCCGCGGCGGCGGATCTGATGCGTGAACTCTCCAAGGTGTCCGGAGCAGGCGCGATGTTGAGCGAGCTTCTCTTCGAACCGACGCCCGCCAGGCACAGTTCGCTCGAACCGCTGCGGATATTCGAAGCCGCGCGACGGTCCCTGCTCGGATTCGCCGATCCACTTTTGCTCGTCGTTGACGACGTCCAGTGGATAGACGAGCTCTCAGCGGCTCTGTGCACTTACCTCGTACGCGCTGCGGTAACTGAGCAGACGGAATTTATCGTTATCGCGGCCGGTCGGCCGTCGCACGAAACGATTGTGTTCTGGGACTCCTTGATCAAGGAGCTCGGCACCGAGCGAGTGACAAGTATTGAGCTCGGTCCTCTCGAACGCGAAGACGCGGTACAACTCGTCAGACAGGTCGCCCCTGATTCGAGCCCCGAACGAGCCGCGGAGCTCTGGTCCCGAGCGAAAGGCTCGCCGTTCTGGATTGGCGTGCTTGCCCGCGGCGACGAAAGAGTGAATCTCGCGGGCCTCGGCATTGACGCGAGTCGAGTGCTCGCGCTCCTTGCCGTCACGACCCGTCCACTTGCCGTCTCCGAATGCGGCGGGGTGTTGGGCTGGGACGAATCGCGATCTGAACGCGCAGTCGCGGAACTGGAGCGGTCTGGCTTGGTGGTCCGGCACGCCCTGTCGCATGGAGTCGCCCATGACCTGATCCGCGAGTCGGTCATCAGCGAGTTGTCTGCGCCTAGGCGTCGCGAGCTGCACGCAGCCCTCGCCAGGTGGTTCGAACATCATGCGGAGACCGACGTTCAACTCCTGCACGAGGCACTCATCCACCGCCGCGAAGCAGGGGCGGACCTCACCGACGTCGCCCTTCGCGTCCTTCAATCACCGCGACGAAGGCTGCTCGGTCGAGGAGGACTGCACGAGCTTGCGCAGGTCGCTGACTCACAACGACTCGCCGAACCGGTCGGAGTCGCGCTTCGGATCGCAGTGGCGCAACTGGCAAGCGAACTTGGGGACCAGCAAATCGCACTCGAGAGGTGGTCGCACCTCGCAAGTGTCGTCATTGATCCGACGGTTCGCGCCACCGCGTTCCTCGCGGCCTCTAAAGCGGCGATGCGGGTAGTCGAACGCAAGGAAGAGGCGTTTCCACTTCTCGAGCTCGCGCCAAGCCAATCGACTGACGATCCTGTGATCGCCGTCGAAATCCAATCGCATCGAGCCAACCTGCTTCAGGTTGTCAAACACGAAGCCGAAGAGGGTCGACGCGTCGCCTTCCGGGCAGCGGAAAAGGCGCGACAGCTCTGGGGCCAACATCCTGTCGAAATGACAGAGCGCGAACGAGACGCTTACGTGGCCGCCCTACAGGTCGCCTTCGATGCGGCCGTCGTCGAAGAGGATGGTCCAGCTCAACTGGGCATCGCCGACGAGCTAACGCTTGTGGCGCGCGGTTCAGAGGAAGGAGTCGTCTGGGCCGACCACGACCTGGCCGTCGGTTTGATGTTCGCCGGCCGAATGGGTGAGGCGATCGATAGCGGGCGGCGCGCTTGGACGCGAGCGCACGAGCGGATGCTTCCGATGCTGATGCTGACGTCGGGCGCGAATCTGCTGAGCATGCTCATCGCCGCAGCCCGACTCGACGAGGCAGGCGAAGTCATCTCGGAATGCATCGAACTTGAGCAACGTCTTGCCGGCACAGCCGAGCGCCTCGCCATGGGGAAAGTTGGCAACTATTCGATCCACGATCTACGGCATCAAGCGTGGCTCTCGCGCGGTGACTGGCGCGACGCCATCGCCAGTCTGGAACGCGAAATCGCGCGCCAGCAGGAGCCGCATTTTCGGATGCATCTTCACTGGCATGTTTTCGTGTGGCTTGCCAGGTGCGGCGATCGAAAGCGAGTAGACGAAATCGACCGTCACATCGCGGCGAGCCACAAGGACGCGGTGGCGGCCGATTGCCGGCGATGTGCACGGGAGCTCATGCTCAAGACCGCCGAGGCGTTCGCGCGTCTGGGTCGCTTCGAACAAGCGGAAAGGCAGCTAAGGCAATGGGATGAAAGTGGGAACTCGGGGGCCGTGAACGACGCCTTGTGGCGGCGACACATCGCCGCTCTGATCGCCACTGCCGAGAGCGACCGTTCTAGCGTTGCTGAGCTGGAGTCAGTCCTGGCGCAGAGGAGCCAGCTCGGCCTGATCGCCTCGGCGCTCTGGACGAGGCTCGACCTTGCCACGGCCGTGCAGGCAACCAATAGCCGGCGCGCCGCGGAGGAGTTTCGACAGGCAGGCGAATTGGCGGCGGCGGTGGGCGCGTTCACCGAGCAGCAGATGGCCGAACTCGGATTGCGCCGCCTCGGGGTCCGAACATGGCGACGCGGTCCGGCCCGCCAAGGAGAGCGCGCATTCGAAAGACTGAGCGAGCGGGAAAGGCAGATCGCGAGCCTGATCGCGGCTGGCCAAAGCAACCCCGAGATCGCGAGCAGGCTGTTTCTTTCCCGGAAAACTGTTGAGCGGCACGTTTCGAACATCCTGGCCCGAACGGGCAATCGCAACCGCACCGAGCTGGCCCGGTTTCTGAGCGCGCAAGAGCTGACTTCCAGAGCCACGAAATGAGGGAGCTCCCCGATGAACGTTCAGGGCTTTGCGCGGAAGCTGGCCTCATCAAGACCGCGGCCCGAGAGCCCGGTCTATTACCAGGAGGTCGGAACAAATGCAGAACGTCAGGACGATGATCAGGCGACCGGTTCCCATCGGGACGGCGGCGGCCAGTGGATTTCTCGCCTTCGTGGCCGGGGCAGTAATCGCTCTCGCAGTGCCAGCGGTCGCGACCGGAGTTTCAGTGACCAACAACTCCAGCGGGCCTGCATCAACCTCGGCGGTGAGCGCTGAGCAGATCGCCCTCAATCGCTCAGAGCAAGGACTCGGACCCGATGCTCAGGAGCGGAACGAGCAGCACTCCCAGGCAGGGGCGAGGGCTCCGGAAGACACCCACGGTCACTAGAGGCGGATTACCGAGCTGGTCATCGCGCGGCCAGCTCGGTGACACCTTATTTGGTTTCGAATCCAGGCCTTGATCGCGCCTATACCGCTGCGAGAGCCGCCACCTTGGCGGCGCGGCCGCGGCAGTACGCGAGCCACAAGACCGCC
>WNEY01004037.1_pt1 | contig 19288 bp, 15 predicted proteins | sample 5400531 | NCBI WGS metagenome assembly WNEY01 (sample SAMN13153338, study PRJNA577476) | soil metagenome | isolation source: 200 cm saprolite under Douglas fir tree site 1 | place: USA:California | collected 2015-04-18
CCAATATGCCAAGGGGTTGGTCCATTGCGATCAGACGCTTGGCGAGGAGATTCGGCAGAAGATCGAGCGTCTGAAATGGTCACTGTGGCATGGCAATCTCTCCAAGGCGTTCTATAAAATTGATGACATCGAGTCATTGATCTACAATTTCGAAGAGACGTATCCAAAGTTCAAACAGCTGATCAAAGCTGTGGAAGAGTTCCGCACCTCCATCACCAACAACCGCCACCTGATCCCGAATTATGGCGAGCGGTATCGTCATGGCGAGGCAATTGCCACGGGGTTCGTGGAGTCGACGGTCAACCAAGTGGGGAGCAAACGGTTCTGTAAGAAGCAGCAGAGGCAGTGGTCGAAACGCGGTACGCATCTGCTGTTGCAAACGCGGGTCAAAACACTCAACCGTGAATTGGGTTCAGTATTCAAGCGATGGTACCCGGATATGCAAGTCGAAGAGCTGGCTGAAGCGGCCTCATCCCCAGCTTCTCCATGCTCTCTGTGGTCCTTGGGAACTCCTGTCGGGATGGCTCTGCCATGAGCACCGGTGCCGCTCCTCAGCGGTACACTCTAGGGGCTCCGGCACCGCCTGTCAAGCAACCAAACGGTCACCCATATCCTGGCCTCCCGCCTGGGGCCTGTGCGGGTCGCACACCCCGCATCGCCGTCATGTCTGGCTGTACATCCCGCCTATTGCCTGACCACCGCGTGGCGTGATGCACCAGGGCCATGGCGGCGATCTTGAGAGCGCTCAAGCATTTTTCCCTGCGGTGCGAGCCCGGGGTAGCGTAGGTATAGGAGGACCGTGGAGGGAAGCATCTGAACTGTTCAGACAATGTGGTCTGTTCTTCAGCCGAATCCAACAAAGATGTCACACGGGCAACGCCTGGGGGTGCGCTGGGCGCGGGCGTGGATAGATAGAGGGAAACACGGCGATGCTGGCGAATCGCGCGAGGCGCTCAGCGCCAGCCGGGCAGGAGAATATACCGGATCAGCCAGCACGCCGCCGCACAGCAGAGGCCAGAGGCGAGGGCGGTGGGAAGCGCCACCCCTCCACGCCCGCTGAGATAGCCCTCCAGGGCCACGGTCAGGAGCAAGAACTGCACGAAGACCAGGCTCGCCAGGCACACCATGACCGTGTAGATGAGCGACATCTGCTGCGCACGCTGGGCGCGCCGTTGCCGCGCTGGCGTTAAGAAAGTTTGCCGATCGCCCATAACTCCTGGCCTCTCCTTTCCAAGGTAACACGCGGCAGCGGCCGCGACGGCGGGCCGGCTAACACCCGACCGTCGACGGCGCCAAAACTCCCGGCGTGGCAGGGACAGTACAGCGTCTGGTCCACGGCCCGATAGCTGACCGGGCAGCCCAGGTGCGTGCACTTCTGCCCAAACGCGACATACCGGTCGGCGTCGAGGTGCACCAACAGGCAGGGATCGTCCAGACTGGGATAGTGGAACCCCTGCGAGCCACCAACCGGGAGTTCATCCACGGCCGCGACCCGCACCTGTGGGAGGAGGCCTGGACCCCAGCGTTGCTTGAGTCCCCCCAGCACGGCCAGGATGCCGTTGGCAACACACGTCGCCAAGGACACCCAGACCAGCGACTTGGTAAACTCGCGTCGCGTCACGAAGTGATCGTCGACCCACGAGATGGGGAAATGGTCTTTCCAGGCCGGAACGTCACGCACGTCCACTCTCCTTCCGTCAGGATGAGGCGCCAGAGAGGGAGGAGCAAGGGGTGGTCGCACTGTCCCGTAGTGCCATAAAGGCGGTGACATCGACCTCCAACTCCTGCACCCCCACCGGCACCATAATCTGGACTTTGGTCTGCACCACCTGTGGCCCAAACACAAACCGGTTGATCGGCCGCTCCCGCCGGCGGGCTTCGATCTCCTCGTGTGGACCGTAGGCCAGCGCTCCGCTGGGACAGACGGTGACACACATGGGCCGCTTCCCGGCCGAGGTGCGGTCGTAACACATATCACACTTCATCATCAGGTCGAGGTGTGGGATGTACTCGGGCACACCAAATGGGCACGCCAGTACACAGTTCGAGCACCCGATACAGTGCGAGGTGAGCGCCGACTGGACGATACCGTCAGCCGTCTTTTTGATCGCATCCGCCGGACAGACCGCGGCGCACGCCGGCTCCTCGCAATGCATGCAGACCACCGGCACCGTCTGCGGCGACTGGGAGCGGTCCGTGTACTCCAGGTGGATCATGGATATGCCCTGGTGCGTCTCGCACTCGGCGCAGGCGTGGTAACACGCCTGACAGCCAATACACCGGGAAGGGTCGATAAAAAACTCCATACCCGTGTCAATCATCGTGCTGGTACTCCGTGAGCCTTCATATGCTGCTCCGTTTCACGCCGCGGATAAACGCGGATGACACGGATAAGCCGTGTTCATCCGCGTCATCCGCGGCCTTTTCCAGGCGCACGGCACAGACTTTGAACGCTGGGATCTTCGAGATCGGGTCGAGGGCCCGGATCGTCAGGCGGTTCGCCGAGCGCTCCTCCGGCCAATGGTACGGGATGAACACCGTGTCGGGTCGAATCGTGCGCACCACCTGGCAGGGCAAGGTAATCTCCCCACGCCGGCTCACCACCCGCACGCGGTCCCCCGTCCGCACGCCAAGTGTCATGGCCAGTTCGGGGTGCATCTCCAGCAGCGGCTCCGGGTACTGCTGCACCAGCGGACCGATGCGCCGGGTCTGCGTGCCGCTCAGGTACTGCGAGACCACTCGGCCGGTGGTGAGGCACACCGGGTACTCGGCATCGACGTCCTCGGCCGGAGGGCGGTACGCCACGGGGTGGAATTTGGCTTTGCCATCGGCATGATAGAACGTGCCACCGGTAAACAGCCGCGGTGTCCCCGTATGCTCGGGGTCTGGACAGGGCCAGAAGACGCCGTACTGCTTGTCGATTTTCTCGTAGGTAATGCCGTAATAGTCGCACACCCCTCCTCGTGATACCCGCCGTAACTCCCGGAAAATGTCCTCGACGCAGGCGTAAGGGAACTGCTTCCAGGGCGCAAAGCGCCGCGCCAGGTCGCAGACAATCTCCCAGTCCGCACGCGCCTTCCCCGGTGGCGGCACGGCCTGCCGGATGCGCACGACGCGCCCTTCGGCAGTGGTCACGGTGCCTTCGTCTTCCTCGTGGAGCGAACCCGGCAGGATGACATTGGCATGGCGCGCCGTCTCCGACATGAAAAAGTCAATGACGCAGAAGAAGTCGAGCTTCTCGAGCGCAGCGCGGGTGTAGTCGGCGTCCGGCAGGGAGACGAGGGGGTTAAAGCAGATACTCAGGAGCCCGCGAATCTCGCCCCGGTGGATGGCCTCCATCATTTCGGTGGCGGCGTAGCCCACGCCCGGGAGTTCGTCGGCGGAGACCCCCCAGCGCTCGGCCACGATACGGCGATGCTCGGGATTGTCGAGGTCACGCCCGCTCGGCAGCTGATTGCAGCGCTGGCCGTGCTCCCGCCCACCCTGGCCATTGCCCTGCCCGGTAATGGTCGAGTAGCCGCACCCTGGCTGACCGATCTTGCCCGTGGCCAGCACCAGGTTGATGCAGGCCAGGCAGTTTTCTGTCCCCTGGGTGTGGTGCTCGATACCCCGGGCGTGCAAGAGCATCGCCGTCGGCGCTGTACCCCACCACTCCGCCGCCTGCACAATCGCCGCGGCTGGTACCCCGGTGATGTCTGCGGTGCGCTCCGGGGTGTAGGGCGCCACGGCGGCCTGCACCGCTTCAAAGCCGTTGGTATGCTGTGCGATGAACGCCTGATCGATCCAGCCCCGCGCGATGCAGACGTGCAGGAGGCCATTCATCAGGGCACTGTCGCGCCCGGGACGCACGGGCAGCAGCAGGTCGGCCGTGCGGGCCACCGGCGTCAGGCGCGGATCGATGACGATCACCCTGGCGCCGTTGTCGCGGGCTCGCCAGACGTAATCCGTCAGGATGGGGAAGCACTCGCCCACATTGATGCCAGTCAGGATGAGACACTTCGCCAGCGGAATGTCGCTCCACGGCTGTCCGCCCCGGTCGATGCCAAACGCCAGACGATTCGCCGCGCCCGCCGACACCATGCACAGGCGGCCGTTGTAGTCGATGTTCTTCGTGCGCAGCGCCAGACGCGCGAATTTACCAATGAGGTACGCCTTCTCGTTGGTGAGTGAGGCCCCCGACAGGAGCGCGAAGGCATCGCGGCCGTATTGCTCCTGGATACGGCCAATGTGCTCGGCCACCAGGTCGAGCGCTTCGGGCCAGTCGGCCTGGCGAAACCCGTCTGGAGTGCGGATGAGCGGTGTCAGCAGACGGTCCGGGTGACTGCCCTGGAGGTATCGTTTCACCCCTTTGGGACAGAGCATCCCCCGGTTCAAAGGGAAATCTTCCCAGGGTTCAAAGCCGATGACCTTATCGTCCTTGACTTTGAGCTGGATGCCGCACTGGACACCGCAGAAGCAACAATGGGTCTTGACGAGCCGATCAGGGGTACCGCGCCCATGCCAGCCACCTGGAGGCGTGTCATGGAGATGGGGGCCGTACTGCGCGATCAGTTGTGCGGTCGTTTGCGAAAGGGTAGCCATGGACACCAACTCCTGTCACGGGGTGAGAGACCTGTCGCGGTGTACGTGCGCTCCTGCCGTGGGGCGCGCCACCCCATCCGCCATCACGCGTCCTTGCCACACGCCCACCTGACACCGCCGGCAGCGCGGGCAGACGTGCATATAGTGCATTGCCGGCTCGGGGAGACGCCAGTCAAGCCCCACGTCGGTGAGCACGGCCTTGAGATCCTCAACGTGCCGGGCGCCAGCAAAGCCCTCGCCACACAGGCGGCACACCGCCGGCGGTGTGGCGGCGTTCGCTTGCTTATAGACCAGCACGCTGAGGTGTAAGGGACGCTGAAAGATGTGGAAGAGCTTGCCAAACGGCAGGTAGAGCAGGGTAGCAATAACCGTGACGGCATGGATGAGCGAGATCACCACATAGCCAGCGCCGCGCAAGGCGTACATACTAAACGTCAGCATCAGCCCGGTGGCGGAGACCGCCAGGAGCAGGAGCAAGGGCACCAGGTCGTTGCCGAACTGCTGGCTGGCTACGGCGTCGGCGTCTTGCAAACGCCGGTGCAGCGTCAGTGCGACCCCCAGAATTACCAGCACTGCCGAGAGGTTCAGGAGATTGAAGAGCACATAACGCACGGCGGATTGCGTGTGAAATGCGCCAACACGCAGACCGAACAGGAGCACTTGATAGACCTGTGGGTCGTCCAGGCGGCTCTCGAAGTGGAGCCAGCCAAACACCAGGGGAAAGGTCACCGCACCAGCGATGAGCGTGCCCCAGGAGAGGCAGAAGTGGGCGAACCAGCGCCCCAGGCCACGCCGATAGATGAAACGCTGGGCCATGAAGTTACTGCAGAGAGCGCCAGCAAGTCGGCCCAGGTTGCCCATGACCTGGCCCGGCGTAGCGAGGAGCTGCCAGCCGCGACGCCAGTAGAGGCGCGTCGGTGGGCGCTGCAGCCACACGGCATACCGGTAGGCTACGGCAAAAGCCGAGAACAGCGCCCCGAAGGTGTAGATCAACAGCGTTGAATCATAATTCCGCAAGGTGCGCGAGCCGAGCAAGAGACCGCCCCCCAGCACCAGGACTACTACCGTGCCCGCTACCAGACCTCGCAGGTCGAGAAATCTCGTGCTTCTCATACTCCTACCACCATCGCCTCGTCCGGCACCACCTGCTGCCGGAGCCGCTCTAACTCGAGACCGCCTTCGATGAGCTTACGCATGTCTCCCATGCCACGCGTGGTGCCCAGTAGGAGGCCGCCCACCGGCAGGCCGTAGCGGAAGATGACGCGGCGGTACGTCCGCGCCGTCTCGTCGTGCTGCAGCCGCGAGGTGATGGCGTCGCCGTCCTCCAGGATCTCGCCCATCGACACCAGCGGGATGCCCAGGCATTTGAGGATGGTGACGGGCACGCAGCCCCGGAAAAAGGCCGTCTGGCCCACCGCATTGGTAACCGCCACTTTAGCCTGTTCGATAGCATTGGTCCACAGGCCAACGACCTGCCCGCGCCATTCAGCGACATCCCCAGCTGCGAAGACCTGCTCGGCAGAGGTCTGCATGCTGTCATCCACGAGCACGCCACGGTTGCAATGGATGCCCGAGCGCTTCACCCACTCGATGTTTGGCCTGATGCCGGTCGAGACCAACACCAGGTCGGCTTCGAAGCGCCGCCCGTCGGCGAGTTTGAGCCCCTCCACACGCGAGCTCCCAAGGAGTTCCTGTACGCCCACATGCACGTGCGGCTCGATGCCCTTGTCGCGCACCATAGCCGTGAACAGCGCCGCGCCGGCCTGGTCGAGTTGACGCGGCAGCAGGATGGGCGCCAGCTCGAAGACCCGTACCGTGGCCTGCCGTTTGACCAGGCCGTACGCCGCTTCGAGGCCCAGCACACCGCCGCCGATGACCGCCACTCTGGCACCGGGGCGCGCCTGCTCGACAATCCCCTCCACATCCGCCAGGGTGCGGAGCAGGAAGACCCCTGGGAGGTCCGCACGATAAAACGGTGGCGTGCTCGCCGCGCTGCCATGCGTGAGGATACAGGCGTCGTACGGCAGTTCTCGCCCTTCGCTGAGCAGCGCCAGATTTTTGATGGGGTCGAGACTGATGACGCGCGTCTCCGTCAACACCTCAACCTGCTGTTCGGCGTACCAGGCCGGCGTGTAGTCGAAGAGGGTGTCGCGGGTGACTTCCTCGGCCAGGAAGCGCGTCAGGTTGAGGCGGTTATAAAACGTGTAAGGCTCGTCGGTAACCAGCGTGATCTGCGCCGTAGGGTCGAGAGATCGGGCGGTCTGCGCGGCAGTGTGTCCGGCGATACTGCCGCCAACGATCAACAGACGCTTGCCTGTAGGCTTCGGCAGCGCGGCTCCGTCCGCTGCGTCCCCCCGTGCGGCGCTGGCACGCTGCTCCCGGCGTCGAAAGTCGCTGCCAGGCACGCCGCAGACGGGGCAGAGTTCAGGCGGCGCATCGCCAGTGTGCTGCAGGGCACACGAGGGGCAGAGCCACGGGGATGGGCCAGCCGCTGGGCGCGGCGACGCGCTCCGGGTAGCCCTGGCAACCCGGCGCGCCGTGGCGGCCTGAGACAGCGCTGGCGCCGCTGGTGCGTCGCTCTCCTCGGTCTCGGACGCTGCGTCGGGAGCTGGTTCAAACTGCGCCCGCAGGGCGGCACAGAGCGGACAGAACGGCGGCGGGTCGCTAGCCACGTGCAGGTGACCACAGCGCGCACAACGCCAGGTGGGCAGCTCCTGTGACGCCGGCTCGGCCTGGTGTCCCTGGAGCTTCTTGCGCCAGTACTGGCTGAAAGTCTCCGTGTCGCTGCGGTGTAAATAAAAATCGTGGACGACCTGCTCGAGGAACTCTGGGAGCTGCTCGAAGGGCACGCTTTTCTGGTAGAGAATACCCATCTGGACATCCTGGGCGATACCGCCCCCGAGATACACGTCGAAGGCGTCCACGACACGCAGTCGGCGGCGTATTTTGACGCCCTTGAGCCCGATGTCGGCCGTGTAACTCATGGCGCAGGCACTCGGGCAGCCGCTCATGTGGAGGTTGATGCCATGGAGTTGCACGTTGCGCCGCCGTAGCGCCTCGATGAGCTGGTAGGCATACCCCTTGGTCTCGGTGACTGCCAGGTTACAAAACTGTTTGCCAGTGCACGCCACCATGTGGCGTGTCACGGCATCTGGCTCGAAGGTCAGCCCGTGCCGCGCCAGGGCGTAGCCCACCGCCTGGCGGGCGGCGGACGCAATGCCTGGCAGCACCAGGTTCTGATTAGAAGTGGTGCGCAGCGTCCCGTCCCCATACTGCCGCGCCATCACCGCCAGCCCTTCGAACTGGTCCCAGGTGAGGCGTCCAACCGGCACGCACACGCCGACGGCCCAGAGATCCTCCTGCTTCTGCTTGAACCAGCCAATAAAGTCTTCGTCCCGTGCTGGCCTGGGCGGTGCCTGGGGAAAGCGCTCGAGTTCGTAGCCCAGACGCTGCTCGATCTCGAGCAGCACCTGGTCCGGGCCGAGCCGTTCGATGAGATAGCGAAAGCGCACCTGATTGCGGTTATGGCGCTGCCCTAAGTCGCGGAAGGTGCGCAGGGTCGCCGCAGTGACGCCCAGCACCTGTTCTGGACGCACGCACACGGGGATGTGCCAGGCCAGGTGCGGTGCCTGTCCCTGGTTACCACCGAGTAGCAGTTGGAAGCCGACCGTGCCATCGGGGCCAGGCGTGGCGACATAGCTGATATCCTGAGTCCAGGCGTGGGCTGCCGCCTCTGCCCGCCCGGTCAGGGCGATGTTGAACTTGCGCGGCAGATCGGAAAATTCACGGTTACCAATGATCATGGCCTGGATGTGCCGCGCCAGTTCCCGGGTGTCGATGAGCTCTTCAGCATCGATGCCGCTCCAGGGGTGCGAGGTGATGTTGCGGATGTTGTCGTGGCCCGACTGGCGTGACGTCAGCCCTACACGCTCGAGAGCGGCGCGCACACCGGGGAGTTTTTCAATAGTCAGACCTTGAATTTGGACGTTGCCCCGCGTGGTGACATCGACAATGCTGTACCCGGACTCATACGCGATGAAGGCCAGGGCGCGGGCCTGGTTGGCAGTCATGGTACATCCGGGAATGCGGACACGGCACATGTAGTGGTTGTTGTCGTTGTTTTTGCGGTAGAAGTAGCCGTACCACTTCATGCGTTCGAGGTCAGCGTCGTCGATCGCCGCCATCGGCGTGCCCTCCTGCGCATAGCGCAAGATGTCGGGCCACACGTCGATGCCATGCTTGGCCGCTTTCCAGATTTCCACTCGACTTTTCTTGGTCGCCAGGTCGTCAACTGGCGTGGTCGCCACGGCGCCTGGGGCGACGCGCACCCACACCTGGCCCTGTGCGACTTTGGTCTCGAAGGTGCGCTGGTGGCGTCCCTGCTCGGTCAAGCACCTCCCCGTCCTGGCATCAAACTCCCAGCCGTGCAGCGGACAGCGCACCGTCGTGCCCTCCACGCTGCCCTCGCCGAGCGGACCGCCTTCGTGGGTACAGGCATTGTCGAGGGCGTGAATTCCCGCCGTCGAACCCACCAGGGCAATGGTGGCTGCGCCAGCCTGCACTTGCCGGACCGTACCCGGACGCACGTCAGCCACCTCAGCCACGACCACCCACTCCTCTGTCGCTGCTGCTGGCGGCATAATGGCCGGGACTTCCACCCACACCTGGCCGCGCTCCAGCTTGACGGCATAGCGGCGTTGGGGTGACTGCTGCTTCTCCGTCAAACAGGTGCCCGTCTTGCAATCAAACTGCCAGCCGTGTAGGGGGCAGGTGACGGTATGGCCCTGGACGAGCCCCTCGCCCAGCGGCCCTCCTGAGTGCGGGCAGGTATTGTCCAGCGCAAAGAACCCCTCAGGTGTCCGGATCAGGGCCAGCTCGAGCCCGGCGGCACGGACAACGCGCGCCGTTTCAGACGCCAGATCAGTCACTGGCGCCACCGCTACCCAGGTGGAAGCATCGTCTTCACGCATATGCAGTACTCCGCGTCCTCTGAGCCCAGACTCTCAATCTGCGCCACTCCACCGCGCCATCCACGCACCCCTCGAGCGTCGTACGCCTCGTCAGGCGGGCCAGCTGCAGCTTGTGGCGCTTTACGCCGCAGCGCGCTCCTCCAAGAAGCTGATGAGGTGATCGCGCCACCGGTAATAGTCAGGATGATTGAGCACCTCCACCCGGGAGCGCGGGCGTGGGAAAGGCACCGCGAGAATCTCCCCAACCGTAGCGGCTGGGCCGCTCGTCATCATAACCACACGGTCCGCCAGGAGCAGGGCCTCATCGACATCGTGCGTGACCATCACGACAGTTTTGCGGTCCTCTTCCCACAGCCGCATCAGCTCATCCTGGAGTTCCATGCGGGTGAGGGCATCGAGGAGACTGAACGGCTCATCCAATAGCAACACTTTTGGTTCCAGCGCAAAAGCCCGGGCAATGCCGACGCGCTGGCGCATGCCTGCGGACAACTCACTGGGGTAGCAGTCAGCCACTGCCGCCAGACCCACGAGACTGAGGTAGTGGTCAGCTATGCGCCGCCTGGCAGCACGGCTCTGGCGGCCCTTGACCTGTTCCACGGCGAGGAGCACATTGTCCCGTGCCGTGCACCACGGCAGAAGCGACGGTGACTGAAAGACCACCCCGCGGTCCGTACCAGGACCGCTGATTTCTCTGCCGCCGAGAATGACACCCCCCTCGGTGGGCTCATTCAGGCCCATGACGATCGACAGCACTGTCGACTTACCGCAGCCTGAATGGCCGATGATGCAGACAAATTCCCCCTCGTGCATGCGCAAATTAAAATTTTTGACAATGACCGCGGGACCTTGCGGGGTGTCGTAGCTTTTGCCAAGCTGGGTAAACTCGAGAAAACGTTCGTGCATCACTAGTGGTCCTTTAAGGAAAGGCCTGGGACCCTCATCCCCCGTTAAAGCCTCTCCCGGAGGGAGAAGGAGCCAAGACAGTTCCTCTACTGTGCCGCGCTTTCAGGAGAAACTCTGTGATGCCCCGCCGTGCCTCCTGGTAGGAGGGTTCGAGGCTCAGATGACGCCGCGAGCGTGGACGGGGAATGGTCACGGGAATTTCTGGACCGAGCGTGGCGCCAGGCCCCGGTGTCAGCGGATAGACGCGATCGGCCAGCAGGATCGCCTCCTCGACGTCGTTGGTGATCATCACCACCGTCTTGCGCCGCTCCAGCCAGATACGCGCCAATTCGTCCTGCAGCGTGGCGCGGGTGAGCGCATCGAGGGCGCTAAACGGCTCATCGAGGAGGAGCACTTTGGGGTCTATAGCGAGACCACGCGCTACAGCCACGCGCTGGCGCATGCCGCCCGACAGCTCGTGCGGGCGTTTCGCCATGGCGTCTCCCAGATGCACCAGGCGAGCCCAATGCTCTGTGCGCTGGCGCTTTGCGCCCACCGGGAGATCTGGGAAGACAGCGTCGACTGCCAGATAAATGTTCTCGAAGACGCTGAGCCAGGGCAGTAACGAGTAGTTCTGGAACACCATGCCCCGGTCAGGCCCTGGTCCTGCAATAGGCACCAGATGCGGACCTCGTGGCGTCTCGTAACTCTTGCGCACATCCCGCAGTGTCAGGAATGCCATACGTGTCATCCTCCTCTATACGGTTCTGAACTTGCGTTCGACCAGCCCCATCAGTCGGTCCAGGAGGAACCCGATCACACCGATAGTGAGGATGGAGAGGAGAATGTGGGAGTAGACCAGGCTGTTGTATTCCTGCCACAGGAAACCGCCTACGCCAGGGGCGCCAGTGAGCATTTCAGACGCGACAATCACCAGCCAGGCAATCCCGAGTGACAGGCGACAGCCTGTGAAGACATAGGGCAGCGTGGCAGGAAAGATGACCTTCGTGAGCATCTTGGTGCGTGGCAACTTGAGCACACGCCCGACATTCAGGTAGTCCTGTGGGATGCTGCGCACCCCCACGGCGGTATTAATCACCGTTGGCCACATGGCACAAATGGCAATAGTGAAGATGGCTGCAGGTTCTGACTGCCGAAAAATGACCAGCCCGAGTGGCAGCCAGGCCAGCGGAGAAATGGGCCGCAGCACCTGGATGACCGGATCGAAGGCACGGTGGAAAGACGCCGACAGGCCCAACAGAAACCCCAGCGGCATCCCCACCGCGATGGCCAGGATAAAGCCCTTCGCTACCCGGAGGAGGCTTAGGCAGGCAAAACGGGCGATCCCCTGGTTCATTTCCCCATCCTTGAAAAACGGCCGCAGAATATAGGTCTCGGACTCGCTCCAGGTCCGCAGTGGTGAGGGCAGATCAGGTGCCACGGTTTGACTCAAGATCGTCCAGACCAGCAGGACGATGCCTACCCCCAGGAGGGGTAGCACAAAAGCAAGGGGCTCAAAGCGTTTCGTCACGACGGCACCCTCCTAGACCATGTTGTGCACGGCAAAAGCGCGGGCATACTCCTCCGGCCGCGCGGGATCGAATTCGACGCCATCAAAGAGTTTTTCTTTCTTCATATCTTCCTGCGGGGCGTCAAGACTCATTTCCTTCGCGACCTCACGGTAGATGTCGGGCCGGTGCACGCGGTTGGTGAGCCCGGTGTAATCCACGCTCTCCTTCACCATACCCCAGCGGCGGAACTGCGTGAGCCACCAGATGCCGTGTGACTTCCAGGGGAAATTCGTGTGGCGGTCAAAGAACGTCATGTAATACGGGTCCTGCACTGCAGGCCGTCCGTCACCGTAGTCATACTGCCCCAGCATGCGCCCGAGGATGACCTCTTTCTGGGTGTTGATGTACTGTGGACGTGATACGACCTCAGCGACGTGGGGGCGATTCTCCATCTTGTCGATGTACTGGCTGGCCTCCACCACGGCGCGTATGACGGCCTTCACAGTCTTGGGGTTCTTCGCCGCGAATTCCTCTGTAAAGCCCAGCACCTTCTCAGGATGGTCGAGCCACATCTGCTGCGTGGTGATGGCCGTGAAACCGATGCCGTCAGCGATGGCTCGGGCGTTCCAGGGCTCACCCACACAAAAACCGTCCATTTTGCCCACCTTCATGTTGGCGACCATCTGCGGCGGCGGAATGGTGATCAGGGTAACGTCTTTGTCGGGGTTAATCCCCCCAGCCGCCAACCAGTAACGCATCCACATAGCATGGGTGCCGGGGGGAAAGGTCATGGCAAAGGTCAGCGGTGTACCGGCCTGTTTGGCCGCATCTGCCTGGGGCTTGACAGCCTCTGGAGTCTTCACGCCCTTCGCTAACAAGGCTTTTGTGAGCGTGATAGCCTGGCCATTGCGGTTCAGATAGCAGGGAATAATCATCGGCTTCACGGGCGAACCCAGGAGCCCCATAGTCGACGCGTACCCTATGCCGAGGAGGAGATGCGACGCCTGATTTTCTCCGAGGCTCAAGCGGTCGCGGATCACCGCCCAGGACGCCTCCTTGGAGATCGTGGCTGCGATACCATATTTCTTGAACAGCCCCAGTTCATAGGCCATCACAATCGACGAGCAATCGGTCAGCGCGATAATGCCAATGCGCACGTTAGGCGTCTCCGGCGCGTCTGACGCATAGACCTCACCGACCCAGCCACGTGGCAAACCGGCCAGCAGGAGAGCCAGTCCCGTTCCCGCGGTGCGCGTGAGGAGCTGCCGCCGCGTCGGCTGTGTCGTCGCTTCCTGCTGCTCTGCACCAGGCGTCACGGCCACCTCCTCTCCCATGTCTTGCCTCTTCTCTGTTCCAGGTTCTGCACGGCGCATAGGCAACGGAGGCTGTGACAGCTCCTCGCATCACCTCAATCTGTTCGCTAAAGTGCAAGGTGTGTGCCAGACTGTACGTCACGCTGGCTGAAGCCTCCCTGGCCCGCTTGTTTACAGGGGTTTCTTGCTCTTCTCAGGGAAGGAGAGGTATTGCGGCTATAGCGGCCTTTCCTACATTTTTGGCATTTTTTTCACCTCAGAGGGACGAAAAAGTCGTGTAACAGGCCTGCGTGGGGAAAGGGCAGTGCGGCCATACGAGAGCGGTATTCTGCTCCGTATTAGACCTTATCGAATATAGTGTGTACTTGGGGTATGCTGCGCTATAATACGTCACAAAACAGACGCCGCTACCTATTTGCAGTTTGTTGAGCGTAGTGAGCTCCGGTTCAACCCAATAAGGTCTTTTACATGCCGCAGTGCTGAGTGGATTCCCTGGAGACGGGCGTATAGATGAGTAGCAGTGATGCATCTTCTGCTTCGGAGCGTGACCTTCGGCTCGATTTCTTTCGCGGTATTGCCCTCTTTAGCATCTTTATAGACCATGTCGATTGGAACAGCCCTCTGGCACAGTTCACCCTGCGATCAGTGGGATTCTTCGACGCGGCCGACGTGTTCATCTTGATCTCGGGCTACACCGCCGGGATGGCGTACGGGCGCGCCATCGAGCGTCAGGGTCTGCTGCGGGCCGGGATGCGGATCTATCATCGGGTGTGGCAACTTTACGTCGCCCACGTCTTTCTATTCATGCAGTTCATGGCGACGGTGGCGTATGTGGTCGATGACCTCAATAACTCGATCTACGCTGAGGAGTTCCGCGTCGCCGACTTTCTCAAGGAGCCAGGTCTGGCGGTGATGAAGGCGTTGACCCTGCAGTTCCAGCCGGAGTTCATGGACATTTTGCCGCTCTATATTGTGCTACTCGCCGTGCTCCCCTTGGTGCTGGCTGGGTTCCGGCTCTGGTCGGCGGGCGTGCTTGCCGCCTCCTTTGGGCTCTGGTGTGCGGTGCAACTTGACAAGAGTATCGCACTGGCGGCCTATCCAGGGCCGAACCAGGTGTGGTTCTTCAACCCGTTCGCCTGGCAGGCCCTCTTCTTCTTGGGCGCCTGGTGCGGCTGGCGTGGGATACAGGCCGAGATACCCTGGCTCACCAACCGCTGGCTGTTCCGGCTGGCGGTGGCTGGCGCGCTCACCGCATTCCTGATCCATTTTAGCTGGACGCTGCATGGGCTCTACAACCCGTTCCCGGCACTGTTCGGCAAGACGCTGTGGCCCCTGCTCAGCAAGACGAACCTGTCACCACTGCGTTTCGCCAACATGCTGGTACTCGCCCTGCTCGTCGCGCGCTTGCTCCCTCCCCATGCGCAGTTCCTGGCCGGCCGCGCCGCACAGCCGTTCGTCATATGCGGGCGGCATTCACTGCATGTCTTCTGCCTCGGTATCCTGCTCGCGACTATTGCCCGTCTGGTGATCAACGAATTCTTCGGTGGAGCCCTCCTGCAGTGCGTCGTGTCGGCGGTGGGGATCGCGATCATGATCGGCACCGCCGCTCTGATGGATTGGTTCAATGCCGGGCAAAGTCCGTCGGGCCCTCGGGTCCTACGGGCCACGGCGACAGATAGAGGGGCATGAGCATGGCGGCAACGTTTCTACACCGTACTATTGGCCTGCTTGCTGCAGTAGGCATCTGGCTTCTGTCCCTGCCGGGGACGGCCCCCGCTCAGGGGCAGGACTGCGCTGTGCCCGCGAGCTTCTATGACACCGAGCCGACGCTGCCGAAGACCGCCGAGGCGATCGCCAGCGGCCAGACGGTCGCAATCGTAGCGCTCGGCAGTGCCTCAACGCTCGGACAGGCGGCGGGCAGCCCCGATCTCGCCTGGCCAGCGCGTCTCGCCGTCGCCCTCCGCAGCCGCTTCCCGGCCGCGCGTGTGACGGTAGACAACCGCGCCGTGGCACATCAGACGAGCCAGGAGGGCAGCCATCTCCTGGACCGCGAGGTGATCGCCTTGAAACCGACGCTGGTGATCTGGGAGACGGGTACGACGGATGCGGTGCACGACACGGATCTCGACGAGTTCCGCCAGGCAATTCAGGACGGCATCGATCGGCTGCGTACGTCCGGGGTCGAGGTGGTGCTCATGGACATGCAATTCTCGCGCTGGACCCATGCAGTGATCAACTTCGAGAGGTACGAGAGCGTCCTGCGCGAGGTCACCAACGCCAACGATGTGCCACTGTTCCGCCGCCATGACATCATGCACCACTGGGCCGAGAGTGGCTTGTTCGACCTGATGACCGGAGAGAAAGAAAAGCTGCACCTCGTCGCCTCCCGCCTGTACGACTGTATCGGCCAGGCGATGGCTGATTTCATTACCCGCGGTGTCCATCTCGGGGCGGGCATCCCCGGTGTGAGTTCCGGGAGTAATAAATGAGTGCTCTCCTCTCGGGCACGCTTGTGGCGATGCTCCTGCTGTGCGCTGCGGCCCCTGCCGCCGCTGCGCATCCGGCGCTGCGCTGCAGCGCACCGGATGCGGTGACTCGCTTCACAGTGCCACTGCCCAATACCGCCCGTGCCATTCGCCGTGGCAAAGCGCTGACCATCGTCGCCATCGGCTCATCCTCGACCCAGGGTGTCGGCGCCTCCGACCAGGCGCATACGTATCCCGCCCTGCTCGCCGAGGAACTGCGACATCGTTGGCCCCACCTTACCGTGACAGTGGTGAACAGAGGCATTGGCGGCGAAACTGCCCAGCAGATGCTGGCACGCTTCCCGCGTGACGTGCTGCCCTACCGCCCGCAGCTCGTCATCTGGCAGACCGGCACCAACCATGCGCTGGCGAGCGAGGACGTGCAGGGCTACGAGAAAACGGTCCGCGAGGGCATTGGCCAGCTCAAGGCGGCCCACATGGACATCATCTTGATGGACCCGCAATACGCCCCGCGCGTGCTCGGACGACCCCTACACAAGGCGATCATCGACACCCTTGGTGGGGTGGCCAACGACTTGAAAGTCGCGGTGTTCCGGCGCTTCGCCGTGATGCGGCATTGGGTGACGAGCGGGCAGTACAAGATGGAGGACATCATTTCGCGCGACCAGCTGCACATGAATGATACAAGCTACAACTGCATCGCCCGCCTCCTGGCCGACAGCCTGGGGTCCGCTGCCCTCGCGACTCCGCCGTCACAGACAGATGACCCCATGACTACCGGCAGCGCATTGCCCGCGAGCCTGCCCGCGAGCGGGAAAACTGCTCCGGCGCCGCACAGCTAGAAGCTCCCGGCACTGTAGCTGTTGCATCGGCCCGAGTAATAGCGCCATTGCCCGCCATTCCACAAGCCCCGGGCGGGTAGGGAAAACAAAGCCCTTTTGCCAATCCTACATTTTTGGCATTTTTTCAACCCAGAGAGACGAAAAAGTCATGCGCTCTCTGAGACCCAACGTATCATTGCTGAGCGGCCTGGCTTGTGCTCTCCAGCCGCAGCGTTTATAGTGCGGTCATGACGACCTTCGTGTGAGGAGAGCCACTCCTGGCCTTCCTCCAGAGTAGCCTGCTCGTGCGTCACTGTGGAAGGAATACACATGCCCATTGCTCAGTTACCCGACGATTTGCGTCTGTATTATGAGGATGACGATTTTACGGATCCGTGGGCTGCCTCGGAGACCGTCATTCTCCATCATGGCAATGCCAAGAACTCCCAACTGTGGTATGCCTGGGTCCCCTTACTGGCGGGGGAGTACAGGGTCATCCGCCTGGATGCGCGGGGGTTTGGCAAGTCCTCTATCCCTGAACCTGGCTATCCGTGGTCTTTGGAGGGATTCGCCACGGATGTGCTACATCTCATGGATTACCTGCAGATCGACAAAGCGCATCTGGTGGGCGAAACCATCGGCGGGACGATTGCGCTACAGTTTGCCTATCAATTTCCCGACCGGCTCCATACGGTCACGACGTGTACATCGCCGTATAAATTTCGCGGTGTCCCCTCCTACCTTGAGTACTACAACCTGGTGCAGGAGCGGGGCGTTGAAGCCTGGGTCAGACAAACGGCAGACCGCCGGTTAGAACCTGGCAAATCTGATCCCAGGCACCATGAGTGGTATGTGCAACAGATGAGTCAAACGTCGCAGCACGTGGTGCTGGAAACGCTAGCGTATCTCTCGACCGTTGACCTCACGCCTATCCTGCCCCAGATCACCACGCCGGCACTGGTCATGGTCGGGGAGTTAAGCGCCATGAATACGCCTGAGCGCGCGCAGCGTCTGGTAGAGCTCTTGCCGCACGGGACGTTGGTGCAAATGCCTGGGGCCAGTGGCTATGTCCAACACTCGGCGCCCAGGCAGTGCGTGGCGATATGGAAGGACTTCGTGACACTCCGCTCGGGCTAAAGCCCGGCGGCTTCTTGGGCCAACCCCGCCACTGCGGAGCTTAGCGCCCAACAGCTCTGTCCGAGCTGGAGAATATTCTTTGCGGCGTTTTCATCGCGATCGGCGACGTAGCCACACGCGCACCGAAAGACCCGTTGGGAGAGTTTGAGCTGCAACGCGATGTGTCCACAAGAGGCGCAGGTTCTCGATGTATAGGCAGGGTTGACGAACACGACCTCACGGCCAGCGTTTGCAGCTTTGCTTGTGAGATGTGAGGCGAACAAGCCCCAGCCAGCATCCAGAATGCTCTTGGACAGATGGCGATTCTGTATCATGTTGCGGATGCGCAGATCTTCCACGGCAATATGATCGTAGCGGGTGATCAGTTGATGGCTCAATTTGTAGAGAAAGTCGCGGCGTTGGTTGGCAATGCGTTCGTGCTCCCGTTGTAGGATGACCACGGCTTTGCGTCGATTGGCACCGCCTTTCTTGCGTCTCGCTACGCGACGACTCGCCACACGCACACGCCGCTCAGCTTTGCGGTACCACGCCGGATGCTCGACATGTTCGCCATCCCTAGTGGTGATAAGCGAGGTAAGTCCCACATCAATACCGACATCAATGCCCGTAGCAGCCATGGGTTCTTGGGCCACTTCACAGGTAAAGACCGCATACCACTTCCCCGCTTTGCGGGTGAGCCTGAGGGTCTTCACCTCACCTGGCAACTGCCGATGCCAGCGGACGGCGAGACGGCCAATCCCATGGACTCTGAGCCTGCGACCATCGACCTTGAAGCCGTTGCCATACTCTTTGAAGCCAAAACTCTTGAAGCGGTTCTTCCCTTTGAACCGGGGATATCCGGCCTCTTCCCCAGCTTTGACCCGGCGAAAGAACGCCTGGAAGGCTCTGTCAAGATCGCTGACCACCGTTTGCAGCACATGGCTATGGACGGCTGCGGCAGAGGGATTGGTCGCTTTGTACGTTTTGACCTGACGCAACTGTTCGTATTTCCCTACCGTGCGCCCGGCCTGCTCATAGGCGCATTTCCGTTCTCCCAGACAGGCGTTGTACCAGCGGCGACAGGTTTCGAGTGTGGTCTCAAGTCCACGTTGTTGGCTTTCCGAGGGATACAGGCGGTAGGCGATGGCTTGGAGCATAGCGCTACGGTCCCTTCTGCGCAGCTGAGTCATCAAGACATTCGCGTAACGGTACGCATGGGATATCCGGGATGACCAAAGCCCTGGGACTGCAGGGCCTTGGGTTCGCCCCCGTGAGCCCTCGACACAAGCCGAGGTCGCCGTTACCACTTCTTGTACGGTAAAAATTTGCCGTTATACGTCACCACAACGCGATCACCCTTGGGGTCTTCGATTTTCTCGATATCCATCTCGAAGTCGATGGCACTCATGATGCCATCACCGAACATCTCATGGATGAGCGCCTTGATAGTGGTGCCATAGACCTGCGTGATCTCGTGGAACCGGTAGATGAGCGGGTCCACGGGTACGGCACTTTCGAGGGAGCCCTTCATGGGCATTTCCTGCAGCGCCTCAGCCACCTCAGGTTCGAGCCCGAGCACACGCGCCGCAGCATTGGCCTCATCCGCCG
>WNEY01000985.1_pt1 | contig 19279 bp, 21 predicted proteins | sample 5400531 | NCBI WGS metagenome assembly WNEY01 (sample SAMN13153338, study PRJNA577476) | soil metagenome | isolation source: 200 cm saprolite under Douglas fir tree site 1 | place: USA:California | collected 2015-04-18
CGAGACCGGCGAGCCGATCGGCCTCCACTTCCTTCACGAGATGCGGAACAAGCAGTCGGTCACCCTCAATCTCGAGAAGGAGGAAGGCCGTGAGCTCCTCAAGAAGCTTGCGGTCCACGTCGATGTGCTCATCGAGAACTACCCGCCAGGGCAGTTTGACGCGTGGGGAATCGGCTATCGGCAGCTCAAGGAGATCAACCCGAGGCTCGTGTATGCCTGGGTCGGGCAGAAGGGCCAGTGGGGTCCATCCAAGGATAAACCGGGCAACCTCGACCCCACGGCGCAGGCGGCTTGCGGATTTGTTCATGGTACCGGCCTTCCGAAAGAATTCGGCGGGCGGCCAACCCGCTCGGCCATGTGGATGGCCGACCAGGTCGGGGGCACCGCGACGGCCATGGGAATCCTGGCCGCGCTTCTCTATCGCGACAAGGTCTCGGGCAAGGGCCAGTTCGTGGAAGGGACCGCGGCGGAAGGCGTCATCCGGATTCTGGACTACAACTGGGCGTGGTATGGGATGGACGGGAGCATCCGGCCCCGTTACGGCAACTGGGACCTGGCTATCAATATCTATGCTGTCAATCCCTGCAAGGACGGTTACTTCATGGTGGGCGGCGGACACGACCGCCTCTGGTACCGGATCTGGCGAACAGTAGGCCAGACGCGTCCCGACCTGGAGGACGAGATCCTGGACGACAAGAGCCTGCGCGTGGTCGTGGCGCGGCTTCCTCACATGAAGCAGGTCAAGACCTACACAGTGCTCGCCGACTGGCAGAAAGACCATTCACGCGCCGAGGCCATGAAGGAGCTCCTCGCGCAGCAGGTCGCGTCGGGCGGCGTCAATTACGTCGACGAGGTCGCCGAGGATCCGCACTTCAAGTATCGAGGGCACGTCGACCAGGTGGAGGATCGGCTCTATGGGAAGGTCCTCTACGGCACGACGCCCTTCATTCAACACAAGGCTCCAGGGCGCCTGAAGTGGATCGGCCGGCCGCTCGGATACGATAACGAAGAGGTCTACCTGAAACTCTTGGGGCTCGGGAGAGAACAGCTCGCCGGGCTCAAGAAGCGCAGTGTGGTCTGAGGAGGCAAGCAAGATGGCGACTGTGGATTTTGAAACCTATTGTGAAAAGCTCTTCGATCACAAGACGGCTTTCGGAAAGCCGGAAGTGTTGAAGGGTTATCGAGTTCTTTCCTGCACGCAGTACATCCTCGGTCCCTCGTGCGCCAGCTACCTGGGTGAGCTGGGAGCCGAGGTGATCAAGATCGAGGCGCCACGGCGCGGCGAGCCGATGCGTCACACCACTCCGTTCAACGAGCCCCTGATGTATCCCCTCTCCCGCTGGCAGCCGGAGGCGGGGACGGGTCTGGGCTTCTTCGGGGCCAATTTCAACGAGGAGTTCGTCACCCTCGACTTCCACCGCCCGGAGGCGAAGGAAGCCATGTTGCAGCTCGCGGCCAAGAGCGACGTCATGGTTCAAAACTACAGGCCGGGGACCTTCGATCGGTGGGGAATGGGTTACCAACATCTCTCGAAGGTCAATCCCCGACTGGTCTATCAGTGGCTGGGCGGCTTCGGCGGTTGGGGCCCCGGCCGCGTGCGCGCTTCCTACGATATTTTGGGTCAGGCCCAGGGCGGAGCTTTCGGAATCACGGGCGAGGCCGCCGACCGTGGAGGAACGCCGGCCAAGCACACGATCTGGCTGGCTGACTACTGGGGGGGCATGATGGCCGCGGTCCAAATCCTGGCCGCTCTCTATTGGAGAGACACGGTCTCTGGAGAGGGAACCTTCATCGAGTACTCCCAGGTTCACGGTGTCACGCGGATGCTCGAGTATGCGCTTCCTCTCTATGGTCGGTACGGAGTCCGGCGAGAACGCTGGGGCAACTGGGACACGGAACTCTGCGTGCACGGGATCATCCAGTGCGGCAAGTCCTCCTATCCCGACTCCAAGAATCCGCAGGAGGCCGAGGTCGGCTACATTCTCGTCACTGCCCACACCGACGAGGACTTCAAGAAGCTCTGCGGCGTCATCGGGCAGAAAGACCTGGCCACGAAGTTCGCCAAGCACGACGATCGCGTCAAGGCGGAGAACCAGGGAACCATCTACGAGGCCATCGAGGTGTGGGCCAAGGACAAGACCAAGGAAGACGTGGCCACGCTTCTCGACAAGGCCGGCATCCTGAATCAGCCGGTGTGGAATGCGAAGGAAGTCTCGGAACATCCGCACTGGAAGATGCGCGGCTCGGTCCAGTGGATCGACGATCCGATGTATGGCGACGTTCACGCGCAGGGCCCAGCCTTCAAGATGTCCGACACACCCCCGCGGCTGAAGTGGACCATGAAGCCCGCCGGCGCAGACAACGAGAACGTCTATGGCCGGCTTCTCGGCTGGTCGAAATCAAAAATTGCACAGATGGAAGAAGCGGAGGTGATTTGACATGACCATTGAGACGATGCCTGAAGTCAGAATCAAGCAGGGGCTGGTGCTCACATGCACCAAGTGCCTAACCAAGAACTACCTCGATCCCTACCCTTTCTGGAACTTCGAGGGGAATACCAAGTGCGCCAACTGCGACACGCTCTACGCGATGAAGTTCGTCAAGGGCCAGCTCGTGAGCGGGCCCAGGGCCGGCTCGGGGAAGGCCGATCTGCTGCCGGGTTACGCCGAGGACAAGGACGGTGCGGAGATCAGCAGCGCAGGGAAGATTCGCCCGGCTCCGCAGGCGCGGCCCGATCCCTTCAGCGGAAAGCAAAAGCAGATTTCGCAAAGCGTACGCGGTAAACCGGTCAGCGGCCATCCGCTCAAGAAGGAAGAGCTGGTGGGAAGCCGAGCCAAGTTCATCGCCGATCTGCACAAGACCTAAATGAGGAGATGACAACGTGTCAGTGATTGATACAGCAAAGACCGGCACAGCAAAGAAGGAGTCAACCTACCGGTGCTGCGAATATTTTGAGGAGGCGCTGGATCCGAACATTCGGCGTGCGTATGTCGGCTATTGCAAGGCGCGCGCGTGGCCCTTTACCGTGATGGTACCCATTGGTGGATTCGACGACGCATGCCCGAAGCCGCCGATCAAACGGACCGCAGGAGCCAGTAAAGGATAGACGTGGCGAACCTCCGCGAGGAGTTCGAGCGGCGTTACGGACCGCTCTGGTCGGGTGCATCGTCTGTCGTCATTGACGGTGTCACCTTCGAGCTTGCCCAGGTGCTCCGGCGGCTCGGCTTCGGCTTCGAGGGAATTCGCCTTATCGATGCACCCGCGGTCGGGAACGGACGGTACGCCGTTCGTTTCTTCGACAGTGAGGAGAGGCGCATCGTCTGTATTGAGTTCGGCGCGGACATCAACTCTGTTGTGGAGGAGCATCGCGTTCACATCGCCGAGTGGTTGGGCGATGCCTACTTCGAGACAGAGTGGGAAGTGCACTGTCCCATGGATTTTTAAAGAGGAGAAACTATGAAGGTCAAATTCTTCTATTCCACTAAGGACAAACCCGGCGAGCAGTACCCGTGCAACATCACGGCTGTTCTCGATAAGGTCAAGGCGCTCAAGAATACAGGCGTTGACGTCGAGGCGATCGATGTGTCGAAAATGGATGACGTGTTTCGTCTCTACCACGCCGCCCTGACCGGTCCACCGGCGACGGTGCGCGCGGTCTTTGGCATGAAGGGGGCGCTGGAGGCTGACTTCGGTCGCCGCACGCCCGCGGTCCTCGTCTACGGCGACCCGAAGGACCGCTACCCTACTGATGCCTACCCGCGGCAGGATCAGGCCAGAGGGGGACTTGTCGGCTGCGAGAAAGCGCTCGACGACCTGGCCAAGGCATAGGAGGCGACCCTTGAGTAAAATCCCAACGAACTACCTTCCCCCGAAGGAGTACCAGCCCCAGCGGATGTACAAACTGAAGGAGTTCGCGAGCTACCCGGATCCGCTCAACAGCACCGAGGAGCTTCTCGACAAACAAGTGACGGCGGGACGCGGTGATAGCCGCGCCGTCCTGTTCACCGACAAGGTCATCACCTACAAGCAACTCCTTGGGGCATCGAACAAGATCGGCAACGCTTTGAGGAAGCTCGGGGTCGAGGAGGAGGATCGGGTCATGCTCCGATCTCCGAACGTCCCCCCCGCCCTCTTCACCAACTTCGGCGTCTTGAAGCTCGGAGCGGTGATCGTTCCGACTTCGCACATGCTCTCCCCAAACGAGATCGCCCACATCGCCAACAACGCGGAAGCGAAGGTGATCGTCGTGGCAGCGGCGTTTCTGGAGGGGGTCGTCAAGGCGCGGCCGAATCTCAAGACGGTGAAACACGTGATCGTGTTCGGTGGTCAGGCGGAGGAACTGAAAGCGCAAGGACTTCTCAGCTACGAGGACCTCGTCGCCAATGAGTCACCGACGCTCGATCCGGTTCGGCGTTCGCGCACGGCTGTCTCGGTCCTTCTCTACACGTCGGGAACGACCGGCATGCCGAAGGGAACGGCCCACTACATGGAAGAGGCCTTGATCGTCCCGGACACATTCGGCAAGTACGGATGGAAAGTCCAGCCCGACGACATCATCTGCGGCCCGGCGCCCATCGCGTTGGCTGCCGGTTACTCGACTGTGGCAACGATCCCGTTCCGATTCGGAGCCGCGGCATCCCTCATCGCCAGGTTCACGCCCGAGGGGCTCTTCGAGCAGATCCAGAGCCACAAGGTGACGATCCTGAGCGCGCTCCCGACGGCGTATCGGAAGATGCTCGAGGTCCCCGACGCAGAGAAAAAGTACGATCTGTCGAGCCTTCGAGTGTTGACCGGCGGCGGCGAATCGCTGACTGCGAAAACGTATTTTGATTGGAAGGCTCACTTCAAACAGGAGATCTATGAAGGTCTCGGTACCACCGAGATGATGTACGTTTTCGTCTCCAGCGTGGCCACCAGGAAAGTCAAGCCGGGAGCGATCGGCACCGCGATCCCAGGGTACGAGGTCCAGGTCGTCACCGAGGAGGGGAAGGTCGCCAAGCCGGGAGAACTGGGACGGCTTTATACCCGCGGCCCAACGGGAACGCTCTATTGGCGTCCGCTCGAGGAAGGCGGAAGCCTCCTCGAGAAGCAGAAGTCGCTCATTCGCGAAGGGTGGGTCTTGGTGGGCGACTTCGTCACCATGGACGAGGACGGCTACATCAGTTTCGTGTCGCGCCAGGAGGATCTGATCAAGAGCTCCGGCTACCGCATCGGTCCCGAAGAAATCGAAGACGCTCTTCTCAAGCACCCCGCCGTGGCTGACGCCGGCGTGATCGGAGTTCCGGATGCCATCCGTGGGCAGAACGTCAAGGCCTTCATCATCCTGAAGCCGGGCCAAACGCCGAGTGAGGACCTGAAGAAGAAAATCATCGATCACTGCCGCGAACACATCGCGATCTACAAGCTGCCGCGAATTCTCGAATTCGTCACGGAGCTTCCGCGCACGCTGCAGGGAAAACTTCTGCGCCGGATCTTGCGGGACAAGGAGCCGGTCGCCGCGTCATAAAACGCTTCGGGATATCAGAGCCTCAGGCACCAGGACGGAATCCTGACGCCCGAGGCCTGACCCCTTCACTGCATGAAAGCCACATACGCACGAGAAAAGAGCGGACGTTCGACCTACGACGAACGGTACGAGAAGTTGCTGGACCTCGCGGAGAGCCTCCTAGCTCACCGCGATCCGATCATCCGGGCCGCAGTCCACGACATCCAGTTCACCGTGAAAGACGTGGCGGCGGAAGTGGACATATCAATCGACCGGCTCAGGATGTTCGCTGAGGCGAAATCAATCCTCGAGGAAAGAGAGTCCCTCGGAGGAGAGGGCTCTTTCGTGTCGCTTATGCTCTCCTACAACGGCAGCACGTGGCTCAACACGGCCATCACTTCGATCTACATGGTGGGGAACCGCGTGAACGTGAAGTTTTCCTCCAAGGGATCGACCCTTTCTGCGCTCACGGAGTCCATCTACAAGCCAATCTTCGGGGAGGCGATTCGCTTCTCGCGTGAGAGGGGAAAAGATTTTCTCGAACGCGCTCTGAAGGACCCGGACATCTCCTCGCTCGTCGTCTTCGGATCGGATGACACCGTTTTGCCGTATGAGCAGGCGGTCCGACTGAGCGGGAAGAAGCTCATCTTCGAGGGACCGGGACAGGATCCGTTCATCGTCTTCGCAGACGCGGACCTCACCCTGGCGATGAATGACCTCGTCTCTGCGAAGTTCTATTACTCGGGGCAGACCTGCGTCGCGCCGAAGCGAATCTTCATCCATCGCTCGATCTACGACGAGTTTCTGCAGGAGTTTCGGGCACGTGTTCGCGCGCTCGTCGTCGGCGCCCCCGAGGATGGGCGGACTGACGTGTCGCCGGTCGCAAGCTCGCTCGCGGTGAACCGCATCCGCGAGCAGCTTGCCGATGGCGTGCAGAAGGGGGCGAAAATCGTCCAGGGTGGAGAGATCGTCGGCAATTTGATTTACCCGACAATCGTCCGCGATGCCACGGACGCGATGCTTGGCATGCAGGAAGAGGTGTTCGGGCCGGTGGCATTTACCACTCCGTTCGACACGAAGGACGAAGTTGTGGCTCGGGCAAAGAAGCACAAATATGGACTGCGCGCTGCCCTCTTCGGCGGAAAAGAAGCGGAAGAGGCGGCGAATGAGTTGGCCGGAGAACGCTACTGCCACCCCGTACCCGAGTATACGTTCGGAAAATTCGGAACGATTGCTCTCAACCAGCGGCGCAGCGAGTCCTGGCGTGGAGCGTTGGTCACCAAGCCCGTCGGCGGTTATGGATACTCCGGCTGGATTTGGGAAACTGTAGATGGGTCGTTCCGCATCAAGCAGGGGCCGAAACTGTTGAGCATCGAGACATCGACATGACTGAACTTGCGATCGAATCGACTGCCACCGCGCATCTCACCGTGAGGCCGTCCGATCTGGCCAGCAATCTCAATATCGAGATAGGGGACGGGTTCCCTGCAGTCTTCGCGACGTCGCGCATGGTGGCGCTGATGGAGGTCGCGGCCGCCAGTCTTCTCCGCTCGCAATTGCGCGAGGGCCAGCTCTCGGTCGGCGTCACTGTCGACATCAAGCACACGGCGGCCACGCCGCTCGGCGGCAACGTCACCGCGACCGCGAAGTACCTCGGCCGCGAGGGGAAGCTCTTTCTCTTCGAAGTCTCGGCCGCGGATGACGCAGGCGAGATCGGCCGTGGCACACACAAACGGGCGATCGTCACCACCGAACGGCTCATCGCAGGTGCGGCTCAACGTGGAGCGAAAGCCTGAGGTTCGAAGTCCTCGGCCAGCACCTTGAATATCGCTGGATCGGACCGCCGCCTAACGACGCACCATCGATCGTGTTCCTGCACGAAGGGCTGGGCTGTGTCGGCATGTGGCGTGACTTTCCCGATCGCATCGCGTCCGCGACCGCCTGCGGCGCGCTCGTTTACAGCCGGTTGGGCTATGGCGCGTCCGATCCCATCCGTGGGCCGCGGCCAGTTCGCTTCATGCACGACGAAGCGCTCGACGTGCTCCCCGCGATCATCGAACGCTTCAAACTCGAAGAGGCGATCCTTTTCGGCCACAGCGATCGCGCGTCGATCGCTGTCATTTATCCAGGCGCAACGCGACGGCCGTTACGAGGGCTCATTCTCGAAGCGCCTCACGTCTTCATCGAAACTGTCTGCGTCGAACGTATCCAGCGACTCAAGGAAGAGTACGAGACGACGCGCCTGCGAGAGCGCCTCGCGCGATATCACGGCGCCGATACTGACTCGATGTTCAGGACCTGGACCGACGTATGGCTCAATCCAGAGTTTCCGCAATGGAACATCGAAGAATACTTGCCGGCGATCACCGCCCCGGTGCTGGTCGTACAGGGCGAAGACGACGAGTACGGTACTCTCAAACAGGTTGATGCCGTGCTAAGGCAGGTCAACGGTCCGGCCAAATCGTTGGTGTTGGCAAAGTGCGGTCACTCGCCGCATTCCGATCAGCGCGACGCGGTGCTCGAGGCGGTCACGCAATTTGTGCGAAAGACGCTCGGTCTCGGATGACGCGTCCCCTCATCCGCCCTTCGGGCACCTTCTCCCCGCCGGCGGGGAGAAGGGCACTCGCGCGAGATCCCTCGCCCCTCGAAGCGGGGAGAGGGTGGCGGGGAGCGCCGGGTGAGGGGCGTGACTACGACGCAGGCACCGGCTGGCGGGCTTCTTTCAAGAGCTGCCGCGTTCCGTCGGATCGCATTGCGTCCCGATCGGTCTGGATAGCGAGCAAGCGTGACTGCCAGGGCGACAGGCTGAAGGGCTCGCCCTTGGGCGAACAGACATAGGTGTCGATCAGGTCGCGATAGAACCTGACCATGCCCTCCACGAGCGGCACGGGATACTCGCGCCCCTGCACCTTTAGGCAGCTAACCCCAAGATCGATGAGACGCGGAATGTCGTCCAGAAGGAAGAACGCATCGTTCTTTAGGGCAACGCTGTTTTCCCACTTTTCATCACCGGAGTAGAGCTCCCACGATTCCATACAAACGCGGTAATCGAGCCCGCCGCGGTTCGGGCTCCCTTTGAACAGATCCTTCCCGAATTCATCTGTGGTGCGCTCGAGGCGGTGATAGGGCGACATCCAGCATTTTCCGAGGTACGTGTAGCACTTGTTGGCGTGAATCAGGATCTCGATGCCGACGTCGATCTGATCCTTCCGCGAAGCCAGCTCCTTGAGGGTCAGCTTTGTGTCCGCCACAACCTGTGAGACGCCGATCGATCGGTAGAAACGCACATCTTCGTTGTTGAGAATGTTGGCGCCGATGCTGGCGTGGATGGTGAGGCTGGGGAAGCGGCGGTGAACCTCTGCAATGGCGCCGATGTCAGTCATGATCGCGCCATCCACACCCCACGACACGAAGTGCTCGATTTTCCGGAGCATCGGAGCGACCTCATGGGACTGCATGTTCGTGTTGAAGGCCACCCGCAGCTTCGCGCCGCCGCCATGGGCGATTCCGATGGCATCATGCACCTCGTCATCGGATAGTTCGTAACGGTCGCGCCGCCGACTCCATCCGCGGGGACCGACGTAGATGGCGTTCGCGCCGCCCGCCACCGCTGCCTCGACCATCGGAAGATTGCCTGCTGGTGCGAGAAGTTCAATCATGAGCCGCTCCTTTTCGATCTAGGACTCCACGCGAGAGACTGTCAGTAACGATCCCATCGCGTCCGGCCGGATGCCGGTGTAGTCCATTCCGCTTTTGCCGAAGTAGAACCCGTTACAGAGACCGATCCGGGCATGACGCAGGAGGGTTTCGCTCCAGCGATCGTCCATCTCACCATCCCCGCCGGCGGCACGATCAAGCGCCGCACGGTACACCGCAGCGACCTCGCACCGGTAGGTGGGAGTCTCCGAAATGGTCTCGATTCGGAAGTGCCGGTGGCCTTCGGCCAGAAGGCGCGGCAGGTGCTCCAACATGCACACGTCCTTGCCGCTCAAGATCCCCTTGCCAACCGACTTCATTGCCCAGTCACCTTGTTTGAGGAACAAATCCTTCTGACAGAGATCGGGACACTTGACGCCCCACTTCTCCTCGTATTCGAGCAGGAAGCAATAGTCCGAGACCCCCAACGGCATCTTGCCATGCACCAGGAGCTCCATCGGCGCGCCGCACTCGGTCGTGATCTCGCGGATTTCGTCCAGACTCAGCTCGTAGTTCGGAGTGAACCGCACAGCCCCGAAACTGCGAAGGACCTCGATGCCGGGGCCCGTGTAAACGTTCGCGAATCCGCCGACGTGCAGCGGCAACTGGGGAAACTCCTCGTGCGCGATCTTCAGGATCCCGAGATTATGAACCTCAACCGCTTCGGCGCCCGCCACCGCCGAGGCTTCCAGCATCTTCCGCACCTTCGGTAGGAAATCGTTACGCGGCGCCGCGTACGTCGTCACGTAGGCGCGTTTTCCCTGATCTCGAAGAATGTGGAGCCCCTCCTCGAGATCGCCGAGCCGCTCCAGGAAGTTTGCTTCGTAGATCCGGCAGTAAGTGTCACCGAGATAGACTGCATCGTAGTCGCGGAGATCTGACTCGCGGAGGTCCCGCAGATTCGCAATCGTCGTGTTCAACTCGTAGTGGTTCATCCCGTCTCCTTATCGTCCGACCACAGCCCAGGCCGCCGGTAATACAGCCGACTCCGCGACTGGAGCCATTGGGGTGTCGATCGCTTCCCGGTAGCGTCGGACGAGGGACGCCAGAAGATCCGTTGGAAGACTTCGCCCCTGAAGCTTCAAGACATCCACGCCTGCTTCAGCGTAGGCCCCGACCTCCGCAAGCCGGCTGATTTGCCGGCTGGGAAAGAATCGGCTGTCCACGCGCTCGTCGCTGCGGAACAGCTCCCACGGTTGCTGGCAGATCTTGAAGCAGACTCCGACACCTCCCCGCTTCATGCTGCCGGTCTGGCGCACGCCTCGATTCGCGCCCTCCGGCATGTCGCCGGCGATGGGAAGGCGCGAAGGTTTCAGATGCACGTAGCTCGGCATCGAGCACTTTCCGAGCAGGATGAACTCCTCGACCATGTGGACCATGATCTCCACGGAGATTCCTTGGACCGTTCTGATCTCGCGCATCTCTGCGGGGCTCACCGTTCCCGGCAGGACGACAGCGCGAGCGCCAATGTCGCGGAAGAACGCGACATCCGCAACCGTCTGCGCGCCACAGCCGATGCTGGCCGTCAAGCGAAGTCTCGGAAACCGCCGCCGCAGCGCGGTCAGAATGCCGACGTCATTCACGATGATGTCTTGAATCCCCTGATCGAGGAGAGCGGGGACGCGCTCAAAGAGTTGAGCGCGCTCCTGCGGTTTCGGAATGGTATTGATCGCGACATGGAGCGTCCGGCCGGCTGACGCGACCTCTCGCTGCGCAGCCACCAGCTCACCCCAGTCGAGTTCCCCCCGCGCCCCGCCTCGGCTCCAGCCCTTGAGGCCGACGTACACGGCGTCTGCGCCAGCGTCGAGCGCAGCGGGAACGGCCTCCGGACTTCCGGCCGGAGCCAGGAGAAGGGGGACGGCAGCCTGGCCGAATACTTCGTGCCGTCGACTATTCATGATGTGGAGTAATTCTATTCTCTGTCAGCCGAGGGGAGTCAAGCGGATTCTCCTATAATGTCGGTCGATGGCCACGCGCCAGAGCCTCTCGGAGACTTACCGCACGATGGCTCATCTACGGCGGTTTTTCGAGTCGGTGCGGAGGACTATCACCACCGAGCCGACGGATGGCGGTCTCACTCCTGCGCAGCAGTTCGTCCTCCTGACGCTCGCGGGCAACCCCGCGAACGAGCCCCTGACCATCGGCGATCTGGCGCGGCAGACCTTCGCCACGATGAATACGACGTCCGCGCTCGTCCGACGGATGGAACGTGCCGGGCTCGTCCGTACCAAGCGCTCTTCGAAGGATCGTCGGTTCGTCTACGTCGAGCTGACCCCCTTGGGTGAACGAAGACTTCGCCCCTCCACGGCCGCGGTGGTGGAGGCCCTGCGGGCCGCCGCCGACGAGCAGGGGCGGGCCCAACTGCGCGCGGCGTTCGAGGCGTGGTTCGACAATTGGGGCGCCGTGATCAAGGCACTCTCGTCCAGCAAGCGCAGGCCGCGTTCGCGCCGCTCCCGCGTGGTGCTGTAGAAATCGATTTGATCGGCAAATCCGGCTGGTTCGCATCTGCCGCGGCCCCTCGCGCCGTCCCGCGCTTGATCTGTCAACGCCGATCGACTTACATTGACACTCTCGCGGACAGCCCACGGACTCAATACTTTACCGCCACCAGGATCGGTCTGGACTCGTCGGGAGATTTAGAACTAGTGTAGTGCGTCCGAAATACGTGGTCTTTCGTTGCGTGCGCCGCGATGCCAGATGTGAGCCGACGCGACGCAGGCGATGTGGTGACATCGCCGAGGAGCGGCGGCGAAACAGATGGCGTCGCGCCGCCCGCAACCCGAAGGGCTGATGGGGATTGCGGGGCGATCTCTTCGTTGCTCGTCGTCAACGATGCCACCGCATCGCCTCCTCCTCGCGCCTCGATCTCGCCCCGCAAGCCCCATCAGCGAAAGGCCACGTATTTCGGACGCACTACACTAGCTGCTCGGGACAGAATGAATGGCCGTCCACGTCCACCGCGTCGAGCTCTAATGTGCCAATGACGATGACTAAACGGTGGTTTACTTACTCCGCGTCAGGGACTCGATGAACGTTCACCGCCTCGGCGGCGTTCACCGCTGAATTCGAGAACGAGCAGGAATTGAGGGGTGAGCACCGTGCCAATCTCTTCTTCCGAGCTCTCCGTGTCCTGACCGCCGAGAGCGTTGCGCTGCACACCGCCCTCCTGGTGACCCTTCGCGGCCCGTGGGCCGGGGAGATCGGCGTGCAGGCCACGGTCGTGGCGGTGCTGGCGGATGGAATCGCTCTGGCCCTCGAAGGAGATCCCGACGAGATCCTGGCTCGACTTCTAACCAGACCCGCCGAGGATGCGGCCGCGGCCGAAGACGAACCGCCGAAGAAGAGTCAGAACACCTGGGACCGGGTGCGCAGGTTTCTCACAGATGGAGAAGATTCTCCTCGCGGTGAAGGCGGACCGAACCGAGCGCGCCCTTCTTCTTCAGGACAACGACTCGAGGGTGCTGCTCTCGATCCTGCCAAATCCTCGGCTCACCGTGGACGAAGTGGTACGGCTTGCGAAGTCGTCTTTCCTCACCTATCAGATCGCGTGATCATGAAAACAGATCAGTGGATGGCCAACCTCGACGTGCGGCTGGCGCTCATCCACAATGCGAAAACTCCTCAGGCGTTCTCGCTCCGGATACTGCCCATGCTTCCGGATTCAGAGATTCGAACGATCGCCCGGGCCGGTACGACTACGGCGCTGAAACAGGCCGCGACGTGACGCGAAATGGCGACCTTGCCGTCGCGTCGAGTTTGTTCATCTGGATTTGGTGGAGCTGATCGAGATCGAACCGACGACCTCCTGAGTGCGATTTCCGTGTTTGTCTCCAGATACGCGGATACCTCCGGACAGCAGATTTTACTGGCGTCCGGTTCCGTTGAATCGATGGTGGCGCGTGGTGGGCGGACTGTGCTGATGAATCTGGCCCTCGGGAGGCTGTATCATGCATTCTCCTTTTGTGTACCACGATCAGTAGTAGAAGAATTGCGTCTGGACAGTGTACTGGTTGGTCGTTCTGCCGGTGCGCGGGTCGACCCGCGTGTACGCTGCTTTGATGTTGAAATTGTTCCCGTTCGGGTACCACGCCAGACCAAGCTGCTCGCGGTTGTTGTTGTTGGGCTTGCTCGCCGAGGCTTTGAAGCTCTGCCGCTCATATCGCACGAAGGGCATGACTTTGGTCGGTGCGAAGTAGAAGCCGGCTTGCAGCGCGGCATCCTTCTGTTCGGGAATGGCCGCGAATGTTTTTCCTCCATCAAAGGAGTAGAGCGTCAGGATTCCGTTGAAGGCGTTCTTCGCAACCGGAACAGAGAGTTGACCGTCAACGGTGTACGCCTTGAAGTTCTGCTGATGATCGAGTCCGCCGCCGATGGCCAGGATTCTCTTGTTCCCGAAATAGACTTCGGGATAGACGTAGCCAGCCTCGGTATCCCAGACGTTGTACTGGCCGCGGGCCGTGATCCGAAATCCGTTGCGAGCAATGCTACTGCCAGGCGCTGGTGTAGTTGTCGCGGGAACGCGTACGCCCTGCAGTAGCGCGGCGCGATATTCGAAGTGACCACCAGCCAGATAGCCTTTGGCCTGGAAGCCGGTGTCGCGACCGACTGACGATTGGGTGGGACCGCTCGCCAGAAACGACCAGGAGTTGTAGTCGAGCGAAAGCAATGCTCCGGCGCTTCCGAGACAGTCGCGGCAGAACGGCGGCAGCATCAGGCCGGCATCGAGCATGAAGGCATTGCTCCGCGGCTTCCATTCGAGATACGCATCCTGCGTGAGGAATCCGCTGCCGAGAGCTTTTGGCGCTTTGCCGAGGTTGGGATTGTCGGTCTGAAAGAAGAACGAGACGCTTGGCGACAACGTACCGCTGATGAGGATGCGCATCCGGCGCATGAACAGGTTCTCGGCGTAGCCCTTGGTGATGGGATTCTGGGCCGCGTCGGCCCACGCCTGCACCAGGGCTCCGAACCTAACACTGATGTTGTCGTTGACCTTGATTACTGCTTGACCGTTAGAGATGGCGGGAACGAGGAGCACGAGGGTGATGATGCCGATCAGCCGAAAACAACTGGAAAGATCCTTTACACGCATCGCAAACACTCCTTTACTCGAGAATTCACGGGAAGCAAAATGCTTCGCCAAGGGGATCGCGCGGCGAAAGCGCGGTCGACACGGTCCAAACCACTCCGATTCAGGATCAATCATAGGATCTCCCGAACACCTGGAACTGGCACAACCGACCGAAAGTTCGGCATACAGTATTCGAGAGGAGGGTGCCATGTCTACACGAAGAGAATTCTTTGGTGTCGCGATGTTCGCCGCGTTCAAGTTCATCTCCACCAGTGATGCGCCCAAGGCGATTGGGCCGTACTCTCAGGCCGTCCGAGCCGGCAACACGCTGTATTGCTCAGGACAGATCGGGCTCGATCCGGCAACCGGAAACCTCATCGAGGGCGATTTCCCGGCCCAGGCTCGCCGCGTCCTCGATAACCTGAAGGCGGTCTTGCACGCAGCCGGCACTGATTTCCGCCACGTCGTGAAGGCGACGGTCTATCTCACCGATCTCGCGAACTTTCAGACGCTCAATACGATCTACGCGGAGTACTTCGGCGATCACAAGCCGGCGCGATCGACGATCGGTGTCGCGCAGCTTCCTCGGGGCGCAGCGGTCGAGATCGACCTGATCGTGGTTACTTGACCGCTCCGACCGTGAATCCTTCGATGAAGCGGTCGAGAAAGATGTTGTAGAGGATTCCGATCGGAATGCTGGTGATGAGGCACGCAGCCATGAGCGAGCCCCAGTAGAAGACGTCGCCGCGCACGAGGAAAGTCGGCACGCCAACGCCGACGGTCTGATGGGCGGCGGTGGAAATGAACGTCAGCGCGTAGACGAACTCCTGCGTCACCAGGGTGAAGGCAAAGATCACCACCGTCAGGATTCCCGACGTCGACATCGGAATCACCAGTTTTACGAACGCGCCCCATCGGGTCAGGCCATCGACCATGGCAGCATCCTCGAGATCGCGCGGAATGGATTTGAAGAATCCCATGAGCAGCCAGGTCGAGAACGGAATCGTGAAGCTCGGATAGACGACGATCACCGACCAGAGCGAGTCCTGAAGACCGAGTGTGGCAATCACTTTCGAAAGCGGAATGAAGAGCAGAGTCGGCGGCACAAGATAGGTCAGAAAAACTCCGATGCCGACCTGCGCCCCCCACCCGCCCGTGAGGCGTGCAAGCGCGTAGGCCGCTGGTAGAGCCAGTATGAGCGTAATCAAGACCACAACCCCTCCCGCAAAAGCGGTGTTACCGACCCAGCGCAGGAAGAGCGTTTCGTTGAACAGCAGTTTGAGGTGTTCGAGCGTCGGCGCCTCGTTGAACAGAAACGGATTGTTCTTCAGGTTGTACAGATCGGTGGTCCGTTTGAACATCGTGATCAGCATCCAATAGAACGGAAACGCGAGGATCACCGTGAAGAAAATTCGGACGCACCAGATCACGATCGTGTGCAGCGCACGCGACGGTCTCACGAATGCCCCTCACCCGGTCCTTCGCTGCGCTCAGGACCACCCTCTCCCCGCTGGCGCGGGGCGAGGGCTCTCACGTCACCTCCGCGCGATAGGCCGTGCGCAGCACCAGATAGGTTGCGATCACGAGCAGCGGAACCATGAAGATGGAGATGGCCGCTCCTTCGGCGAGATCGGACCCGAGGATGCCGGTGAAGAACGCCAGCGTCGGAATGACTTGCGTGCTGTCGAATGGTCCGCCGCGCGTCAGGATGTAGATCACGGTCATGTCCGTGAACGTGAAGATCGCGCCGAAGAGCACCGCCACATTGATGATCGGCAGCATCATCGGAATGGTGATCTGAAACAAAGTTCGAAAGAATCCTGCGCCGTCGACCGCCGCCGCCTCCGGGATATCGCGCGGAATGGCGGTCAGGCCTGCGAGAAGGATCACGGTCGCGAAGGGCAGCATGTGCCACGTGTGGACCAGGATCACCGACATCATCGCGAGCTTCGGCTCTCCCAGCCACACCGGCGTGTCGAACTGCTTGACCAGATGCATCCGCACCAGCACCCAGTTCACGACGCTGTACAGCGAGTCGAGAATCCATTTCCAGCCGATGGATCCGATCGACACCGGCGCCACCCACGGCAGCAGGATCAGAAATCGCATCAACCGCCGCCCCGGAAACGCGTCCTTCAGCGCCAGCGCCAGGATGTTCGCGCCGATCAGCACCAGAATTTGCGAACTGATCGTGAAGATGAAAGAGTCCTGCACCGCGCGACGAAACGTCGGACTGTGCAGCACGCTGATGAAGTTCTGCAGCCCGACGAAGTGGTATCCCACGCTGCCAACCTTCACGTCGCCGACGCTGTAGACGAACGCCATCGCGAACGGCAAGCCGACCAGCGCCACGATGTACAGAATCGCGGGCATGAACATCGCGGGACCCAGCCAACGCTGCTGCCTCAAGTTCCGAGCCCTCGGGCTGCTGTCCGCTTCTCAGTCTTGGGATCGAAGAACTTCAGATCGCGATTTGCGATCGCAAAACCGTAAGCATTACCATCACTAATTTCCGACCCGCGCGTCGCCGGAATGCGCGAGATCACTTTGCGACCGTTGAACGGCCCGCCTTCGATGATGCCGTACAGGATCCGCTCCGCACCGAGGTATTCGCTGTGCGTGACGCGGAACTGATATTCGACGTGCTCGCCCGATCGCTCGGCGACGCCGGGCGGGAGAAAGTGCTCGGGACGGAAACCGACGATCACGCCGTCGGCCGGAACGAGGTTCATCGGCGGTGATCCCAGAAAAGTCGCCACGAAAGTATCGGCCGGCTCATCGTAGACGTCGGCCGGTGTTCCGATCTGCCGCACCGATCCCTGCGACATGACCACGACGCGATCGCCCATCGCCATGGCCTCGATCTGATCGTGTGTGACGTAAATCGCGGTCGTGCCGATCCGCTTCTGAAATTGCTCGAGCTCCTCGCGCGCCGACGCGCGGAGCTTGGCGTCCAGATTGGAGAGCGGCTCGTCGAGCAGAAACAGCGACGGCTCGCGCACGATGGCGCGCGCGAGCGCCACGCGCTGCCGCTCGCCGCCCGAAAGCTCGCGGGGCTTGCGCGCAAAAAGATGGCGGATGCCGAGCAGAGACGCGGCCCAATCCGCTTGCTTCAGCCGCTTCTCCCTGCCCACGCCCTGCGCCTTGAGCGGAAAGACGATGTTGTTGAAAACGCTGAGATGGGGATAGAGCGCGTAGCTCTGAAAGACCATCGCGATGCCGCGCTCGCGGGGCGTGAGGTCGTTGACGCCCCGGCCGCCGATCAGGATTTCGCCGGAGGTGGGCTCCTCGAGCCCCGCGATCATCCGGAGGAGTGTGGTCTTCCCCGATCCGGAAGGGCCAACCAGGACGAGAAACTCTCCCTCCCTGCTTTCGAGATCGACGTTGACGACGGCGCCGACGTTGCCGCGCTTGAAGATCTTCGACAGCTTCCGCGTCTCGACGACCGCCATGCGGCGAATGTTACCGGTTGCCGGTTCCCAGTTGCCAGAACATTCCCGGCAACCGGTCACCGGCAACAGCAACCTCTATTTCCACTTCGCGAAAATGCGCCGCAGCTCCGTATCCGCAGCCTTCACTGCCGCTTCGGCTGACATCTCATCGCGCGCCGCCTTGGCGAACATCGTTGGAATCACGAACGTGTTGAACACTTCGTCGATCGCCGCGGTGGCGTAGCCGGGATAGCCGACGTTGGTGGCCCAACTCAGCACGTCGCCCAGAATGGCGTACTTGTCGTGGGGCACCGCCTTCGGATCATTGGCCAGACGCTTCTTGATGTCCGGAACGGTCGCGGGGAAGCATGGGAAGTTGTAGAACTCGCTCCCATTGAACGCATTCGAAAAGTCATCGATGAGATCGGAGAGGAATTGCTTCGCCCCTTCCTTGTTCTCGGCGAATTCCCAGACCACGTAGCACGACATCACGTGCTCGGCCGCGATGCGCCGCACCGGACCCTTGAGCGCCGGCCGGAGCTGAATCTGCTTCGACATCTCCGGATTGTCTTTCTCGGCCGACCGAGTAACCGAAATCGCGTTCTGCACAAAGGATAGCTTGCCCGACAGAATGCCGCGGTTGTTCGATGACGGATCCCACGAGAAGACCTCCGCCGTTTCCGTCTGGCGATAGAGCTCGCGGACGAACTTGACTGCGTCGATGGTCTGCTTCGAGTTCAGGACCACCTGACCGGCCTCGTTCTGTTCCGCTCCGCCGAACGACCACAGCACGGCGCGCATGGCCATGTTGGTGTCGAGCTCCTGCGAGAGTCCCACGCCACACGGATTGCCGAATTTGTCTTTGATCCGCTTCGCGCCGGCGAGCAGGTCGTTGTACGTGTCCGGTCCGTGTGGAAATCCGACCTGGGACCAGAGATCCTGCCGGTAGTTTCCCGGATCGGGAACATACGAATCCGAGAACGCGAAATACTTCTTGGTCTTCGGATTGAGAGTCGACTTCTCCGCCAGCGGGATTTTCTTGCCGTGCTTGCGCTCGACCTCCTGGTAGATCTCCTTGTGGTCGATCACCTGCTTCTCGTACGCCGCGGGCGGCGAAAGAAACATGAACAGATCGTGTCCCTTTTTCGCCGACACCTCGGCAGCCGCGCGCGCGTTGACCTCAGCGATGGCGATGTGATCGACGATCACGTTGGTGTTGTGTTTCGCGCCCCACTCCTTGGTGAATGTGTTGTCGAACCATTTGTCATACCCGGGGACAAAGTGACTCCATTGAACGATCTTGAGGGTTTTCTGTTGTGCCAGGGCCTGCTGCGGGAAGAGAAAGGCCGAGGTGAATCCCGCTGCTGCTACCGCGCCTCCCGAGAGCTTGACGAACTTCCGGCGACTGATCTTTCGCCCAGATTGCTTCGACATGAGCACCCTCCTTCTTTGACGAGGCGCCATCATACAATCACCGCATGCCCGAGGAGCGAATCGCGACGGTAGACGTCACCCGCGTCACCCAAGGCTCGGTGACGCGAAATGAGGACGTGCTGGCAGTCGAGGAGCCGCTCGAGATCCGGGTCGGCGAGAAACCGA
>WNEY01001451.1_pt1 | contig 19267 bp, 20 predicted proteins | sample 5400531 | NCBI WGS metagenome assembly WNEY01 (sample SAMN13153338, study PRJNA577476) | soil metagenome | isolation source: 200 cm saprolite under Douglas fir tree site 1 | place: USA:California | collected 2015-04-18
GAGCTTGTCCTCGGGGCTGAGCACGACGCCGACGGTCTGCTCGCCGTCGCGCAACGTCGTGTCGTAGAAGCCGACCTGCGCGTCGAAGCGGTGCGGATCGTTGAGCTGTCCGGTCCAGAAGGTCATCGAAAGTCGTCTGGGTAGATCGACAACTTCTCTGGACCGTCCGTGGTGATGAGGAAGTTGTCCTCGATGCGCAGGCCTCCTCCCCCTTCCCAGTACACGCCGGGCTCGATCGCGAGCACCATGCCTTTCTCGATCGTGCCGCTGCCCGCCTGGTGTGCGTACGGCGGCTCGTGTGCGCGCGCGCCGACGCCGTGCGCAATGGGATGCGACGGCTGGCCTGGGTAGCCGGCCTGCGCAAGTCCGTCGCGGATCAGGACATCGAGCTCCGCGAGGCTCGCGCCGGGACGGCAGTGGTCGAGCGCGCGTCCGTAGACGTCGAGCAGCACATCGAGCAGCTCCTCGTAGCGCGCGTCGAGCTTTCCGGGGCACACGTTCTTCGTGTGGTCGCACCAGTAGCCGTCCGCGCAGACCCAGATCTCGAACAGCGTCGGCTCGTTCTTCTGCACCGGCCTGTGGCCCGTTGCCGTGAACGTGCGGATCCCCGGCCCCGACCAGACAAGTGAGAAGCCGAGCGCGAGCTCCACCTGCCCCTTCCAGCCTGTCCCTTCGCCGTGGACGAAGCCCTCCCACAGGACAGCCGCCTCGCTTTCCTTCATCCCCGGTCGGAGCTCGGCGGCCACGTGCTCCATCGCCCCCGCCGCGATCTCATTCGCCAGGCGCATCCGCTGGATTTCCTGCTCCGTCTTGAGTGCACGCGCGCGCGCGAGGAGGGGCGTGGCATCGACAGCCTGCGGGAAGGCGTCGAACCAGGCCTTCGTGAAGGTCGTCGGCTCGCCCACCATCCGGTCCGAGGCCTGGGTGCCGAGAGAAAGCTCGAGCCCGACCTTCTCGTAGGGCCGGGAGGCCTCCCGAACGGCGTCGAGCGTGCGCGAGAGCGGCGGACGCGGGTCGCCCGGGTCGTACCCGGGCACGAGCACGACGGCCGTCGTCCAGGCGCTCGCGGCCGCATCGGCAGCGGACGGCTCGATCGTGATCAACACCGGCGGCCCCTCGCGGGGGAAGACCGCCGCGTCGTACCCCTTCATCCCCCAGAAGTTCGTCAGGTAGAGGACATTGTCCGGCGTCCGAACGACGAGGGCCTCCAGACCCTCTTCCGCCATCAGCGCCTGGACTCGGTCGAGCTTGGCGTCGTCGCGAGGCCAGCTCACGAGGAGATGCGCGGCGGCGCCGGCTCACCGTGGGCATCCTGCCAAGAGATCACCGGGTTGCGGAGGACGCCGATCTTCTCGATCTCAGCCTCGATCACGTCCCCGGGCTTGAGGTAAAGCGACGCGGCGTCCTCGCTGAAGCCGGCCACCCCACTGACGGTCCCGGTCGAGACGACGTCGCCGGCCGAATACCCGAGCGCCGAGTAGTGCGACAGGATCTCCGGGATCGTCACGGACATGTTGCCGCTGTGCGACTCCTGCCGCGACTCACCGTTGACGCGGAGCTCCATCCGCAGATCGTGCGGATCGCCGATCTCGTCGGGCGTGACGATCCAGGGCCCGAGCGGGCAGAACGTGTCGATGGCCTTGCAGAACGAGAACACGCCCGAGCGCATTTCGCGACGTTGGATGTCTCGTGCGGTGATGTCGTTGAAGATGACGTACCCGCCGATGTAGTCCGCTGCTTCTTCGGGACCGAACCACTTGCCGGACTTCGAGATCACGACGGCAAGCTCGAGCTCGTAGTCGAGCTCCTCGGTCAGGTGCTCCGGATAGACGACCGGCTCCTCCGGGCCGACGATCGCGTCGACGTTCTGGAAGAAGACGATCCAGGGTGCGATCTCGTGCGACCAGCCCACTTGCTTCGACTCCTCCTCGTGCTCGCGGAAGTTGCCGGCCGTGTGGATGAACTTCTTCGGGATGATCGGCGCGCGCAGCTTGACGGCTTCGAGGGCAGGCTCTTCGCCGGTGGGGCGCACAGCTCCGGCACGCTCGAAGTACTCCCGCACCGACGGGACGTCGAGCTCCACGACCGTCTCGTCGCGCAGTTCACCGACGCGCCCGTCGTCGAACGTGACGAGCTTCACCTGGACTCTCCCCCCAACCAGTCGATGACGTCCTGGGCATTCCGATCCGGCGGAAACACCGGATAGAAGACCTTGACAATCCGGCCTCGCTCGGCGACCAGAGCCAGACGCTTGTAGAGCGTCAGCCCCTCGACGTCGAAGGTTGGCAACCCCGGATCACGCGCCAGGTCGAGCCACTCGTCGCTGATGACGGGAAACGGCATCCGGTTTCGCTCGGCGAACTCGATTTGGTCGTCGAGGCTCTGGGCGCTCAGGCCGGCGACGCGCGCGCCGAGTGCTACGAGTTCGGAGTTGTGGTCCCGGAACGCGCAGGACTGCGGCGTGCAGCCCCGTGCCCCAGGGATGTCGTCCCAGCCGGGCAGCAGGTCACGCCCCGGCCGCCCGGTACGCGGATAGACGTAGAGCACCTCGAAGTCGCGGACGTTGACGGCGCCTTGGGAAGACGGCAGCACGAGATCGGGCAGCTCGCTGCCGGCCAGGTGGTCGGCGGCTCCGTCGTCAACCGGAACAGGCAGGCCTTCGGGGAGCACGTAGGGGTCGTGCACGATCACGCAGCCTCCGCGCGCCGCTTCGCGGCTCGGAGCACGCCCATCCTGATGAGCCCGCTGAACGGACGGACGACACGCCAGTACTGCGCGAACTTTCTCCGCGACACCGGATCGGGCACGTGGACGCGCGTCTCGGTCGTCAGGCTCCCCGGCAGCGCGCGGAAGTCGATCACTGCCGTGGCGGGAGCTTCCGGCCCACGGCCCCGGAGTCGCCAGAACTGACCGCTCAACGTCAGGACCATTCCCTCGCCCGGTACGTCCTCGAGGATCGTCGCGCGCGGAACCATCGTCGCAAGCACAGCGTCCTCCGCCCGGCGCAGGCCGAGACCGCGCGCCAGCAGCAGCCCGCGCACGAGCGGAACCTCCTTGAACGTCACCTCGCGCAGAGCGCGGTCGGCCCGCGCAGGATCAACGGCAACGGAGACCTCGTGCCGCGTCGAGAACTCGTATGCCGGCAGGAACGTATCGAGGCTCTTCATGCAACCCCGCAGACACGTTGGGCCACGAGGGCGTACACGTGGGCGACCTTCACGAGGCCGTCGACGTCGAGGTTCTCGCCGAGCACCGGATCGGGGAGCCCGCTCGACGTGCCGTAGTTGACGCTCTCGATCCCGTAACGGGTCAACGCTGACGCGTCTGAGAACCAACGCACCGTGTCGCGTTCCGGCTTCGCGCCGAAGACCTCCGTGTGCGCCTCGTCGATCGCACCGATGAGGGGGTGATCCTCCGCGATCTCGGAGCCCGGCGCCGTGACGTAGATCTCCGACTCGATTCCGTGGTCCGGAAAACGCTCGCGCAGGCTGCGGACGAAGTTACCGAGCGCGGAGCGCGCTTGCGACATCGGCATGCTCGGCGGCACGCGGAAGTCGACAAACAGGTCCGTGCGCTGCGGCGTCCGTGAGACACGCCAGGCGAAGCCGCCGTTGATTGCGCCGACGTTGACGATCCCCTTCTTGCCGCCGTACGAGGTCCACTCCTCCCACTCGGGCGCGAACTCGAGGACGGCATCGAGCACGTCGCGCATACGAACGATCGACGTCTCGTTCCGCCGCCCTTCGCTAAATGCGGTGTGGATGAACGGGCCGCTCGTCGAGATGCGCATCCAGATCGCGCCGTAATGGCCGAGCACGATCTTCTGCTCGGTCGGCTCGCCGAGGATGCACATGTCAGTGACCCCGCCGTGCGTAGGTAGGAAGCGCGAACCGGCGGCATAACCCCGGTACTCGCGGCCGATGAAGTCAGGATGCCATTGGGTTTTCTCGATCTCGCCCGACACGCAGGCGATCATCAGGTCGCCCTTCAGGCGTATGCCGGCGTCCTGCAATGCGCGCACCGCCTCCATGTAGCAGGCAAGTGCACCCTTCATGTTCGAGATGCCCAGCCCGTAGATGCGACCGTCCTGGACGAAGCCTTCCGGCTGGAAACCCCGAATTCCCTTGAGCCACGGCTCCTGGCCGGAGTACGACGTGTCCATGTGCCCGTTGAACATCAGCGATTTGCCGCCGCCGGCCTTTGTCTCCCAGAGACCGACGACGTTCGGGCGCCCGTCCTCGACCTCCTGCCACTGCACCTGCAGGCCCATGTCCTCGAGTTCGTCGCGCACCCGCTCGCCGATCGCCTGTTCGTCGCCCGTGGGGCTCGGGATCGAGACGAGGTCGACGGCCAGGCGGACGAGGCGCTCCGCGTCGACGGCCGCGACGGTTTCCTGGGCCCTCACGGGCGCAGTCTACGAGCACGCCGCGCCCCGGCGCCGGGGACACGTGCCGCCCTAGGCGAAGATCTCGGTGGTGCAATCTCCGTTCTGCAGTCGCACTTCGTGTGCGCGCGCGGGCCCACCGGGACGGTCATCGAAGTCCACGAAGAACCCGCGGTCGACCTCCATCCCGCCGGCAGGATCGCAATCGATCTTGAGCAACCAAGAGCGCAACCCCGGATAGAACTGGTTGTCCCAGGTGGAGTAGAGCGAGTTGGTGACGTAAAGGCGCCTCCCGTCGAAGGAGAGCTGCAGCATCTGGGGCCCTCCGTTGAGCTCGCGACCCGCATCGTTGGGGCGGCCGAGCACACCGCCGAGCCAGAGCTGCCCCGTCAGCTTCGGCTTACGCGGGTCCGAGACGTCGTACTGGCGAAGGTCGCCTTGCAGCCAGTTCGAGAAGTAGAGGAAGCGATCGTCCATCGAAAGCACCAGATCGGTGATCAGCCCAGGTACGGGGAAGGGCCAGCCCTCGTGCTCGACGCCATCGACGGCGATCACTTGCTCTACTCGCCACTCGCTGTTCTCGCGGTACCAGTGGAACATCGTGCTCGAAAGCGCTGCGCCGACGAAGCCGCTCTCGGCCTCCGGATCGTGGAGCCAGCGAACCTCGAGGGGAATGAGGCCGTTGTCACCAAGGTCGACCGTCTGCTCGAGCTTCCTCTCCTCGAGATTCCAGAAATGCAGACGGCGCCCGTAGCGGCCTGCGCCCACGTCGTCGAGCTCGAAGCCCGGCTCATAGGCATTCGGTTCCCCAAACTCGGACGAGACGAGGACGTTCTTGCGCGGCTGGTACCAGAAGTCGTAGTTGAGCGGCGGTCGCTCCCCGCCGTTTTCCCACCGCCCCTTCAGCTCGAACGTCTTCGCATCCAGGACCGCGAAGCCGCCTGCTCCGTTGCCCTCCGCGTCGCCGAGCATGCTGACCACGACGTTGTCTCCAGGCATGCAGTGAACGGTGTGGGGCCGCGTATAGCCCGTTTCGCGCACGACGTCCTCCGGCTCGATCACCTTCTCGACGCGCGGACGGCGTGGATCGTCTGCGACGTTCACAACGTGGATGCGCGACGAGCGGAAACCGGGCACGATCAGATGCGAGCGCTCCGGTCCGTGGCAGGCCGAGCTGCACCGGTTCCAGCCATAGTGGTGAAGCTCATCGCCGACGTTCGGCATCGGCGTCTCATGGATGACTCGCCCATCTTCCGCATCGACTACTGCGAGGAAGTCGGGTGCGGCGACCCCGGTGCCCTCGTGCAGGCACCCGACGTACAAGAATTCCTCAGCGGGCGCCCCAAGCGCCTCTTCCGGTGAACCGTAGAACGAGGCTGGGCGGCTGTGCGGGTCGGTGTGATCGTGAGCCATCGTTCTCTCCTTCGGTCTCGAGACCCCGTGAGGAGTGGTCTAGACCCTCCAGCGGTTTCTGTCAATGGCCGAGCGGCAGTGATTTGAAATGCGGCAGCACCTCCGTGGCGAACAGCTCGATCTGCTCGTGTCGGCGGTCGCCCCAGAGCTCGAGCATCACGTGAGTGCAGCCTGCCTCGCGGTACTCCTCGATCGCAGCGATGCAGTCGGCGGGAGTGCCCGCGATCGGCTTGCATTTGTCGAGGATCTCGTCCGTCACCTTCGCCTTCGCGGCGAGCCGTCCGCCCTGCTCCATCGCGTCGGCGACGGGCTGGATCTCGTCCTGGGTCAGCCTAGCGAGGTCGAGCAGCGTATCGGCTGCTCCCTTGATGTTCTGCACCTTGTTCGCGAGGTACATGCCGGCGATCTCGCGCGCGCCGTCGCGGCCGGCGTCGCGATCGGTGGCGTGGATCGACGCGACAACGGTGCAGCCGATGTCGATGTCGGCAACGACGTTCTCGCGCGCGTAGCGGACGAAGGCGGGAGTCGTGATCGACGGCGTCAGGCAGCCGTCGGCGATCTCACCGGCGAGCGCCTGCATCTTCGGCGCGGTGGCCGCCACGTAGACGGGCGGTATGACGCGGGGCGTCTCTGCTTCAGCCTGGAGACCCGGCACGTCGGCGCTCCACGTGTCGCCCTCGTAGGTGAAGGGCTCGCCCGAGAGGACGCCGCGGACGATCGTGACAGCGTCACGCATCGGTCCAAGGGTGCGCTTGCCGTTCAGCCGCGCGTTGTTCAAAAAGATCTTCGAGGTGCCGAAGCCGAGCAGGAACCGTCCCGGGCCCGCTGCCTCCTGCACGACGCGCGCATCCATTGCCACCTGCACCGGGTGGCGCGTGAACGGCGAGATGATCCCCCAGCCGACGGTCAGGCGTTCCGTAGCGTGCGCGATCAAGCCCGAGACGACGGTCGACGAGCGCGCCTCCATCCCGTGCTTCCGCCACCAGGGGTAGGCCTCGGCGAGCCAGATCGTGTCCATGCCCGCCCGGTCCATGACCCGCGCCGACTCGAGCATCTCCTCGAGCGGCTCCATCGTCAACTGCATCACCCCGATACGAAAGGGCTGTGCCATCAGGGCGATCTTCGCACGCAGACAGCGTGCCTAGGAGCCTTCTGCCGACCCTTCTGTGGCGGGCTTTGCTTCCTGCACCTGCTTGTCGAGCGCTCCGAGCACCTGGGACACCTGCTGGTTCACGATCGGCTGCAGGACACGCTGACCCATCGACGCGACCGGGCCGAGGAGGTGCACCTCGGCCTCCCACTTCATGTTCGTGGCGCCGCCGGCATCGGTCAGGTGGAACGAGGTGTCCATGTTCAACACCGCCCCGACGCCGTTGCCCTTCGCGTGCAGCTTGGCGAATTCGGGCTCTCGCTCCTCCATCTTCTCGAAGTCGATCGACATGCGCAGGCCGCCGAGGCCAAGCGGGATCTTCACGTGCGCGCGCCAATGCCTGTCGTCCTGAATGTCGAACGACTCCACGCCGGGCATCGTCTTCGCCATCTGTGCCGGATCGTTCAGGACCTGCCACACCGTGTCCCGCGGCGCCTCGAACTGTCGTTCTCCGGTGACCTTCATCGGCTCTCCACGCTCACGAGCTTGCGCGTCTCCTCAGGCTTCCGCAGGAGATCCCACACCCCCTCGTAGGGATTGCAGCTGCGCCAGACGATCGGCCCTTCGCCGTGGTGGCCAAGTGCGTTCTGCAGTGCTGCACAAACCGCGTGGATCCCGGCGCCGCCGCCCTCCCCCATGCCCTTGGCTCCGAGCGGCGTGAACGGCGACTCCGACTCGATGAACCCGGTCTTCATCGGTGGCATGTCGAGCGCGTGTGGCACGTGGTAGTCGTAGAAGTTCGGGGTGAGCAGGTTGCCCTCCTCGTCGTAGGTGAAGATCTCGTGGGTCGCGGCGCCAAGTGCCTGCGCGGTCGCGCCGTGCACCTGCCCCTCGACGATCTGTGGATGGATCCGGTTGCCGCAGTCGTCCACCGCCGCGTAGTCGACGATCTCGTACACCCCGGTCTCCGGGTCGATCTCGAGTGCGCAGGCGTGGATCTGCGTCGCGTAGGTGAGCGTGAGGTTGCCGAATTTGCGCTCGAGATCCGGTTTCTCGAATTGCGGCCTGTAGACATGCCGCACGTTGAGCGTGATGTCGAGGTCGGGCGGCAGCCCCGCGTTGTTCGCGTTGAGGATCGCGCCGAGAGCCATGAACGGCAGGGCGGCTTCGGGGTTGCCCTTGATCCGCGCCTGACTCTCGACCAGCTCGATGTCGTCGGGCGAGCAGCCGAAGACAGCAGCGGCGAGCTGCTTCATCTCGACGGCGAGCTTCTCGGTGGCGCCCTTGACCGCGCCGAGCCCCGTAACGGCGAACTGCGACGCATACGTTCCCGAGAACCCGGCGGTCGAGTTCCAGTACGTGTCGTGGCCGGCCCGGACATTGACGTCGTCCGGCGTGCAGCCGAGGATCTCGGCGACGACCTGCGCGGACGTCGTCTCGTGTCCCTGCCCCTGCGGCACCGTCCCGAGCGTGACGACCACCTCACCGAAGATGTCGAGCTTCACAGTCGCGACCTCGTTGTTGCCGGAGAACTGCAGCTCCGGGTTGAGGATCATCGACTGGCCGAAGTTGTTCGTTCCCGAGTCGAGCGTGGAGCCGATGCCGATGCCGAAGCGCTTGCCGCGCGCCTCGGCGTCGCTTCGCTTCTCCTCGAGGGAGTCGTAACCGATCAGGTCGAGCGCGATGTCGAGGCAGCGCGCGTAGTCGCCGGAGTCGTAGATACAGCCGTTCGGGGTCTCGTAGGGGAACTCTTCGTGCTTGACGTAGTTCTTCTTCCGCACCTCGATCGGGTCGAGGCCGAGCTCGCCGGCCACGATGTCGACGATCCGCTCGGTCAGCCAGAGATGCTGCATCCTGGAGTAACCACGGTTCGGCGCCACCGGCGACTTGTTGGTGCAGACCTGCGTGAAGTCGACGCGAATGTTGCGCCAGCGATAGCAGCCCGGCGTGACCTGCGCCCAGATGATGCAACCGAGGGGCTCGTAGCGCGGGAACGCACCACAATCGTCGATTGCGCGAACAGAGAAGCCCAGCATCGTCCCATCCGCCTTCACGGGAACGGTGACGTCGAGGAACGTGCGCTCGTTCCCATGGGTGTTCGCCGTGTGCTGATCGGTCCGCCACTCCGTCCACTGCACCGGCCGGTTGAGCTTGCGGGCGAGAAGACAGCAGGCCGTGTACTGAGGATGGAGCGTGATCTTGTTGCCGAAGCCGCCGCCGATGTCCTGGCTGACGAACCTGAGCTTGTCGATGCCGACGCGGAGCGCGGGCGCCATCCAGATCGCACCCACGCCGGGCATCTGGTGGTTCCCGTGGATCGTCCACTGGCCGGTGCCGCGGTTGAACTCGACGAGACAGCCGGAGCACTCGAGCGGCGTCGATGAGAAGCGGTCGAAATGCAGCCGTTCGATACGGACGACATGGTCGGCGTCCGCGAGGGCAGCGTCGAAGTCGCCCCAGTCGAAAACGCCGGACCAGACGGTGTTCGACCCTGCGTCCTCGTGCAGGACGACCTCGTCCTTGAGCGACTCCTCGCCGTCGAGAACGTGCGGCAGCGGCTCGTACTCGACCTCGACGAGCTCGGCTGCATCGCGCGCCAGCTCACGGGTGCGAGCGGCGACGGCGGCGACGGGGTCGCCGACGTGGCGCACGCGGCCGACCGCGAGCGCGTAGTCCTTGATGTTCGCCCCCGGCGGGGTCGAAAGCTCGAAGAACGGGTCGGTGAGGATCGCGACCTCGTCGCCCGTGAGCGTTCCGTAGACACCGTCGAGCTCGAGTGCCTTGGAGACGTCGACCGACTTGATCCGTGCATGGGCGTAGGGCGATCGCACGAAGTGGACGTAGCCCATCTCGTGACGTTTGACGTCGTCGAAGAAGACGCCTTCGCCCTGGACGAGACGCTTGTCCTCTTTGCGCGGCACGCTCTGGCCGATGAACCCCGGCTTGACGTCCCCTTCTTCGACGACGAGCGGGCGCTCGGGAGTGACGGTCGTCTCGGTCATTCGGCCGCCGCCTTGATCGCCTCGACGATGTTGACGTAACCGGTGCAGCGGCAGATGTTGCCCTGGATCGCCTTGCGGATCTCGTCCTCGCTGGGGCTTTTGTTCTGGCGCAGGAGCGCCGTGGCGCTCATCAGCATCCCAGGCGTGCAGTAGCCGCACTGAAGGCCGTGGTGGTCTGAGAACGCCTGCTGGAGGCCGTTCAGCTCCCCGCCGGCAGCGAGGCCCTCGACCGTCTCGATCTTGGCCCCGTCCGCCTGGACGGCGAGCAACATGCAGCTCTTCACGAGCGTGGCGTCGAGCAGCACGGAGCAGGCCCCGCAGTTCCCCGTGTCGCAGCCGATGTGGCTACCGGTCAGATCGAGATCGTCGCGGATGAAGTGGATCAACAGCCGGCGCGCATCGACCTCGCGCTCGTACTGCTCGCCGTTGACGTCGACGGTAATCGTTTTCCTCGAGACCGCTTCCAAGCTACTTCCTTCCTACTGCCTGGGCGACCGCACGTAGGGCGAGAACTTCTGCGAGGTGGCGCCGGTAGTCGGCCGAGGCATGCACGTCCCACGGCGGGTCGAGGTTGGCGCCCTGGACTGCCGAGCGCACAGCGCCGTCATCTGTCGACTCGGGTTTCAACAGGACCGGGATGGCGTCGACGCAGCCGATTGCGAGGCGCATCGCTCCACCGTCGAGCGACGCGGCGACGTTGACGATGCAGGTCCCGTCCTTACCGATCGGGACGGAGGCGAAGCCGTCGCTCTTGCCAGGTGGTACCGAGATCTTCGTCAGCAGCTCTCCCGGGCCGGCCGCAGTCATGTAGACGCCTAGGAAGAACTCCTCTGCAGGTACGGAACGTTCGCCGTCCTTGCCGACGATCGTCATCGTTGCGCCGATCGCGACGAGCAGCGGAGGTAGATGATTCGTCGGATCGTTCGAGCAGACGTTGCCGCCGATGGTGCCGCGGTTGCGAACCTGGACGTCGGCGATCTGATCGCAGACCTCGCCGAGAATCGGGCGCGCGCGCGCCTCTGCGGAGTCGATGATGTCGGAGTAGGTCGTCATCGCACCGAGCTCGAGCGTCCCGTCGGAGCCGAGCTCGATGCCACGCAACTCACCGATGTCCGCGAGGTCGACGAGGACGTCCGGCGAGGCGGCACGCGCCTTCATGACGTTGATCAGTGTCTGGCCCCCGGCGAGAGCACGAGCACCGTCGTTGGCGCCGAGAAGGCGCAGGGCTTCCTGAACGCTCGCGGGACGAGCGTACTCGACCTCCCTTAGGAGCATGCGCTATTCAGTGCAGAAAGCCCTGCTCAGGTCAAGAAACAACCCTTGGGTCACCACCCGCATGCCTTGCGGCGTTCGTCACAGAGAAAAGAGAGGCAACACACAACGGGGACGCTGGATTGAAACGATAGGCGAGGGTTCCCCTCGCCGCAGCTTCTACCGGTGACCCGCCGGAAAACATGCGCGAAGCGCGTTTTGCGGCGGTCAAGCTCCCCAGGTTGGACTCGAACCAACAACCCTCCGGTTAACAGCCGGATGCTCTGCCAATTGAGCTACTGGGGACAGCAGCGGCGCTAGTTTAGCCGTTGAAGTCGGGACTCGACTTCGCTCAAATAAGCGGGATCGCGTGCCTTGGCGCGTCCTCTCAGCGTCTCGTCGAGGCCCGCGCGAACCTCCCCGACGAGTGCGTCCAAAGGCAGGTCCTCGCCGCCGTCGTCCACAACGAAGACCTTGCGCGGCTCAGGCTCCGCGCCCCACGCTGCATGGAACGCGACCAGGTTCCGCCACCCGTACGCAGGCCAGACTGGAAGCACGCAGACATACAGGGAGGCGGGTTCGAGCGCGCGGGCGACATCCATAGCCACCTCGCGGCTTGCGAAGAGCGGCTGGGCGTCTCCCGCCGGAACGATGTCCAGCTCGCCGTTGTCGTCGAGCTCGCCCACGGCGAACAGAGGCTTTCCTGCAGTCGGCGTCCCAAGGGCGAGCGCATGTTCGAGCTCCTCCCGCTGGGACTCCGCCGGCCTGCGCCCCGTCAACAGTCGATGCGCATGCTGACGAGTGACCCCGAGCTGCGCGGCAAGATCGGTGACCGACAGTCCTTTACGACGCAGGAGCGCGTGCCAGACCTCGGATTCATCACGCATTTGGCGACGATCGTAACCTCAGCGCGAGAATGCTTGTGCGGCGGCCAATTCCTCGACCGTGGCGAGGATTTTGGCGAGTGAAGCTTGTAACTCCATCGTCCGAGCGGGATCCGCCTCGCTGAGTTCACGCCTGATCTGGCGTTCCCGGAGACGGAGCAAGAGCTCCTCGGCCGTCCGCGCGTCGATCCCTTCGGAAGTCGCGCGCGCGTCGAGCTCGGCGACGAGTCCCACCAGCTCTGCGTCCGGCTCGCCCCCGGACACCAGCTGGTCACGCAGTCGTCGATGCTCCTCGCGGTCGAAATGCTCGGGCCCGAGCTCGGCGAGCACCGGCACCAAGACAGGATGCGCGGCAACGCCCGCGAGCGCGTTCTGCTCGAGCCGCTCGCCCGCGTCGAGCAATCGCGCGGAAACGCTTCCGGTTGCGGACGCGGGACCTCGCGGCGCGAGCCCTTGCTGCGTCTCCTTCGGCAGGTCGAGCTTGTCGGCCGCATAGCGGATGGCGTCCTGTCGTTCGGGCGACTCCTCGAAACGCGAGAGCACCTCTCGCACTCGGACGAACGCTTCCTGCCGATCGGCGGCCCGCTCGATCTCGAGGCGAACGCGGTAGCCCAGATAGCTCTCGGCACGCGCGAGCCTCTGCTCGAACCCTTCCGCAAGATCGGCCGGATCGAAGCCCGCCGGCAGTGCGACGACTCGGACGTCGAGACCCTGAGCAAACGCGAGCTCCATCCCACGCAACGTTGCCGCCTCGCCTGCAGCGTCGCCGTCAAAGCACAGCCACACGCGCTTCGTCAGTCGCCCGAGCTCCTTTAGCTGCCGGTCGGTCAACGCGGTTCCCATCGACGCGACAACCGGCTCGATCCCCGCCTGGCTGAGCGCGAGGACGTCGGTGTTCCCCTCGACCACGACAGCACGCTCCTGCTTCGCCATCGCGGCTCGCGCGCGGTCGAGTCCGTAGAGCAGATCTCCTTTCCGGAACAGCTCACCTTCGGGCGAGTTGACGTACTTCGCCTTCAACGGATCGTCCTCGCGCAGTTTGCGCGCCTGGAAGCCGAGCACCCGGCCCCGCGCATCCGCGAGTGGAAAGAGCAGCCGCCCGAAGAAGTAGTCGTTGCCGCGCTTGTTCACCAGGCCGGCGGCAATCAGCTCCTCGCGGGTGAATCCCCGCTCGAGCGCCTTGCGTGTCAGCGTCGTTCCGCCGAGTGCGAGCCCGAGCCGGTACTCGCGACACACCTCCTCTTGAAGACCGCGACCGGCCAGGTAGTCGCGAGCAAGCGAGCCCGCCTGCGAGTCCCAGAGGTAGCGCTCGTAGAACGAGGCCGCAGCCTCCAGCAACTCGAACAGCCGCTCGCGCCGGCGTCGCCGTGCATCCTGCTGCGGGGACGTTTCCTCATACTCGATCTGGACGTTGAAGCGGTCGGCGAGCCACTCGATCGCTTCGGCGAAATCGAGCTGCTCAGTCTCGCGCACGAACGTGATCAGGTCGCCCTTCGCCCCGCAGCCGAAGCAGTAGTAGAACTTGTCCACTGCATTCACCGAGAAGCTCGGCGTCCGCTCCTCGTGGAACGGGCAACGCCCCATGTAGCGTGCGCCGGTTTTGCGGAGCTGAGTGCGCTCGGACACCACCGAGACCATGTCCGCGGCGGCTTTGACCTCCTCGACCGATGTGTCCTTGATCCGGGCCATCAACTGAGGTCGGCAACGTAGCTCAGCGCGAACCGGTCCGTCATGCCTGCGATGAACTCGACGATCTGCTCCGGCTCATCCCCACGCTCGGCAAGATGCTCGAAGATCCGCCGCACCGTTGCCCGGGCGCGCTCTTGCTCCGAGCGTGTCTGCGGGCCGAGGTACACCCGCTCGAACATGAACGTCCGCAGCGCGAGCATTGCCGCGCCGATCTCCTCGCTCTGCACGATGTCGCCGGCCCGCTCGGAGTTCTCGACCAGGTCGTGCACCAGGGTGTCGATGCGCCGCGAGCCCCGGTCGCCGAGGAGCGCAACCTCCTCGTGTGGCAGCTCCGCCGGATCGAGGATCCCGAAGCGGACGGCGTCGTCGATGTCATGGTTGATGTAGGCGACACGGTCGACGATCCGCACGATCTTGCCTTCGAGGGTCACCGGCTCTTGCGAGCCCGTATGCGTGAGGATTCCGTCCCGAACCTCCTCGGTCAGGTTCAACGACTCGGCGATCCGCAGCGATTGCTCGTTGTGCCGGAAATTCCGGCCGAAATGCTCGTGCAACGCCGCGTCGAGCGCCTCCTCGCCCGCATGGCCGAACGGCGTGTGCCCCATGTCGTGGCCGAGCCCGACCGCCTCGACAAGGTCTTCGTTGAGCCGCAGTGCGCGTGCAACGCCCCGTGCGATCCCCGTCGTCTCGAGCGTGTGGGTCATCCGCGTGCGGTAGTGATCGCCAGCGGGATCGATGAAGACCTGGGTCTTGCCCTTCAGTCGGCGGAAAGGTTTCGAGTGCAGGATTCGGTCGCGATCGCGCTGGAACGGAGTGCGCAGGCGGCAGTCGTCCTCCGCACGGAGGCGTCCACGCGTCTCGTAAGAGCGAACGGCCAGCGGCGACAACGACCTGTCTTCCTGTTCTCGCACCTGCGCCTCGAAGGCATCCGCGACTGTTCCCGCAAGTTCAGGCATGCGTTCCAGGCTAGATGATGATCGGGACGGTTCCGCCATCGGCGCTCCACGCGGAACCTGTCACGTAGGAAGCACGCTCCGAGCACAGAAAAGTGATGACAGAGGCGATTTCGTCGGGCTCGGCCAGCCGGCCCAGGGGACGGCCAGAGCCGACGGCTTCGAGCACTTGTAGACGCGTCTCAATAGAACCGGCCGCCTGTTGGTCTGCGAGACCTCCGTCGCCAAGCCAGGCCTGCGTCGCCGTCGGACCCGGCGCGACGGCGTTGCAACGGATGCCGTGCTTGGCATAGAGATCGGCCACGAGCCGCGAGAGCGAGAGCACCGCCGCCTTCGTCACCGAGTAGTTGGGCATTCCGGTGGACGGGCGCTTCCCCGCCGTCGACGAGACGTTCACGATCGCGCCCGCACCTGCGTCCTTCATTCCGGGCAGAACGGCTCGGATGCACCGGACGTAGCTCATGACGTTCAGCTGCCACATTGCGTTCCATTGCTCGTCGATCAGCTCCTCGAAGCCAACCTGGTAGGCCTCGCCAACGTTGTTCACCAGGCACTCGACCGGGCCGACGGCCGCAGCCGTCTCAGCGACGAGCTGCTCGGCGGCGGCGGGCTCCGACAGGTCGCAAGCGACTCCGAGTGCGGCGCCGACATCGGCACGAGCCTGCTCGACCCGATCGGCGTCCCGCCCGTTGACCACCACACGCGCGCCCTCCGCTGCGAGCAGCCGCGCGGTTTCGAGCCCGATGCCCGCAGTTGAGCCGCTGACGAGGCAGATCCGATCCTTGAGGCCAAGATCCATCGGCTGGGTAGCCTAGTTGGCGTGACCAAGCTCCTCCTGGTTCGCCACGGCGAGACGGATTGGAACCGCGACGGCCGCTGGCAAGGTGGCTCCGACACCCGGCTGAACGACCTGGGCCGCGAGCAGGCGCGAGCGCTCGCCGATCAGCTGGATGGAGACATCGACGTTCTTTATTCGAGCGACCTGGCCCGGGCGCGCGAGACTGCGGAGATCGTTGCTGCGAAGTTGGGCCTCGAGGTTCGCCTCGATCCGAGGCTTCGCGAGCGGAGGTTCGGCTCCTGGGAAGGGTTGACGATGCCGGAGATCGAGGAGCGCTTCGCCGAATCGCATCGCCGCTGGCGCGCCGGCGAGGGCCCGGGGGCGGACGATGCCGAGACCTTCGAGGACTTCTCCGCCCGTGTGAATGACTTCCTCGCAGACGTGCTTCGCCTTCACCCGGGCGATGAGGTCTTGGTGATCTCCCACGGTGGATCGATTCGGGTCATCCATGCCCTGGCCGCCGGCCTCGACTACGTCCGTGACCACCGGCTGATCCCCGGCGTGCCGAATTGCGCCGTGGCCGAATACGTGGTTAGGGACGGGAAACTGGCGCCGCTAGACTGAGGCCCCCGTGGAGGACTACACGAACAAATACAAGGGTGAGCAGGTCGAGGTGGCGCTCTTCGGCGGCGAATACCAGGAAGGTGTCCTGACGGCGTACTGCTACGTCGAGGATGTCGCGCACATCGAGCTGAACGGACACATCCTCGTCCCGCTCCAGAACATCGCCTCGCTCCATTGTTCGAGCCGCTGCGACGCACCCGACGACGACTGGCCTCCGCGCGGGCTCGAGCAGGAAAACGGCAACTAGCAAGGGGCACTAGGCCTTGGGCGGCCGGCTCGTCATCATTCGCAACGTTCTCAAGGCGTGGGCCTTACTGCTCGGCGCCTGCGCAGTGCTCGGCCTGATCGGCTGGGCGCTCGGCGGCTACCGACTGCTTTCGATCTTCGTCTTCTGCGGAGTGCTGCTGGCAGGCGCGCTCTACTGGTATGCAGACCGAGTCGCTCTTGGCCTCGTCGGGGCGCGCGAGCTCCCGATCGGAGCAGGGCCCGGGCTCCACTCCACGATCGAGCGCCTCGCGGCGCGTGCCGGGGTCGCGAAACCGCGCTTGTATCTCATCGACGACGGTCTCCCACGAGCGCTCGCCACTGGCCGCGGACCCCGCGGCTCAACGCTCGCAGTCAGCTCGGGACTTCTGTCCGCAGCATCTCCGGCGGAGCTCGAAGCGGTTCGGCATCGGGACGTCGTGGTGCAGACGTCCGTCGTGGTGCTCGCTGCGACCCTGCTCGAGCTGAGCAGGGTCGGCGGCTGGTTCCAGCGTGTGCTGCTCTGGTTCCTCGGGCCGCTCGCCTCGGCCTTCGTTCATCTCCTCCTCTCGCCGAGGCGCGAGTTCCTCGCGGACAGAGCCGCCGCGGCGATCTGCGAGTCGCCACATCCGATGGCCGACGCCTTGGTGCGACTCGACCAAGCTGCCGAGCTCGTTTCGTTCAGCGGTAGTCCGGCCACCGAACCGCTCTACACGACCAACCCGTTTCTCGAGGAGGGTCTCGCTGCGCTGTTCGTGACGCATCCGCCGGTGGGGGAACGCGTCCGGCGGCTGCGCGAACTGGATCCAGACTGGCGGGAGAAGCTCCGCGCCGCATGACGCTCGCGATCCAGCAGTCCGAATACGAGGAGCGACTGGCAGGGTTAGCCGAACACCTGCTCGAGCACCGCCTGACCGGTGCGGTGCTCTTCGACCCCTACTACGTCCTCTACTACGCCGGCTTTGCGTTCGCGCCGACCGAGCGCCCGATCGCGTTCGTCCTGAATGCCGAAGGCAAAGGAGGCATGCTCGTCCCTCGGCTCGAGCGCGAGCACGCGCAGGCGAACGCGAGTGTCGACCATGTCGCGGACTATCCGGAGTACCCGTCGGAGACGCACCCCACGGAATCGCTGCGCACCTTGCTGGCCGAGATGGGAGTCACCGGTTCGTTCGGGGCCGACCAGGATGGCTATCCGTGGGTGCTCGGCTACCGAGGGCCGTCGCTGACGGAGCTTACGGCCACGACACCACACAAGATCACCGCGTTCATCGAGGACCAGATGGCAATCAAGAGCCCGGCGGAGATCGAGCTGATCCGCGAGAGCTCGAAGTGGGGCAATCTCGCGCACGTTCTGCTGCAGCGGTACACCCGCCCCGGTTTGACCGAAAGCGAAGTATCTCGACGCGCGAGCACTGAGGCCTCACTCGCGATGCTCGACGCGATCGGCTCGATCTATCGCGCACAGAGCTTCTTCTTCGACGGGGCGAGCGCCGGTTACCGCGGACAGATCGGGCGCAACGCCGCCATCCCGCACGCGCTCGCCAACAACATCGTGTTCCAAGCGGGCGACGTGCTTGTCACCGGTGCGACGGCGCCGGTGTGGGGCTATCTCTCGGAGCTCGAGCGGACAATGATGATCGGCCCGCCTTCACCGGAGCAGCGTCGGATGTTCGACCACATGGTCGCGCTGCAGGACACGGCTTTCGAGGCGATCAAGCCCGGCGCGCGCTGCTCCGACGTCGACCGAGCGGTGCGCGCTTACTACGAGAAGCACGATCTGTGGGATTACTGGAAGCATCACGTCGGCCACTGCATCGGGCTCCGCTACCACGAAGGGCCGTTCCTCGACATCGGTGACGACACGGAGATCAAGCCCGGAATGGTGTTCACGGTCGAGCCCGGCTTGTATGCGGCCGGCCTCGGCGGCTTCCGGCACTCCGACACCGTGGCGGTGACGGACGACGGGGTCGAGTTCCTGACGTATTACCCGCGCGACCTCGAGAGCCTGACGCTGCCGGTCTAGACGAGCTCGCCCGGAAGGAGCGAGAACATCACGGAGTCGCGGCGGCGCCCATCTGGATGAAGCAGGTGGGAGCGCAGCACACCTTCGCGCTGAAAACCGACCTTCTCCGCGACGCGTTGCGAAGCGTGGTTGTCCGGATCGGTGATCAACTCGAGCCGCTCCAACCGGAGGTCGTCGAGTGCGTGTTTGCAGAGAAGCCGGAGCGCGCGAGTCGTCACACCTCGTCCGCGAACTTCGGCGGTGCACCAGTACCCGATGTGGCCTGTGCGTGAGTCATTGACGCCCATCCCGATCGATCCGACGACATGTCCACCTTTGGTGATCGCGTACTGCTCTCTCCCGAGTCCCGTGACCTCTCCCCTCACGAAGGCGCGCGCGTCCTCGTCGGTGTAAGGACGCGGGATGACGGGAATCCACTTTTGGATCTCGGCGTCGTTGCATGCGGCGACGATCGCCGGAACGTCGTCCACCGTCCAGGGACGCAGTTGGATGTCGCCGTCACGTAGCTTCATTGCATTAACCCTAGAACGACGAGAGGCCGCCATTGGCGGCCTCTCGCCCAAAAAATAATCGGCGGCTGCCTACTCTCCCGGGAGGTTGCCCTCCGAGTACCATCGGCGCAAGCAGGCTTAACTTCTCTGTTCGGAATGGGAAGAGGTGTTTCCCTGCCGCTATGACCGCCGAACTTTCAATGTCCTCCCGTGCCAGACTTCAGTCTGGCTTGGGCGTACAGCTTCGGGCGCTACGCGTTTCCGCGCACCCTCAAAACTCCATAGCTCCACACTCGGTGTTCTAAATCAAGACCTCGAGCAATTAGTACGGGTCCGCTAAACGCGTTGCCACGCTTGCACGTCCCGCCTATCAACGTGGTGGTCTCCCACGGCTCTTACTCCCTCTAGGGGATGGGAAGCCTCATCTCGAGGTGGGCTTCCC
>WNEY01000987.1_pt1 | contig 19258 bp, 25 predicted proteins | sample 5400531 | NCBI WGS metagenome assembly WNEY01 (sample SAMN13153338, study PRJNA577476) | soil metagenome | isolation source: 200 cm saprolite under Douglas fir tree site 1 | place: USA:California | collected 2015-04-18
GTGTCGATCGTGACCACAGCCCGCTCAGACGACGAGGCCCGCAGCCTGCTCACGCGGCTGGGAATGCCGTTTAGAAAGAGGTAGGGGAGAGTTTTGGCGAAGAAGTCTTCACTCGAGCGGTGGAAGAGGGACCTGGCGCACCCGAAGTTCAAGGTGCGCCTGCATAACCGATGCCGCATCTGCGGCCGGCCGCGCGCGTACCTGCGCAAGTTCGGCATGTGCCGCATCTGCTTCCGCACGCTTGCCGCCGAGGGTCGCATCCCCGGCGTGACGAAGTCGAGCTGGTGATGGCGACGGCAGTCAAGACACAGGCCAAGGCTCCGCGCAAGGCAGCGACCGGCGTCGTCAGCGACCCGATCGCGGACATGCTCACGCGCATTCGCAACGCCAGCGGTGCGCGGCACCCCGAGGTGCGCGTGCCCGCGTCGAGGCTCAAGCTCGAGATCGCTCGCGTCCTCAAGGACGAGGGTTACGTCGCCGGCTACGAGGTCGAGGCGGACGGCGCCACTCAGACGATGCGTATCATCTTCAAGACCCGCCCGGATCGCACGCGCGTGATCTCGGGCATCAAGCGGATCAGCCGCCCCGGACTGCGCGTCTACGCGCGCAAAACCGAGATCCCCCGAGTTCTCGGCGGACTGGGGATCGTAATTCTCAGCACCAGCGAAGGGGTCATGAGCGGGCGGCAGGCGAACCGCCAGGGTCTCGGCGGTGAGGTCTTGGCATATGTGTGGTAAGGGCAAAATCGGGGTCCCCACGAAATCGCAGATTTCGTGGGGTGATTTACTCGCATTCGTCTGGTAATCAGGAGATAGAAGGAAAGAGTTGTCGCGGATTGGAAAGCTGCCCCTCGCGGTGCCCGACAAGGTCAAGGTGACCGTCGGTCCGGGCCACGTGAAAGTCGAAGGGCCAAAGGGCCAGCTCGAGCGCACCCTGCCGGCGGAGATCAGCGTCAAGCAGGTCGACGGCCAGCTGGTTTTCGAGCGCCCGTCTGACGACTACAAGCACCGCGCGCTGCACGGCCTCGTGCGCAGCCTGGTCGCAAACATGGTTATCGGCGTCAACACCGGCTTCACGAAGCATCTCGAGCTGGTCGGTGTGGGCTACCGCGTGGCCAAGCAGGGCGACGAGGTGGTGCTCAGCCTCGGCTACTCGCACCCGATCCGTTTCAAACCGCCGGAGGGGATCTCGATCGACGTGGCGGACCAGACCAAGTTCTCGGTGTCCGGCATCTCCATCGAGGACGTCGGTCAGGTGGCGGCCAACCTGCGGAGGCTGCGGCCGCCCGAGCCATACAAGGGCAAGGGCGTGATGTACCGCGGCGAGAAGGTCAGGCGCAAGGCCGGCAAGGCCGGCAAGGGCGCGAAGGCAGCGTCATGATCAAGACCCAGGACCGCAAGATCAACCGGCTTCGCCGCCACAGGCGCGTCCGCGTGCGCCTTGCGGGCACGGCGGAGCGGCCTCGGCTGGCCGTGTTCCGCAGCCTCAACCACCTCTATGTGCAGGTCATCGACGACGTGGCCGGACGCACGCTCGCGTCCGTTTCGACGGTAGGCCAGAAGGGTGCCGTCAAAAGCATGGAGGAGGCCACGACTGTCGGCAAGGCGATCGCTGAGAAGGCGAAGGCCGCGGGCGTGAGCCGGGTTGTCTTCGACCGCGGCGGTTTTCTGTATCACGGCAGGATCAAAGCGCTGGCTGATGCGGCGCGTGAGGCAGGTCTCGAGTTCTGATGTCACGAAACATGGGTGGAAGCAGGTATCAGTCAAGCGGCGACCGATCAGACCTTGCGGAGCGCGTCGTGCGCGTCAACCGCGTGGCCAAGGTCGTGAAGGGCGGACGCAAGTTCTCCTTCAGCGCGCTCATCGTCGTCGGCGACATGAACGGCCGCGTGGGCGCGGGCATCGGCAAGGCACGCGAGGTGACCGAGGCTATCCGCAAGGGGATGGAGGTCGCAAAGCGAAACATGATCACGGTGCCGATGGTCGGAACAACCATCCCGCATGAGGTGCGCCTCAAGTTGGGATCGGCGAAGATCATGCTCAAGCCCGCCGCGCCCGGTACCGGCGTCATATCCGGAGGCGCGATGCGCGCCGTCATCGAGTCCGCGGGCATCAAGGACATCCTCACCAAGTCACACGGCACCAACAACCCCATCAACACCGTCCGCGCGACACTGGCCGCGCTGCAGCAGCTGCGCACGGCGCAGCAGGTCGCCGACGTCCGCAACAAGGAGGTCGAGCAGATCGTCGGCCGCCGCCTGGCGGCCGCATACCGACGGTCTGTCGGTGCAGAGCCCGCCGCTGCGGCTGTCGCCACCGCGGAGGTCAAGTGACCGAGAAGAAGTCGGAGAAGACGCTGAAGGCGACGCTCATGAAGAGCGCGATCGGCGCGAAGCCGGCGATCCGCGCGACCGTTCAGTCGCTCGGGTTCCGCCGGTTGAATCAGACGCGCGAGCTGCCGGACAACGACGCGGTGCGCGGCATGCTCAAGGCCGTCAACTTCCTGGTTGCCGTGGAAGGAACACCCTACGTGCGGCCTAAGCGGAGCAAGTACAAGATCTGGCGCAAGCGGTCCGACAAGAAGCACCAGAGGGGTAAATAGGCGATGCGACTGCACGAGCTGACTCCGCCGGCCGGGTCACGCAAGCGGCGCCAGCGCATCGGACGCGGCACCGGCTCGGGTCGCGGCAAGACGTCGGGTCGCGGCCAGAAAGGCCAGAACGCGAGAAGCGAGGGCTTCCGCGTGGGCTTCGAGGGCGGCCAGATGCCCCTCGCGCAGCGCATCCCGAAGCTGCCCGGCTTCAAGAACCCGTTCAAGAAGGTCTACGAGGTCGTCAACATCTCCAAGCTGCACCGCTTCGATGACGGGACGACCGTCGACGCCGAGGTGCTGGTCGACGCAGGCCTCGCGCGGCCCGGATTCGAGATCAAAGTGCTCGGTACCGGCGACATGCGGCGCAAGCTCATCGTCGAGGCGCACGCCTTCAGCAACAGCGCCCGCGAGGCCATCGAGGCCAAGGGCGGCAGCGTCAAGGTCCTCGGCCAGCCCCGGCAGCGCGGCCCGAAGCGGTCTCGCAAGAAAGTTAGCCCGCAGCCGGCTGTTACCGAGGAGAGTACCCCTCCAGCAGAGGCCTAACCCATGAACCTGATCCAGGCGCTCGTCAATGCAATCCGGCTGCCCGAGCTCCGCAACAAGATCCTCTTCACGGGTGGCATCCTGATCATCTTCCGGCTCTTCGCCAACGTGGCGGTGCCGGGCGCGAAGCAGTCAGCGCTCAACACGTTGTTCAACCAGCAGGCGCTGCTTGGACTGCTCGACCTGTTCTCGGGCGGTGGCCTGTCGCGGTTCAGCGTCGTGGCGATGGGCATGAACCCATACATCAACGCCACGATCATCATGCAGCTGATGACGGTGATCTCCGAGCGCATCAAGGAGATCCAGAAAGAAGGCGAGATGGGGCGCCGCCGAATACAGCGCTGGAGCCGCTACCTCACCGTCGCGCTCGGCGCGGGCCAGGCATACGGCTTCACGGTTCTGTTCCAGAACACCAGCCCTGCCATCCTCCCTGTGCTCGATTGGTTCCAGCGCCTGGAGATCGTCATCGTCCTGACCGCCGGCACGATCATGCTGATGTGGTTCGGTGAGCTCATCACCGAGTACGGCATCGGCAACGGTGTCTCGCTCATCATCTTCGCCGGCATCATCGGCCGCGGACCGCAGGGCGTGGCCGCGGTGTTCGCGGCGCACACGACCGGCGGCGGGCTCGCCGACTACGTTCCCTTCATCGTGTTCGGTCTGATCGCGCTCGTGATGACCGCGGTGATCATCGAGGTGCAGCAGGCGGTGAGGAAGATTCCGATCCAATCGGCCCAGCGCGTGGCCGGGGGACGCGAGGTGGGGAGGAGGGCCAGCTTCCTGCCGCTGCGCGTCAACCACGCCGGCGTCATCCCGATCATCTTCGCGATCTCGGTCATGTTCCTACCCACGATCCTTGCCAACTACTTCACCGGCGCGCCGCCGGACACCTGGTACTACAAGGCGGCCGCGTGGTTACGAGGCAACTGGGATCCAAGCACGTCCAACGTGCCGATGGCGATCACCTACAACGGTCTCTACTTCCTATTTACGTTCGCGTTCACGTACTTCTACACAGCCATCACATTCGAGGTGAACGACGTCGCTGAGAACCTCAAACGTTACTCAAGCTTCATCCCCGGCATACGTCCGGGCAAACCGACGGCCGATTACCTCGCGGCTGTGATGAATCGCGTCACATTCGCGGGCGCATGCTTCCTTGGATTCATCACAGTGGTCCTTCCCGTCGCGACGGCGAAGATCTCTGGCATTCCGCATCAGCAGATGTACTTAGGAGGGACCGCGATCCTCATCGTGGTCGGCGTGGCGCTGGACACCATGAAACAGCTGCAGACGCAGCTGGTAATGCGCCAGTACCGCGGCTTCATCACATGATCCGGGTATCCCTCTCCCCTCAGGGGAGAGGGACAGGGTGAGGGGCGTGGAAGCATGAACCTCCTCATCTACGGTCCGCCAGGCAGCGGCAAGGGCACCCAGGCGGAGCTGCTTCACCAGTCCTTCGACATCCCGCACATCGCGACCGGCGACATCCTGCGTGGCGAGGTCGCGGCCGGCACGCCGCTAGGCCTGAAGGCGCGGCCCATCATGGCCGCGGGCAGCTACGTCCCGGACGACATCATGATCGGCATCATCCGCAACCGCCTGCAGCAGGGGGACAGCCAGAAGGGCTTCGTCATGGACGGCTTCCCGCGCACCATCCCGCAGGCGGAGGCCCTGGACAGCCTGCTCGACAAGCTGGGCCGTCGCTTTGACCGCGTCGTCTACCTGAACGTGGAGACCCACGAGCTGGTGCGACGGCTGGCCGGCCGGATGACCTGCCCGATCGACCAGAAGACCTACCCGCCCGGCACCGAGAAGTGCCCGGTGGACGGCGCCAGCCTCATCCAGCGCGAGGACGACAAGCCGGAGGCGGTGAAGAAGCGCATCGAGGTCTACCTCGAGAAGACGCTGCCCCTGCTCGACTACTACCGGCGCCAGGGCCTGGTTTCCGAGGTCGAGGGAGTGGGCACAATCGATGAGATCCACAAGCGCGTTCAGACGGCCCTCGGTCAGAGCGCTGACGTGGCCAAGTCATGATCAACCTGAAGACCAAGCACGAGATCGACCTCATGGCCCGGGCAGGGCAGCTGCTCGCCTCGGTGCTGCCGCCGCTGGCTGCCGCCTGCGAGCCGGGCACCAAGACCATCGAGCTGGACGAGATCGCCGACAAGCTCATCCGCGCCGGCGGCGCCACGCCCGGCTTCCTCGGCTACCACGGGTTTCCGCGCTCCATCTGCGTGTCGATCAACGACGAGGCCGTTCACGGCATCCCCGGCAACCGCAAGATCGCCAGTGGCGACCTGGTCAGCCTCGACCTCGGGCTGGTCCTGGAGGGCTTCTGGGCCGACGTCGGGATCACGGTGGGCGTCGGCAACGTCACGCCAGAGGGCAGGCGGCTAATCAAGGTGACCGAGGAGGCCCTGTACGTCGGCATCGCCAAGGCCCAGCCGGGCGGCTGGCTCGGCGATGTCTCGAGCGCCATCCAGCAGCACGTCGAGGCGGCCGGCTTCTCGGTCATCCGCCAGTTCGTCGGCCACGGGATCGGCCGGCAGATGCACGAGGACCCCCAGGTGCCCAACTTCGGCCAGCCCGGGACCCCTCCGCGCCTGAAGCCCGGCATGACCTTGGCCATCGAGCCCATGGTCAACGCCGGTTCGTACGAGGTGTACATGAAGCCGGACGGCTGGACGATCTGCACCGCCGACGGCTCGCTTTCGGCTTACTTCGAGCACACGGTGGCCATCACCGAGTCCGGGCCGCACATACTGACCGCCCTCCCGTCCCCCAACGGCCACGGCCCCTCCTAGCGCCGGGTGGGGACGCCGAACGGCCACGGGCCCTCCCCACATAGTGGGGAGATCGGCGCGAAGCGCCGGGTGGGGACGCCGAATTCGGCAGTTCCGTCAGCTTTGGTACAATCGCCGTTCGTGCCCCGGCGTCCCTCACTCGTCAAGGGGGTCGTCCTGGAGCCTCTTCCCAACGGTGTATACCGGGTTGAGCTCGAGAACGGGGCCAAGGTCCTGGCCCACGTAGCCGATCGCGCCGGCACCCACTTCACGCGGCTCCTCGCCGGTGACAAAGTCGGGGTCGAGCTGGCGGAGACCGATCGGTCGCGCGGGCGGATTAGAGAGATCTGGAGATGAAGGTACGTCCGTCGGTCAGGAAGATGTGTCCGAGCTGCAAGGTGATCAAGCGGAACGGGGTTGTCCGCGTGATCTGCTCGAAGACGCCCAAACACAAGCAGAGGCAAGGCTGATGGGTTGGCTCTTCGTGCAGCCCAGGTCGCCGGGGTCCCCGCGAAATCGCAGATTTCGTGGGGTGGAAACACAAGCAGAGGCAGGGATAAGGAGCTAGATGGCGAGAATCGCGGGCGTCGACATACCGCCGCAGAAGCGGGTGGTCATCTCCCTGACTTACATCACCGGCATCGGCAACACCACGGCTCAGAAGCTCGTGAAGACGGCCGGCGTCAACCCCGACACGCGCGTGAAGGACCTGAGCGACGAGGAGGTCACGCGCCTGCGCCAGATCATCGACAGGATGGCGGGGGCCAAGGAGCTCCTCATCGAAGGTGACCTGCGCCGCGAGGTGGCCAACAACATCAAGCGCCTCACCGAGATCGGCTCGTACCGCGGCATGCGGCACCGCCGCGGCCTGCCGGTGCGCGGCCAGCGCACGCGCACCAACGCCCGCAGCCGCCGCGGACCGAAGCGCGCGGTCGCCGGCAAGAAGAAGGTCAAGGCGGGCAAGTAATGGCCAAGAAGAAGGTCGTCCGCACACGCCGCCGCGAGCGCAAGAACGTGGTCCAGGGGCAGGCTCACGTCCAGAGCACGTTCAACAACACGATCATCTCCATCACCGACATCGACGGCAACGTCATCTCCTGGGGCTCGGCCGGAGCGCAGGGATTCAAGGGCAGCCGCAAGTCGACCCCGTTTGCCGCGCAGCAGACCGCCGAGGCGACCGCCAAGAAGGCGCTGGAGCACGGCATGCGCTCGATCGAGGTCTTCGTGCGCGGGCCAGGCGCCGGCCGCGAGGCCGCGATCCGCTCGCTCCAGGCCACAGGCCTTGAGGTGAGCGCCATCACCGACGTCACGCCCATCCCGCACAACGGGTGCCGCCCGCCGAAGCGGAGGCGCGTCTAGTGGCCAACTACTCGGGCCCGGTCTGCCGCTTCTGCCGCCGAGAGGGCGCCAAGCTCTACCTGAAGGGCGAGCGCTGCTACACGCCCAAGTGCGCCATCGAGCGACGCGCGTTCGCGCCCGGCATGCACGGCCAGGCCCGCAAGCGCAAGACGTCCGACTACGGCGTTCAGCTGCGCGCCAAGCAGAAGGCACGGCGCATCTACGGGCTGCTCGAGAAGCAGTTCCGCAACTATTTCGACGAGGCGACGAGGGAGCCGGGCGTAACCGGCGTGAACCTGCTCCGACACCTGGAGCTGCGCATGGACAACGTCGTCTACCGCCTCGGCCTGGGCGCTTCGCGCAAGCAGGCGCGCCAGCTCGTCTCACACCGGCACTTCGAGATCAACGGCAATACGGTGAACATCCCGTCTTACGAGCTCAAGCCGGGCGATGTGCTCAAGGTGAAACCCGCCAATGGGGTTATCGACGTCGCCCTGGAGGCGTCCAAAGTCCGCCCCGTCCCGTCCTGGCTGTCGTTGAACGGCGAGGACAAGACGGCGAAGATCCTGGCTCGGCCCGAGAGGAATGAGATGGAGTCAGGGGTGGAAGAACAACTGATCGTCGAGTTCTACTCCCGCTGAAGCGGGAAACGGAGGTTTAAGGAGACCGTTGGCAATCGATACCCAGATGACCGTTACGCCGCAGGTTCGCAAGCTCGAGGCGACCGCCAACTACGGCAAGTTCGACATCGAGCCGCTCGAGCCTGGCTTCGGCACCACGCTCGGCAACACGCTGCGCCGCGTGCTGCTGTCCTCGCTGTGGGGCGCGGCCGTGACGTCGATCCAGATCGACGGCGTGGCCCACGAGTTCACCGCGATCCCGCACGTCAAGGAGGATGTGACCGAGGTCATCCTCAACCTCAAGAAGCTGTGCCTGAAGAGCTTCACAGAGGACCCCATCACGCTGCTGTTGGACGTCAAGGGCCCGACTGAGGTTCGCGCCTCGCACATCCAGGCGACCTCAGACGTCGAGATTGTCAACCCGGACCTCTACATCTGCACGCTGGCCGCCAAGGGCCACCTGCGCATGGAGCTCAACGTCGAGCGTGGTAAGGGCTACGTTCCGGCGGAGCGCAACAAGCGCGAGGGCCAGCCCATCGGCGTCATCCCGATCGACGCGATCTTCACGCCGGTCGAGAAGGCGAACTTCACGGTGGAGAAGACCCGTGTCGGCCAGTCGACCGACTTCGACCGGCTCATCATCGAGGTCTGGACCGACGGCACGATGTCGCCCGAGGAGGCCGTCAGCCATGCGGCCGAGCTGTTCACCAAGCACCTGGACCTGTTCGTCCACTTCGGCGAGTCGATCCAGAAGCCCGGCGCCGAGGGCGAGAAGACCACGCAGAACCGCCTGATGGACACCCCCATCGAGGAACTCGACCTGTCGGTGAGGGCGTTCAACTGCCTGAAGGCGAACGAGATTCAGACCGTCGGCCAGCTGCTCCAGAAGAAGGAAGAGGAGCTGCTCGCGCTGCGAAACTTCGGGCGCAAGTCGCTCGACGAGATCAAAGAGAAGTTGGTCGAGAAGGGCTTCATCAAGCCCGAGGAGATGGGGACGGTCCTGCGGGGCTAACCGATTTCCGATGCGTCACCAGAAGAGCGGCCGCAAGTTCAACCGCGACACCGATGCGCGCAAGGCGCTCATGCGCAACCTGTGCACGTCGCTCCTCGAAAGCGGCCGTATCACCACCACCGAAGCTCGCGCCAAGGAGCTTCGGCGGTGGGTCGAGCGTCTCATCACCACCGCCAAGGCCCAGGACATCGCCGCGCGGCGACGTGTGAGCGCGGAGGTCTCCAAGCCTGAGGTGGTAGAGAGGTTGTTCTCGAACCTCATCCCGCGACTGTCCGAGCGTCCCGGCGGCTACACACGCATCGTGCACAAGGGGCCGCGCTTGGGCGACTCGGCGCCGATGGTAATCATCGAGTTGGTCGACTAAGAGGCACCCTCTCCCCTCAGGGGAGAGGGATCAGGGGTGAGGGGCGTCAACGAAGGTAACAATTGAATATCAAGGTCGTGCTCGAATACGACGGGGCAGGCTTCGCCGGCTGGCAGCAGCAGGCACGTGGCCGCACGGTCGAAGCAGAGCTGAAGCGCGCCCTGCGCGAGCTCACCGGCAAGGACCACGTCGTGTACGGCGCTGGAAGGACTGACGCCGGTGCGCATGCCGAGGGCCAGGTCGCGAACTTCCAGTTCGACGGCCGGATCCCGACGGACCGCTTGGCCGCGGCGCTCAACGCGAGGCTGCCGGAGGACGTGGCAGTGCTGAGCGCGGAGGCCGTCCCCGATGGCTTCCACGCCCGCTTCTCGGCGCGCTGGCGGCGCTACCGCTATCGCTACCTGGACCGGGCGGCGCGCCCGGCGCTGGGGCGGGGCCGGTGCTGGCATGTTCGCGGCAAGCTGGACGTGAAAGCCATGTCCCGAGCGGCGGAGGCCCTGCGAGGCAAGCACGACTGGACCACCTTCTGCTCGGCGTCGGAGCCGGCCGGGGCGCGCGTGCGCGAGATGCGGAGTGCGACCGTGCGGCGCCATGGCGAGTTCGTCGAGCTGGAGCTGGTGGCGGAGGGCTTCCTGCGCGGCCTGGCCCGCGGCATCGCCGGGGCGCTCGCCGAAGTCGGCCGGGGCCGGAAGCCGGCGGGATGGGTGGGCGAGCTGCTGCGTGAACGCGACCGGCGCCTCGCGCCGAAAACGGCGCCGGCGGGGGGCCTCACCCTCATGGAAGTGATTTACTGATGGACCCAGATTGAGCAAACGCAAGACGTGGACGGCGAAAGCCGCTGACCTGCAGAACTCGGATTGGTTCGTGGTGGACGCCACGGATCAGGTTCTCGGCCGTCTTGCTTCGGGCGTGGCCAAGGTGCTGCGGGGCAAGCACAAACCCACGTTCACGCCGCACCTGAACAGCGGAGACCACGTGATCGTCATCAACGCTGACAAGGTGAAGGTCACCGGCACCAAGGGCACGACCAAGGTGTACACGCGCTACACCGGGTATCCGGGCGGACTGCGCAAGAGGTCGCTCGACACCGCGCAGAAGCTCGACCCGACGTTCCCGATCACCAACGCGGTGCGGGGCATGCTTCAGCGCAACACACTGGGCGCCGATATGCTCACACGGCTGCGGGTTTACGCAGGCCCCGACCACGGCCACATCGCGCAGAAGCCGAAGGCGCTGACATTCGACTCGAAGGGAGATATCAAGATTGGCTGAGACGTTTCACCGAGGAACCGGGCGGCGGAAAAACGCCGTGGCGCGAGTCCGCATCCAGCCCGGTGAAGGCCGGGTCACCGTCAACGAGAAGGATCCGCTGGCCTTCCTCGGCCGCCGCGTGCTCGAGCTGGCCGCGCTTGCGCCGCTCCGCGTGACGAGCACGCAGCGGAAGTTCGACATCAGCATCCGCGTAGTAGGAGGAGGAACGAGCGGCCAGGCCGGCGCCATCGCGCACGGTATCGCTCGCGCGCTCCTCAAATACGATCCCGACTACCGCCCCGCACTGAAGAAAGCAGGACTTCTCACACGCGACGCGCGAATGAAGGAGCGCAAGAAATACGGTCTGAAGAGGGCCCGCAAAGCCCCGCAGTACACGAAGCGGTAACTGTCCCTCCCCACCAAGTGGGGAGGCTAGGTGGGGACGTCGATTCAGCCAGTCGCAAGCTCGCCTGGCCAGACTGCCGCAACACGCGCGACCTGGGCGGGCTCGCGCACGCTGGTGGCGTCACGCGCAGCGGCGTCATCGTGCGCTCGGACAACGTGTCGTACCTCACGCCCGACGGTGTGATGGCGATGTGGAACTTCGGCGTCACCCACGTCGTCGACTTGCGCAGCGAGTCTGAGGCGGCGAAGTTCCCGAGCCCGTTCGCGGCACCCGAATACGGACCTGAGTACGTGCACCGGCCCCTCGTGGACGACACGCTGGCACCTGAGCTGGCGGAGGTTCCGTCGATGTCCGACCGCTATCTGATGATGCTCGAGCGCCGCCAGACCGGTATCGGCGACATCTTCAAGGCCATCGCTCAGGTGGATGGGCCGGTCGTCTTCCACTGCTACGCGGGCAAGGATCGAACGGGCCTGGTTGCGGCGATGCTGCTCTCGCTCGCGGGCGTTCACTCCGACGCAATCGCCGCCGACTACGGCGAGACCGATGTGCACCTCGCCGATCGCTACGTGGAGTGGCTCGCGGCGGCTCCGCCTGATCGCGTTGACGCGATGCGCGACGAGCTGCGCTGCCCGCCCGAGTGGATTCTTGGCGCGCTCGATCACCTTGACCACCGATGGGGCGGCGTCGAGCCGTACTTACTGGCGGGTGGCGTGACGCCGATCGAAATCGACGGCCTGAAAGAGAAGCTGACCAGCTAGGTCTTAACAGCCTGGGTTGGCGTCTCAGGCGACCGCCGGGAGAATCCTCCAATCGCCGGCAACCCAACGCGTCAGGAGGATTCGGCACTTGAAAGACAAAGCACCGGTCGTCAAGCAGCTCTACCGGCTCAACATCGAGCCGCGTGTCATCGATCGGCTCGCGAAGATGGCTGCTCGCACGGGCGAGCCCAAGACCCGTCTGGCAACCCGCCTCTTCACCGACGCGGTGATGAGCTTCAAACCAAACGGCCGAAGCAAGGCCGCGGCTAAGAGCTAGCCCGCGGCCTCCGCTCGCTCGCCATCGACGTCATGCCCACCTGGCTGATCGCTGTACATCGACTCGATCTGAGAGCTGTACTTGCTGTTGATGACCCGCCGCTTGAGCTTCATGGTCGGTGTCAGCTCCTCGGACTCGGGCGACCAGTCCGCCGGGAGGATGGTGAAGCGCTTGAACTGCTCCACCCGCGACAGGTGCGTGTTTGCCTGCTGCAGAGCTCGACGCACCTCGTCGACCACGACCGGGTTCTCAGCGAGCTCGGCGGTCGATGCGCCTTCGAGCCCGCGGGCCTTGGCCCACATGGGCGCCACCTGCGGGTCCAGCACAACGAGCGCGGAGATGAACTTGCGCCCATCTCCGACTGCTACGGCCTGGCCGATTATGGGACTGGACTTCGCAAGTGCCTCGAGGTTTGCGGGCGAGATGTTCTTGCCGGCCGAGGTGATGATCAGCTCCTTCTTGCGGTCGACGATCCGGAAGTGGCCGTCCGGTCCGAGCGTCCCGATGTCGCCGCTGTGCACCCATCCATCGGCGTCGACCATGTCCGCGGTCTTGGCCGGCTCGCGGTAGTAGCCGACCATCACGTTGCCGCCGCGGACGAGGATCTCGCCGTCCTCGCCAAGCTTGACCTCGACGCCCGGCAGCGGCACGCCGATCGACGGCGTCTGGTGGCCGTCGCGCGGCACCGCCGTCGCCGGACCGGTCAACTCGCTCATTCCCCACACCTCATAGAGGGGAAGACCCAGTGCAGCCCAGAAGTCGTGAACCTCGGGCCTACAAGGCGCCGTCGACGTGAAGGCGGTAGCACAGCGGTCGAGACCGATCTTTGCCCGAAGCAGCCCGAACAGAGGCTGTGCCTGCTCGATGCCCGAGACCAGCTCTGGCGGGACTGCCTTTCCGTCCTGCCGGAGCCGTCGGGCCGTGATGGCGGCCGAGATCGCGCCCTGCACCATCTTTCGCTTGCTTTCGTCAGGCTCGGCGGCCACGCCGGCCTGCAATCCCGCCATCAGCTTTTCCCAGACCCTTGGCACGCCGAGGAACAGCGTGGGCCGTGCCTCGACGAGGTACTGCGGCAAGATGTTGGGGTCCGGGCACATCCACACCTCAAAGCAGTCATAAGGCGCGCGCCATTCCGACGAAAACCGTTCGGCGACATGCGCGAGCGGAAGGTAGCTGATCACGGTGTCGCCCTGGAACTTCTGCATCCGATCGATCGACTCGAGCGTCCAGATGATGTTGTTGTGCGAGTAGACAACTCCTTTGGGAGGACCGGTCGTGCCCGACGTGTAGATGAGCGACACGGTGTCCTCTGGGCCGACCGCCCGCCACGACCGCTCGAACATCTGCGGTTCGGCCTCGTGCAGCTCGCGGCCTCGAGCGAGCAGGTCGTCCCACCTCATCACGCCCTCGGGTGCCGAGCCGCCGACCAGCACGATGTGTCGCAGGTTGGGCGTAGAGGCGCGGATGGCGAGGAACTTGCTCAGAAATGCTTCGTCCTCGACGAACGCGACGGTCGCCTCCGAGTGGTTCGCGACATATTCGAGCTGCTCGGCGGCGAGGGTGTTGTAGACGCTGATCGCCGCGCCGCCTGCGTGCACGATGGCGAGGTCGGCGATCACGTGCTCGGGCACGTTGCGGGCCATGATGAGGCCGAATTGGCCCGGGCCGAACCCGAGATCGCGCAGCGCGAGCGTGGCCGCGGCGACGTGGTCCCCGTATTCGCGCCAGGTCAGCTGGTGCCATTCCCCGTCACGCTTCCACCGCAGCGCGGTCCTGTCGGGCCAGTTCCGGACTGCGTCGGCGAAGATCGTGCAGACGGTCTTTCCGGAGACTTTCCTATCGATGTCGGCCCGCTCAGCCGTTACGTCCATGTAATGCCTCCTGCTGTGCAAATCATGCACCGGCCGCCGCCCGTCCACCGGATCGGGCCGGCCCTAGACTAATTCGTGGTGGGGCGGGAGTGATCTACGTTCGCTCGCGCAGGCCGATTGCGACGGTCGCGGCCTGCGGCGTCGGGTGCACGCTCGTGTTCGCCGCCCTCACGTTCGCGGCTTTGCAGGTGCCAGGCGGCCTGGTGGCGGCGATCGCCCTCGGAGCTGGTGCGGTGGCCGGCCTGGCCGTGACCGTGTGGGCCGCCATTGGCCTGCGGGCATGGCCCGCGGGCAAGCTGGGTTTGTTCCGGGACCGCCTGCTCGTCGTCCACGACCGCCACGAGATCCGGGCCCTCTGGGACCGAATGGACACCGTCACGCTTGCGGACGGGGCCTCGTGGCCGAGCATCAAGCTCACGGACCGGTTGACGATCAACTTGCGGTACGAGCGCCCGATCCGATTCAAGCCGGCCGACTTTGGGCTCGAGGCCGGCTCGTGCCGGGACCTCATCCTGCGGCTTCGCGACAACCGCGAGCTGCGCAGCCGTCTGCCCGAGTTCGATTCCGCCAGGGACCTGGCCGCGGCCCCGGTCGTGGCCGGCGAGATGTCCGACCCAGGTCTCTAACCCGGATCGGATCACCCCCCGGCGGGGGGATCATGATTCTCAGGCGTGAACGGTCTTTTCGGCCGTGATTTTCTCGACGTCGGCGACCTCGAAGCCAAGGAGCTTCGGGCGCTGCTCGACCTCGCGCACGACATCAAGGCCGGGCGCTGGACGCGGCGCCCGCTGGCGGGCCGCCATATCGCGATGCTCTTCCAGCGACCCTCGCACCGCACGCGCGTCTCTTTCGAGGTGGCGATCGCGCGTTTGGGCGGTTCCAGGACGACGCTGGGCGAGCAGGACGTCCAGCTCGGTTATCGCGAGAGCGTCGGCGATGCGGCCAGGGTTCTGGACCGGTACGTGGACGGTATAGTGGCGCGCTTGCGCAGCCATACGGATCTGGTCGAGCTTGCCGCGGCCGCTGAGAAACCGGTCATCAACGCTCTCACTGACCGCTCGCATCCTTGCCAGATCCTGGCCGACCTGATGACGCTCGAGGAAGTGCGTGGCCCATTGGCGCGCCAGCACGTTGCATATGTCGGTGACGGAAACAACATCGTGACCTCGCTGATGGAGGCGTCGACGCGCCTCGGCTTCCCGCTGACGGTGATCACCCCGAGCGGCTACGAGCCGGACGAAGCGGTGATCACGGGAGCGCGCCGGTTGGCGCTTGACGGCGATCGCCTAAGCATCACCAACGATCTGGCCAAGGTCGAGGGCGCGACCGCGGTCTACACCGACGTGTGGACCTCGATGGGCCAGGAGACCGAGCGCGAGTCGCGGAGGCGCGTTTTCGCCGAGTACCAGGTCAACGAGGCGTTGATGGCCACGGTGCCTGATGCCGTGTTCATGCACTGCCTGCCCGCGCATCGCGGGGAAGAGGTCACCGATGCCGTAATCGATGGCAAGCAGTCGGTCGTGTTCCAGCAGGCGGGCAATCGCCTCTACGCGCAGATGGCGCTGATGGCCGAGCTTTTCGGAACGAGCCAGTGAACCAGGCGATCCAGCAGTTCTACAGCCAGTTCCTTGAAGTCATCCACCACCTCGGGTGGACCGAGGCGATCGATGTCGCCGTTGTGGCTCTTGTCCTCTATCAGCTGTTGCGCCTGCTGCGGGGTACGCAAGGGACGCAGGTGCTCGTCGGCCTGATCCTGCTGGCCGTGATCGGCGCGATCGCGAACCAGTTCAACCTCGTGCTGCTGGGTTGGCTGTTCCGCAACGCCACCTTCTTCATCATCATCGCGGTCATCATCATGTTTCAGCCGGAGCTGCGGCGCGCCCTCGACCAGGTCGGCCGTCTGGGTCGCCTCGGACGCCTAGGCCTCCCCCTCGGTGGCTACAACCCAGGCCAGTACAACCAGGCCATCTCCGAAGCGATCCGCGCGGCGGAGCGCCTGAGCTCGAAACGCCAGGGCGCCCTGATCGCGTTTGAAAGATCCGTGGGACTCGAGGACTACGCGGCGACCGGTGTCCGCATCAACGGCGAGATCTCGGCCGAGATGCTGCAGTCGATCTTCTACCCGAACTCGCCGCTGCACGACGGGGCGGTTATCGTGCGGGGCAACAAGATCATCGCGGCCGGCTGTCTGCTGCCCCTGCCGGAGGAGGGCATCGTGCGCGAGCGCCTCGGCACCCGCCACCGCGCGGCGGTCGGCCTCTCCCTCGCATCGGACGCCCTCGTGATGGTGGTGTCCGAGGAGACCGGCTCGATCTCGGTCATCGAAGAGGGCAAGATCACACGTAACCTCGACGGAGATGGACTGCGCAGGAGGGTGAGTCCGAAGGTGGCGAAAGGCAATGGGTTCTTCAGATGAGCTGGATCACTGACGACTGGCGCCTGAAGTTGCTCGCGCTTGGGCTCGCGGTATTGATGCTCGGCGCGGTCGCGTTCTCGCAGAACCCGCCCACGACGCGGACCCTGACAGTGCCGCTGATCTACCGGCTTGCTCCGAACCCCACCATCATCGTCACCAGCGGACCATCGTCCATCAACGTCACCTTCTCGGGATTGGCGGACGTGATCGGGCCTGTGCGACCGGACAACATCACCGCGTTTGCTGACGCCACGACGGCGAGTCCGGGGCCGGCGGTCAAACTCAATGTGAGCGCGTCCTCCACGATAGCCGGCGTCAACTTTTCCAACACCGCTCCGATCGTGGTGAGCATCGATCAGCTGAAGACCGTCGAGGTGCCTGTCGAGGTGGTGATTCCGCATGTCGACCCCGGCTGGACCGTCACCAAAACGATCGCCAGCTGTCCACCCAATCCGAGCCCGTGCAAGGTGCACTTCAGCGGACCGGCCTCCTGGGAGACCCAGATACGCGCGATCGTGACCTACGCGACGCCGATCAACTTGAATTCCCAGGATTCCCAGAACTGGCCGATCAGGCTCCAGAACAGCTCCGGCCAGATCAACCTGGCACGGCAAACGTACCCCCAGCTAGGCCTCGATGTGACATCGGTTGCCGTCCACGTCGAGGCTAAGCAGGGCTCGTCGTTCACCACAGTGCCGCTGGTCGCCGCCGCGCCGGCACAACCGCCGCCGCCCCAGTATCAGCTCATCGGGATCACGATCAGTCCGGCATCGGTCGTCATCAGCGGCGATCCGGCCACGCTGAGCAAGATCCAGCGCATAACCCTGCCTGCTGTCGACCTGAGCGCGGTGACCACCACGGTCAAGATCAGCGTCAGCATCCCGTACCCCGACAACGTCACCGGGAACCAGGCGACAGCCACGATCACGTTCATCATCCAGCGCAATCCAAACGTAACCCCGAGTCCCTAGTAGTAACCTGAAGGCCCTCCCAGCCGTTCGAATCCAGCATCAGTCGAAGCACGCAACCTAGGAGTTATGTAAAGAGGAATGTGCGGGATCATCGGTTACCTGGGCGACCAAGAGGCCACCCCGGTCCTCATGGACAGCCTCAAGCGCCTCGAGTACCGCGGCTATGACTCGGCCGGTGTGGCCGTGCTGGAGACGCCCAAGCCCGGATCGGTGATCCGGACGAGCGTCACCAAGTCGGAGGCCAAGGTCGACGACCTCATCGCCAAGCTCAAGTCAGGGATGCCGTCGGGCCATCTCGGCATCGGCCACACCCGCTGGGCGACGCATGGCAAGCCGACGTACATCAACGCGCACCCGCACACCGACTGCAAAGGCCAGATCTACGTAGTGCACAACGGCATCATCGAGAACTTCGCCGAGCTGCGCGAAGAGCTGCAAGCGAAGGGTCACGAGTTCACCTCCGAGACGGACACCGAGGTCGTGCCGCATCTCATCGAGGCCTACTACAAGGGCGACTTCCTCGCTGCGGTGCGTGCTGCTCTCAAGCGCATCACCGGCGCATACGCGCTCGCGATGTTCTCGACTGAAGATCCAGACCTTCTGGTGGGGGCGCGCCTGAACGCTCCGTTGGTGGTGGGTCTCGGCGAAGGCGAGTACTACATCGCCTCCGACATCACGGCGATCATCCCGTACACCAAGCGCGTGCTCGTGCTGGGAGAAGGCGAGGTCGCCGCGGTTACTCCGCTCGGTGCTGAAGTCTCAACGCTCGACGGCACGACCGTGGAGCCGAAGCTCGTTCACGTCGACTGGGACGTGAGCCAGGCGCAGAAGGGCGGCTACCCGCACTTCATGCTCAAAGAGATCCACGAGGCGCCAGAGGCCGTGGCGAACGCGATGCGCGGCCGCCTGACCGATGACGGAGTGGTTTCCTTCCGCGAGTTCTCGCCGGCCGACGAAGACCTCGCGCGGTTGCAGGAAGTGCTGCTGCTGGGCATGGGCACATCTCGCCACGCGGCGCTGCTCGGCGAGCTCGCGATCGAGGACTGGGCCGGTATGCGTGCGCGTGCGATGGACGCGGCGGAGTTCCGCTACCGGCGGCCGACGTTCGGCCGCGACGCGCTGGCAGTGGTCATCACGCAGTCGGGCGAGACCGCGGACACCCTGGCCGGCATGAGGCTGGCGAAGGAGCGCGGAGCCCTGACCGTGGCGGTCACCAACGTGTTTGCGAGCTCCGCGGCGCGCGATGCCGACGGCGCCATCTACCTGCACTCGGGTCCGGAGATCGGCGTTGCGTCTACCAAGACCTATCTCGCGCACCTGGTGAGCCTCTACCTGCTGGCCATCCGCTTGGCGACGGCGCACGGTCGAGTCTCGCTCGAACGTAAGCAGGAGCTGGTCGCCTCGCTTCGCGAGCTGCCAGACCAGGTCCGCGGCATCCTCGAGCGTGAGAAGGAGGTGGCCGCCCTCGCGCACAAGTACAGCCGCTACCGCAACTTCCTGTACACGGGGCGCGGGTTCGGTTTCCCGGTCGCCCTGGAGGGAGCCCTGAAGCTCAAAGAGATCTCGTACGTGCACGCGGAAGGCGTCTCGGGCGGCGAGCTGAAGCACGGTCCCATCGCGCTGCTGGACAAGAACTTCCCGGTGATCGCGATCTGCACGGCCGGCGCCACCAGCGAAAAGATGGTCAACACCGTGCACGAGGTCGTCGCGCGCGACACCCCCGTGCTCGCGCTGGTCACCGCTGGCGACAGGTCGCTCGACGGCGTCGCCACCGACGTGTTCACGATTCCGCGCACCGAGGAAGCCGCCGCGGCCATCCTCAACTCGGTGGTGCTGCAGCTGTTCGCGTACCACGTCGCGGTCGAGCTGGGCCAGAACGTGGACCAGCCCCGCAACCTCGCCAAGAGCGTCACGGTCGAATAGCACCGGGCGGGGGCCCTCGCCCGACGACTTTTGTATACAGACGGAGGAAATCCGCGCAAAATTTCGCGCCTTTGTATACAAACGGCGGTTTCGCCTACCTTTAGCGCAGTGCAGCGCATCGGGGTGG
>WNEY01000989.1_pt1 | contig 19253 bp, 14 predicted proteins | sample 5400531 | NCBI WGS metagenome assembly WNEY01 (sample SAMN13153338, study PRJNA577476) | soil metagenome | isolation source: 200 cm saprolite under Douglas fir tree site 1 | place: USA:California | collected 2015-04-18
ACCGCGCTCACCGATGGGGTCGGCGGCTGGTGGGATCCGGCGCACACCTTCTCCCATGATGCGCGCAACCTCTCGGTCGACGCGAAGCCGGGTGGCTGCTTCTGCGAGCGGTTGCCGGACGGAGGCGGCGTTCAGCACATGAGCGTCGTGTACGCATCACCCGGCAAGCTGCTCCGGCTGACTGGCGCGATCGGGCCGCTGCAGGAAGCGGCGCTCGCCGGGACGATGACGTGGAACCTGTTGCAGGCCGGCGGCGGAACGACGGTCGAACTGATTTACACGGTCGGCGGCTTCCGCGCCGGCGGTTTTCGCGACATCCCCACGGTCGTCGACGGGGTGCTCCGCGGGCAGCTGGCCCGGCTAAAGGCGCTCGTCGAAACCGGTCGTCCCGACGGCGGATCGCGGTAAAACGGTTAACCGCGGAGACCGCTGAGCGCGCAGAGAATATTTTCTCAGCGATCTCTGCGCCCTCTGCGGTTAAACGGGGACACACGTAGAGAAACAGGCGGGTAGCGCATCCTTCAATCCGGAGGCGTCGGGAGACGACCGACCTCGCCACGCCACTCGACGTTCAAGGCGCGTCGACCCGTCACACCTCTTCGACCTCGACGCCCGCGCGCTCCGCCTTCGCCGCGGCGATGATCTTGGTCTGCAGGTGCGCGGGCACCTCGTCGTAGTGCGAGTACTCCATGTGGTAGGTGCCGCGGCCGCCGGTCGCCGACGTCAGGTGCTGCTCGTAGGTGAGCATCTCGGACATCGGCACCTGCGCCTTGATGATCGTCATCGCGCCGCGCGTGTCCATGCCGGCGATGCGGCCGCGGCGTCCGTTCAGGTCGCCCATCAGGTCGCCGGCGAAGTCGGACGGCGCGTAGACCTCGACGTTCATGACCGGCTCGAGAATCGTCGGCCGCGCGCGCGTCATCGCGTCCTTGAAGGCGAGCGATCCGGCGAGCTTGAACGAGAGCTCGTTCGAGTCGACGTCGTGGTACGACCCGTCGTACACCGTCACGCGGAAGTCGACCATCGGATAACCGGCGAGGTAGCCGCGCGTGCGCGCGTCCTGGATCCCCTTTTCGACCGCCGGCACGAACTGCCGCGGGATCGACCCGCCGAAGATGTCGTCGACGAACTCGAAGTCGGCGCCGCGCGCGAGCGGCTCGACCCTGATCTTGCAGTCGCCGAACTGGCCGTGGCCGCCGGTCTGCTTCTTGTGGCGGCCGTGCGCCTCGGTGGAGGCTTTGATCGTCTCGCGATACGGAATCCGCGGCGGCTTCAGGTTGACGTCGACGCCGAACCGGCGCTTCAGCTTCGCGACCGTCACTTCGATGTGCAGCTGGCCCTGGCCCGAGAGCAGCAGCTCCTTGGTCTGCGCGTCGCGGCTGTAGCGGATCGACGGATCCTCTTCCTCGAGGCGGTGCATCGACGTGCTGATCTTGTCCTCGTCGCCGCGGCTCTTCGGCTCGATCGCGTAGGCGAGCACCGGCTCGGGAAACTTGATCGGCGGGAAGCTGATCGGGTCCGCCTTGTCGCCGAGGACGTCGTTGGTCAGCGTGTCTTTCAGCTTCGCCACGGCGCCCAGATCGCCCGCCTTGATCTCCGGGACGTTCGACGCCGTCTTGCCCTGCATCAGCATCAGGTGGCCGAGACGCTCGGGCGCGTCCTTCATCTTGTTGTGGAGCGTCGAATCGGCTTTCATCGCGCCGGACACCACGCGGAACATCGTGATGCGTCCGGCGAAGGGATCGGCAATCGTCTTCCAGACGAACGCCGACAACGGGCCCTTCTCGTCGGCCGCGCGCGACACCTCGGCGCCCGACTTGTCGACCCCCTTGACCGGGCGGTCGGCCGGCGACGGCAGATAGGCGGTGACGGCGTCCAGGAGCTGCGGGACGCCGATGTTCAGCAGCGCCGACGTGCAGACCACCGGGAAGATCTTGCCCGCCAGCGTGGCCATGCGCAGTCCGGAGACGAGCTCTTCGTCGGTGAGCGTGCCGGCCTCGAAGAACTTCTCCATCAGCTTCTCGTCGTTCTCCGCGACCATCTCGATCAGCGCCTCGCGCGCGGTGCCGACCGCCGCCGCCATGTCGGCCGGGACGGCGCTTTCCGTGAACCTGCCGCTCTCGTCGGTCTCGAAGGTGAACGCCTTTTTCGATACCAGATCGACGACGCCGCGGAAGCCCTTTTCCTCGCCGATCGGCAGCTGGATCGGAATGACCGTGCGGTTGCAGACCTCGCGCAGCGAGGCCAGCGAGCGCTCGAGGCTCGCGCGCTCCCGATCGAGGCGGTTGATCACGACGAGCCGCGGCAACTGCATCTCGTCGGCGGCTTCCCACACCTTTTCGGTCTGCACCATGACCCCACCGACGGCGTCCACCACGACGAGCGCGGCGTCGGCGATGGTCAGCGCGGCGCGCGCGTCGGCGAAAAAGTTGCCCATGCCCGGCGTGTCAACCAGGTTGATCTTGTGTTTGTTCCACTCGGCGTACGCGAGGCTCGCCGACAGCGTGTGCTTGCGCGCAATTTCTTCTTCGTCGAAATCGGTCACGGTCGTCCCGTCGTCGACCTTGCCGAATCGGTTGATCATGCCGGCGACTGAGAGGATGGCGGAGGCGAGCTGGGTTTTCCCGGAGCCACTGTGACCGACGAGCGCGACATTCCTGATGCTGGCGGCGTCATACACCTTCATAGCGGAGTCCCCTTGAGATTTGGTGAATTGGTGAGTTGGTGGGTCAGCGAATGGGCCGAATTCGCCGGATCACCCGCTCACCAAGTCGCCAATTTCGACCCTCTCATATGGCGAATCATATTTGCGCTGGCGGGACATCGCAAGGGCGGCCGCACCGGCACTTTCGCTGCCGGTTCGTCCGGCCGATTCCGCGTGTGGCGGCCGATCGGTGAGTTGTGCCCGATAGCGGCGCGAATCGTTCTCATGACGCTCAATCTGAAGCTCGGCAGCGACACGTCCGTCACCTTCGCGCATCTCGAACGCCCGCCGGCGCCATGATCGAGACGGTGCAGCGGCAGCAGTGACGCCACGGCGCCGTGTCGAGCAATTTCTGCCTCGGACCTCGAGCCGCGAGCGATCACTCAGGGCGTTGGATGAGCGGTTGTCCGGCAGCCGGATTGTCGTGACGCGCATCTGCGGCTGGCGGAGTGCGACGTGAAGATCGGAGACAGCGCGCGCGGGCGGAAGAGCGCCGGCGGTACGGCGCGCCGCGATCCGCCGTCTGGATCGTCCGAACCACGAGTGAGCGCGCGGCCCGGCGCCGACAGGGCTCCCTGAAGAGTCAAGGAGCCCCGTCTCGGTGTGTGCTTAACGATCGTTTTTCTCGCTCTCGTCCGCGTGGATCTGTCCGCGAATTTCGCCTCCAGGGCTCGTTGCCGTGTGAAGGTTGGCGTACGTCCTTCCTGCGCGAATCGCGGCGAGCACCTTCGTCAGGTTATTGACTTCGAGCTGCTGTGTCAGGAGGCCGAGCACGTCGTTCGCCGTAAAATCACCTGCGGCCGTTCCCGCCCCTTGCGGACACGCCGGTCTGCCACCGCCACCGCACAAGAAGACCGTCACGCCGCCGTTGACGTTCGGTTGCCCCACGTGGATATGGGAAAACAGGACCGTTGTCTGCAAGCCTGAGTACTCCAAGACAAAGTGTACTGAGGTGTCCATCTCATTGACCGTCAGCGTGAGTGTTCCTCTCGCGCCGGAGAGGGTCAAGGGCACTTCGTTGCGACCTCTCAACTCCGCTCGGAACTCGCGCTCTGGCCCCTCGCGCTTGTCGTTGTCCTTCGCGACAAGGGGCGTCGCGAGCAGGGGAATGGCCGCCAGGAGCAGAACCGTCTCTCGGTACTTCATACGTGTCCTCCGTGAAGTAATTCCAACACCTTCCATGCGTGTGGTTGTTTCGGAAGGGGGAGTCTACTCCTGATCACATGTGTTTTCACGAGTGATCGTCCGCGTTTTTTCGAAAAACGCTGGGGCTGCCCGATAGATGGAATCCGTCGTCTGATGCTGGCCGTGCTTCGGCCGGTTTGTGAGGTGGGCGCTGATGCTTCGCGGCCCGACTAGCGTCTGGGGTTACCGAACATTGACGTCGGATCCTCGTCAAATGTCAGGCGCACGACGCGAATCCTGAATCATGAATCCCCAATCCCGAATCCCCAATCCCCAATCCCTAATCCCTAATCCCTTCCCCAAGTCCTACTCGTACCTGAGCGCCTCGATCGGATCCAGGCGCGACGCCTTGAAAGCGGGATACATTCCGAAAAAGATGCCGACCGATGCGGAGAAGCCGAGGCCGATCGCGAACGACCACCACGGCAGCGAGATCGGGAACCCGGACGCGGCGTGAACCGTCCAGCCGATGCCGGCGCCGAGCGCGATGCCGATCACGCCGCCGAGCGAGGTCAGGAACGCCGCCTCCATCAGGAACTGAAACAGGATTTCGGCGCGGCGCGCGCCGAGCGCCTTGCGGACGCCGATCTCGCGCGTCCGTTCGGTCACCGAGATTGACATGATTGCCATCACGCCGATGCCGCCGACCATCAGGGCGATCGAGGAGATCACGATGAGCGCGAAGAACGTCCCCTGGCTGATCCGGTCCCAGAGCTTCAGGAACGAGTCCTGCGTGCTCAGGTCGAAGTCGTTCTTATCGTCGAGCTTCAGCCCGTGGCGGATGCGCATGATCCGCTCGACCTCGGCCATCGCGGCCTCGCGGTTCACGCCATCGCGCGGCAGCATCGAGATCATCACGTTGGTGATCGTGCCGCTGCGGCCGAACCGTCCCACGCGCAGCCCGAAGACGCGCTGATACGTCGTGTACGGCACGACCACGAAGTCGTCCTGGTTCAGGTTGAATCCGCCTGGCGACGGCCGCTTGTCGAACGCGCCCACGACCTCGAAGCGCTCGCTCCCGATTCGCACCGTCTTCCCGATCGGATCGGTGCCGGTCGGCTCGAAGAGGAGCTTGTACGGCGTGTTGCCGATCACGGCCACATTGCGCCGGTACTGGACGTCGGTCCCGTTGAAGAAACGGCCGGCGAGCATGGGGAGGCGCGTGCCCTCGGCAAAGAACTCTCCGGTGCCAAACACGACGACCGTTTTCGTCTTCTGATCCCGGTAGAACACGCGGCGCATCGTGTTCGGTCCCGGCCCGGCGCCCAGCTCCAGGTCCACGTACTGCAGCAGCGTCGACTGCTGATCGAGCGCGCGCGCGTCGGACGCGGTCAGGTCCGGCCGCTTCAGCAGTTCCTTGAACTCGGTGCCGATGCTGGTCACGCCGAAGCGCTGCAGGTAAATGATGTTGGGACCGCTCTGCGCGATGAGGTCGCGCAGCGACTGATCGAAGCCGCGGATCATCGCCGTCATGCCGACGATCGACGTGATCCCGATGACCACGCCGAGGACGGTGAGCGCCGACCGCATCTTGTTCGCCCAGATGGTGTCGAACGCCATCGCGATCACTTCTTTGAGCAGAGCGACGCGGATGGCCATGACTACCGGCTCCCCCGAGACGAGGACACGGAGGGCACGAAGGACACCGAGGGAACGGAGGACACAGAGGGTGGCAGGCCACAAAGACACAGAGACACAGAGAAAGACCTTTTACCCTCTGTGTCTTTGTATCTCCGTGGCTTGTCCATCTCCGTGCGCTCGCGCCCTCTCCGTGTTCTCATTCGCGTCTCAACGCCTCGATCGGTTCGAGGCTCGCGGCCCGCATCGCCGGATACAGACCGAAAAACAGACCGACGATCGCGGTGATGCCGATGCCGAGCGCGACCGACCATGCTTCGATGGCGGCTGGAATCGGCGTGAACGCGGCGATGGTCATCGCGATCACGGCGCCGAGGATCGTGCCGATGACGCCGCCGAACACCGACAGCACCACCGACTCCGAGATGATCTGCGACATGATGTCGGACTTGCGCGCGCCGAGCGCCTTGCGCAGCCCGATCTCGCGCGTCCGCTCGGTGACCACCATCAGCATGATGTTCATGATCACGATTCCGCCGACCACCAGCGACAGCGCGACGACGCCGACCAGCACCGCAAAGATGCCGTTGGTCGCGGAGTGATAGATGTCGAGGATCGTGTCGGACGTGAAGATGCCGAAGTTGTCCGCCTGCTTCGGCTTCAGCCGGCGCGCGACGCGCAGCGCCACGGTCGCCTCCTCGATCGCCTGCGGGATCTCGGCGACCTCGTGCGGCTTCACCGTCAGCGAGATCCGCGGCCGCGATCCGAACATCATCTGAAACCGGAGAAGCGGAATCACCGCGAACTCGTCCTGCGACTGGCCGAGCAGCGAGCCGCGCTTCGCGCTGACGCCGACGACGCGGAAATGCACCCCTTCGACCTGAATGACCTTGTCGAGCGGGTCGACGTTCCCGCCGAACAGCCGATCCGAGGTCTGCCAGCCGAGCACGACGACCGGGCGCGCGGTCTCGACTTCCGTCGGGCTCATCAGCCGCCCCACCTCCGCATCGAAGCTGGAGAAGTTGACGTAGTCGCCCGTCACGCCCTGGATCCGCGTGAAATCGATCGACTTGTCCCGGTAGGTGATCCGCCCGCCGGCGGCCGCGTCCGCCATCACCGCCGTGACCAGCTCGCTGTAGCGCCGAATCGCGCGCGCGTCGGCCATCGTGATGCGTGGGTTGCCCCGCACCTTGTCGAACTCCTCGTCGCTGCGCGTGATCGGAAACTGCTGGATGTTGAACGAGTCGGCGCCCGCCTGGTTGAGGATCGCCTGCTTGACCGAGGCGTTCAGCCCCTGAATCAGCGACACCACGGCGATGATCGAGCTGACGGCCACGATGTTGCCGAGGACGGTCATGAACGACCGCAGCTTGGCGGACCAGATCGCGTCGAGCGCGATCACCACGGCTTCGAAGAACTTGTTCATAACGAGGCCGGGTGGGGCGGGTGGGCCAGGTGGGCCTGGTGGGCGCTTCCCAATGCGACCTACCCGACCTACCTGCCCTACCTGCCCTACCTCTTCCTAGTGTTATCCACCTTCACCGGATCGCCGTCGGTCATCCCGCGCACCGAGTTGTAGGGTCCGGTGATCACCTGGTCGCCGGCCTTCAGTCCCGACAGGATCTCGAAGTACTTGTCGCCGGCAATGCCCATCTTGATCGGCAGGAATTCCGCGCGGCCATCGCGGACGAGGAAGACGCCCTCGGCTTCCTTCCGCGTCTGGCCCGGCTTGAGCTCCGCGGCCGCGGCGACCGGCTCCATGCTGTTGCCGCGGCGCCGCTTGTCGTTGCGGGGCTCCTTCACGATTTGTCCGTTCGCGTCGTAAACCAGCTCGCGCACGGCCACCGCCGGGATCGGCACCGACACGACCTCCTTGCGCGTCGCGGTCGTGATGTCCGCGGTGCACGTGAAGCCCGGCCGCACCTCGGGAATCGGCTCGTCGATGATCACCGTCACCTTGAAGTTCGTCGCCTGCGTGGCAGTGGCGCCGGTGGGGGCCTGAATCGGGCTGTTGCCGATCTCGCTGACGTGCCCCTTGAACGACCGGTCGGGAATCGCATCGATCGTGATCTTCGCCTTCTGTCCGAGCTGCACGTTGGGGATGTTGGTCTCGTCGACCTCGACTTCGGCTTGAATCAATGACATGTCGGCGAGCTCCAGCAGCACGGTCCCGGCGTTGTTCATCGTGCCGATCACCGCCGTCTCGCCTTCCTGAACGTTGCGGCGCGTGACGATGCCGTCGATCGTCGACTCGATGCGCACCTTGCTCAGGTCGTAGCGCGCGCTCTCGAGCGTCGCCCGCTCCTGGACGATGCGGCTCTCCTGCGGACGCATCTGCTTCTCGCGTTCCTGCACCGCCGACTCGGCGGACTTCACGTCGTTCTCGGCCCTATCGAGCGCTTCACGCGTCGTCAACTGCTGCGCCCAGAGGTTGCGCTGGCGATCCAGGTTCTGCTGCGCCTGCTGCTGCTGGACGCGCGCCGTCTCGATCGACTGCCGCATCTGCTCGAGCGACAGCTCGGCGGTCCGCAGCGACGCGCTGTTGCTTTCGACGCGCGTGCGCAGCGATTTCGGGTCGATCTGCAGGAGGAATTGCCCCTTCTTGATGCGGTCGCCTTCGTTCACCGCGAGATCCACGACGCGGCCCGATGTTTCGGCGCTGATCTTCACGAGCCGCTTCGGCTGCACTTTGCCCGACGCGGACACGATCGCTTCGAGGTCGCGCGCCTTGATGACGTCGGTCGTGACCGACAGCCCTTTGTCCTTCTTGAAGTACAGGTTCGCGCCGACCACGGCCCCGCCGATGAGAACCACACAAACCGCAATGAGAATGTTCTTCCGAGACATCTACGCTCCTGACGTTGCCGTCTTGATCGCCGCAATGATCAGCCCGATTGCGGCGTAGACGACGAGCATCGTGGTGGCGACCGGCGCGGTGCGGCGCCGGTACAGCACGGCCAATCCGATCGCCAGGCTCACGATCCACCAGAGAAGAAACAGGTCAATCGACCCGAGCAGCCGCGCCGCGAACGTGTTGTCGTCGAGAAACGGAAAGAAGACCGCGAGGTTCGTCGCGCTCGCCAGGCTCTCGCGCGCGTAGGCGAGCGGCAGCCCGAAGAGGGCCTGCAGCGACAGGATCGCGCCCGAATGCACCACGATCGCATAGACCTGCTTGAACGTGGCGTCCCCGCCGAGCACCGCGTTGAAGACCGCGAACGCCACGCCCGCGACGATGAGCGCCATGATCGGCGTCAGCACGAGCTGGAAGCCGGCCGCGAAATATCGCGAGTACGGGGCCATGCGCTCCATCTGCTGGTACTGTTGGTCGCTCACGGTCCGGCCGAACGATTCCAACTGGCGGACCTGGTTGTCGAGCGACGCCTGCTGACCCACCTCGGTGGACAAAAACACGAAGGTGGCGGCGACGATGACCGCCAGCACGAACACGAGGGCGCCGAAGACGCGCGGTCGCGCGCCGACATCGGCGTAGGTCGCGCGCGGCGCGATCACCACCCCGATGATCCGGGCCCCCAGGCTCTTGGACCCCGTCGCCGCCCGTTCGGACGTCATCGTCTGCGCCACGTCGGCCTCCTTCGGATCTAGGTTAAATACGACTTCCGCTTGACCGGTGTTCTGTTACTTCTGCGTGACATCGAGGCCGGCGCGCCCGCAAATACCTTGCGGAGGACGCCCAGTCCCCCCAACAGCCTGCGCCGCGCCGGCGGATCGAGCGGCGCCAGCACGTCGGCCAGGTGTACCTCGGCGGCTCGGCTGACGCGCTCGAGCGCGGCCCGGCCCGTCGCCGTGACCTCGATCATGACGACGCGGCGATCGGACTCCGGCGTCGGAGAGGCCCGCCGCACCCAGCCGTGCTCCACCATCGAGCTTATCGAGCTCGACATCGTCGGCAGGCTGACTCCCTGCAGCGAGGCCAGATCGGTCAGCATCCGCGGGCGGACGCTCAGGATCGACAGCAGGCCGAAATGCGCCGGCGCGGGCATCTCCCCGGCCGCGCGCAGCTCCGCCGCAACGGTCCGCATGACGAGCGGGATGATCTCGAGAAGGTCGCGCGCGGTCTCCCGCGCCTGGTCGCGCGTCATTGCTTAGGGGTCCTAAGCATTATACCCGCGTCGCGTTCCGAAAATACGCGCAGTTTTCTTGACAGTGGGAAACGGGGTGTTTACCATGCTGCGTCCAGTAGGACAAACGCGCGAGAACGTGTTTCCAGCAGGACCGCGTGTGTCCTACTAGATGCGGCGGGCCGCAGCCCGCCGCCCAGCGCGGTGAGCCCACCGTTTGGTCGGGGCTCGACCGCGCAAGGAGCGTGACGTGGTCGGATTCGTCCCGAAGGAGATGTTTTTCACCAAGGGCGTCGGGAAGCACCGCGAGAAGCTGACTTCGTTCGAGCTCGCGCTCCGATCGGCCGGCATCGCAGCGTGCAACCTCGTTCGCGTGTCGAGCATCTTCCCCCCGAAATGCCGGATCCTGTCGCGAGGTCAGGGCATGAAGCGCCTCGAGCCGGGACAAGTCACCTTCGTCGTCATGTCCGAGGCGGCGACGCGGGAGCCGCACAGGCTGATCGCGGCCACCGTCGGCGTGGCGATACCGCGCGACAGGGACACCTACGGATACCTCTCCGAGCACCACAGCTTCGGCGAGAGCGAGGAAATCGCGGGCGACTACGCCGAAGAGCTCGCGGCTGAAATGCTCGCCACGACGCTCGGCCTCGAGTTCGATCCGGACAAGAGCTGGGACGAGAAGAAGGAAGTCTACCGGCTGTCGAACGAGATCGTCCGCACGCAGAACGTCACGCAAACCGCCGTCGGCGACAAGAAGGGCCTCTGGACGACGGTGGTCGCGGCGGCCGTTCTCGTGGGTTAGGTCGTCCACTCTGGTGGACCAGGTCGCGCCGCTCCGGTGGTGGACCAGGTCGCGCTGCTTTCACGCCTCGGCGCTCCCGCCAGGACACAAGGGACGCAAAGGACATAAAGGGAACGAAAGACACAACGGAAAAGGCACTAAGGTAGAGGCTATGGTGAGAGCCTCTCTTCCTTCTGCGGCGTTTGTGTCTTTTGTGTCTTTATCGGCGCCGCTTCTTGCTCAAGCGCAAACGGCGGAGCTCGTCGGGGTGCGCGCGCAGGGCATGGCCGGCGCCTTTACCGCGGTGGCGGATGACTCGACCGCGACGTGGTGGAACCCGGCCGGTCTGGCCGGCGGCGCCTATATCAACGGGATTCTCGAATACACGCACCCGCCGGGTTCCGACGACACCGTCAAGGGACTGTCGGTCGCGTTTCCGGCCCTCGGCATCAGCTATTACCGCTTACCGCTCAATCAAATGCGTGCGGTCACCTCTACCGGCACGACCGCTACAGCTACGACCGCCGCCAGCCGACAAGATCAAGGCGTTCTCAGTGTGTACGGCGCCACGATCGGTCAATCCGTCGGAAACCATCTCGTACTCGGATCGACTGTGAAGCTGATCCACGCGGATGACACGGGTCGCGGACTCGATCTGGGCGCGATGGCGACATTCGGCCGAACACGTCTGGGCGTGGCGGTGCGAAACGTCAACCAGCCCGAGCTCGGCAGTGGCGATACCGCGTTGAAGCTGCGCCGGCAGGCGCGCGCCGGCGTCGCGCTCAGCACGGGGACGCGCGGAGTTATTGGCACCGCCACGGTCGCCGCCGACCTGGACCTGACGACCAGGGAGACGGCAAGCGGAGACGAGCGCCGGGTCGCGGTGGGAGCCGAGGCCTGGGCGCCGACACGGAGCCTTGGCGTGCGCGGCGGCATCAGCGTGAGCACGATTGGCGAGCGCCGGACGACGCTCAGCGCGGGCGCCAGCGTCATGGTGCGGACCGGGACATACGTCGAGGCGTCCCTTTTCGGAGGAGGTGACGACGTGCGTCGCGGCTGGGGTGTGGCATTTAGACTGACGTTTTAGGTCAATAGTTGACACAATTTGTCATAAGCGTGTAACCTTATCCTTTCATGGCTGTTCGGATAGGCGAGCTCCTACTCAAGGAGAAACTGATCACTCCGGATCAGCTTCAGCAGGCTCTCAACCAGCAGAAGTCGAACGGGGGCAAGCTCGGATACAACCTCGTGAAGATGGGGTTCGTGAAGGACGAGCAGATCACGGCCCTCCTCAGCAAGCAGTACGGCGTTCCAGCGATCAACCTCGCCCAGTTCAAGATCGACCTGACGATCGTCAAGCTCGTGCCGACAGAGACGGCGCGCAAGTATCAAATCATCCCGCTGAGCCGTTCCGGCAGCACGCTCACGATCGCGATGACGGACCCCACCAACGTCTTCGCGATGGACGACATCAAGTTCATGACCGGCTATACAGTCGAGCCGGTCGTCGCCTCCGAAGTCGCGATCACCGACGCGATTGAAAAGTACTACCCGAGCGGGAAGGGGACACCGGCCGCGGCGGGCGGCAAAGCTGGAAAGCCCGGCGCGCCGGTCACCGGCGGCAGCACCCTCGAGATGGCGAGCCGCGGGCTCGAGGAGCTGCAGGCCTCGCTCGGCGGGGCCGACGATGTCGAAGTCCTCGAAGAGCTGCAGGAGATCAGCGCCGAAGCGCTGGCGAAACAGGGCGAGGATGCGCCGGTCGTCCGGCTCGTCAACGTGGTGCTGATGTCCGCGATCCAGAAGGGCGCGAGCGACATCCACATCGAGCCGTACGAGAAGGAGCTGCGGGTCCGGTACCGGATCGACGGGATTCTCTACAACATCATGGCGCCGCCGATGAAGTACCGCGACGCGATCGTCTCGCGCATCAAGATCATGTCGAAGCTCGACATCGCCGAGAAGCGCCTGCCGCAGGACGGCCGCATCAAGATCCGGTACAACGAAAGCGGCGAGCCCAAAGAAATCGACTTCCGCGTCTCGGTGCTGCCCACGCTCTTCGGCGAAAAGATCGTGCTCCGTCTGCTGGACAAAGACAAGCTGATGCTCGACATGACGAAGCTCGGATTCGAGCCCGAGTCGCTCGTGAAGTTCGAGGCGGCCATCGCGCGCCCCTGGGGCATGGTCCTGGTCACCGGGCCGACAGGCAGCGGCAAGACGAACACACTCTACTCGTCGATCGCGAAGATCAACACTCCGGAAACCAACATCATGACCGCCGAGGACCCGGTGGAATTCAACCTCGCCGGCGTGAACCAGGTGCAGGTGAAGGAAAACATCGGCCTCAATTTCGCGGCCGCGCTGCGCTCCTTCCTGCGCCAGGACCCGAACATCATCCTCGTCGGCGAGATCCGTGACTTCGAGACGGCGGAAATCGCCGTCAAGGCGGCGCTCACGGGCCATCTCGTGCTGTCGACCCTGCACACCAACGACGCGCCCAGCACGATCAACCGGCTCATGAACATGGGCATCGAGCCGTTCCTCGTCGCGAGCTCGGTCCACCTGATCTGCGCCCAGCGCCTGGTTCGCAAGGTGTGCGCGAACTGCAAGGAGCCGAACCCGATGACGCCCGAAGCGCTCATGCAGGCCGGCTTCAACCCGGACGACGCATCCAGCGTGACACCGATGAAGGGCGCGGGCTGCGACACCTGCAACACGACCGGTTACAAGGGCCGTGTCGGTCTGTACGAAGTGATGGAGATCAGCGAGGAGCTGCGCGAGCTGATTCTCGTCGGCGCGTCCGGCCTCGAGCTGCGGCGCAAGGCGATTGACGAAGGGATGCTCACGCTCCGCGCGAGCGGGCTGCGCAAGGTGAAAGACGGGTTGACGTCGATCGAAGAAGTCGTCAGGGAAACGGTCAAGTAGGTCCCAGGGACACAGGGCACCCGGTAAAGGATCAAAGATGGCAACGCTTCCAGAGCTGCTGAAGATGCTGGTCGAGAACAACGGATCCGACCTGCACATCGCCACGCAAACGCCTCCGCAAATCCGCGTCCATGGACATCTGCAGCGGCTCCAGCTGCCCGAGCTGACGCCGGCCGAGACCAAGAATCTCGTGTACAGCGTGCTCACCGACTCGCAGAAGAAGCGCTTCGAGGAATCGCTGGAGCTCGACTTCTCGTTCGGCATCAAGGCGATCGGCTCGCGGTTCCGGTGCAACGTGTTCAATCAGCGCGGCGCGGTCGGCGCGGTGTACCGGCTCATCCCCGAGAAGATCCGCACGTTCGGCGAGCTGGGCCTCCCGTCCGTGCTGGCGAATCTCTCGGAGCGCCCGCGCGGGCTCGTGCTGATCACCGGCCCGACCGGCAGCGGCAAGTCGACGACGCTGGCGGCGATGCTCGACAAGATCAACTCGGAGCGTCACGAGCACATCCTCACGATCGAGGATCCCATCGAGTACATCCACCAGCACAAGAACTGCCTCGTGAATCAGCGCGAGGTGCACAGCGACACGAACAGTTTCGGCAATGCGCTGCGCGCGGCGCTGCGCGAGGACCCCGACATCGTCCTCATCGGCGAGATGCGAGACCTCGAGACGGTCGAAGCCGCGCTGAAGATCGCGGAGACGGGCCACCTGACGTTCGGCACGCTGCACACGAACTCGGCGGCGCAGACGATCAACCGCATCATCGACATCTTTCCGTCGGGCCAGCAGGCGCAGATCCGCACGCAGCTCTCACTCGTACTCGAAGGCATCGTGTGTCAGGCGCTGCTGCCGAGGGCGGACGGGAAAGGGCGCGTCTGCTCGCTCGAGATCATGGTGCCGACGCCGGCGATCCGGAACCTGATTCGCGACGACAAGGTTCATCAGATCTACGGCGCGATGCAGGCCGGCCAGGAGAAGCTCGGCATGCAGACCGCGAACCAGTCACTCGCCAGCCTCCACATGAAACGGCTGATCTCGCTCGAGACCGCGATGGGCGCCTCCTCCAACAAGGAGGAGCTGCAGGACATGGTCAACCGCGGTGTCGGCGTCGTGGCCGGCGCCGGGCTTGGACGAACGCCGGGGTCGACCCCGCCGAGACCGACGGCAAGGACGTAATTTATGCCTACTTTTGCCTATACGGGACGTACGCGCGCCGGACAGACCGTGAGCGGCGAGCGTGTCGCCGATTCCCTGGACGCCGCGACCACGGCGCTCAGGCGCGAGCAGATCAACGTCACCCGCATCACGGCGGCCGCGGCGAAAAGCGAGGAGAAGGCCAAGAAGGCGGGCGTCACCGGCAAGAAGGTCGCGGCGAAGAACCTCGCCGTGTTCACGCGGCAGTTCTCCGTGATGATCGACGCGGGCCTGCCGCTCGTGCAGTGCCTCGATATTCTCGGCACGCAGGAAGAAGACAAGAATTTCGCCGCCGTCATCCTGCAGACCCGCACCGCCGTCGAGTCGGGCGCCTCGCTCGCCGATGCGATGCGGCAGCACCCGAAGACGTTTGACCCGCTCTTCACCAACATGATCGCGGCGGGCGAGGCGGGTGGCATCCTCGACACCATTCTCAAGCGCCTCGCGACCTACATCGAGAAGGCCGTCAAGCTGGCCGGTCAAGTGAAGTCCGCGATGATCTATCCGATCGCGGTCGTCGTGATCGCGGGCCTCGTCGTCGGCGTCATTCTGTGGAAGGTCATCCCCACGTTCGCCTCCCTGTTCTCCGGCCTCGGCGCGGATCTGCCGCTGCCGACGCGCGTGGTCATCGCGCTCAGCGACAATCTGGTCCGGTACTTCCCGTTCCTGTTCGTCGCGGGGGCCGGTGCGGCCTACGGCTTCAGGCAGTATTACGCGACGTCGAACGGGCGCCGCACCATCGACTCGACTTCGCTCAAGATGCCGGTGCTCGGCAACATCCTCCGCAAGATCGCGGTCGCGCGGTTCTGCCGCACGCTGTCGACGCTCATCAGCTCGGGCGTGCCGATCCTCGACGGCCTCGATATCACGGCCAAGACGGCGGGCAACGCGATCGTCGAGGACGCCATCATGATGACGCGCAAGAGCATCGAGCGCGGCGAGACGATCGCGGTGCCCTTGAAGGAGACGAAAGTCTTTCCCGCGATGGTCACGCAGATGATTGGCGTCGGCGAAGCGACCGGCGCGCTCGACACGATGCTCGCCAAGATCGCCGACTTCTACGAAGAGGAAGTGGATACCGCGGTGGCCGGGCTGCTGACCCTGCTCGAGCCGATCATGATCGCAATCCTCGGCATCGTCGTCGGTGGCATCGTCATCGCGATGTATCTGCCGATCTTCGATTTGATCTCGAAGCTGACGTAGAGCGAGATGGCCGAATTCGGACTGCGGCGGAACGTCGGCTGGCTCATCGCGATTCGCGCGATCATCAGCACGATTCTGCTCGGCTCGGCCACGTTCATGCAGCTCAGGGCGCCCGGCTCGTTCGCCGTCAACCCGTTCTTCTTCCTGATCGCCCTCACCTTCGCGCTGACGATCAGCTACGCGCTCACGGTGCCGTTTGTTGACCGCCACCGCTGGCTGATCGATCTGCAGCTGGGCGGCGACGCGCTGATCGTCTCGGCGGTCATCTATTTCACCGGCGGGATCACCAGCTACTTCACGTCGCTCTACGTCCTGCCGGTCATCGCCGCCAGCACGATGCAGTTCCGGCGCGGCGGTCTGCTGGTCGCGACGCTGAGCAGCTTGCTGTACGGCGGCCTGGTCATGGCGCAGTACCTGGCCGTGTCCGGCCTCCGCAACGATCCGTGGCTCGCCGCGGCGTCGGTGGCGCTGCCGCCGGCGTCGGTCGCGCGCTATACCGTGGCGCTGAACGTGTTCGGGCTGTTCGCCGTCGCGTTCCTCGGCGGCTCGCTGGCGAACAGCCTGCGATCGGCGGGCGCCCAGCTCGAGCAGGCGTCGACCGAGATCGCGGACCTCCAGGCCCTCAACCAGTACGTGATCGACAGCCTCCCCAGCGGTCTGGTGACCACCGATCCGGCGCGGCGCATCCTGACGTTCAACCGCGGCGCGGAGGCGATTACCGGCCTCGGGTTCCGTTCGGTGGTCGGCCGGCCGATCGACGCCGTGCTGCAGTTCACGCCGTCGGTGATGGAGTCCATTCAGAGCGACCTGCGCGTGAAAGGCGCGCGCCGGTACGAGTTCCGGTACCGGCCGGGCGACGGCCGCGCCGATCTCGACATCGGCCTGTCGGCGACGCACCTCGAGACCCCCGGCGGGCGCGCGGGGCTGCTCTTCATTTTCCAGGACGTGACCGCGATCAAGAAGCTCGAACACGACGTGGCGATTCAGCAGCGCCTCGCGGCGGTCGGCGAAATGGCGGCCGGCATCGCCCACGAGATCCGCAATCCGCTCGCGTCGATGTCGGGTTCGATTCAGATTCTCCGCCAGGAGCTGCCGCTCAGCGCCGAGCAGGAGCAGCTGATGGACATCGTCCTGCGCGAGTCGGAGCGCCTGAACACGACGATCCGATCGTTTCTCGCGTATGCGAGGCCGCAGCGCTTCGAGATCGCGCGCTTCGACGTGCGCCGCGCGCTCAACGATACCGCCCTGCTGCTCCGGAACAGCTCCGACGTTCTGGAGGGGCACGACATCCTTCTGGACGTGCCCCCGCACGAGCTGTGGTACGAAGCCGATGAAGGGCAGATCAAGCAGATCGTCTGGAACCTCGCGACCAACGGCCTCCGTGCGATGCCCGAGGGCGGGCGGCTGCATCTGATTGGCAGCTTCGATCCGTCGGCGGACGGCGTCGTGCTGACCGTGCGCGACGAGGGCATCGGAATCGAGGCCGGGGAGCTCGACGCGCTCTTCCAGCCCTTCCACGGGCGGTTTGCCAAGGGGAGCGGCCTCGGGCTCGCGATCGTGCATCGCATCGTCAGCGACTACAACGGCGAGATTCAGGTCAGCTCGCAGCCCGGCGCCGGCACGACCGTGTCGGTGCGCCTGCCCGCGCGCACGGCGGTGGTGTCATGAGCACGGCCGTGCAGCCCGTCGCCCCGGAGACCGATCGGCGCCCGCCGCGCATCCTTGTCGTCGACGACGAGCGATCGATGCGGGAGCTGCTGGCGATCGTGCTGCGGCGCGAAGGGTACGAGGTGCTGCTGGCCGAGAACGGCCGCGCGGCGATCGATCTGCTCGAGCGCGAGCCGGTCGACATCCTGATTTCCGACATCAAGATGCCGGATCTGAGCGGCGTGGACGTGCTGCGCGCCGCAAAGAAGATCGACCAGGACATCCTCGGCATCATGATCACGGCGTTCGCCTCGACCGAGACGGCCGTGGAGGCGATGCGGCTGGGCGCCTGCGACTACTTGAGCAAGCCGTTCGACATCGACCTGCTCAAGATGAAGGTGCGCGAGAAGATCGAGAACCGGCAGCTCCGGCAGGAGAACCTGCTGCTGAAGCGCACGCTCGGGCTCGCCCACCAGTTCTCGAACATCATCGGCCGCAGCGAGGCGATGGTCGACGTCTTCAAGATGATCGAGACCGTCGCGCGCACCAACAGTACGATCCTGCTGACAGGCGAGTCGGGCACGGGCAAGGGGCTGGTCGCGCAGGCCATCCACTTCCATTCGCTCCGGCGCGACAAGCCGATGGTGTCGCTGAACTGCGGCGCGATGCCCGAGAACCTCCTGGAGTCGGAGCTGTTCGGCCACATGCGCGGCGCGTTCACCGGAGCGGACAGCAACAAGAAGGGGCTGCTCGAAGTCGCCGAGAGAGGCACGGTCTTCCTCGACGAGATCGGCGAGATGAGCGCCGTGATGCAGGTGAAGCTGCTGCGCGTGCTGCAGGAGCGCCGCTTCCGCCGTGTCGGCGGCCTCGAGGAGCTTCAGGCCGACATCCGGATCGTCGCGGCGACCAATCAGGATCTGACGCGACTGATCGCCGAGGGGCGCTTCCGCGAAGACCTGTTCTACCGTATCAACGTCATCCCGATCTCGCTGCCGCCGCTGCGAGACCGCCGCGAGGACATTCCCCTCCTGGCCGAGCATTTCGTCGTCAAGTACAACGAGCAGATGGGGAAGGAGATCTCGGGCATCTCGCACCAGGCGATGGAGTTGCTGGTGCGCTACGAGTGGCCGGGCAACATCCGCGAGCTCGAGAACGTGATGGAACGCGCGGTAGCCCTCGAGCCCACCCCGACGATTCTGGCCGACGGTCTGCCGGTCACCGTGAGAGGCGACGTGCCGCGAGTGACAGCGGTGCTCCCGGACGGACTGCCGGAGTCGGGCTTCGACCTCGAGGCGCACGTCAAAGAGATCGAGCGGGGCTACATCGCCGAGGCATTGAAGCGCGCTGGCGGAGTCCAGGTCAAGGCTGCCGAACTGCTTGGCATGAGCTTCCGGTCCTTCCGCTACTACGTCAAGAAATACAATCTGAGGTGACATTTTTGGGCGCTTGGTCCGGACAGAAAATGTCAAGTCCAGTCACTTATTGGCGAGGCAATCCCGTAATAACTTTATAATATACATAAGAATCAACAAGTTACGGCCTATCGCCGAAAGATGAGCTCTGGCACCGCGGTTGCTCCTAGGCAGGGACAACGGGCAACCCGAACATACAAGTCAGGTCATCGGCCAGGTTCACTTTTTTGAGGAGAGAGTAATGAAGATGCGCGATTCCAAAGGTTTCACATTGATTGAGTTGCTGATCGTCGTGGCGATCATCGGCATCATCGCAGCGATCGCGGTTCCGGGTCTCCTGCGCGCCCGCATGGCGGGCAACGAGGCGTCGGCCATCGGATCGCTGCGCGCGATCAACAGCGGCCAGGCGAGCTTCTCGTCGAGCTGCGCCGCCGGCGGGTATGCCGTAAAGCTCGAGGATCTCGTGATTCCGCCGGCTGGCAGCTCGCAGGGCTTCATCAGCCCGGATCTGAAGTCGAATGGCGTTACCAAGAGCGGCTACGTGGTG
>WNEY01008317.1_pt1 | contig 19252 bp, 23 predicted proteins | sample 5400531 | NCBI WGS metagenome assembly WNEY01 (sample SAMN13153338, study PRJNA577476) | soil metagenome | isolation source: 200 cm saprolite under Douglas fir tree site 1 | place: USA:California | collected 2015-04-18
CCGAATACTCCACTCCGGAGCTACGCCCAACGGTGCCTGTCGAGAATGTTGCAACCAACGAGGTGTTTGACACCGCCACCGGATCGTGGTCCTCCGTCGCACCGATGCTGACGGCGCGCAATCATCACGGAGCCGCGCTCATTGATGGCAAGATCTATGTGGTGGGTGGCCGGATCGGCTCGACGTTCATCATCGGCCTGTCGAACAACGTCAGCACCAATGAGGTGTATGACGTGGCGAAGAACACTTGGTCATCCGTCCTCGGGATGCCGACGCCACGCAGCGGTGTGGGGACAGCGGTGCTCAACGGGCGGCTGCACGTGCTCGGCGGCGAGGCCTATCTGAATGACCTCGTTGGCACTTATCGCACGCACGAAGCGTTCGACCCCAAGACCAACAGTTGGCAGCGGCTGCCGCCGATGCCGACGCCCCGTCACGGCCTCGCGGTTGGTGAGATCGGTGGCAAAATCTACGCCGTCAGCGGATCCAACGTCGCCGGCGGCGGCGGGCCACATGAGGGCGTTAAGGTGAATGAGGTCTACGACCCCAAGTAGCCGTCCCGAGAACGCGTGAACGAGATCGTCGAAGCGGATGCTAGCCGGCACCTGTTTCGACCATCGGCTGCGAGAGAATCCAGAGGCTGATCATCGTATACCCGACCATCAGCAAAACCATCGGGATTTGACCGAGGAGGGCCGCACGGGAACTGCAAAAAACCCGCAGGGCCGTGACATGGGATAGATACACAGCGACCACGTGGCCGAGCACCACGGCGACGACCGCGACCCCCCACTGCAGCCGTGGCGTGACGAAGCTGATGTCGACCTGATATCCCGCAGTCCCGAACAGGTTCCACCCGCGGCCCAACGGATCGGACAAAAGCGGAATTGCATACTGTCCCCCGATGAATAGCAATGAGAAATAGTGTGCGACGTGATAGGCGAGCGAGATTGGTACCAACGTAAGCACGAAGTGACGGACAATAATTCCGGCGCTCACTGCGCGGTCGCCCGAAACCGCCGCAGTGAGCCAGCACACGACCGCATACGCTCCCAGAAATAGCAGAACGCATCCCAGCAGGGCTAAGGTGCGCACCAGCCGCACGGCCTGATCTTCACGCAGGTTCAGCGCTGTCCAGAATGTCGCGTCAGATGCCGAGTCCAGAACGGCAAAATCGACTCGCGCCCATAACGGCGTTTCGAGAAAACCGTCGAATGTGACGGTCGCCAGCAGGGCAATCACCAGCGCGACCATCGAGATCGTCAATGGATGATCCTCGAGCAAGCCGGCCGCCGGTGGCCGCACGCGAATGCCTACCCGGCCCTCCGCCATTCTCGCAAAGGGCGCGAAGCGCGCAAAGGTCCCGAAGACGAGCGTAAACACCTCGCCGTGGCCGAGCCATGCCTCGCGTCCGAACACAAACATGCCGAGCCAAGTCAGTCCTGAATAAACCAGAAGCGCGGCAGCAAGATCCGCGGGGACATTTTTGTCGCTCCACACGAGTTCCATCCAGGCGAACAACACGAACAGCAGGAATGCCGGCCACACTCCAAGCCATTCAGGATAACACCTCCCAAAACCTAGCACGGCACCCGCACGGATGCGGCGATAAGAGTTCTCGGCAAATGCAAAAACTGTGTTCCAGGGGTTGATCAACGCCCATACTTCGCCGAGCAACAAAGATAGAAACGCCAGTCCCACCCAGGCGATGATCCAGATCATCGCTGGCGCAATGTTGCGGATTGGATCCTGGCTGCCGAACAACCCCGCAACAATGACCAGCGCCAGCAAGCCGACAGCGAGCGAGCGCGCACTCAGCACGACCGCGTTGACGAGGCGCCCTTTGGGATGCCATTCGACTCGAAAGCGGGGAAGATTGGGCTCCTGGCGCAGGAACAAGGTGAATCCTACGAACGACAGCGCAACCGTCGCCCCCGCTCCCCAGACATAGAATGACAGCGGGATTGGTAGATCGTAGCGTTGGCCGAAACCATGAGCTGTGGCCGGGCTCGTACAAGCGGGACCGAGAAGATACGAAAGACTTCCAATTAGCTTTCGCCAGCGTCGCGGCATGACCGTTCTAGCGCGGATAGATTTCGAGGTAGAGCAGCACGACATGGCTCCGGGATCGGCCGCCGCCCGCGCCACTGCCGAAGCGGTGCCCTTCAATTGCGAACCGCCCGGCGATCTTGGCGTCCAGCCGCATCACCGCCACCGAACCGGGCTGCACCGTGAGTAGCTGACCGTAACCGTGCAGATGTAGTTCCACCATTTCATCAGCTGTGAACTCGAGTTCGAGCATCGTCCCCTGCGTTGCCCGAATCGTTTTTTGCGGTGGATCCACCTTGCGGCCTTGGATAGCGATTGAGAATCGCGAGGTTTCTGCCGAAAAAACCTGCAATCGCGGACTCAGCAGGCCAAAGACGATGAGCCCGATCAGGCCAATCGCGAACAACTTAGTGAGAGGCATGAGAGCTGCCTACGGACGAATGGGCGTTTGCACCCGGTGACTATTACCAAGGCAGAATCGAAGGACTGCGCCAATCCTAAATTCACAATAGGTCCCGCTGAGAATATGCATCGGTAGGAACAAAGTCGACACCGATCTTCTCCCCCGCCTGCTGCCCGTGCTCGGCATAGAGTTCCGCCATGGCGACCCAGCCGCAGCGTTATGGCGCCCCGCGACCTCGCGGGGGACGAGGCCGAAGGAGCCAGCGCCGAAAATCACCGAGGCAAATGCCCTTACCCGACTTTCTCAAGCTTGTCTCTCTTCATGTCGGCAAGCGCGGAGAGCGACCGGTTGGAGAGCGGCAGATCGACCGGCTCGTTGAGTTCGGCCGAAAGATCAGCGGCCGTGTAGGCTTCCATCACCATGCGCGCATGCTCCGGCGTCACCATCACGGCGGAGTCCCGCATGCAAGCCTCCAGAAAGTGGATCGTCTCCGGCCCCATCTGGCCCACGAACACCTCGTCCACCTGTTCTCCCGGCATGGTCGACATCGGAAAGCGCGTGCCCTCCGACCCCGTATTGAGCCAATTGTCGCGGTGGGTATCGTCCAAAACAAGCGCCCCCTCGGTACCGGTGATCTCAATCCAGGTCGAGCAGAAATTCGGATAGCTGGGCGGCAGGTTCCAGCCGCCGCCGAGCACCACCACTACGCCATTGTCCATGGTCACCGTCGTCCACATTACGTCGTACGAGCCGTTGACCGGCTGCATGTAGCCATAGGCACCCTGCGAGTAGACGCGCACCGGCTTCGCCGGCGCCAACATCCAGAACACGAAATCGAGATCGTGGGTCGACTCCATGACGGCCGGCGAGAGCCGCACGCGCGAGGCGATCTTCTTGCCGAGGCCGCGGGAGAGGTGCCGGCTGACCAACACGCTGACCGGCTTGCCGAGCGTGCCGTCGGTGATCTTCTTTTTGGCGTAGGCGATCTTCGGGTTGAAGCGCTGCGAATAACCGACGGTGAACTTGACGTTGCCGCGCTTCGCCAGCGCGATCAGCTCGTCCGCCTCCCAGAATTCCAGCGCGATCGGCTTCTCCAAGAGAACGTGCTTGCCGGCGCGCAGGCAATCGCGCGCGATTGGAAAGTGGGTCTGTTCTGGCGTGGTGCAGATGTAGACGACCTTGATGTCCGAATTCTTGATGATGTCCTGATAATCAAGCGTCGCCGTTGCCGGATTGGTGAGCGCCTTGACCTCGGCGAGCCGGTCGGGGCGGATTTCGCAGATGTGTAGTTTCTTCGGGAGCGCGGAGCGCGATAGCGCCTCGGCGCGGATGCCGCCGCACCACCCGGTGCCGATGACGGCTACTTCAAGTTGTTCCACGGAATCCCATTTCTCGATTTCACCAGCCTTCATTGAGTGGTCCAGATCGAATACTAGATGAGAGCTTGCACTAACGCCAGCATGTCCTGCCTGTCGTTCGCCAGTTTGCAACCGCACACATCCCGGAGCATGAGCGGGTGTACCGGAAACAGAAACTGCGTTCCCTCCCCTGTACAGGCCAGCGAAAGTTCTGACCCCATCGGCCTGGACGCCTCGGCTGTCAGGCTGAAATGGGTCCCTCGCTTTCGCTCACCTGTACTAGTCCTTCCCTTTCAAAGGTCGGCGCCGCGCATCGCGGATGTTCACAATCCATACCTCCTGGTCCTCGATGCGGTAGTAAATCTTGTACGGACGGCGCGGTACATTCAGCTCGCGCACAGAGGACTCATCGGTGAGTGGCGCAATGTTCGGGCGGGACGCAAGGAGCCGAATTGCGCGCGCGATCGCACGCTTTACGTTCCGCGCTCCGCGCGGACTACGCTCGTCGATGTATTGGAGAATTGCGCTCAATTCGCCGCCAGCCCGCGGCGTGTAGCGTACTCTCATAGACCATGGCGTTTCCAGAGAGCCTCGATTTCTTCGTCCGGTACAAACCCACCCCGTTGGGCCTGCGCCAGCCCCTCGCGTACTGCCGCACGTGTCTCGTCATCGAGATGCACTATTGGCGTATCTTCACCAACCATCGAGAGCAACGCGATGGCGAACGTGTCCTGATCTTCAGCGGGAAGCTCGCGAGCCGAACTTTCCCGCACCTTTAAAAAGCACTGCTCTAAGTGCGACACCTGGAATCAAGTTACTGTTCATCGCGTGCCAACAGATGGAGATTGGGACGAAGCCCATCCCTATTTCTGTGCTGACGGCGGCCTGATGCGTTACGGCGATGCCCAAATCTCGGATCAGCAGCAAGGCGAAGGAATCCGTCGGAAAGATCAGGCCGTCATTCGGTTGTCGCGCGAGGCCCGCGATCGCCGGCTCGATGTCCGCGGTGTCGCGGACGGAGGCGGCGATAACCTCCACGCCGAACGACGGCGCGGCGGGCTCGACCGAACTCACGAAGAACTTGGACTGAGGGGATGTTTTGATATTGAACTCACCGCGACCCGCGTGAGGCCGGACGCAATCTGCTTCAGCAAATCGAGCCACTTGCCGCCGATCGAGAATTCGTAGGAGGTGAACCCGGTGATGTTGCCGCCCGGTCTCGCGAGACTCGAAACGAAGTCTTGCGCGACTGGATCGGAGACGAACGTGAACACGACCGGTATCGTGCTGGTGGCCCGCCCGATCGATGTCAAGTTCAGCGAGGAAACCGCCAGGATCACGTCAGGGGTGAGCCCGACCAGCTCGACTGCATAAGCACGTGCGCGTTCGGGGTCGCCTGCACTCCAGTGAAGCTCGATGTGGAGGTTTTGATTGTCCTTCCATCCCAGAGCGATATGCTATTGAGAACCCCTGCTCGATATGAAATCAAATCGGCATCGGGGATGATGCTACTCGTCGGCGCCCGGCGACGTGATGCCCAGCGCGCCGACAGCCAGCAGGATCACCAAGCCTAAGACCAATTCTGCAAGGATGCTCCACCACAGCCGGGTCGCAGCAGGTTCGTGGTTCGAGGCTGCCAAACGCGGCACCAGTCGCAGCCGGTTCACGGCCGCGAGAACTAGCATGAGACAAAACAGTACGAGCTTGACCGCGAGGAGCCCGGCATACGTGCCGGTCGTCAGGTCGGACACATCGCGCACCACTAGCGCGGTAGTCGCGATCCCGCTCACGACGATAGTGCCGACTGCGAGGAGCGCGATATTGCCGAACGATACGGAGGCCGCGCGGGCCGCCGTCGCGGTACCCCTGTCGCCGGAATGCAATGCTCGAGACACCAGCATGGCCAGAGGAACGAACCCGCCCAACCAGAGCGAGACCCCCAGCATGTGCAACGCATGGGCGGCCATGTGCAGCGATGCGTATGGACCTGCATTGCTGGCGGCATGACTGAGCCAGGCGCACGAGACGAAGTTGGCGATGGCGAGCACGAGGCCGACGACGACCGCCACTTCGCTCGGCATGCGGCGCAGGGAGGCCAGCGCGCAAAGATCGATCAGGAGGGTCGCCGCAATGGCGAAGCGCACCCACCAGACGACGCCCGCATGCGTCTTGAACAGCAGGAGACCGACCGCGCCGTCATTCCAAGCCTCGGTAACGGTATGTCCGCTCATGTCCGCGGCCTGCAATGCAATCCATGCGGCTCCTGAAGGGAACATGGCCACGGCCAAGAGGGTAGTGGCACGCATCAGCCAGCGACGCGCGGAGCGCTCCGCGACTGCCTCCGGCAGCCGGCCCATGATCCAGACGAACAGCAAGGTGCCAACAGCCTGGATGGCGACGGCAAAATGAACGGCACGGACGGCCGAGAGCGCTAGCACGACGCGCTCGAGCTCTCTGGATTGATTCCCCGCAGAATCATGGATCAACTCGGAACGGGAACGAACCGCTCCTGAAATGCGTGTCGATCGAGACGACGCGCCAGATCACGCGGTACTGCCCCGGAGGCAGCGGCAGCAGCGTGACGCGCAGCTGCGTATGATCGTCGGGGTCGATCCGCACGTCCCCCCGGTCCATGCGTGTGCCGGAGCGATCGACGACCTCGATGGTGCTGAGCGCCGGCTCCAGTGCTTCGGTGAACCACACCTGCAGCTCCGTCGGCGCGGCCGATGCGGTGACCGCCCCGCCGACGGTGGGATTGGCGCGCTTGACCCGGGCATGCGCGGCGACGTCGGTCGCAACGGCCGATAGCGCAGCCATGGCCAGCAGCGCCACCAGGAGTGGCTTGTTGTTTGCCCGCCGCATGAGGTTGCACCGGTCATTCCTGAAGCTGCGCGTTACATTGCGGCGAGTCCTTTCCGGCCGCAAGGACTCCAGGTGGGCAGGATCGGCATGCGTGCCCCGCGCGTGCGAGCCTTGACCGCGTCCGGGCCGACGATGAAGATCGGCATTAATGGTTCCGGCTCGCGAGCCACTTCGCAGTGCGGCCGCGGCTTCGCAAGTCCATCGGACAAATACAAATAACGTATGGGGGGAGACGCATGATCAGCATTCGAAGGTTCGGCCTGGCGGTGGTCCTAAGCATCGCCGCCGCGGCGGCGGCCGCGGTGGATGTCCTTGCCCAGGAGCAGGAGTGGCAATCTTCCCAGGTGCTCGGCGTGCCGCCAGCCGGCGCCGACATGTTCCAGCTCAATGACCTGGACGCCTTCAAAAAATACTCGCGGGTCAAGAACTTCGAGATCGTCGGCCACGCCTATCTGCGCGGTCCCTGGATCAATCCCGCCTTTGCCCATGTCGGCATGGCGATGAACACCATGCGCGTATGCGACAGCAAGGTCGCCTATCTGGCCGGCTACAACCCCATCGTGTTCGGCGTGCTGATCGTCGACGTCAGCAATCCCGCCGACATGAAGCCGCTGTCGTTCATTCCCGCCCATCCGGGGATGAAGACCACCTATCTGCGCGTCAGCTGCGCGCGCCAAATCCTGGCGTTCGACCAGAGCGGCGAGCAGCCGAACAACCTCACCGGCGCGAGGGCCGTGTCGTCCAATCCCAACAAGCCTGGCCCGGGTGAGCCGCTCATGTCGGGCGTGTCGTTCTACGATGTGACCGACCCGCGCAACCCGAAGCTGCTCGGCGAGTGGCACAATGCGGGCGGCCTCACCCACGGCATGGAGATGGACGACAGCTACGTCTATGTGTGCGGTACCTCGGCCGAGTCGAAGAAGGACACCCAGGTCGAGGAGCTCAACATCCTCAATTACGACACGCCGTCCAAGCCGGAGCTCGTCTCGCGCTTCCACATCGTCGGCCAGCATGTCGGCGAGACCTATGCGGAAGGCAACGGCAAGAATCCGAACGGCAGCGATCAGATGATCACCTGCCACGAGATCCAGAAGGACAATGATCGCCTCTACCTGGCCTACCGCGACGAAGGCGTGGTCATCCTCGACATCACCAATCCGGCCAAGCCCGTGCGCGTCGACGGCGGCTATGATTATTCGCCCCCGTTCAACGGTGATCCAGGCCTACCGCGAGAGGGCTGCTGTCCGGGCGCCCACACTTTCATGCCGGCGCACCACACCGGGCCGCTTCCGACCATCGCGGTCCTGACCGACGAGCATTTCAACTGTCCGCCGGGCTTCGGCCGCATCCTCGACGTCACCTACCCGAAGCACATAACGCTGCTGTCGACCTACCATATTAGCGGCGTCGACGATCAATACGACTTCGACAAGATGCAGTTCGTCTGCCCAGAAGGATCGCAGGAATCGGCCCACATGGCCGAGTTCGATCATCGCGTCAAAGGCGGCAACCTGTTCTATCAGGCCTGGTACAACCAGGGGCTCCGCGCCATCGACATCTCCAATCCGTTCAGGCGGCGGCTTGACCGCACTCCGCTACACCGGTCCGCTGCCGACGAAGCCGCCCATCCCTGGCATCCGCTGAACTTCGGCGATGCTTACCATTCCTGTCCTTTCTCAAAATTCCATCGGTTTTCGCGGGCCGACTGCGCAACGGAGCGTGCCCGCGCCATGGTGCTCGATGCGGTCATTGTTCTCTACCGGGAGCGAAATGTCGGACATCCAAGAACCCATGGTGCATTACGAGACCCAGGACCAAGTCGGTATCATCCCGCTCGATCGTCCTCACAAGCTCAACGCCATCAGCGCCGCGATAAAGGATCAGATCATCGCGGTCCCGTTGATCTGGCGGGCCGGGCGGACATGCTACTCTTCGTTCAGGCGCGACACACCAAAGGTCGCTGCCAGTAAACTGGGAGAATGCCATGAATATCACGAGACGTGACGCACTCGCCGGCGCGGGTGCTGCGGGTGCATTGACATTAACGCGCACGTCGCTCGGCGCCTGGGAGCCGAACGAGCGTTATCCAGACCCGGCGATCAAGGTTCTCGACCCGACCTTCCAGAGATACCGTCTCAACATCGCCGGCATGGAGCGTCTCGCCACGGGCATGCGCTGGAGCGAGGGGCCGATCTGGTTCGGCGACGGGCGCTATCTGCTGTGGAGCGACACCCCAAACAACCGCATCATGCGCTGGGACGAGGAGACCGGTGCGGTCAGCATTTTCCGCAAGCCGGCGAACTACGCCAATGGCAACACGCGTGACCGCCAGGGCCGACTAGTCGCCCGCTTCGCTCAAACTGAAGGGATCAGAACTTTGAGGAACGCCCAGACGATAGTTGACCAATTCAGACATGAACCCATTCACTTTGAGTGACGCTACCGACTAGTGTCCTGCGAGCATACCGGGCGGCGGGTGACGCGCACCGAATACGACGGCACGATCACTGTGCTGATGGACAAGTTCGACGGCAAGCGGATCAACTCGCCGAACGACATCGTGGTAAAGTCCGACGACTCGATTTGGTTCACAGATCCAGTCTACGGCATCATCAACAATTACAATGGCGCTATCGACAAGCAGGAATTGCCGACCAACGTGTACCGGCTCGACAAGACTGGACAAGCGACGTTGGTGGCGGGCGACATCAACCGGCCGGATGGGCTTGCCTTCTCACCCGATGAGACGAAACTTTACGTCATAGAAGACGGTGTGACGCCGCCCGTGATCCGCGTCTATGACGTCGTCGACAACGGCGCCAAGCTCGCCAACGGCCGAACGTTCATCACCGCTGAGCAGGGAGGCATACCTGACGGCTTGCGCGTCGACATCGACGGCAATCTGTGGTGTGGCTGGGGTGGGGGCGAGGGCCACGACGGTGTGATGATTTTCAATCCGACCGGGAAGCTGATCGGACGCATCGAGCTGCCCGAGCGTTGCGCCAACGTGTGCTTCGGTGGTCCCAAGCGTAACCGCCTTTTCATGGCGGCGTGCCGTTCGCTCTATTCGCTCTACGTCGGCATCGAGGGCGCGCCGGGCGGGTGATACCTGTTCGTTCTCAAAACCTGATTCAACTCAGAATGCTTGATGAATATGAGCACCCTCGAGTGGTCTGGAGTTGGTGACGACATTGGTCTTTCCATGGATTGGGCAACCCGGGTATCAACGGCCTCGCGGATCACGGCGAACGCCTCTGCTGCCCGTCCTCTCCGTCGGGCACGATGTAATACGGGCTGTTCAGGTATAGTTCGTCGATCTCGTCCTTAGGCACGAACTCGTCGATATCGATCACGCGCTTGCTTTCGATCGCCACGGCTTCCAGCTCCTCGGGACCAAGCTCGATGTAAACCCCATTGCCGACCTCCTAGCCTTTGATGATGTCGGCCGATTCAACCTCATCCCAACAGGCAGTGGGAACATGCTGACGGGGCCGAACAGTCTTGAATGTTGAAACTGTATTCAGATTGGCTTGACCCCTGTAAACGAGCGTGTGAAGCTCAATGCATGTGTAACAAACTGTAATACGAGGGAGACCATGGCCACCAATCCGAAAGCACTCGAGCTCGCGAAGAAGGGAAAAGTTGAGTACGATTGGGGCACGCTCTGGCCGCACTACCATAAGGAAAAGATGAACTGGGGCGGAGGGTTCAGGACAAAGGGCGACGTGGATATTCTGTTTCTCTCGGGGGAGACGGGGCGCGATCCCTTTGAAGATTCCCCGTGCAGAACTCCCGAGGAGGAACGGGCGGGAAAAGGCAAGGTGATGTCCCATGACGTCAAGGAGCAGACTCGCCAGTGCCTGGAATACATCAAGAACAAGCTGGAGATGATGGGTGCCTCTCTCAAGCATATCGTGATGTTCCGCTATTACCTACCGCGGCGGGAAGACGTGTTCGACATGCGCGACGAGATGTACCGTTTCTTCGAGGAGTTCGAGCCGGATCTGCGGGCACATCCCAGGCCAGCCACGCTGCTGCGAGGGGTCGGGATCGACCTCAAGGAAATGCTGGTCGAGATCGAGGCCTGGGCGGTGGTTCCGAGGAAGAAATAGGATCCTACGTCTTGTTCGCTTCCGGCGGCGGCGGGATGAATTCGGCGCCGGTGGGGACGAACTCGTTGGTATAAAGCTGCTGCGCTTCCAGAGGCGTGGTGACGCCGCCGTACTGTTTGAGCACCTCGACCGTTTCCTGCCAATCCTTTTCGGCCATCCAGCCGAACGGCTTGCCCGCCGTGTTGGGCGAGACCCACGATTGCCACGACATTTCAGCCTCACGTCGCGCGATGGCAGGCTCGATCGCCGGCGAGTATTTTCTGGCGATGGCGATCATCTCATCGACGTTTTGGCGCCCATACAAAAATCCCTTGATGGTGGCGACGACGAACCCACGAACCAGCTCGGGTTCCTCTTTGATCAAATCGTTATGGACGACGATACCGTTGCTGACCGCGGTGACGCCGCAGTCGGCGTACCAGAAGACACGCGCCTTTGTGTTGCCGCGGATCTCCACGCTTGGGACTTGACCCAGGGCGTAGCCGGCGATGGCGGGAACCTGCCCTGTGATCAGGGCAGGTGGGCTGCCTGCGGGATCGATATTGACGACGCGTATCTTGCCGGCGTCGAGCCCGCAGCCCTTGACGAAGGCCGGCCACTGTTGGAATTGAGTCGAGCCGGCCGCAATGGCAATGGTCTTGCCCTCGAGGTCCTTCGGCGTCTTGATGTCGGAGTCGGCGAGCACGATGACCGCCGTCGGATTGCGGCGATAGAGGCCGGCGACCGTCCTGATATTCATGCCCTTCGACACGCCGTTGCCGACGACATAGCCGTCCGCGAAGCCGAACTGCGTCGCCTTGCTGGCGACGAGCTGGGCGGTGCTTCCGCATTCGGCCCCTGGTAGATCCAATCGAGCCGCACCGTGACCTGCCGCTTGGTCTGCGCGCGTCCCGGGCGCGCGATCGGCACCGCGGCGAGACCTGCGGCGATGCCGGCGTCACGTAGAAATTGTCGCCTGGAGGTCGATTTGTCGCGGGGCATGATCAGAGGCTTCCATAGAATAGGTTGGGCGTCAACGACCTGCTTGTCTCGCGGTCAAGCCGGACTGCAGGGCGCGTTCCTCATGGATTGGCTCATTACTGATTGGACGTCTAGTTCGCTGCCTTGACGCTCAATTTCCGCCATGCTTGTCTTTTTGCTGCTTCCGCAGCGCAGTTGAACACAAATTCGCAGTGGGGATGGCATGGCATCGCAGACCGATATTTTGCATAAGCATCCGGTGCCGGGAACGATCATCAAGGAGTGGATCATTCCTGCACGGGGCTACGCCGCATTTCACATGGAGAAAGGTCAAGTCCTGCGTTTCGTCGACATTGAAGGCAAGCAGGTGCCGGACCTCGTTTGTTTCAATGCTCAGGATCTCGGCGAAGCGATCAACATGGGAAACTCGCTTCTCATAAACAAACGGCGGGAATTCATAAGGGGCAATGTGATTTATTCCATCCGCTGCCGCGCGATGATGACGATCACGGACTACTCCAACGAGTTGAGCTACTCGTATGGGCCGATGTGCAGCGAGGAGGTCAATCACATCCGTTACGGTGTCCCGAACACCCCGAATTGCCGAGGTAACTTCGCCATGGCACTAGGCCCCTGGGGCTTCAACTACCGGGACATTCCGAATGCCTTCGTTCCTTTCATGAACGTTGAGGTGGACGAGAAGGGGACCATGGAGATCCGGGAGCCGACCAGCGTGCCAGGCGACTATTACGACATGCGGGCAGAGATGGATTTGCTCGTCGGCATTTCGAACTGCCCGCAGGAGCGCAATCCGTGCAACGGGTGGAACCCGACGCCGATGGGCGTGATTATCCATAAATAGCGTCTACACTCTTTCGCATCCATGCCAGCGTCGCAGGTCGGACGCGACGACTGCGCAACGCGTCACGAGGTGCAACATGATCGTCGACGTTCATGCGCACGCCGCCTCCGAGGACTTCATCCGTGAAACGGCGTCAAAACCGAGCTACGGCATGCCCTATGAGGTCCGGCCCGACGGCACCTATGCCACCCGAGGCTACGGCGAGATGGATCGGCTGATGTGGGATCTCGACGGGCGGCTCGAAAGTCTGGACCGCCGCGGGATCGACTTGCAGCTCATTTCGCCGTCACCACGGACCATCTCCGATCATGAGCACGTCATCGGCGTCGAGATCGCACGCCTCATGAACCGCGAAACGGCGAATCTGGTCAAGCGCGGCGGTGGCCGGCTTGGAGGAATGGGCGTCCTCCCGTTGGGCGAGCCGGAGAAAGCCGCCGACGAGATCCGTCGGGCCGTCGGGGAATACGGATTTCACGGCGCCTGCATGCCCACGTCGGCCGCCGGCAGGCCGCTCGACCTACCGGAGTTTGCGAACGTATGGGACATGCTGGAGAAGCTGGGGCTGCTCGTCTTCATGCATGCCACGACCGCGACCACACGCGAGACACTCGGCCAGTATACCCTCAACACGGTGCTCGCGTGGCCGACCGAGGTGACGATCGCAGCGACGCGCCTCATCTTTTCCGGCGTGCTCGAGCGCCATCCCGGGCTCAACTTGGTCTTGTCCCACGGGGGCGGAACGCTTCCCTATCTCGGGGGGCGCCTCGATCTTGCCTATCATGCACCCAAGCATGAGGCGAACCCCGCTTGTAGGGCGAACATCACGAAGCCGCCGAGTCACTATCTACCCCAATTCTATTACGACACGGTGGTGGCAAGCCCTGCCTCGCTGCGCTTTCTGATCGACCTTGTCGGCGCCGATCGCGTCATGTTCGGCACCGACTTTCCCTACGAGATCGGCGATGCGGACGGTGCGATCGCGCTGCCCGTGCTTGAGCAATTGCCGTCGGCTCAGCGTGAGAAAATTCTTGGGCAAAATGCGCGCGATGTTCTGAGCCGCGCACGGTCTGGCTGAGCGAGAGGCCCGGACGCGAGCGCCAGTCGGCGGTGGCCGCACCTGCCGCTTGGATGCGGCAGCATACGATGCAATCGGAGCTGCTACATCAGCATTGACACTAGCTGACGATGCTGTTTCGCTTGGGCGCTGTAACAGGAATGAGCTTTGATATGGCGAAGGCCGAGCGCAGCCTCTGGCGGGGCGTGATTCAATAAGTCAATCATGGAGATGCCCGATGAGCAATTTGTGCAACGTGCGCAGGAAGTTCTCCGTCATTGCCGCAGTTCATCTCATTGCCGCCATTGTGATGGGGGACTCCGTCGCCACCACCTCGGCGCAAGAGACGGCGAGACCGCCAGTTGTGGCTGCTGGTGCAAGCCAAGCGTCGTCTTCGCCAATCATCTCGAACAATAGCCTGGCACCCATCCGTCTCGCGCAGGCGCAAGTCGGCCGTCCGCTGGAGAAGATCACTTTTCTGTTGGATTTCACCCCGTACGGCAAGCACGCGCCGTTCTTCGCTGCCCTCGACAAGGGCTTCTGGAAGGACGCCGGCTTCGACGTGACGATTGTCAAGGGGGAAGGGTCGGCGACGACGGTTTCCTCATATGCGGCCGGTGCGGTCGATTTTGCATTTGCAGATACGCCGACGGTCATCCTCGCACGCTCCAAAGGCGCGCTGCTCAAGGTCGCGGGCGTGATTCACGACAAGTCGCTCTACGCCTTTGGGACGCTGGAAGAAAACAACATCAAGACGCCGCAGGATCTCAAAGGCAAACGAATCGGCTCCAGCGTCGGCGATGCGAGCCGAGTGATGTTTCCGGCCTTTGCGAAGCTCAACGGAATCGACCCGGCCTCGGTGCGATGGGTCGATATGACACCGCCAGCACGCGTTGCGAGTCTCGTGCTGGGCCAGGTCGATGCGGTCGTGCTGTTTATGACTGAACAGCCAACCTTCTCCGCGAAGGCGAAGGAGGCCGGCAAACATTGGAGGGATTTCCCCTATGCCGATTACGGGCTCGATCTTTACTCCCACGGATTGCTGGTTCGCGATGATCTCGTTGCCAAGCAACCGGATCGCGTCAAACGGTTCGTCGAATCGACCATGAAGGCATGGGCCTGGTCGGTCGAGAATCCGCAGGAGGCGCTAGCGATCTTTGTCAAACACAATGCTGCCGTTGATCCCGATCAGGCGAGGGAGCACTTCCGCATTGCGATCAAGCATCTCATGACCGATACGGCCAAGCGCGAAGGCATCGGCTACATCGATGCAGAAAAGATGAAGCGCACGGTGGAATTCGTATCGCAATATTTCGACATCAAGGGCGTTGCCGCCGACGACGTGTATACGAACCGGTTCACACCGAAGCTCTTCCCCAAGGAGACACCCTTCTAAGCTCCGCGCAGCCGCAGGAAGAGTCCGTCATGGAAACACCGATCCCTCGCGAGGAGGGCGACCGTGGCGCGATCGAGGTCTGGAACCTCAGCAAGATGTACGCGAGTCAGGATGGCCCGATCCAGGCACTGTCGGACCTGTCCTTTGCGATCGCAGATGCCGAATTCGTAACGATCGTCGGTCACAGTGGCTGCGGCAAAAGCACGCTGCTCAAGATCATCGCCGGCCTTCTAACTCCCTCGTCAGGGGTGGTGAAGGTTCGCGGTCGGACCGTTACCGCACCGCTGTCCGACGTCGGGATGGTGTTTCAACGTCCCGTCCTCCTGAAGTGGCGGACCATCCTCGACAACGTGATGCTGCCGATCGAAATGTTGCATTTGCCGCGGGTGGAGAGCGGGGAACGAGCCATCGACCTCTTGAAATTGGCGGGGCTGATCGACTTTCGTCATCACTATCCCGCTCAGCTTTCGGGAGGCATGCAGCAACGCGCCGCCATCTGCCGCGCATTGGTCCATGATCCATCCCTGCTGCTGATGGATGAGCCATTCGGTGCGCTCGATCTCATGACGCGAGAGGAAATGAACTTCGAACTGCTTCGCATCTGGAGCGAGCGGCGTAAGACGACCCTCCTCGTTACTCACAGCATTTCCGAGGCCGTGTTCCTGGCCGACCGGGTCATCGTGATGACGCCTCGACCGGGAATGGTGGCAGATGTCATCGATGTGAGACTGCCCCGGCCGCGCATGCCGGAAACCAAGCTCGATCCGCGCTTCGGCGAGTGCGTGCGGATGATTGGCCGCAAGATCGGCTTGCTCTATATCTGAGGCTCGCGCAGGACCTCGTCCGGCTCTCGCGATGCATTGGCAATGCTGCAGCGGACGCCGATTGCGGGAGCCATCGATGGGGATCAGCAAGACCGACATCTCAACGACAATCATCTCGATCATCGCGACCTTGGCGGCGTGGGAGGTCCTGATCTGGATTTTTCGCGTTCCAGGCTTCATCCTTCCCGCACCCTCGGCAGTTTTTGTCGAGGCGGTGACCCGTTATCCGCTCTATCTCTATCACTCGTGGATTACCTTCTATGAAATGGTCGTCGGTTTTTTGCTCGCCGCGGTGGTCGGGGTATTCCTGGCGGTCGTCATCGTCTATTCACGCATCGTCCGCAACATGATCTATCCGCAAATCCTGGTGCTGCAGATCGTCCCAAAGGTAGCCATTGCGCCGCTGTTGTTGATTTGGGCGGGCTATGGGATCACATCGAAAGTGTTGCTGGCGCTCTTGGTCTCGTTTTTTCCCATCGTCGTGAACATGGTCACGGGACTTGTTGCAATCGAGGAGGAATTGCTCGATCTCTGCCGCATCCTGCATTCGGGACGCTGGCAAGAATTTTCCAAAGTGAGGCTTCCTAATGCGCTACCGTATCTTTTCAGCAGCCTGAAAGTTGCAAGCACCCTCTCCGTGATCGGCGCGGTCATCGGAGAGTTCGTCGGAGGAAGCGAAGGGCTAGGCCATCTCATCATCATCGCCAACACCGAGTTGCGAACGTCGATGTCGTTCGTCTCCCTGTTCAGCTTGTCGATACTTGGATTTTTGTTGTATGGCCTTGTCACCCTGGCCGAGCGCGTGTTCATGCCGTGGGAGAAGTGGCAGTCGGCAGCTGAAGGCTCCGGCGCATAATTGTGCGAGGGAACGACGATGATGAAGCGACGTGACTTTCTCATGACCGCTGCGGCGGTGGGCTTGTTGCCGCCGCCAATCGCGCGCGGGCAGGATTGTCCTTGCCCAAAAATCAATTGATGGCAATTGGTGGCGACAAAGGCGTGTCGACCCGCCGACCTCACGCTGTGCAACGTTCGTAACGATGATGTAGCCCGCCCACCTCCGGGAGGGCGATAATATTGCCTGCGGAAGGAAGTTCCCGACCGACGCCGCGGCAATCCACCTCGTATTCGAGCTCCCGCACCGACTGACGGGCAAAATGCCAGGTCAGCCCCGAACGGGCCGCGCCACGCCGCACGATCTCGTCCGCGAGGAACCGGTAGAGGTCTCGCACGGTATAGACCTGCGTCGCCGTGGTGTCGGCCCAGCGCACGCCGAGAGCGGCCAGCCGGCGCTCCATCTCGCCCAGCACGAAGCGCGCCTTCTCGCGTATCGCGTCCGCGCTCGTGTCGCCGCGCCGGATGGTGCGCATATGTTCTCCTGCCTCCCCTTCGATGTTCGATTATACTCGATGTTGGATCATGGTTGGATGACGCGCGGCGATCGATCAGAATAATCGTCCTTGCGATCCTGGTCATTGGCCCGGAGCGCGCGCAGGCGCTGGCAAACCCGGCCTCGGTATTTTGCGTCCAGAGCGGCGGCAAGAGCGAGATTCGCAACGGGCCGCATGGCCAATACGGCGTCTGCCGGCTTCCGGACGGGCGGGTGGTCGAGGAGTGGACCTATTACCGGCAGAACAAGGGAAAGGCCGGAAGCGCCCGCTAGCGTTGCGTCTCTGACGGGTCATACCAACCACGGCCGTCATTCCAGGACCAGCAATCTCGGGTTTACCCGAGATTGGCACTATGCTTTGCCCAGGCGGGCTATAGCCGACTTGGGTGCGTAGCGAGGGAGCCCGGAATGACGCGGCCCGAATCACCCGTCAGAGTTACGCGGACATGGTGCCCTGGAGGCCTGGAGGCGTCGCGGGTACGTGAGGCGAGGCCCCGCTTCAATAGCCTTGTATAGCGGTCGTCATTTCCGCCCGCCACCGCAAGGCATAGCGCTCCAGCAGTCCCATCAGGCCGTTGAGACCCATCATCAGCGCCATCATGACTAGCAGCATCGCGAAGGTTCCGTTGGTGTTGTAGGACGTGCTGTAGAAATTGAGGCGATATCCGAGCCCGCTGGACGCGACCAGAAATTCACCAACAATCACCCCGATCAACGCGTAGGGCAGACTCATTTTCAACCCGATGATCACCCAAGCCGCCGCGCCCGGCAGCATCACATAGCGAAATATCTGCCGCTCGCTCGCCCCGACCAGCCGCGCAACGTCGACCAGCGCCGGGTCCACGTTGCGGATTCCGGACAATGTTGTGAAGAAGGTCAGAAAAAATACTAGCGTCGCAGCCAGCACGACCTTCGAGGCCATGTCGATGCCAAACCAGATCACCAGCAGGGGAGCGAGTGCGATCCGCGGTAGGCTATTCAGCCCGGTGAAGAAGGGATCGAAGATGTCGGCCGCGATCCGCCAGCGGGCAAACAGCATCCCAAGTGCGATCCCACTGAGCCCGCCCAGCAGGTATCCCAATGTCATCTCGATTCCGGTCACGCGCAGATCATTCCAAAAGCGCGGGTCGCCGAGATCGTTGATCAAAACTTTGCCGACGCCGACAGGATTGCCGACGAAGAACGGATCTAATAGTCGGCCGCTGCCGAAATGCCAGGCGGCAATCACAATCGCGATGAGCGCGACTTGCCCCATCGTCACCCGACGGCGATATCGCTGCTTGGCGAGATGGTCGTCCTGGGATTCGTAAAGATCCTGTTCGTCCGTGTCGGTCTTCATCTCGGTTTGTCCACTCTCTGATCCCGCACCTGGCGTTCCAGCTCCAACCAGATCGCGTCATAGAGTGTGCGGAACTCGCTACTGTCGTGCATGTGGAAAATATCCCGCGGACGGGACAGGAGCACCTTGTCGACCCTGATAATCCGGCCCGGCCTCGCGCTCAGCAGGACCACGCGATCGCCGAGACCAATTGCCTCGTGCAGGTCGTGCGTTATAAAAATGATGGTGACTCCTGTACGGCCCCAGATTTCCAGAAGTTGGTCTTGCAGGATCACGCGCGTCTGCGCATCGAGCGGACCGAAGGGCTCGTCCATCAGCATGACCTTAGGCGCATAGATCAGCGTGCGAATGATGTTGGCGCGCTGACGCATGCCTCCGGACAGCTCGTGCGGGTAGGATTTCTCAAACCCAGCGAGACCGACCATCGTGATCAGATCGGCCGCACGGTCATGGCGCTCGGACTTCGCGGCTCCCGCGACCTGCAGTGGGAAGGAAATGTTGTCGATCAGCGTCCGCCACGGCATCAGGTTGTGCTGCTGGGTGACGTAGCCGATGTCGCGGGTGACGCCCTGCACGAGCCTGCCATCGAGCTCCACCCTGCCTTCGGTTGGCGGCATAAGACCCGACACGATGTTGAGAATTG
>WNEY01000991.1_pt1 | contig 19248 bp, 15 predicted proteins | sample 5400531 | NCBI WGS metagenome assembly WNEY01 (sample SAMN13153338, study PRJNA577476) | soil metagenome | isolation source: 200 cm saprolite under Douglas fir tree site 1 | place: USA:California | collected 2015-04-18
CGCCGTCGTCGGGCTGGGCACTCCGGCGATTATCGATCCACCGAAAAGACTTGTTGTAAAGGGACTGCATCGGCGGGTCCGTAACCCGATGTACGTCGGCGTGATTTCGATCGTCTTCGGCGAAAGCATACTATTCAGGTTATTCGACCTCGTCGCCTACGCCCTGATCCTTTGCTTGATGTTCCACCTCTTCGTCGTTTTTTACGAAGAGCCGACCTTGCGAAAAAAGTTTGGGGCCGACTACGAAGAATATTGCAAAGCTGTCCCCAGGTGGATTCCGAGGTGAGGGAGCATGCGGAACGTGACAACAAAAATCATTTGGCGTCTGGGGCGGATCGCGGCAGCAATTGTGCTCGCACTGACTCCTCCTTTGCTGGGACAGTCGAGACCCGAGCCCGCGTCTCTCAGGTTTGAAATTTCCTTTCCGGCTTCGGTCCACGCCACGCCGATGACCGGCCGGGCATTCATTATGATCACGAGAAAAAAAGAACCGGAACCTCGCCTGCAAGCCGGCTCTTGGGGAGACGCGCCTCCGTTTTTCGGAGCGGATGTTGAGGCGCTGAAGCCCGCCGAAGTCGCGGTGATCGACGCGAGCACCCCGGGACATCCGTTGCGAAGTCTTCGGGAGGTCCCTGCCGGAGACTATTACGTCCAGGCATTGCTCAACGTTTACACCCAGTTTCACCGCTCCGACGGTCACACGATCTGGGCGCACATGGACCAGTGGGAGGGCCAGCAGTTCAACTTCTCGCCCGGAAACTTGTTGAGCGAGGTTGAGACCGTCCACCTCGACGCGCAGGCCGGCTACGACGTGAAATTGACCTTGGCCAGAGTCATCCCGCCTGTGGACGTTCCTCCGGATACCGAGTGGGTCAAGCGGATCAAAATTCAGAGCAAGCTGCTCACTGAATTTTGGGGCCACCCGATGTACCTCGGGGCCGTCGTCCTCTTGCCGCGAGGGTACGAGACTCATCCCGATGTTTCCTACCCGGTGCTCTACGAACAAGGGCATTTCAGTCTGGCTGCTCCCTTCGGCTTCCGGACCGAACCATCCGAGGAGAGTGAGGCGCTAAGGCGCGCCCGCCAGGACCCGGCGTTTCAGACCGGATACGATTTCTACCAGGCTTGGAACTCCGACAATTTCCCGCGGATGATCATTTCGACCTTCCAGCATCCGACGCCGTTCTTCGATGACTCCTACGCGGTCAACTCAGCCAACAACGGGCCATACGGTGATGCCATCATGACGGAGCTCATCCCGTATATCGAAGCGCACTTCCGCACCATCCGAAAGCCCCACGCGCGAGTGCTCGTGGGCGGGTCCACAGGAGGCTGGGAGTCACTCGCCTTACAGGTCTATCACCCCGATTTTTTCGGCGGCACGTGGACGTTTTTCCCGGACCCTGTTGACTTCCGCCGGTACGATCTGGTGGACATCTATGAGGACGACAACGCTTTTACGGCTCCCCGCCACGAGTGGTTGTTTCCGGAGCGCTACGTCATGCGGCAAGCGGATGGCCAGCCGGAAGTCAGCGTTCGCCAGTTCAGCCAGCTCGAGGAAGTCCTGGGCAGCAAGGGGAGGTCGGCCCAGCAACTCGAAGCCTGGGAGGCGGTTTACGGCCCCGTCGGCGACGACGGCTACCCCAGGCCTCTCTGGAACAAGTTGACGGGCGAGATTGACCACGAGGTCGCGCGCTATATGCGGGACCACGGTTACGATCTGCGCTCTTACCTCGAGACCCATTGGCCCACGATCGGACCGAAGCTCCTCGGGAAGCTGCACCTCTACTGCGGAGATATGGACAATTACTACCTCAACCTCGGGGTCTATCTCCTCGAGGACTTTCTGAAGAATACGAAGGACCCACACGACTCAGGCTCGTTTGAGTATGGCCGGCCGATGAAGGGTCATGGCTGGCGACCCATGACCGGGTCGGACTTAGTTAAGATGATGGCCGACCACGTTGCCGGAAACACTCCTCCGGGCGAGAACGCCGCGAGGTGGAGATACAACTGAGTTTGAGTTGAGCCGGCGCTTGTCCCGCGAGCGCCAGGTGGCCCCCAAGAGGTCTTATCGTCAGCCCGCCCTCTATGGTCGCTTTCTCTTTGTCCAATGTTGATGGGAGTTAGGTGAGGGTTGTGGATTTGCCAGACTAAGCAGCAGGCGGGGATGCCGGAGGCTGTCGGCTGAATAATTTGGGCAGCCAGTCCGTCGCTTTGCCGAAGCCGCTCAGAGGCGCAACACCCGTCGCGGGCAGAGCGGATATGGACAGGGCGATGAATCCTGCGATGGGGATCAATTCGGCCGCCGTGACCAGACCCGCGCCTGAAAGCACCGCAGCCCACGGACCTTTCCTACTGGCGATGCGCCGGCCGATGGCGAAGCAGATCGAGGAGTAGCCAAACGCGAAGGTGACCAGAAATGTGACCAGGACGGGCCAGACCCACACTCCGGTGAAGCGGCCGAAAGACGGAGTAAAGGCGAGGAGAAGATAGAAAATGACGACCAGAGTAAACCCAGCCAGGGTGGCAAACCACGCCCGCTCCCGCACTGACTCCGCCATGACTTCGAGCCGGCGTCGGGCTATTGAATAGCAAATGGATACCAGAGCGAGATTGAAGACGAGGAGTCCAAGCACGCCCGGCGTGAAGACTTTCCACTGTCCGGGCAAGTAAAACCATCGAGCAACGGTGACTTCGCCCCCCACGGCTGAGAGCGGACCCTTTTCGACCGGCCCGCCCGCTGCGACCAGCTCGCCGCCAACTTTTGCTCCGGGTCCGAGCTTAACCGCGCCACCCACAGCAATAGCATCTCCAGCCACGACACCCTCAACTTCGATATCGTCACCGAAAGCGACGGCGTCACCGGTCAAAGTCCCTCTGACGCGAATGGAGCAGAAGAAACAGACAGCGTCGCCCAAGATTTGACCGCGCTCGACCTGGAGGTCTCTTCCAAATTGCACGCGGTCCTCGGCCTGTTGCGCCCGCAGCTTGGCAGATGTGGATACGAGGAGGGATACGAAGACGCACAGAGCCAGAGACTTCATCGACAAGCACCAATTATATTGGTTGGAAAAGGCAGCGACACCATACCTTGCCCGGGACGGCAAGTCAACGGAGGCCGTGGAGCACTGTCAAAGGGTGGCTGCCGGTCACGAAGGTTGATGCAAGGTCTTCCGGCTTTGAAATTCGAGTTCTGGGATCTTTACTAAGGACGCGGAAGTGTCGCGCCGGCGCTGCGACTCGTCGCCGGCGAGTCAGAGAAAAAAGGCGACGTCCGAGGGCCGGGAATCTGCTTCACACAGCTTTGCGACTATGCCTTTTCCGCCCCGACTTTTTCGAGTTCTGCTCCGGTAGTCGTCAGGACTTCTTCGTGCAGCGAGTTCCCGTGGGCATCCATGGTGACGATGGCGACCATGTCTCGCGCGACGAAGTTCCACATGGCCTCGGGGACGCCCAATTCTTCGAGCAGGTAAACCCCTGTGACCTTGGGCAAGCAGCGCGCGTAGAATTGCGCGGCCCCGCCGATAGCGTGGAGATAAACGGCGCCGAATTCTTTGAGGGCCGCCAGAGTCTTTTTCCCCATGCCGCCTTTGCCGATGATGGCGCGGACGCCAAAACGTCGGATGACGTCGGCCTGATACGGCTCCTCCCGGATGCTGGTCGTGGGGCCTGCGGCGGTTACGCGCCAGCGCTCGTTCGGCGGTTTCCCCTCTTTCATCATCACAGGGCCGCAGTGGTAGAGGATGGCGCCGCGCAAATCGCAGGGAGAGTCATGGTGCATCAGGTAGTGGTGGACGGCATCGCGGCCTGTGATGAGCGGCCCGTTGATCAGCACCACATCCCCGACCTTGAGGGCGCGGACCGTTTCTTCGCTGAGGGGAGCTTCCAGGCGCACTTCGCGACCGGTTAATTTGAACCCCATCCCTTCTCGAATCAGGCGCTCGACCGGCCGGCTGGGGTCGCGGTAAAGCCATTTTTTGATGGCCCCGCTTTCCGAGTCCAAGAGCACTCCCAGACGGCGAAACGCCCAGCAGTCGTATGCGACCGAGACGAAAAAGCTCGGCGGCAGGCGGTTCGCGGCGGTTATCTTGCACCCGATCAGTGAAACTTTTCCGCCGAAGCCCATCGTGCCGACTCCCAGCTTGTTGGACTCCTCCATGACGTCCTTTTCGAGTTTTGCCAGGACCGGGTCGGGGTTCACGTCATCGAGGGGCCGGAAGAGTTCGAGCTTGGCAAGGTGGTAGCCCTCGGCGCGGTCGCTGCCGATCGAGACACCCAGCGCTCCCGGGCCGCACCCCTGGCCCTGGGCCTGCCAGACTGCGTGCAGGAGGCACTTCCGCACGCCTTCCAGGTCGCGGTCGGCACGGCCGAGGTGTTCGAGCGCGCAGGGAAGGGAATACTGGATGTTTTTGTTTTCGCAGCCGCCGCCTTTCAGGATCAGGCGGACCTCGATATCCGGGTTCTCCCACTGCTCAAAGTGGACGGCGGGCGTGCCGGGACCGAGGTTGTTCCCGCTGTTTTTCCCCGTGACGGAGTCCACGGAGTTCGGCCGCAGTTTCCCCCGCCTGGTCGCCTCGACGACGGCGTCGAGAATCCGTTTTTTCATCTCGATCTGGTTCGCGCCCACCGGCGTTTTGATTTCAAAGGTGGGGAAGCCGGTGTCCTGGCAGATCGGCCCCTCGTCGTCAAAGGACATGTCGATGCTCTGCCCGATGATGGCAAGCGCCTGGCCGGCCTGCGTGGACGGGTCTTCTTTCTTGAGGGCATTCGCCATCGCTGCGCGGACATCCGGAGGGAGGTTCGTCGAAGTCTGGATAATCAGTTCGAGCATGCTGTCGCGGAAGAATTGCATGATGTCCTCCGGGTGAGAAAGTCCCTCTCGGGGTTCGCGTGCGACTTTCAGTGAGTTCCCGAATTTAATTATACCGCCGAGTGGCGGAACTTTCTCCGGGGAGAGCGGCGGCCTAAAAGAAGGGATGCCGGGCAGCGCGGCGGACCGCGAGTTCGCGGCTGAGGTTCCGTTTCAGGATTTCGAACGCTTCGCGGGGATTATCAACGAAGCGGATCAGCTTTAAGTCCTCTTCGCTGACCGTTCCTGCTTCCAGGAGGCAATGGAAATTGACGGCCCGTTTCCAGAACTCGCTCCCGTAAAGCATGATCGTGGGATGGCTCCGAATCTTGTGAGTCTGTATCAGCGTGAGGAATTCCCACAGCTCGTCCATGGTGCCGTAGCCGCCGGGAAAAGCGACAAACGCCCTGGCAGGCTGGGCGAACCACAGCTTGCGCATGAAAAAATATCGAAACAGGAAGCTCAGTTCCGGCGTGATGTACGGGTTGGGTTCCTGCTCGACGGGGAGCCTGATATTGAGCCCCACCGACTTCCCGCCCGCTTCCGCGGCCCCGCGGTTGGCGGCTTCCATGATGCCCGGGCCTCCGCCCGAGCAGACGACGAGATAATTCGGCCCATTCTTGAGCGACAGCGACCAACGGGTAATGAGCCGGGCCAGTTCGCGCGCGTCTTCGTAGTAGCGCGACATCTGGACCGCCTTATGCGCGCGCCTGATTTCATCGTTCCCCGGCGCATGGCCCTGCTGCCGGCGGCGGCTTTTGAGCTCGCGCAGTTTTTGCGTCGCTTCCTCCCGAGGCCCGATGCGGGCCGAGCCGAAAAAGACAACCGTGTTTTGCACTCCGTACCGCCTCAGGCGCTCCTGAGGTTCCAGGTATTCGGCCAAGATGCGCAAAGTGCGGGCGTTGGGGCTATCGAGAAAGCGCTCGTTCCGGTAAGCCACGACGGGCAACCTGGCGTTCCCTGGCTTTGAGTTGTGTCGGCCCGCCATGGTTCTCCCCCGCGGACTCGCTCAACGAGCTCCGCGGCAATTCAACAGAATAGCAGAGCGCGCCTTATTGGGGACGCATTCCTTGGTCGGGCGGGACGAAGCCTTAGCGGTCAGGTGAATGAACGTTTGTGCCGAGGCGGTTTGGTGATCTCTCCGGACCCTACCCCCCGCTTTTCTGCCCCGACATGATTCGGGGTCTATTTGCGGATTTTGACGGGCTCGCAGCTCCGGACCACTCGGCGGCGGACTACCGGAACCAGCAAGTGCCTTGAAACCGCTGCGCCGGAGCCGTTAGCCGTTTGACGAGCCCCTTAGCTTCGACTTCTCGCGTTTACGATGCCGTCTGCGGAGCCGTTTTCCCCCAGTGTAGAACGGCGGCAACAATAGACCCAAACAGTGAACCCGAGACCACCGTCAAAGTCACCCAGAACACCATCTGAGGCAGAAAGGCGACCACAAAGTATTTGGACCAAAAGCCCATTTCCGGGAAGTTGGGAGGCAGACCGTCGTAGTGAGTCCCCCAGTTACCTCTGAGCGCAAAGAACATTACGATCAACACGGGCACTCGGGCCAGGTATCCGTACGCCAGCAGAGTTTTGCCGAGCGCGGGCCAGCCCTGTAGTGGGATCCACGCCGCCGCGCCGATGAGCAGGACACCTGCGACCAGTTTACCGACGGACCTGAACTGCGACGAAATGGCCAAGAAAGATCCTGCTGCCAGCACCAGCAGCGCAATCACGGTCGTGAGGATCGCTTTTCCATTGCTTGACGGCCCTTGGCCTTCTTCTGAGAGCTGCCACGCGAAGTAGATCCCGAAGATGGGGGCCAGCCATACAATACCGACGAGCCCTCCTCCGCCGCCAGGGGCAGGGTTGAAAAGAGTCTTCGACCAGTGTTGAAGCTCGCCGACCAAACGCAAAATGGTGACGCCGAGTGTGACGAGGCCCGGAACGAGTATCAGCCGCGTTATGGAAACGCGCCTATTTGAATTTGTCTCTGCCATGAGAACCTCCGTGAAAGAAAGTTATGCCGACGACCTGCCCGGTCGTTTCGAATGGGTCTGCCTACATCACTTCCGTATGGGTGCCACGATTCTACCCCAATTTGCGCCCCCGCGCTCGCAGTAATTAGAACAGGGCCGATTTCAATACCGGCCAGTTGGTAAATTCTCTCTTGGTTGTAAAGCGCAAATTTCTTTCGCCGGGTGGCGCGTATATCGTTTTCTGATGGATGCGATCAGGAAAGCGGCTGGTCCGTTTCCTGTAGCGGCGCCCTTTAGGGCGGCTCGTCATTCTTCGGACCTCGGTGCCTCCCGTTACGCTCCCGGCCCTTTGCAGGTCCATCACCCTCTTGACCCGGCCGTGATTTTTTGGTCATATGGGCGTCTCACGAAGAAACGGGATATCGCTAAGGAGGTGCACTATGGCATCAAACCGGGGTGTGGCCTACATGGGCCCCGGAAAAGTCGAGGTGCAGTCGATAGATTTTCCGAAGCTTGCACTCGGCACCCGGAAATGCGAACACGGAGTAATCCTCAAGATCATTGCAACCAACATCTGCGGCAGCGACCAGCACATGGTGCGAGGCCGCACGACGGCCCCTGCGGGGCTGGTCCTCGGTCACGAAATTACCGGCGAGGTGATTGAGGCCGGCCGCGACGTGGAATTCGTCAAGGTGGGCGACCTCGTCTCCGTTCCTTTCAATATCGCCTGCGGGCGCTGCCCGAACTGCAAGGAGAGGAAGACCGGCGTCTGTCTTAGCGTGAACCCGTCGCGACCCGGCGCGGCTTACGGGTATGTGGATATGGGCGGATGGGTCGGCGGCCAGGCCGAGTATGTGATGGTTCCCTACGCGGACTTCAACCTGCTGAAGCTCCCGAAGCGGGACGTGACCATGTCAAAAATCAAAGACCTGACGCTTCTCTCGGATATCTTCCCCACGGGCTATCACGGCGCCGTAAGCGCCGGGGTGGGTCCGGGATCAACCGTCTACGTTGCCGGAGGGGGGCCGGTGGGACTTGCCTGCGCCGCCTCGTGTCAATTGCTCGGCGCGGCTTGCGTCATCGTCGGCGACATGATCCCGGAGCGGCTGGCCCAGGCACGGAGCTTTGGTTGCGAGACCGTCGACTTGAAGAAGGACGCTTCGCTTGGCGACCAGATCGCGCAGATCTTAGGGGAGCCGGAAGTGGACTGCGCCGTTGATTGCGTCGGCTTTGAGGCCCGCGGGCACGGCAAGGAAAGCTCCGTGGAGCGTCCCGCGACAGTGCTCAACTCACTCATGCAGGTCACGCGGGCAGGGGGTGGCGTCGGGATACCCGGGCTTTACGTAACAGAAGACCCGGGCGGGGTTGACCAGGCCGCGAAGACGGGCAACCTGAGCATTCGAATCGGCTTGGGCTGGGCGAGATCTCTTCACTTCACGACCGGCCAGTGCCCCGTGATGAAATATAACCGGCACCTTATGCAGGCGATCCTCTTTGGCAAAATCCAGATCGCCAAGGCAGTTAACGTCACGGTCATCACGCTTGATCAAGCGCCGCAGGGCTATAAGGACTTCGACCGCGGGGCGGCCAAGAAATTCGTCCTCGATCCGCATAACATGCTGAGGTCGGCCGCCTAGTGGGAATCTGAGTGCTGGGTTCGAGAGGGCGCGGGTAGTCGGAATACGAGAGGGCAGACAGCTCCGCGTCTTGGCGGCCGGGGGTCCACTTGCTGCGACCGATGGCCTGGAAGAGGACAGCAGCGGTCTTCTCAGGCGCGCGCCTCGAGGCCCTCGCCTTGCTTTAAGGCAGACACCCGATCCGTTTCCCGAATCTTGCAAAGGTTGATTCTCGTCCAGGAATTTCTTCTCAAATAGAATTCGCGCAGATCTTCGTCCCGCGTTCGAAGGGAGGCACGGAATGGATCGGCGGCATTTCTTAGGTGTGACGGCGGGGTCTCTCGCGTGGGCTCACCTCGGCTCGAGCAGAGGGAAAGGGAATCTTCCGGGTGAAAAGGGTCTGCGGCTTTCGATAACCTGGGGGATGCTCGGAAACACAACCGTGAGTGAGGCCCTGGCCATGCTCACGCGGCTCGGTTACGACGCCTTCGAAATGTTCGACTGGCGCAACCCGAGTCTCCTTGAGACTTTCGTCCAGGAAAAAAAGAAGGTCCCGCTGGCATGCGCCACCCTCGTGGCCAACAAAGGGGTCGAAGCGCGCGGCTGCGGCCTGGTGAATCCCCGCGAGCGCGAGGGGTTCCTGGAACAAATCAGCTTGTCCGTCGAGGCGGCAAAGAAGGTGGACTCAAAGCGGCTGGTCGTCCTGACGGGAAACGAGCTCGGCGGGTTGCCGCGCTCCGAGCAGATGGCGAACGCCGTGGCGGCATTGCGCCAGGCAGTGCCGCTGCTCGAAAAAGCCGGTGTCACCGCGGTGGTCGAAGTGCTCAACACCTACGTGGACCATGCGGGCTATTTTCTCTATTACATGCGCGACGCGGCCGACCTCATCGACCGCGTGGGCAGCCCTAACGTGAAAATTCTTTGCGACCTCTATCACGTTCAGATTATGGAAGGGAATTTGATCCTCAACATCCGCACTCACATCGATCGCATCGGCCACTTCCACATCGGCGACCATCCCGGGCGGCACGAGCCGGGCACAGGGGAAGTCAACTATCGCAACGTGTTCAAGGCGATTTACGACCTCGGTGACCGCTACCAGGGCTACGCCGCGCTCGAATACCGGGCGCTGGCGCCGCTCGAAGAAAATCTTGCCGCCATGCGCCGGCTCGCGAACTTCGGTTGACGAATCCTGTTCTGCGGAAGCGTGTCCCGGATTAGATTAACTGTGAAGGCTGCGCCTCGAAAGACTGAGCCGGCTGGGATTCGAACCCAGAACCCCTGCCTTAAAAGGGCAGTGCTCTACCATTGAGCTACCGGCCCACTCACTTCGAATCTAACCCAATTTGAGAGGCCCGGCAACACCTCGGTGCTCCGTTGTTCCGGGAGAGCGTTTTTCAAAGGCAGTATGAAACCGCGTTCCTTTTCAGACGTGGTTTTCTATTGCGAGAGGCGTTCGTTCTTTGCGGATGTGGAAGAAGTGGTTGAGTACCCATAATGGGCCTACGACCAAATGGGCCAGGTTGCCGAGGAACGCGGGGGCGCGTTTTTCGTAGATTCCGTGGCCGATCGCCTGGAAAGCCCAACCTGACAAGCACAGGCCCAGCGCCACCGGCCAGTGAATTGTGCGCCCCAGAAGGTAGAGGACCAGCATTGCCACGACCATTGCTGCGCCAAGCTTTACGTCCAGGACAACGTAAGTGAGCCCCACGACCACGACCAGCAGGAGGGCTAAATCGACCGTGAGGCGTCCCAGTTGAATTGTCGGAACCGCCAGCAAGCCGAGCGTCCCGAGGATGATCAGCGGAATACCTACCCTGTGGCAGTATTTGTTTCCGCTCGAGTGGTGATGACCTTCATAGTCGGCCCAAATGCGGTCGAGTCTGCTGGCCACTTCGAAGCCTCCCGCATGGGTATTGCCAATGGGATTTGACGGCCATTCTAGTGGGGGGCCTCAGCGAAGTCTACGAGTTTTGCGGGGTCGAGGGGACTCTAATTCGCTCCGGGCGGGAATTTGTCACGGGCGCGTATGCGAAGGTTCCGTTGAGATACGGACGACGGTGAGCTTTTGAGCCGCGTCGCAAAAGTCATGAGATGGCTGCGCCCGCTTCTCGCGGGATAGGTGACGGAGGCGAAGAAGTAAACGGAGGTCGCGATGGGGAAGCGAAAAGTCGGACTCCTAACTTTTTCCGACGGGCGGAAGTTCGCCCACGACATGTTGCGGGAAATGAACAATGAATTTCAGAACAAGTTTAAGGCGCGGCTGGAAGCTACGGGAAACTATGAAGTCGTAGCGGGGCAGGAGATTGTCTGGCACCCGGAAGTCGCGAAGCGGGAAGGGAGGCGATTGCTGGAGGCGGGTGTCGAAGCGACCATCCTCAACTATGCTGTCTGGTGTTTCCCACACTTGACGCTTATCGCCACGGAATTTGCCCCGGGCCCCTATTTGATGTTCTCGAACATCAACCCGCGTTATCCGGGCATGGTCGGGATGCTGGCCGCGGCAGGGGGCATGGACCAGGTTGGCCGCTTCCATGAGCGGGTCCAGGGGGACGTCGCCGACAGCCGCGTCTTTGCCCGCGTCGAAAAGTTCCTGCGGGCTGCCGTCGCCGTGACTCGGCTGAAGGGCGAGACCTTCGGCCTCTACGGAGGCAGGCCGATGGGCATGTACACGGCCGTCGCGGCCGCCGACCAGTGGAAGCGGGACTTCGGAATCGACGTCGAACATATTGACCAGTACGAAATCATCCGGCGCTCGGACCTTGTTGCCCGCGAAAAAGTGGAGCACGCTTTCAACTGGCTCGAGAAGATGCTGGGGAAAAACATTCACTACGACGGCAAGAAACTGACGCCGGAACTTTTGAAGCGGCAGGTCCGCAGTTACTATGCCTGCCAGGAGATTAACCGCGAAAAGGCCATCGACTTCTTCGGCATAAAAGCCCAGCCCGAAATGACCGACCACTTCACCACCGAGGACATCATCGACGCTTTTTCGAACGACCCCTACGACTGGGACGGCCCCAAGGAGCCGGTGGTCTGCGCCACGGAGGCGGATATGGACGGCGCCCTGACCATGGAACTCTTTAAGCACGTGACGGGCGAGCCGGTCCTCTTCGCCGACGTGCGCCACTACGACGCCGAGGAGAACTTCTTCGACCTCTGCAACTCCGGGGCGCACGCGACATTCTTCGCGGGCCGCTCGAAGTCACCCGCCGACAACCTTCCGAAAGTCCATTTCTGGCCGGAGATTTTTTATTTTCCGGCAGGCGGCGCGTCGGTCATGCACTTTGCGCAGCCGGGTGAGGTCACCCTGGCGCGGCTGACTCGAAAGAACGGCAGGTACTGGATGGCGATTGTGCCCGCCGATTTCATCTTGTTCGACGAGAAGAAGAACTGGGCAAAGGCTGAAGCTACGACGAAAGAGTGGCCCCACGCTTTCGCGCGCCTGAAGGTCTCCGCGGATGAATTCCTGGCCACTTATGACTCAAACCACATTCATGGCTGCTACGGAAACTGGACGGATGAGCTGGTCCATATCTGCCGGATCCTTGAAATCGATTTCCACGTTTACACTTAGTCCCAATAGGATCTTCAGGTCACGGCACACCGCTAGGGAAGCGCTAAGGCGCCAGAGATGTTGGACTTGATTTTCTTGAGACGCGGTTTTATCCTCAAGCCGCCGCCGGGCCATGTGGCCTTTTCGGGCATAGGAAGAGGTTGTTCCCGGCAAACCGGTCGAGCCAAGGTTTCGGCACGAGAGTCCCGCGATCTTCAGCCGGTTCAAAGCGCAATTTGTCTCGTAATTGTTTGAAAATAAATAAGATATTTCGGACATCGAATCGGGCAACCACCATGCCCGATGTTTGATTCTCGGACCCGCAGGAGGCCATGCCGTGAAAACCAAAGCTTTGCTGGTGATGCTGAGCTTAGCGTGTGCTGCGCAAGCGAGGGGACCGCGGTTCTACCAGAAGGGTGTGCTGACGGATATGAACGCCGTCGAGTGTGGTTATGAAGAAAAGGGCGGCCAGGGCGTGACGGGGGCCCTGCTCGGCACCGACTCAGAGCACAAGAAGACCCGCGAAATGCTTTGCCAGGAGTACGGGCTGCGCTCCGATCGCATGAATTACCGCATCCGTCCAAAGGACGAGAAGCACCCGGCCCTCCTCCCCGTCGGCGAGCAGGCTGAATTCCGGATCCAGAAGGACCGGATGTTCCTTCGCGTGCCGGAGGGCGAAAACAAGGAGCGCCAGTACATCGTCGTATCCATAACGCCGCGCAACGACGCGAATGCTTCTCCGTCGGGCGAGGCCAGCAAAGGGTCACCGAAGTAAAGAAATCATCCCAGGGGCTGGAGAGCGATGGCCGACCGCGGGCTCGCCTCCAGCCCTTTTTGTTTAGACAACTCTGCCCTTTGATTCGTCGAAACCTCGTACTACGATTACCATTCTCCCCCTCGATCCGGCGTGCCAGGATGTTCCGCCTGGTTATCCCTTTTTGATATCCTAAAAAGGCGCCTATCGGCCTGCTCCGGGACGCGATGGGCCAGCTATACTCAGCCAAAAGGAGACCTCGCCATGAAACTCCTTAACCTGGATTTCACACGCATTTCCCACGATGCATTTCGAATTGCCGGCTCGAAAGTGATTTATACGGACCCTTACAGAGTAGCGAAACGCGACGAGGCGGATATTGTGCTCTTGAGCCACGAGCACTTCGACCACTTGAGCCGGGAAGACCTCGAGAAAGTAGTTGCTCCCTTGACGACGATTGTGGCGAGCCCGCTGTGCAAAGACGGGTTGAAGGGGGTGAAGGTAAAAGACACGTTTTACCTGGACCCGGGCGGGAAGGTGACTGTCGTCAAGATCGAGATTGAGGGCGTGCCCGCGTACAACATCAACAAATTCCGTGCTCCCGGCCAGGCCTTCCACCCCAAGGGCGAAAAGCGTCTCGGATTCGTCTTCACCATGGACGGCACCAGGGTCTATTACGCCGCCGACGCCGACTTTATTCCGGAAATGAAATCAATCAAGTGCGACATTGCTTTGTTGCCCGTTTCGGGGACTTACGTTATGACAGCCGAGGAGGCCGCCGAGGCCGCGCGGGCGCTCAACCCGAAGATTGCCGTGCCGATGCACTACGGCGCGATTGTGGGCAGCGAGGAGGACGCGAAGAAGTTCAAGTCTCTCGTGAAAAACTGCCAGGTCGAAATTGTGTAGTGACCGCAACCACGGTCATGCGCGGAATGCGGGCGCAGCACCCGCGCGGTGGAGCAGTCTGCCTTGTACCCGTCATCCTGAGGCCCGAAGGGCCGAAGGATCTCCCGCTGTTTCCCTAATTCAACGACGCCCACGCAAGGCCGTCGGCGCCCTTGCCGACGTCGATGAGCTTTTCCACTTTCCAGCTCGCGAGATTCACCACGGCGACTTTCCGGCTGACGTCGCAGGAGACAAAGGCCACGCGGTTGTCCGGGCTGACCAGAATTTCCTGCGGCGCGCTCGGCACATCAATCGTTCGAGCGACCTTCATGGAGGCCAGGTCAACCACCGCCACTTTGCTTGCCTCTGGAAGCGTGACCAGGAGCGAGCGACCGTCGAGCGTGGGTTTTGTCCCGAATGCCTTGGCCGGCAAGGGCACCCACGTCTTCAGGCGATTTGTCGCCGTATCAATCACTGCGAGCTGCGGGCTGGTCTGGTCGGCGGTGAACACCAGACTATCATCGACTGAAATGGAGATACGTTGCGCCTTCTTCGAGATGGGAATGACGGCAACGGGTTTTCGGGTGGCCAGGTCGAGCGCCGTTACCGTCCCGGCGACGATGTTCGAGACGTAGGCGCGCCGGCCGTCGCGGGTGATGACCATCATGTGGGACTCGGGTTGGTTGGTCGGAATAGACGTCAGGACTTTTCGCGTCCGCGGGTCGATGACGTCCACGGAATTGGTCAACTCGGTTGTGACGTAGAGGAGGCCGTCAGGACCAAAAACCGCGCAATGCGGCCGCACAGGCCGGCCGAGATCAATGCTGGCCACGACGCGACGCGCTGCCACGTCAACCACGTCCACCGCGCGGCCGTCGGTGCCGGCCTCGCCCACGAACGAGTTCCCGTAGATGGGAACGTAGGCCAGGCGCCCGTCAGGCGACGCGGCCACCTCGTGGCCGTTGACGCCGGTGGGCACCGCGGCGAGTTGGCGGCCTGCCTCGGGGTCAACGATGCCCAGCGTGTGCTCCATTTTGTTGACCACCAGCAACAGGCCGCGGGCAGGAGCAGTGTCTGGAGGCTCAGCAGTCCCCCAGGGGACCAGGAAGGTTGTTATGATCGGAAGCCAAAGCATGAATCCGTGTCGCATGTTGAATGCCTCCGTTGTGGGATGTCTGGAATTTTCTATTCGCCCGGCTTTTGAAGGGGGACGGTTCTTACTCCCTTTTCTTTCCGGCGCATTCCTGACAAGTGCAAAGCTCGCGAAGATAGTCGAAAGTATATATGCCGGTCGAGTGGCCGTCGTTCCAATAAATCTGAAGCGCGTAACGGCCCACCAGTTCGGCGCGGTTCGGCTTGAGCGGTTTGATTCCGAGCAGAGGAAGCGGGCTCGGCGCAGGGGCGCGGGGCGGGCCGAGTTCCGTGCACGTGGCGCAGGGGCATTTCTCGCGCAGGTATCTATACGGGTACGCGCTGACGTGGCCATCGGACCACATGACGGTGAGGGAGTCGTTTCCGCCCGCGAGCTTAATCGCCTTGGGGATGACTTGCAAAGTCGCGCCCATGCCGTTTCCACGAGCTATAGGAATCCGTCGGTCCCTGGCTCGTTCCCGAGACGCTCCGCCGAGCCGCCTGGGCCCGGCCCGACCGCATCATAGCCCAGGGTTTTCGAGCCGGGAGAGTACCTCCCGCGATATCGGGCCGCCCTCACTCGATGGTGATTTCTTGCGGGACCTGGACACTCAACTTATTGATCTGGGCCACGAGCGCTTCGGCAACGTCCTGGAAAGCCTTCCCGTAGGTGGTTGACGGGTCGAGGGCCACGGGGTTGCCGCTATCGCTTTGCACCCGGATCGCGCGGTCGAGCGGTATTTCGCCGAGGAACGGAAACCCCAGTTTTCGGGCGGCGTCACGCGCGCCTCCATGCCCGAAGATTTCCTCGACATGACCACACTCGGGGCAGACGTACGTGCTCATGTTCTCGATGACGCCGAGGATCGGGACCTTCAGCTTCTGAAACATGGCGACGGCCTTCGTCGCGACTTTTAAGGCCAGGTCCTGCGGCGTTGATACGATGACGGCTCCGGTCAGCGGGATCGTCTGAGAGAGGCTCAACTGGATGTCGCCGGTCCCCGGCGGCAAGTCCATCACCAGGTAATCCAGCTCGCCCCAGCGCACTTCGCCCAAAAACTGCTGGATAGTTTTGTGGAGCATCGGCCCGCGCCAGATAACGGCTTCGTCTTTAGGGAGGAAGTAGGCCATTGAGATAATTTTGACGCCGTGCTCCACGGGCGGCTCGATTTTGCCTTCGACGACGTGGGGCTCCCGGCTGCCGCCGAGGAGAGTCGGGACACTAGGCCCATAGACGTCGGTGTCCATCAGCCCGACTTTCGCGCCGCGCAGCTTGAGCGCCACGGCGAGGTTCGCCGCGACAGTAGATTTGCCCACGCCGCCCTTGCCGCTCGCCACCGCCACCGTGTTCTTCACTTGCGGAATCAATGCGGAGGCAGGACGCGAGCCGGTGGCCGCCAACGGGACCGTGCGGACCTGGACCTCGCCGACGCCTAAAGCCCGCAGCTTCGACTTCGCGTTTTGGATGATTTGTTCGCTGGCGGTGCTCGAAGGATCAGGCAATTGGAGCGTGAGGGAAACACGACTGTCGCCGACCTCAATATCCTTCACGAGGCCGAGCGACGCGATGTCCCGCTGCAGGCTGGGATCCACGACGGCGGTAAGCGCTTTAAGGACGTCCTGCGGAGTTATTTTGCTCGCCATGCCGACTCCTCTGGCACGCAGTCAATCTTATACTTTTTCATTCTCCGCTGCGGTCGCGTGTTTGTCAAACTCTCCGAAAACGCGGTCGCGTTTTCGAGTCGCAGCAAGAGGAATGAGTGCCGATGAGAAGAGCGCGGGATGAGGGCAAATATCGAGAACTTGCCGCTGCCGTCTTCCGGGTTACTGCGGCTGCTCGACCAGCCGCGCGATGGCGTGCAGCAGGTCATACTTGGTCAGGATGTCGTAGTGACTGTTGCCGAGGTTCACAAAGACTGCGGGGCAGTCGCGCGTAATGCAGGCGGTTATCTGATCGACGGGTGCCGAGGCCGGAACCACGGGGAAAGGTTCGCCCATCACCTCGCGCACCACCAGCTTTTTCAGGTCTTTTCCTTCGAGCGCCAAATTCAAGACTTCGTCCTCGTAGAGCGCGCCGACGGGAACGCCCCCTTCAAAAACCGGCAACTGCGAGAAGTCGTCTGACTGCATGCGCTCGAGCGCCACGAAGATCGGGTCGCACGGCGCGACGGTGACCAATTCGCGCGCCTGGCCCATCCCTGCTTTGGCCTGGACGATTTCGCCCGCCGTCAGCCGCACGGAAGATTCGAAGTAACGGTTGTCCTTCATCCACTCGGTGTTATAGACCTTGCTCAAGTAGCGCGTGCCCGTGTCGGGGATGAAGACGACCATAAAATCGCGCTCGGTGAGCGAGGGGAGAATCTGTAGCGCGCCGGCCACGGCCGTCCCCGCGGAGCCACCCGCAAAAATTCCTTCCATCCGCGCCAGCCGCCGAGCCTGGATGAAGGACTCTTTATCAGTTACCTGGATGACGTCGTCGATGACGCTGAAGTCGAGCGTTGTGGGGAAAAAGTCCTCGCCGATGCCTTCCACCTTGTAGGTTTCAGCCTTGATCACTTTTCCGGAATGGAAGAAGTCGTAGAGGATGGAGCCCGTGGGGTCCACGCCGATGATCTTGATCCCGGGGTTCTTTTCCTTGAGGTACCGGCCGACGCCGGTGATCGTCCCGCCCGTGCCCATGCCGCAAACAAAATGGGTGATCCGGCCTTCGCTGTCCTCCCAGATTTCGGGGCCCGTGGCGCGGTAGTGGGACTCGGGGTTCGCAGGATTCGTGTACTGGTTCGGGTGGTACGCGTTGGGTATTTCATGCGCGAGCTTCTCCACCACCGAGTGGTAGCTGCGCGGGTCGTCAGGAGGGACCGCCGTGGGGCAGACAATCACGTCGGCGCCCAAGGCCTTCAGCAGATCCACCTTTTCTTTCGATTGTTTGTCGGTCATCGTGAAGATGGCCTTGTAGCCTTTCACGACGGCTACGAGCGCAAGGCCCATGCCGGTGTTTCCTGAGGTCCCTTCGACGATCGTCCCGCCGGGCTTCAGCAGCCCCTTCCGTTCCGCGTCCTCGATCATCGTGGTCCCGATCCTGTCTTTTACGCTCCCGCCGGGATTCAGGTAGTCGCACTTGGCGTATACCTGCGCCTTCGAGCCGCGCGTGATGCGGTTCAGCTTCACGAGCGGCGTATGCCCGATGGCCTCGAGAATGTTCTGGTAACGCATGCGGCCGTCCCAAACCAAAATGCGGGTGGCTGACCCGCGAAATGACTCGAAGGCGATTATAACCCATCGCCGGACGCGCCGTCGGGAGGTTGCTGGCAGCCGCGCGACACAGGCATGAAGCGCTCGGGCACCAGGCTAGCCGGGCCTTCGATTGACCCTGCCTGGGGAATCCTCTATCGTGTCGCGGACAAATCCGATGCCCCAAGCAGATTCAAACGGCCAGGCACCGCCCGCCGTTGACGCGAGCACGCCGCAGCTCTTGCGGGCTCTCGGCCTCTGGCCCGCCGCCTCGATTGTCATCGGGGTCATGATTGGTTCCGCCATCTTTATTGTGCCGGCGGAAATCACGCGCGAGGTGGGGAACGCGAGATGGGCGCACCTGGTGTGGATCGTCTCAGGCCTGTTGAGCCTGTTCGGCGCGCTGACTTTCGCCGAGCTGGCGGCAATGTTGCCGCAGGCGGGTGGGCAGTACGTCTATTTGAGGGAAGCTTACGGGCCCCTCGTGAGTTTCCTGTGCGGTTGGGCGTTTTTCCTGGCCGTGCAGTCCGGTTCCATTTCGACGGTGGCGGTGGGTTTTGCGCGTTATCTCGGGGACGTCATCGCAATATCGCCAGGGGAACAGAAAGCCGCCGCGGCTGCCGCCATTGTCGCGCTGACTGCGATCAACATTCGCGGTGTCGAAAAGGGCGGCTTCGTCCAGTCGCTCCTCACAGCACTCAAGGTTGCGGCGATGGTGGCGCTGGTCATCCTGGGTTACGCGCTGGGGCGCGGTCACGCCGGCGGAAGCGCTTCGCTTGCGGCCCCTTCCGGCGCGGGATTCGTTTCATCCTTCGGCGTGGCCATGGTCGCCGCCCTCTGGGCGTACGATGGGTGGAACAACGTCACCTTCGCCGCCGGCGAGGTGAAACGGCCTGAGAGAAACGTCCCCATGGCCTTGATCCTGGGCACCTCTTGCGTCATCGCGCTCTACTTGGCGTTGAACCTGGTGTACTACCGCGTCTTGAGACTGCCGGAGATTGCGGGCTCACCGCGCGTCGCAGCGGACGCGGCGGCGAAGATCTTCGGGCACTCGGGGTCTCACGTCGTAACATTCGCCATCATGGTGGCCATGCTTGGAAGCGTGAACGGAATGGTCCTGGCTGGGGCGCGAGTTTATTATGCGATGGCGCGGGACGGGCTCTTCTTCAGGTGGTGCGGTCGGGTGCACCCGCGTTTTCGGACGCCTCATCTGGCCCTCGCCCTCCAGGCCGGCTGGGCTCTGTGTTTGGTCC
>WNEY01001129.1_pt1 | contig 19233 bp, 19 predicted proteins | sample 5400531 | NCBI WGS metagenome assembly WNEY01 (sample SAMN13153338, study PRJNA577476) | soil metagenome | isolation source: 200 cm saprolite under Douglas fir tree site 1 | place: USA:California | collected 2015-04-18
GAGCCGGTCAAGAGCCGGTTCAAGGACAAGGTCAAGATCACCGCGTACCCCTGCCAGGAACGCAACGGCATGGTCTGGGCCTATATGGGACCGGACACCGCCGAACTGCCGCCGCTGCCGAATGTGGAATGGAATCTGGTGCCCGCGGAAAACGTGCAGGTCTCGATGCGGGTGCAGGAATGCAACTGGCTGCAGGCGCTGGAGGGCGAGATCGATTCGGCGCATGCGCCGATCCTTCATGGCAGGATCGATTCCAAGGGACAGATCAGCGAGTGGCTCGCCAAGCGCGACCTGCGGCCGACCTTCGAATGCATCCGGCAGGATTTCGGGATGAGCATCGCCGCCAAGCGGCGTCTCGGCGATCAGAACCTGTATTGGCGCGTCAACCAGTTCATGATGCCGTTCTATTCGCTGGTGCCGCCGCAGTCGAAATTCCCCGACCTCAGCGGCCATGCCTGGGTGCCGATGGACGACAACCATACGCTCTGCATCTTCTTCTCGTACCATCCGTCCGAACCGCTGCCGGCGCGGACCCGCGAATTGTTCGAAGAAGGCCATCAGAGCCGCGAAACCGGCCATCCGAGCCGGCATGCCTTCGTCAAGCGCAACGCCACCGTGCCCTATGCCGACTACTGGACCCGGTTCACCCGCGAGACCGAATTCGAATTCGATTATCAAAGCCAGGTCACCACCTGGTTTTCCGGCCTGCCGGGACTTTGGGTGCAGGACGGCGCCTGCCAGAGCGGCATCCGGCCGATCTTCGACCGCACCAAGGAGCATCTCGGATCCAGCGACACCGGCATTGCGATGACGCGGCGGCTGCTGCTGGAGGCGATCAGCGCTTACCGCGACCGCGGCATCAAGCCGAGCGGGGTGACCAATCCCGATACCTTCATGGTCCGCGCCGTGTCGCTGACGCTGCCCGAGACCACGTCATGGGTCGATTTCGGCCGCCCGCATATGCAAGCCAGACTCGGCGCCGATTTCGGCTATGCGCTGTAGGCAGGATTGGGCAGGCACGCAATGACCGACGATCCGACCGGCGATGCGGAATTTGACGTGCAGCTGCACCGCAGTGGACGCACCCTCACCGTGCCCTCAGGCGAAAGCATCCTGGACATCCTGCTCGATGCCGGCGTCAACGTCGCCTTCTCCTGCACTGAGGGCGTCTGCGGCACCTGCGAGACCAAGGTGATCGACGGCATTCCGGATCATCGCGACAGCTTTCTCAGCGACGAGGAAAAAGCCGAAGACAGCAAGATCATGATCTGCTGCTCTCGATCGAAATCCCCGGTGCTAACGCTGGATCTCTAGACGCCGCGATTTCGCTGCAGTGGTCGCGCCGCGAACAGCGGACCGTCATTGTAGTTCAGCACCACGATCTCCACCGCTCTGTCGAGCATCGGTTCCCCATCGGCCAGTACCCGCGTCGCGATCCGCAATCCCTCGTCGAGATCGACGATGCCGACACGGTACGGCACTTCGCCTTGAAACACCTGGTGTGCGGCATGTACCACCGTCTGCGAATAGAGCTTGCCGCGGCCCGACAGCGGCACCCAGGCAATGCGTTTCGACCAGCAATGCGGACAAAACGGCTTTGGCGGAAACGTCAGCCGTTCGCAGTCGTCGCATCGCGCGGTCTCGAAACGCCCCGCGCTCAGGCCTTGCCAGAAGCGCTGGGTGAATTCGGTCATTCGCGGCGGAAAGGCGCGCGGGCGATCGATGGCTTGCACGGTCAGCGTCATCGCACACCCTCCAGCACATGAACCAATGCCGCGTTGTAATTGCCGAGCTCGGCGCTGGCGACGCCGAGCCGGGCATTGACGACCTGGCGTTCACCGGCGCGGCCGGTGAGCTGTTCGTTGAGCTCGAACAGGCTGTAGAACGGGGTGACATGCGCCGGATGGCCGCGCGATTGCAGGCCGCCCGACGTGCAGATTGGAATGCGGCCGCCGAGTGAGGTTGCTCCCTCCGCGCAAAGACGGGCGCCCTGCCCGCGCGGCACAAGGCCTAAAGCTGCGCTGGCAAGCACCTCGATGATGGTGCAGGGCGCATAGAGTTCGGCGAGATCGATGTCGGAGGCCGCGATGCCGGCCTCCTGATACGCCGCCTGCCCCGCCTTCTGCGCCGAGACCAGCGCGATCATGTCGTTCGGCACCTCGTTGATCTGGTGGGCGCCTTCATGAAAAAATCCCTTGCCGCGGACGCGGACGTAGGGTTTTCCCGACGCCTTGGCGATGTCTTCGTCCACCAGCACGATGCAGGCCGCCCCGTCGCCGCGCGGCGGCACCTCATAGAGTCCGAGCGGTTCGACGATCGGCTTTTGCGCCAGCACTTCTTCCAGCGTGATCGGCTTGCGAAACTGCGCAATCGGGTTCATCGACGCGTGCCGCCGGTTCTTGACCGAGACGGTGGCAAGCTCTTCGCGGGACGATTTGAATTCGTGGATGTAGCGCGCGGCATCCATCGCGTACCAGGAAATCGGCGTGAAGCCGAACGGCGCGTGAAAATCGACGTCGCCGGTGGCGCGCATCGAATTCATCATGTGCGCGACCGCCGGTATCGCCGATTCGAAATTGATGCCGAGCGCCAGTGCGACCTTCGATTTGCCGAGCCGGATGTCGTTGGCCGCGGCTTCGAACGCCAATGCGGCGGTCATGCCGTTGCCGAGCACTTCCAGCACCGAGCCCGTGCACGGCAGCCGCAGATAATTCGCGATGAAGGTGGCGAAATATTTCTGCTGGGTGTAGGGGCGCGGCTGCGCAAGGGCGAGCGTCGAAATCTCCGACTTGTCGATGCCGGCGTCCGCCACCGCATCGATCACGACTTGCGCCAGTATCTCGTGCTCCAGCACCTGCAGCTCGGCATCGCGCGCCCGCTGCCACTTGGCGACCGGCAGCACCGCCGCTCCGAGAATTGCCACGCTTCTGGTCATGCTGTTGCCCTGCCTTCGATTTCCAGGCGCGTTATCATCGGCACAGGATCAACGCGTCGGCGGCGATGACGCCGCCGGCACTGACGATCACCGGATTGACGTCGATTTGGTCGACAACGTCGCGAAGATCATGCGCCAGTTCGGACAGCCGGCAAATGGTGTCGACCAGAGCATCGATATCGACCCCGGGCCTGCCGCGAAACCCCGTCAGCAAGGCATGGCCCTTCAGCGACGCAAGCATCGCGCGCGCGGTCTCGCCGCCGACCGGCGCCAGCCGCACGGCGGTATCGTCGAGCAATTCGACCATGATGCCGCCGAGCCCGGCCGCGATCAGCGGGCCGAACTGCCGGTCGTTCTTGACGCCGAGCACGATCTCGAGGCCGGAGGGCGCCATCTGCTGCACGCTGATGCCGTCGATCTGGGCCTGCGGCGCATAGCGTGTTGCCGATGCAAGGATGTACTTGGCGGCCTCGCGGACATTCTCCGGCGTGGAAAGCCCGAGCCTGACGCCGCCGGCCTCGGTCTTGTGCAGGATATCGGGCGATACGATCTTGATCGCGACCGGGCCGCCGATCTTGCCTGCGGCCGATGCCGCCTGTTCCGGATCGCGCGCCAGGATTTCTCGGGGGATGGCGATGCCATAGCAGGCCAGCACCCGCTTCGAAGCCGTCTCGGACAGCGCCGCACCCCGGCCCTTCGCGTCGGCCAGGATCGCGCGTGCCGCCGATTCGGCGGACGCCCCCGACCGGCGCGCTGAACCGGATTGCCGGTTGACGCGACCCTGATGCCAGTCGAACCAGGCGCGCAAGGTCGCGAAGCAGCGGTCGGCGGAACGGAACATGCAGACTTTGGAATCGGCGTCGAGCAGTTCGCTGCCCGGTCCCTGATACCACTCGTTCATCCAGACCACCGCGAGCGGCCGGTCGGTGCGCGCCGCCGCCTCGACAATGGTGGGCGACCGCGCGCCGCTCGACGAGGCATGCGCAAAAATCATCGGCATGATCAGCGCGCTGAAACTGGAATCGTTGAGGAAGGCGTCGAGGCAGAAGCCGAAGGTCTCCGATGTCTTCAGCACCTCGGCGGTGAGGTCGGAGGGATTGGCGACCGAACCGAAATCCGGAACCACCTGATGCAGCGCGGTCGCGGTCTTGGCTTCGAGCGCCGGCAGCACCACGCCGTGCGCTTCGGCCTTGTCGGCGCAGATCACCGCGGCTCCCCCGGAGGTCGAGAGGATTCCCACGCCCCGGCCGCAGGTCGGCGCGCCGGACTTGGCGAAGAACGACGCCGTTTCGAGCACGGCCTCGAGGTCGTCGACCGCAATGGCGCCGGCATCCTCGAACGCGGTGCGGTAGGCGACGGCCGAGCCGACCATGGTTCCGGTATGCGACATCGCTGCCTTGCTCGAGGTTTCGCTGTTGCCGGTCTTGTAGACGATCAGCGCCTTGCCGGCGTCGCGGGCTTTTCGCGCGGCGATAAGAAATCGGTCGCCGTCCTTGACGCCCTCGAGCAGACAAATGATCGCCCGGGTGTCGTCGTCCTCGGCGAGATACGAGATGAAATCGCAGACATCGACGTCGCAGGAATTGCCGGCGGCGAGGTAATGCGAGAAGCCAATGCCGCGCTGCATGCCCTGCAGCACGGTGTAGCCGAGCGCCCCGCTCTGCGAAACGATGCCGATCGGGCCGCGGCGATGGCCCATGCCGGCATAGTCGGGCATGAAGTTCAATCCCGCCCCCGAGCGCGTGTTGGCGAGGCCGACGCAATTCGGCCCGACCACGCGCACGCCGCTGCGATGCGCCAGATCCACCACGCGTTGCTGCGCTTCGATCCGATCGGGTTTGGCGGTTTCCGCAAAGCCCGAAGCGTAGACCACGACGCCGCCGGCCTTGACCGCGGCGGCGCTCTCGATCATGCCTTCGACCATCGGCCGGGCCACGCACAGCACCACGCAGTCAGGGCTTTCCGGCATTTCGGCCAGCGACGGCACGCAGGGCCGGCCGAGCAGCGTCTGGTATTTCGGATTGATCGCAAACACATTGCCGGTGAAATCGGCCATGTTTGACATGGTGCGCTCACCGAACGAACCCCTGGTTTCCGACGCGCCGACCACCGCCACGACGCCGGGGTTAATGAGACGCCGGAGATCGGCGGCATTGTAAAGCGCCCGCGTTGAGTGGGTCATTGTTATCTTTCCAAACTTGCGTCGTTCGCGTGGTTCGATCAGGGCGTGTTGAAACCCTTGAGAACAGGTTTTGCCCTGGCTTTCTCGGGCGGCCATACCGTGACTAGTTTGTCGCCCTGGAACTGGGTCACCGTGGTGTCGCGTCCCTTGTTGCGGCCGTTCTCGCCGAACTCCAGATAGTCCGAGGAGGTAATCATCTCCTCCTTGCCGACCTTCACCTTGTGAAGCGCATCCGCAATATCTGCCGGCTTGAAGCTCTTGGCCGCATCGAGTGCCCGGATCGCAACCATGGTGCCGAAATAGCCCAGCGCCGAATTCAAGGTCAGCGGCTGCTGGAATTTCTTCTCGAACGCTTCACCGGTCTTCTGCGCCGCCGGAAGGTCGGCGGAGAACGGAGTCACCGCGAACTGCCAGGACACCAGATTGCCGATCTCCGGCCGCAGTTTCGGGTCGCCCGACATGCCGCCGGTGCCGATCACGATGGGATGGAAATCGAGCTGCTCATAGGCCTTCGAGGCCAGCACGCCGGCGCGAAAATATCCGACCTGAACCACGATTTCGGGCTGCGAGGCCTTTACCTTCAGTACCGGCTGCAGCAGATCCTGCGCGGAGGCGCCATATTCGATGAATGACGTCACCGTCAGGTCCTTGCGCTTGGCGAGCTCGGCCTTGAGCTGCTTGCCCATTTCGATGCCGTATTCATTGTCGGGGCAGAGCACGGCGAGCTTGCCGAGTTTCGGATTGATCTGGCGCACCATCTCCAGTGCGCGAAAGATTCCAGTGACATAGTCGCCGTCGACCAGCGTGGTTGACCAGGTCCATTTTAGGCTGCCATTGGTCAGCGATTCCTGCTGCGGAATCGCATTGATGTGAGGAATGCCGTATTTTTCCGCGACCTGAGAGAGCGGGATGGTCTCATTGGATGTTCCCGCACCGAGGATCAGCGCGACCTTGTCCTGGTTGATCAGCCGTTCGGTTTCGCCGACGGCATTGATCGGCTTGCTCTGCGAATCGCCCTTGACCAGTTCGATCTGGGCCCCGCCATGATTTTTCAGCCCGCCGGCGGCATTGAGCTCGGAAATCGCCAACTCGGCGCCGCGCATGCCGTCGCCGCCGGCAACCGCCCCAGGACCGGTCAGCGCATAGATCGCGCCGATCTTGACCGCGTCGGCGGCATTGGCGTTGACAACAGACAGCAGCATGGCCGTCGAAACAAGAAAACCTGGCATGCGTTTCATCTGCGTCTCCCTTTGATTGTTTCGTTTGTCGTCAAATTCCCAGATAAGCCTGTCGTACCCGCGGCTCCGACATCAGGCTGGAAGCCGCACCTTGAATCGCGAAATGTCCCTGCTCGAGCACATACCCATGGTCGGCCACTTCGAGCGCCAGCGCCGTGTTCTGCTCCACCACCAGGATGGTCAGCCCCTGCTTTGCCAGACGGCGCACCGCTACGAAAATCTCGTCGACCACGATCGGCGCGAGGCCGAGGCTGGTTTCGTCGAGCAGCAGCAACCGCGGCGAGGCCATCAGCGCGCGGGCGATCGCCACCATCTGCTGCTCGCCGCCGGAAAGCGTGCCGGCGAGCTGCGCCTTGCGTTCGCGCACCCGTGGAAATAGTTCGAGCACCATGGCGAGGTTCTGGTCACGCTGGCGACGCGCCGCCGGCGAGGAGGAGCCGACCAACAGGTTTTCGTGCACCGTCATTTCCGGAAACAGCCGCCGTCCCTCCGGCACCTGAACGAGGCCGGCCCGGACAATCTCATGCGCCGGCATCCCGACGATGTTCTGGCCGTCGTAATGGATCGTCCCGGCATCGGCGGGAATGATTCCGGATATCGCGCGCAGCAGCGTGGTCTTGCCGGCGCCGTTGGCGCCGATAAGAGCGGTGATGCTGCCGGCCGCGATCGACAGGTCGATTCCACGCAGCACCGGCACGTCGCCATAACCGGCCCGGAGGCCTGCGACATCAAGCAGGGCCATGATGCCTCCTGCCGAGATAGGCTTCGATCACCGCGGGGTCCGCGGCAACCGCGGCCGGCAACCCCTCGGCGATCTTGCGGCCGTTGGCCATCACCACGATGCGATCCGACAGCGACATGATCGCGCGCATCACGTGCTCGACGATCAGCAGCGCTATTCCCTCGCGTCTGATATCAGCAAGGATCACCATGATCTCGTCGATCTCGGTCGGGGTCAGGCCGGCCATCACTTCATCGAGCAGCAATAAACGCGGTTTTGTCGCGAGTGCGCGAGCGATCTCCAGCCGCTTCTTCTCCGGCAATGACAGGTCGCGCGCCAGCGCTGTGGCGCGGTGATCGAGCTTGACGCGGACCAGCACCGCCATCGCCGCCTCGCGCGGATCGGCGACCTCGCGGTTCGGACCGACCACGCCGGCAATGACATTTTCGAGCACGGAGACGTCACGGAACGGCTGCACGATCTGGAAGGTGCGGCCGATCCCGAGCCGCGCCAGACGATGCGGCGGCCGGCCGGTGATATCGCGGCCGTCGAAGGCGATCGCGCCCTTGGTGGGGCGGATGAAGCCGGAGATAGTCTCGAACAGCGTGGTCTTGCCGGCGCCGTTCGGCCCGATCAGGCCCACGATCTCATGGCCGTGAAGATCGAACGACACTTCGTCGACGGCGCGCAGGCCGCCGAACCAACGCGAGACCGAATTGACCTGCAAGAGCGGCGCGGTCATTTCGACCTCCGCGGCAGCGAGGCCCGCAGCAGGCCCCAGAGGCCCTGCGGCGCCAGCCGCATCACCAGAATCAAAATGACGCCATAGACAATGAGATGGACGCCGGCAAGCCGGCCCCCAAGCAGGCTGCGCAGCAACTCGGTCAGCGGTACCAGCACGACCGCGCCGAGCAGCGGGCCGAACAGCGATCCCAGCCCGCCGACAAAGGAAAACAGCAGCGCGTCGATCGACAACGTCACGCCGAGCACGGATTCCGGATCGATGAACAGCACGTAATTGGCGTAGACCGGCCCGACCAATGCCGCCAGCGCGCCGCTGATCGCGGCAGCGATGACCTTGCCTTGCACCACATCGATGCCGAGCGCCGCCGCCGAGCGCTCATTCTCGCGGATCGCGAGGAAGACATAGCCGAGGCGCGAGCGGTGAATGGCGAGGATGACGGCGCAGACCACCGCGAGAACGCCGAGCGCCGCATAACAAAATCCGAGTTTCGAGCCGAACTGGAAGTTGGCAAAATCCGGCTTCGAGGGCACCGCCAGCCCATTGGCGCCGCCGAGAAACGCGACATTGCTGACAATGTGCAGCGCCATTTCGGCGACCGCGAGCGTGACCAGCGCGAAATACACCCCCGATAGCTTACGGCGAAACACCGTGTAGCCCATGGCCGCGCCGAGCGCGCCGCCGAGGATCGCCGCCAGCACCAGCCCGATCCACGGATTGACCGCGAATTTGAGATAAAGCGCCGTGGAGATGTAGGCGCCGGCGCCGACAAACAGGGCATGACCCAGCGACATCTGGCCGGCCATGCCGCCCAGGATATTCCAGGCCAGCGCCACCGAGCTGTACAGCGCCACCAGCACGAAGATGTGCTGGCCGTAGATCGACAACAGCGGCGCCATGCCGGCAAGCAGCGCGACCGCGAGGCCGAGCAGGAGCATCGGTTTCATAGCCGACGCGCTCCCAGCAGCCCTTCCGGCTTGAACAGCAGGAACAGGATGAAGATGGCGTAAGTGATGATGAAATTGATCGAGCCGCCGGTGACGAGGCCCCCGACCGCTTCGACCACGCCGATGATGAAGCCGCCGATCAGCGCGCCGGCGAAATTGCCCATGCTGCCGAGCACCACGACAATGAACGCCGTCAGCGTGAAATTCGAGCCGACGCTCGGGCTGACATAATTGAACGGCGCCATCAGCGGCGCCACCAGGCCGAGCGAGCCGACGCCGATGCAGAACGCCAGCAGATACATCCGGTCGACATTGACGCCGCACATCAGCGCCGCGTCACGGTCCTGCGCGGCGGCGCGGATCAGCCGGCCGGGTTCGGTCGAGCGCAGGAACCAGTACAGCCCAAGACACAACGCGATCGACACCGCGCTCGCAATCAGCGCAGCCGCCTGAATGAAGACATTGCCGATGCGCACGACGTGGCCGGACAGCACGGACGGAATGGCATGAAGGTCCGCGGTGAAGAACGCCAGCATGGCGTTCTGCAGGATCAGCGACAGGCCGAGCGTCACCACGATCTGGTTATGCTCGGGCGCCGCTATCACCGGAGCGATCAACAGTCTGTAGGTAAAGGCAGCGGCCAGCGTCACCAGCGGCAGCACCAGGATCAGCGACAAATAGGGATCGAGGCCGAGCAGCGTGGCGCCGAGATAGGTCAGGTACAGCCCGATTGCGAGAAAATCACCATGGGCGAAATTGACGATCCGCAGCACGCCAAATGTCATCGTCAGGCCAACGGCGACGATGGCATAGACGCCGCCGAGCAACAGTCCGTCCGCGAGCGCTTGCGGGAGAAGCGGCAACAGGTCCATCAAACCGCTGCCCCGCCGCGCCAATGCTGCAGCCTGTCTCCGCCCACGACGCCGTCCCTCGCCACCGTTTGATTGATATCGCGCCTGTGCCGGAGCCGGTGGTGCCCCCAGGCGCGCTGTTGGGCCGGCCGCACCGGCCGGGTCGCATTATTGCCCAAGCTCTCGGCGCGAAAACTACGCACCTCGGCAATTGGACAGACCATTGATGCATTTCAACCCGTATCCGTCAAGAACGTTCGGTTCTGCTGTCCATCCCGGTCGGGTTGGTATAAGGAATGAGCGCGCAGACATCCGCGCGGGCACCGAGGTGAACCAGACCGTGACCAGGAAGACGACGATCGCCGCAACGACGCCGGCACGGGCAAAAAAGTCCCCCACCGCGCGGCGGCCCGCCGCCAAAGTTGCCGACGCGGCTGCGAAGGACCGCTCGCAACCACGCTTCGCACCGATTCGCACCAAGCGCGTTTTCGAGGAAATCTGCGAACAGGTTCGCCGCGAGATGGCCGCAGGATCGCTGCGCCCAGGCGACAAGCTGCCGCCGGAACGTGAGCTGGCCTTGAAGCTCGGGGTCAGCCGGGCCGCCGTGCGCGAAGCCCTGCGCAGCCTCGAGATCGCCGGCGTCGTCGGCCTGCACAAGGGCGCGCACGGCGGTGCCTTTATCCTCAAGGGTGATCCGGATATCGTCACCCGGTCGATCCGCGACATGTTCCATCTCGGCCGCATCTCACTCGACAATTTGACCGAAGCCCGCACGCTCGTCATGCAAACGGCGATAGAGCTTGTCTGCGGGCGAATTCGGCCGACCGCAGTGGCGGCGCTGGAGAAAAACGTCGATCGGCTGACGACGCTTCCCACCTCCGGAAAGGCTTCGGAGCGCGTCGCGATCAGCGCGGAGTTTTACCGACTGATCTCGCAAGCCACCGACAACACGGTGTTGCAGGTGATCATCGAAGCCCTGACCGACATCGTGCTGCAGCAAGTCGAGCAATCCAACATCGAGTTCTTTCCCAACCTGATCGCGCACCGGCGACGGCTGGTCCAATACATTGCCACTCGTCAGGTCGACGAAGCCAAGCGAGAAATGACCGAACATCTGCAGCGTCTTCGCCGCCATCTGATGCGCGCCGAGCGCACCGCGGCCGACAACAGGGCGACAAGCGCGCTGACCGAAGAATCCCTGCTATAGATTTTCCTGAGGACGTCTGTCGCGAGCTGCAGCCGGTTTCCCCAGAGCGGCGCAAGACGAAGCGGCATGCCGTCCTCCTTCATTCCTGTTCTCGCAACGCTGCCGCTCGCTTGCAGCGCCGCCGCCCGACATGCGCCGCGCAGCGGCGTGCCATGCGATCCGCAGTTTGACATTCAAACCGGCCTGATCCTAGTATGGTCTGACCAATAGTCCTTAAGCAAAGAAGTCAAAAATGGCCTCACCCGATTGCTCGATGGCGGAACTGCAGGCGGTGCTGCTGGCGCGCGACCTGCGCGACGGCGAAAAGGCGATCATCGGCACCAACAGCGACGTCCAGGTCGCGGCTTGCAACCTCGCACGCTGCCGGCAGGCGCCGACCCTGTGGTGGGTCTCCGGCCCCGGCGGCATGGTCAATTGCAACGAACCGATGATCCGTTCGACCGCGCGCACGGAAAATATCGCCTGGAGCGAGGCGATGATGGATCTGCCGCAAATGGTCGATTTCATTGACTGGAAGATCCATTTTTTCGATTTTGCCATTCTCGGCGCCATCCAGGTCGACCGTTTCGGCAACATCAACACCGTTTGCGTTGGACCCCACGACAAGCCGCGGCTGCGCGGACCCGGCACAGTTGGCATCAGCGCCCTTACCGCACTGGCGCGGCGGTTCTACGTTGTCATGGCGCGGCACGACCGCGGCAGCTTTCCCGAACGAGTCGATTTCCTCAACGGCCCCGGCTTTCTCGACGGTGGCACCTCACGCATCGACCGCGGCCTGCCCGAAGGCGGGCCCAAGCTGGTGCTGAGTCCGTTCGGCATTTTCGATTTCGAGCCCGTGTCGAAGAAAATGCGCCTGAAGTCGCTCAATCCGGGCGTCACCATCGAGCAGGTTCAAAAGGCGACCGGTTTTGAGCTGCTGATTGAAGGCACGCCCCCGGTCACGTCGATGCCGACCGCCGACGAACTGCGCGACCTTCGCGAAAACGTCGACTCGACCGGCGTCCTGCGCGAACGACGGCGCGCCTAACCCGACAAGAATCGAAAAAAAATCTAAGGGAAACGTCCAAGGAAACCTTCATGTACCTGACCGAAGAGCAGACCGCGTTCGTCGACAGCATCAAGAAAATGGTCGACCGGCATATCGCGCCGATCGCGGCCGAAATTGACGAGAGCGATCGCTTTCCCGAAGAGCTGGTTCCGATCTTTGGCGACATGGGCCTGCTTCAGCAGTGGGTGCCGGAGGAATATGGCGGCCCCGGCGGAAACCTGACGCTGCTGTGCCTCGCCAAGCACGAGATCGCCAAGGTCTCGATGGCGTGCTCGATCCTGGCCGGCCAGAACTCGATCGGAATGGCGCTTCCGGTGCTGCATTTCGGCACCGACGAGCAGAAGCGCCGGTTCCTGCCGCTATCGGCAAAGGGCAGAACGCTGACGGCGGTCGCCATGTCCGAGCCGCATTGCGGCTCCGATGTCGCGGCCATGAAAACCAAGGCGGTGCGCGACGGCGCTTCCTACGTCATCAACGGCGAAAAGTGTTTCATTACATTCGGCAGCGTCGCGCATTGGGTGCTGCTGTTCGCGCGCACCTCCGAGGGCCGCGGCGTCGATGGCATCAGCGCTTTCATGGTCGATACCAAGACACCCGGTTTCAAGGTCGGCCGCAACGAGCGCAAGATGGGCCTCGGCGGCGTGCCCAATGTGCAATTGTTCTTCGAGAACATGCGCATTCCTCTGGAAAATCGCCTCGGCGAAGAGGGACAGGGCTTCAAGGCCTGCATGCATATCCTCAACCTGAACCGGCCGACCGTAGCGGCGGCATCCATCGGCCTCGGCCAGGGCGCGCTCGACGCTGCCATCACCTACGCGAAGGAACGCAAGGCGTTCGGCAAGACCATTGCGAGCAATCAGGGCCTACAATGGATGATCGCGGACATGGCGATCCAGCTCGAGGCGGCGCGTGCGCTGCTGTTCGAATGCACCCGGCAGGTCGACTTGGGCGACTTCAGCCAGCTCTCGATGATGGCCTCGATGGCCAAGTGTTTCGGCAGCGACGTCGCCATGAAGGTAACGACCGACGCGGTGCAGATTTTCGGCGGTGTCGGCTATCTGAAGGATTATCCGGTCGAGCGGATGATGCGCGACGCCAAGATCAACCAGATCTGGGAAGGCACCAACCAGATCCAGCGCATCGTGATCTCGCGCCATTTGCTCGGAAGGGAGGCCTGATGTCCAAGCTCAAGGATATCTCCGATGCGCTCGACGGCATCGAGGACGGCGCCACCATCGGCATCGGCGGCTGGATTTTCAATTCTCAGCCGATGGCACTGGTGCGCGAACTGATCCGCCGCAACAAGCGCAATCTGCGCCTTGTCCCGGCCCCCGGCAGTATCGCACCCGACATGTTAATAGGCGCCGGCTGCGTCGCCGAAACCGGATGCGTGTTCATCTCGTTCGAGCAATTCGGACTGGCGCCGCATTTTCGCCGCGCCGCTGAATCCGGTTCGATCCGGATTCACGAGCTGGACGGCCCGGCGATTGCCGGCGGCCTGCGGGCTGCCGCCTGCGATCTGCCCTATGGTCTTATTCCGGACATGTGCACGGATCTTCCGCGCGTCAATCCGCAGACCTACCAGCCGGTTCCCCGCGTGTCCGGCGAACGTGCCATGCTGAAGGTACCGGCGATTCACCTAGACGTGGTGCTGCTTCATGCCCAGCAAGCCGACGAACTGGGCAATGTGCAATATTTCGGGCCGGTGTTCTTCGACGTGCTCATGGCGCAGGCGGCCAAGAAGGTCATCGTCTCCGTCGACCGCATCGTGCCGACCAAAGTGATCCGCCGCGACAATCATCTGACCAAATTGCCCTCGGCGTTCGTGCACAGCGTGGTCGAAGCGCCATTCGGGGCGCATCCGACATCGAGCGGCGGGCTGTATGAAGCCGATGACGATCATTTCGGTGAATATGTCAGGGCCAGTGGCGGTGCCACCTCGTTCGCCAAATATCTCGAAACCTATGTCAGCGGCGTTGCCGGCCATCGCGACTATCACAAGCGCATCGGCAGCCCGCGGTTGCCCGAACCCGCGACACCACAGGCTGAGGCCTGACGATGGCCGCGTCCCCTTCCCGCCCCCCATCTGGCCCGGGCCCGTTAAGGGGCATTCGGGTGCTCGATTTCACCGCAATGCTGGCCGGCCCGCACTGCACGCGCCTGATGGCCGACCTCGGCGCCGAGATCATCAAGGTCGAGGGGCTCGAGGGCGACCTAATCCGCGGACGCGCGCCACTGCGCGACGGCCATAGCACTTATTTCGGCGCCCTGAACTGCGGCAAGAAAAGCGTGGCCATCGACCTCAAGTGCGTCGCCGCAAAGGAGATCATCCACGGACTGGCAAAAGTTTGCGACGTCATAGTGGAGAATTTCCGTCCCGGCGTGATGGCACGGCTCGGCTTCGACTACGCCACGCTGGCCAAGCTCAATCCGAAAATTGTCTACTGCTCGATATCGGGCTATGGACAATCGGGCCCCGGCGCCACGCGCGCCGCCTATGCCCCGATCGTGCATGCTGCCAGTGGCTTCGACGCGGCAAACCTCTCCTATCAGACCGGACAGAATTACCCCGCTTCGACCGGGATATTCACCGCGGACATTCTCTCCGGCGCCTATGCGTTCGGTGCCATCCAGGCCGCTTTGGTGCATCGCGAACGGACCGGACAGGGACAGGCCGTCGATGTCTCGCTGATGGATTCGATGCTGAATCTGATGGTGTTCGAGTGCCAAGAAGCCCAGTTCCCGAGCGACCACAAGCGCCCGGTTTACGTACCGATGAAGACCAAGGACGGCCACGTCATCATCGCCCCGATCAGCCAGAAGAACTTCGAGCAGATGGCGGATGCAATCGGGCGGCCCTACCTGAAAACGGATGACCGATTTGCGACCAACCAGGGACGGGTGCAGAACTGGATAGAACTCATGGCCCTGATTGAGCGATGGACTGAACAGCATCGCGGCATCGAGATCGAATCGATCATGGACGCCAACAGCGTTCCTTGCTCCCGCTTTCTCACCGTCGCCGACGCCATGAAAGATCCTCAACTGGCCGAACGCGGTAGCCTGTCCGAGATTCGCGATGGCGCCGGTCCGTTTCTGGTAACCAACGCGCCGTTTCAGTTTCTCGGCACGCCAGCCACGGTCGGTCCGTCGGTCGCAGCACTGGGCGCCGATGGCACGGATATACTTTCCGGCCTGCTCGGGCTTTCCAGTGAAAGCATCGACGCGCTGCGACGCGACGGTGTTCTTTCTTCGAAACAATAAAGGGTAGGTATCATGACTGATCTCGTTTCGCTGCAGGGTCGCACCGTGATCGTCACCGGAGCCGCCCAGGGCATCGGCAAGGCAACATCGGAACTTGCGATCAAATTGGGAGGCGCCGTGGTCGCGCTCGATCTGAATGGCGATGCGTTGAAAGCCGCCATGAAGTCCCTGCCCGCCGAACGCGTGATGACGGTCACTGGAAGTGTGGTCGACGCCGATCTCGCCGCGCGCACGGTTGAAGAGGCCGTCAAACGATTCGGCGCAGTGCATGGTCTCGTCAACAATGCCGGGATCACGCGGCCCGCCATGATCGAGAAGATGACGATTCAACAATGGCAGGAAGTGATAGACGTTCACCTCACCGGTGCGTTCTACTGGTTGCAGGCCGCGGGCCGCCACATGGTTCAGCGCGCCAAGGCCGGCGACAAGAGCGGCGGCTCGATCGTCAATATTTCCTCCGACGCCGGCCGCAAGGGCTCGATCGGGCAGATCAATTATGCCGCCGCGAAGGCCGGCATGTTCGGCCTGACCATGACCGCGGCCCGCGAATGGGGAAAATTCAATGTGCGGGCCAATTCGATCTGCTTTGGCGTCGTCGAAACTCCGATGACCGAGGTGGTTCGCGGCGACAAGTTCCGCGACGGAATATTGGCGCAAATTCCGATGGGACGCTGGGCCCAGCCTGAGGAAGTGGTGAAGACCGCCTGCTTCCTGTTGTCCGACGCCTCGTCCTACACCACAGGCCAGCATCTCGGCGTCAATGGCGGCTTCCACGTCACCGTGTGAAGCAACCGCCAGGCCAAATGAACTAATCGATCGCACCACTTCTCAAACGGTTGCGATATTGCGGGGAGAGAACAATGGAATCACCAGTCCTTCGCGGTAGGCGTCGCCGACATCTGAGGACAATCATCCCCACGCTGTTTGCCGGCCTGCTCGCGGTCGCCGGTAGCGCCGGTGCCGCAGAGAAAAAGTATGGCCCCGGGGTCACCGACACCGAGATCAAGATCGGGCAGACGGTGCCGTTCAGTGGCCCGGCCTCCTCCTTCGCCATAGTCGCGCGAATCGAGGCCGCGTACCTTCAGATGATCAACAGCAAGGGCGGCATCAACGGACGCAAGATCGAGTTGATCCAGCTCGACGACGCCTATAGCCCGTCGCGCGCCGTCGAGCAGACCCGCAAACTGGTGGATAGCGACGAGGTGCTGGCGGTCGCCGGGACCGTGGGAACGCCGTCAAATCTGGCCGTCGCGAAATATCTCAACAGCGCCAAGGTTCCGCAAATTCTGGCGATGAGCGGATCCGCCGCCCTCGACAATGCGCAGCTCTATCCCTGGACGACGTTATTTTACGCGCCGCAGGCGGTTGAGGGCCGCATCGCGGCGCGCTACGTCCTCGACACTAGGCCGGATGCCAAATTGGCGATCTTGTTCCAGAATGACGAATTCGGTAAGGGATATCTTGCCGCCTTCAAGGCCGAACTTGGAAGCAAGGCGCAGTCGATGATCGTCAAGGAAGAATCCTACGACCTCACCTCGCCGACCATCGACTCGCAGATCGTATCGCTGAAGGCGTCTGGCGCCGACGCGTTCTTTCAGGCCACCACGCCGAAATTCACCGCGCAGGCGATCCGCAAGGCGTACGAAATCGGCTGGAAGCCATTGCATGTGATTCTGGCCACCTCGTCGCAGCCGTCGACCACGCTGAAATCCGCGGGTTTTGACGCCTCGACCGGCATCGTCACCTCGATCTGGCGCAAACTGCCGGGCAATCCGGAATGGGCCGACGATCCGGCGATGAAGGGCTATTTTGCCTTCATGAAGCAATGGGCGCCGAAGGAAGACCCGGAGGATCCGACTGCCTTGCTGGGTTACATCTGGGCCCAGATGTTGGTGGAAGTGATCGGCAGGTGCGGCGATGATTTGTCGCGCGAGAACCTGATGAAGCAGGCGACCACGATATCCGAGCTTCAGATGCCGATGTTTCTTCCCGGCATCAAGATCAACATCAGCTCCGCCATCCGGACGCCATGGCGGGCGGCACAAATCGTCTCCTTTGACGGACGCGACTGGGTTCGTTCCGGCGGCATCATCACTGTGCCGCTCGAGAATTGACTCGAGTTCCCGCGAAAACAGTTAAACCGCGATCCAGCGAGCACGCATGAGCACAAACCGGATATTTCTCGACGAGCGATCCACCGATCGTGAGGCGGTGCTCGCGAACGCAGCACGCGCGGCAACCGGCCTTGACGCCATCGGTGTTCGGGAAGGTGATGCCGTCGCTTTATTGCTGCGTAATGACTTTGCATTCATCGAGGCGACACAGGCCTGCGCGCTGATCGGCGCCTATTGTGTTCCGATCAACTGGCACGGCAAGCCGGACGACGTCAGCTACATTCTGAACGACGTCAAGGCAAGCGTACTCGTCGCCCATGCCGACCTGATCGCCCCGCTTCGCGGCAACCTTCCGCCGGGCTTGACGATTCTGGTCGTGCCGACGCCCAGCGAAGTCGAGGTCGAGTTGGGTAAGGCCGGCGAGCTGACGCCGGACGATGCGCTCTGGCACGATTGGCTGACCGGACACGCGCCCTGGACCGGCGACCCAAAGCGCAGCCGCGCGACGCTGATCTACACCTCGGGGACAACCGGGCGCCCGAAAGGCGTCAAACGCCAGCCGTCCACTCCGGAGCAAGCGAGCGCCTATGCCGAATTGATGCGCACGGTGTATGGCGTCACCAAAGGCTGTCGTGTCCTGATCGGCGGCCCGCTCTATCACGCCTCGCCCAACGCGTGCCTGCGCCAGGCCATCGCGCAGGCCGAGATCATACTGCTGCAGAGCAAATTCGACGCCGAGCGCACGCTGGCCGCCATCGAGCGTCATCGCATCACCCATGCCGTGATGGTGCCGACCATGTTCATCCGGCTGGTGAAACTGCCGCAGGAGATTCGCCGCCGCTATAATGTGAGTTCGCTGAAATGGATCATCCATACCGGCGCGCCCTGCCCGCCCGAAATCAAGGCGGAATTGATGGCGTGGTGGGGACCGGTGATCTACGAGACCTATGGCGGCACTGAGGTCGGCGCCGTGATGCTGAGCACGCCGCAGGATTGGCTCGCCCATCCCGGCAGCGTCGGCCAGCTGACGCCGGGAGCACGCATCGCGATTTACGGCGACGACGGCGTCCCGGTCGCACCCGGCAGTATCGGCGAGATTTACGTGCGGCAGCCGGCATTGGCGGATTTCACCTATCTAGGACGATCGACTATACCTTTGCGATCGCCGTTCGGACATGGTCATCAGTGGCGGCGTGAACATCTATCCCGCGGAAATCGAGCAGGCCCTGGTGCAATGTCCCGGCGTCAGAGATTGCGCCGTATTTGGCATCCCGGACGATGATCTTGGCGAAACGCTGATGGCCGTCGTCGAAGCTATACCGGACACTACAATCAGCGCCGATGACATCCGCGCGTTTCTTAGCCCGCGCATTGCAAAGTACAAAGTTCCACGGAGCATCACGTTTCAGGCCTCGCTGCCGCGAGAAGAGAGCGGGAAGATTTTCAAGCGTCGACTGCGCGATCCATTCTGGGAATCTATCGGCCGTCGTATTTAACAAATATTGCATTCATGTCTCGCTTATTCTTTGCTCGGACCCTTTCGATAATGACCGCTGGGGCTATTCCCGGCAGCGCACATGGTCACGAGCCTGTGCTGTTGGGCCAAGTGAAATCGATCCAACCCATCTTGCCCTCATCTCGTCCTAAGCATTGTCCAGTGAGAACTCTCACACACTGGACCGCATGCTCTTCACCCGTGCGAATATGCCGCTGTTTCGTCTACTCGGCGGCTTCGACGCTCGCGTACCCTGTTACGCCGGCGGCATCGACCTCGATCTCTCCGCGGAGGCGCTTCTGCAGCAAACGGACGACAATCTCGCCAAGGGCTTTCGCGCCATCAAGATGAAGGTCGGTCGACCCGATCTCGCATCCGATATGACGCGCGTGCAGACAATGCGCAAGCATCTTGGCAATGGCTTTCCTCTTATGGCGGATGCCATATGAAATGGACGGTCGAGGAAGCCATTCGCGCCGCGCGCGCCCT